>Ga0307479_10003832_pt1 | contig 13755 bp, 11 predicted proteins | sample atmos_gasesECM4C_FD_203743 | JGI IMG/M metagenome (GOLD analysis project Ga0307479, IMG submission 203743) | Hardwood forest soil microbial communities from Morgan-Monroe State Forest, Indiana, United States - atmos_gasesECM4C_515 | ecosystem: Environmental > Terrestrial > Soil > Temperate...
ACCAGCGTTCCCAATCGCGGAAGATGTTGTCGAGGACGATGGGGTCGGGGCAACAACCCAGGCGCGTGAGCAACTCGCCGGCCGACGGCGGAGAACCGGCGCGGGAGTCGAGCAGGGAAATCTCGAGCTCGCGGGCCGAGAATGAAGAGTAAATGACGGGCAAATAGCCCACCACGACACCGAGGAAGGCGAAGCCCATGCCGGCTTCCATGACGGCGAGCGTGCGCGCCAGCGGGGAAGTTGGGGTAATGTCGCCGTAGCCGAGGGTGAAGAAGGTTTCGCCGCTGTGATAGAGGAGAATGCCGAAGGTGATGGGTTCACTGCCCAGGCGCACATGTTCCCCGAGGCCGAATTGCATCAGGGCAAAGCCGAGAATCAAACCGATCGCCCAGAACACCAACAGCAGGATCAGGGAGAAAGGCCCGAAGTAGCCGAGGAAATTTTCACGCAAGTTATTCGCGCGGATGTGGCGCGACACCTTCACCCAGGGGACCCAGGTGTGGCGATAAAACCATGACGTTAGCCGGAAAGCCCGTTGCACCTTGCGGGGGAGGACGATGGTTTCGAAGGCGTCCAGCAGGACGGAAAGGATGATGAGGATGCCGAAAATGGCGGCGACGATGTGCATAGCTCAAGCGTGAGATGAGGGCAGGATGGTAACAGATTCGGGGAGCCGACGACGATTCGACTAAGATAACTGGCTATGGCTCAAAACGTACGAAGCTACCGTCTTGCTCCGGGCCAGTTTGACGATGAGAGAACACGCATAGTGAGGCAGCGCACGCCTCTATTTTTTCTGATCATCGTTTTTGTATTAGCCATTGTCTTCAAGGATTACTGGAAGAGCTTGCCCGAAACGCCGCTCAGGGATCTTATTCCTGCAATTGTAGTCGCGGTGGTTATGGTGGTTCTTTTGGCTTATGGAGTGGCAAAAGGCCTAAGACAGGCCAAGCGGAAATGGCTCTCCTACGAGTTAGTGGTGGGTCAGGATTTCCTGATTCGCAAGCTGGAAGGTCTTCCCGACCTGGAAATAACGTGCGATGAAATTGTTCGGATCAAGGAACTGCCGAGCGGCCTCAAGGTGGAAACGGGGGACAAGAATCGCTTCATTTTCGTCCATCGTGCATTGGTCGGCTATGACGAAGTAAAGCAAAGCCTGCAGGGGTGGGGCCAGGTTTCATCTGGTGACGCACTACCTTGGTGGTCGCAGTCGTGGGTGACATCGGCGGTAGGTATAGGCACGATTCTGTTATTTGCTCTCTTTTTGCTGACCCGAACTCCGTGGATTACGATTGCAGCGGGTCTCTCCTTATCGGTACTCCTGCTATTCTCATTCGTTGCTCTTCAACGCAGTCCGCACGTGCACAAGAGAACTAAGCGTCGTATGCTGCTCTTGATTTTCCCTTTGGCAGCCGTGATTGTCGGAACTGCAAACGCGCTGCGTGAAGTTCTTCGGTAGTAGTTGCCTACGGCGTTGCGTGCGCCTTTGCCAATCCCTTCTGTACCGCCAGCAGTTCTTTCAGCACGCCGCGGAGCTTCCTGGAGTCGAGGGCGTTGGCGCCGTCGGACTTGGCTTCTTTGGGATTGTCGTGGACTTCGAGGAAGACGCCGTCGACGCCGGCGGCCACGGCCGCGCGCGCCAGCACGGGAATGAACTCGGGCTGGCCTCCGCTGGTGGCCTTGCCGTTTTCGTCGCCGTCGGACGCGGAGGGCAGTTGCACCGAGTGGGTCGCGTCGAACACGACCGGCGCGAACTTCCGCATGATAGCGAGCGAGCGCATGTCGACGACCAGGTTGTTGTAGCCGAAGCTGGAGCCGCGCTCGGTGACGAAGACGCGCTTGTTGCCCGAGGCGTGGCACTTGTCGACCGCATGCTTCATGTCCCAGGGAGAGACGAATTGGCCCTTCTTAATATTGACCACTCGCTCGCTGAGCGCCGCGGCGACGATCAGGTCGGTTTGGCGGCAGAGGAACGCGGGGATCTGGAGGATGTCGGCGATCTCGGCCACGGTGGGGACGTCGGCAGCTTCGTGTACGTCAGTGAGAATGGGAACGCGGACTTCGTCTTTGATTTTCTTCAGGACGCGAAGGCCTTCTTTCAGGCCGGGGCCACGGAAGCTCTGGAGTGAAGTGCGATTGGCCTTGTCGTAGGACGCCTTGAAAATGAAGGGGACGTTCAGCGAGCGCGTGACGCCCTTGATGATTTCCGCCATGCGGAGGGCGTGCTCTTCGCTCTCGATGACGCAAGGGCCCGCGATAAGGAACAGGGTGCCGGAGCCGATGCGGACGTTGTCGAATTGGAAGCTGATCGCCATCTGTTAACCACAGAGGACACAGAGATCACTGGGGAAAGCTAAACCTATCAACCGCGAGGATCGTGTTGAACTTCCGCAATGCTCAGCGAGTGCGGCGGACTGCGCTATCGCCGCGGGAGAATCTTAAACCACGAAGGACTGATGCGCTCGACCTCGTGTTGCCTTGGTGTCCTTTGTGGTTGAGCCTTACCGCCTTCCCACTTTCTCAGGGCGGTGGAACATTTCGACTTCGGCGGCGTCTTTTTCTGACCGACGCTTCAGGCCGTGTTCGTATGCCGCGCCGATGAACGCTTTAAAGAGCGGGTGCGGCTCGAGGGGCTTCGACTTGAACTCGGGGTGGAACTGGCAGCCGATGAAATAAGGGTGATTGGGAATCTCGACCATTTCGACGTAGGTGCCGTCGGGGGTGGATCCCGAGATGCGCAGACCGCCCGCTATCAGCGTGCTTTCGTACTCGCGATTGAACTCGTAGCGATGGCGGTGGCGTTCGCTGATCTCGGTTTTGCCGTAGACCTTGTACGCCAGAGTTCCCGGTTCAATCTTGCAGGGCCAGGCTCCGAGACGCATGGTGCCGCCGAGTTCTTCGACGCCGCGCAGTTCGCGGAGTTTGTAGATCACGCGATGCGGCGTGGCGGGATCGAATTCACTCGAGTTGGCGTCGGCCAGCCCACAGACGTTGCGGGCAAATTCGATGCACGCCGTCTGCATTCCCAGGCAAATGCCGAAGTAAGGAACTTTCTTCTCGCGAGCGTAGCGGATAGCGACGAGCATGCCTTCGATGCCACGCTTGCCGAAGCCGCCGGGAACGAGAATTCCGTCGTAGTCTTCGAGTTGCGCGTCGGAAGCCGCATCGCGTGCCTCGAGTCCTTCGGCCTCGACCCAGTTCACCTGCAGCTTGAGGTTGTGCGCGAGCGCGCCGTGGACCAGGGCTTCTTTCAGCGATTTGTAGGAATCTTCGTACTCGACATACTTGCCTACGATGCCGATGGTGACGTCGGCCTTGGGGTTGTAGACGCGGTGCACGATGTCTTCCCACTTGGAGAGGTCGCGCTCTTTGGCTTCAAGGTGAAGATACTTGAGCGCCAGAGTGTCGACATTCTCGCGGGAGAAGACGAGCGGCACTTCGTAAATCGAGGCGACGTCTTTTGCGGTGATGACCGCTTCTTCAGCGACGTTACAGAACAGCGCGATTTTCGACTTGATCTCCTTGGCGAGGAAGCGGTCGGTGCGGCAGAGCAGGATGTCGGGCTGAATTCCGATGCTGAGCAGTTCTTTGACGGAATGTTGCGTGGGCTTGGTCTTCAGTTCCTGGGCTGCGGCGATGAAAGGAACGAGGGTGACGTGGACGAAGAGCGTATGTTCGCGGCCCAGTTCCTGGCGCATCTGGCGGATGGCTTCCATGAAGGGCAAAGATTCGATGTCGCCGACGGTCCCGCCGATTTCGACGATGGCCACGTCCACATCCTGCGCGACCTTCTTCATGGCGGCTTTAATTTCGTTGGTGACGTGGGGGATGACCTGCACGGTTTTGCCGAGGTAGTCGCCACGGCGTTCCTTGGCGATGATCTGCTCGTAGATACGTCCGGTGGTCCAGTTATTATCGCGGGAGAGTTTGGCGTGAGTGAAGCGCTCGTAGTGCCCGAGGTCGAGGTCAGTTTCGGCGCCGTCGTCGGTGACGAAGACTTCGCCGTGCTGGAAGGGAGACATGGTGCCGGGGTCGACGTTGAGGTAGGGGTCGAACTTCATCAGGTTGACCTTGAGGCCGCGGCTTTCGAGGAGGCAGCCGATGGAGGCTGCCGCCAGACCCTTGCCCAACGAAGACACAACTCCGCCCGTCACAAAGATGTACTTTGCCGACATCGCTTCCTCACTTTATTTTGTTTGGGAAAATTGTGCAGGCTGGCGTGCACGATCAATTATGACAGAGAATGGGGCGGAAGGGAATGTGGAAAAATAGGCGGCGCGTTAGCGGTGAGAAGGAAAATCGAACTTTGGTGTCGCCACTGTCCGATGCGTCTTATCGAGAACGGCCACCTCGGAACATCAATCGCGGGGCTGATTCCGTCGACAAAGGCGAACAGATCCGGATGGTGCAACGCCAATTTGACTGCTCCGCAGCCGGCCATCGAAAGAGCAACGAACGCCCGGTTCGCGCGTCTCGGGGCAGCGGGAAGCCGCGTTTCCCCGTCGGAGACAAGGTCGTTCACGATGTAGACCGAGTCCTCTTCCTTTGCTGCGCGGTGCTTCTTCTATGGCCGGCCGGTTTGCGGGCTGAGGAGCGTCTCGCGCCAGGTGCACGGGCGGATCGCGTGCTGGTTGAGAAGCGAGAGCACACTTTGACACTGCTCGACCATGGCAAGGTGTTGAAGAAGTATCGCGTGGCGCTCGGAGGAGATCCGGTCGGACCGAAAGCGCTGCAGGGAGATCACAAGACACCCGAGGTCGTGTACGACCTCGACCGCCGGAACGCGCATAGCGAGTTTTATCGCTCGATTCAGATTTCCTATCCGAATGCACAGGACCGCGCCTGGGCGCGCGAGGCCGGAGTGGCGCCGGGAGGCGACGTGATGGTTCATGGGCTGCCGAATGGCTACGGCTGGCTAGGCGGCGGGCATCGGGCCAGGGACGGACGGATGGCTGCATCGCGGTCACGAATGCGGAGATGGATGAAATCTGGAAGGCGGTGCCGGGTGGTACACCGATCGAGAGCCGGCCTTGGGGCGTTCGGCAGCGCGCGGCTTCGCGGCGGAGTTCCTCCAGCTCGAGGAGCGCCGCTTCGTACCGATGGGTGAGATCGGCGCAGCTTGGGCTCGGTGGAGCTTGGCGGCAAGCCGCATCGCGCTGAACCCGCAACCGCTCCACCTCCTGTTCCTGTGCGGCCAACACCGGGGCCGACGGCCCGGCGCAGGGGGCGACAAGCCTACTCGACTCACAACGTCCAGTCGGGTCAATGGCGTTGGCACAATCATTGAACTACGGTTGGAACACCGGCACACAGGCGGAACCAGACGCGACTTCACCCGCCGGACACGTGACCCTTACAATTCCTGCCCCGGCATGGCGGCTGAGGCGGGCAATTTTTGCCCTGGCACGGTGGATGCTTCCGGAGGAACGAGAAGAGTCCGTGATGCGCTCTTGTCTTCTGCTCGGTCTCGGTTCGGTTTTCTGCCCGACTTTCTGACCCGGCGTGTCGGCCAGTCGCTGGACCGGTTTCTTGGCGGGCTCGTTGACTCCGCGATTCCGAAGGTCGGTCACGGATTTGGTGTTGCTACCGCGCGAGTCACTCCCGCGCGCGTTACTGCGTGATGAGGCGCGAGATCCGGACGGCGCGCTGGAAGGCGCACGGGAACCGCTTCCACGAGAAGGGCTTGAACCGAGTATGAGCCGGAGTGACCTCCTCCGCCGGCGGAGCCGGAACTGCTGGAGGAATGCCAGCTTCCCCCTGCATTCCCCGAGGAACCTGAGTTGGAGGAAGTGGAGCTTCCCGACGAATGCGAGCCTCCGCTGTACCTCCCGAAGAGCTCGAACTTCCCGAGGACGAACTGCTACTCGAGGAACTCGAACTGCTCGATGAACTGGTTGAGTATTGGGCAAGAAGGTAAGTTGGGAGAAGCAGGGCGAGGAACAACCAGCAAGCGACGCGGCGCATAGCAGCCCCCCTCCCGCGGGAGAATGCAGACGCGCTACTACAGAGGAGCATGGAAGTAACCAAAAAGTGCCACAAAATCGCCAGGTGGCGCTTCCATTTTGGGAATCGGAGGCTTGGGTAAATCGGGGAGGAGGTGCACCAGGAGAAGCCCAGGCGGCCCGGTGATCGTTCGGAGGGTGATGCGATGCACGTGTAGTTGAGCCTGGCACGTCGTTCGCGGGAATCAGGGGCACGAAAAGAAGGCAATAGTCGCGGCGGAAGCACTCGGCGCAGCGGACGGGTTGAAGCAGCACGAAGGGAAGAAAAATACTCCCATACCCTTCTGCGCGAGCAAACTCCGTTGTGGCCACCGCAGTCCTTGCAAGTGAATCGGTTGCGCAAACGAACGATGATGGGTCCCATGGCGAAACCGGAGGGTTCAGAAAGGTACTGCAATGAGCATAGCCGGCTGCAGGTCGCGGAGCACGCGGCTCGAGAGAAACACGGTCACACGGTAGTCGCATGGTGGTTCACGACACCGGCGAGGAACCGCATCTTCCCGAAGCCTGGGCGTGAACCCATGCGCAAAATCAGGATGTGCGTGGTTTTTCGTCCGGAACATTCGAGGAAAAATTCACAGTCCTCTTCAATAGCCCGTGATGTTCGATCGGCTTTCTCGACAATTCTCCCCCTTTTAAACATAGACTCACATCGATCTTAAGTAACGACGGCGGGCACAAATAATGACACGCGAACCCCTAGGTCCCGCCCGGCTCTCTCTCTGATTCTAAAGGAGTTAAATCTGGTGGACCTGGTCGGGTTCGAACCGACGACCTCTTCCATGCCATGGAAGCGCGCTCCCAACTGCGCCACAGGCCCACTCGGTGCGGAGAAACCCGCGTTAGAGGAAGGATGAACCAGAGATATTGTCCCGCTTCCATTGCGGATAGTCAAACGCAGAGGGCGGCAGACTTTCGGAATGTGTGGAAACTTAGTATTCTTGGGACGCGCTCTCCCAGTCCTCAACAATGAAGCTGACGCTAGTTCGAGACACAATTTTGCTCTCCCTGATCTTCTCCACCTGTCTTCCGGGCGCGCAGGTCGCACCGTCGAACACAACGCCGGTTCCGTATGAGTCGGTCAGTCAGCTGAACGGACTGCTGGCGCAATTGGAGCAGGCATCGCAGACGACGCAGGCGGACCTGAGCAAGCTGCGCATCGAGAAGTGGAAGGCGGACTCGGGCTACAAGAAGCAGATTCTGGGAAACGTGGATTCCGTCAACCGAAATCTGCGGTCGGCGCTTCCGGAAATTGTGACCCAGCTGGGGAACTCGCCGGAAGATCTGGCGGCGAGCTTCAAGCTGTATCGCAATCTCGACGCGCTTTATGACGTGCTCGGAAGCGTGGCTGAAGCGGCGGGCGCCTTCGGGTCCAAGGATGAATTTCAGGGACTCTCCAATGACTTGAATTCATTTGAGAGAGCGCGCCGTGTGTTCGCGGAACGGATGGAGAGTCTGACGACTTCGAAGGAAGCGGAGCTCACGCAACTGCGCACGCAGGTGAAGACCTTGCAGGCCGCGACTCCACCGCCGGCGCCGAAGAAAATCATCGTGGATGACGACGAGCCGAAAAAGCCTGTGGCCAAGAAGAAGCCGGTACCGAAGCCTCCCGCGAAGCCGGCGACGGTCACTCCCACGCAGCCGGTCCCGCAGCCGGCTCCGCAGAAACCTTCGCAGTAAGGGCAGTCGTCAGTCGCAAGTCTTCAGGAAAAACCCGTCGTCGGCCGTCGCCCCTCGGTCGTCGGGGAAGACTGCTCTTTGGTCGCCTGGCATAGCTTCGCCCACCCGGAAAGTATCTTCTCGCGGAATCCGGAACCATCCAAGGTCCTCCCATCTAGCTGCAAATAAGCGTTTTACGTGGCAATCCCTCGGGGGCGAACCGGGGCTGGCTGACGACTTGCGGCTGACGACTAGTGACTGAAGTTTGGGAACTCCTGACAGGGGACTGGGGTCTATGTATAGCAGGTGTTGGTTCCTGGTTGGGCTTTGACGGAGCAGAGCGGAACAGTTTTCGGTCGGTTCTGAGGCGCGGAAAATTTATAATACGGGGTGCGCCGTGAAAGTCATGGCGGGAGCAGCCACCTTGGGGAATCTCGCAAGCGCGATCGGAGCCCGCGAACAGGAAGCGGCGGTCGTCGCAGAACTGAAAGCCGGGTCTGAGGAAGCGTACGCGTGGCTGATCGGGGAATTTCACCAGCCGATTTACGGGCTGGTGTATCGCATCCTGACGGATCCTGCTGATGCCGCGGATACCGCACAGGAAGTCTTCCTGAAGGTCTTCCGCGGGATGAAGCACTTCCACGGCGAGTCGAGTTTGAAGACGTGGATTTACCGGATCGCTGTGCACGAGGCTTCAAACCGGCGGCGGTGGTGGTTCCGGCACAAGGCTCACGAGACGTCGATGGAACCGCTGGACAACGAATCGCACCAGGGTAGCGGTTTAGCGATGCAAGAGACCCTGGTGGATGAACGGGAGTCGCCGTTCGACAGCGCTGCGCACGAGGAAGTTCGGGCGCGGGTAGAAGAAGAGTTGCGGAAAGTGCCGGAGCCGTATCGCAGCACCCTGATCCTGCGCGATCTGGAGGGTATGTCGTACGAAGAGATCGCCGAGGTGATGGAAGTGTCGCTGGGCACGGTGAAGTCGCGCCTGACGCGCGGGCGGGAGGCGCTGAAGCAGCGGCTGACCAGCTACGTGCGGGAAGTCGCGCCGGAGTTAGGGCTGTTGAGCCCGGAAGACCCCAAGCTGGGTTCCCGATGCCGGGTGTCACGTGGTGGGGAGGAAATTGAGGTGACGTCATGAAGTGCGCCGAGGCCAAATTGATGTTCTCGCCGTACCTTGACGGAGCTGTTACCGGGACCCAGATGCACGCTCTCGGGCGGCATCTGGACGAGTGTTCGCATTGCAACCGGGAGTATGCATTGCTCCGTCAGACCCAGGATCTGCTGGCCAGTGTGGGCCGCCGCAAGGCGCCCGCGGATCTGGCACTGCGGCTGCGGGTTGCGATATCGCGCGAAGCCGCGGAAGCCCGCCGCGCGCGCTTCCAGGGAATACTCACCCGAGTGGAGAATGCCTTGCACGCTTTCATGGTTCCGGCCACGGTCGGGATGATCGCGGCGGTGGTGATTTTTGGATTCGTCATGGGGATGACGCTGACGGATTTGCAGGCCCGCAGCCGCAACGATGTGCCCTTGATGCTGTACACCGGTCCCGAACTGCAGGACACTTCCTTCGCAGCGACGCTGAGTTCGGTGAATGAAGACTCGCTGGTGATCGAAGCCTACGTGGACGCGAACGGGCGGGTACAGGACTACCGGATCCTCTCGGACAATTCCCAGAACCTGCTGCCCGAAGTGAAGCGGATGCTGATCTTCACCACGTTCCGCCCGGCGATGTCGATGGGGCGGCCGACGACGGGGCACGCCGTGCTTTCGTTCTCGAAGATCAGTGTTCGGGGGTAGGAGCAGGTCTCAGGTCTCGGGCTTTCAGGTCTTAGGTGTTGGGTGTTAGGTCTTGGGTGGGCAGTGAAGTAGGGGCACGGCTTCTCAAAGTGCGCCACAGGGCGATAAGCTAGAACCTTAAGACCTAACACCTGACCTAACACCCGCCTTCCAATTGACCCCCTGAACAGAAGCTCTTAAACTATCGTGGTATCCCCACAGCGAGCTGCCCTGCTGGAGGTTTTCCCTGGGTTTCCGGTTGCGACATTCGATTTTGGGTGCGTTGTTCGCGCTGCTGGCAGGGGTGTGCTCGGCACAGAATACGCCCAAAGTCACGCTGGATACGAACGAGACGCTGTTCACGATCCTGGCTTCGATGAACGCCTGTGGGTACGACGAGGAGTTAAGCGTTTCCGATCCGCTGCGGCGCCAGATCCGCGAGGAAATTGCCAAGGCAGCGCGCGAGTCCGACGAGGCGCTGGCGGCATTGAGCCCGATGTGCCAGTTTTACCGCGAGCACGTATGGCCGGAGCCGTCGAGGACTTTGTCTCAATATGTATCGTTAAGCTTGTATCTCGGCGCCGCGCCCAATTTCCTCCCGAAAGTAAAGGAAGAGGAATTGCCGCCGGACGCCATGATCGTGGTCGGCTTCGCGAAACTGGCCACCGCCTTTTATGAGAAGGCTGGGCTGCATGGGGTCTGGCAGAAACATCGCGAGGCGTACACCCGGCTGACGGATCAGTATCACGAGCCGCTCTCGAAGATGCTGTTCGATACTGAGATCTATCTGAAACTGCCGTCGGCAGGCTATCTGGGCCGTGGATTCACGGTGTACATGGAACCGATGGGGGCACCGGGGCAGGTCAACGCACGGAATTACGGGTCGGACTACTACGTGGTCATCACGCCGGGTGGTTCGGCGCTGAAGGTGGATCAAATCCGCCATACTTACCTGCATTACCTGCTCGATCCGCTGTCATTGAAGTACCCCGCTGCGGTCAAGCGGCTGGAGCCGTTGCTGGATTCGGTACAGCGGACGCCGATGGACGAGGCGTTCAAGGTCGATGTGTCGCTGCTGGTCACGGAGTGCCTGATCAGGGCAATCGAGATCCGGACCGAGGGGGCGAGCAAGACTCCGGAGGCGGTGCGTTCTGATGATGTGCAGAAAGCGATGGAGCAGGGTTTCATCCTGACGCGCTATTTCTATGATTCGATGACGCAATTCGAGAAAGATCCGGCCGGCATTCGCAATGCCTACGCGGACCTGCTGAATGCGGTCGATTTGAAAAAGGAGGCGAAGCGGGCCTCGGAGACTCATTTCGCCAGCGCCGCCTCGCCCGAACTGCTGAATTACTCGCGACTCAAGAATCCGCACCTGCTGCAGACGGCCGAGAGGCGTTTGGCGGCGGGGGATTTAAAGACGGCGCAGGAACTGGCGCAACAGGCGCTGGACGGCAATCACGAGGACAAAGGGCGTGCTCTGTTTATCATGGCGCAGGTGGCGACGGCAAACAAGGATATGGCGGGCGCAACGGGATATTTCGAGCAGGCGCTCAAACTGGCGCAGGAACCCAAAGTGGTGGCCTGGTCGCATATCTACCTGGGGAGAATTTTCGATTTGCAGGAACAGCGCGAAGCCGCCGTGGATCATTATCGGGCTGCGCTGACGGCGGCGGGCACGCTGCCCGAAGTGAAGGCGGCTGCCGAGCGCGGCCTGCAGCAGCCATACGAGCCACCAGCGACGCGTTAGTAGTCCCAAGAAGCGAAGGAATCGCGACTTTCGAGAAGAGAGGGTCGCCAACCCAAGGAGAGAGCATGAAGCGAGCAGCGATGATCGGTGCTGTGCTGGCAGTTGGTACGTGGAGTTTGGCTCAGACCAAGCCGCCGGCGACACAGAACGCGCCGGCCGCACAATCCAGCCCGACACCGGCCGCGGCGCCCCAGGGCAAGCGTCCTCCGGCCGCCAAGACCACTCCCGAGTACGAAGCCTACAAGGCTGCGGCCGCGCTGACCGATCCAGCGGCAGCGGAAAATGCGGCGAATGACTTCGCGGTGAAGTTCAAAGACAGCGAACTGCGGATCGTCCTCTTCAAGAATGTGATGCGCGATTACCAGCGCGCGGGCAACTCCGACAAGATCATCGAAATGGGCCGCAATGCACTGGCCATCGACGGCGACGATCCGGAGGCGCTGGTCACGGTGGCCGGCGAACTGGCGGAAAAGACGCGGGACACCGACCTGGACAAAGATCAGCGGCTGGACGAAGCCATGAAGATGGCGCAGAAGGCGGTGCAGACGGTCGATACCGACGTGGCGATCCCGCAGGGTACGCCGCAGGACCAGGTCGACGCTTACAAATCGCAATTGCGATCGTTCGCGTTTTCGATCATCGGGACATTGGAATTCAAGAAGGATAATTTTGCCGACGCTGAAACTGACCTGCGCAAGTCGATTGACGCGTTTCCGTCGGCGCCGGATCCGGTGGTCGTGTTGCGGCTCGCGATTTCGCTGGACCGCCAGAACAAGTACGCGGATGCACTGAAGGAAGCCAACCGCGCCGTCGATATGACGCAGGAGGCTACCAGCGCGGGGAAACTGGCGCGTCAGGAGCGCGACCGGCTGACGCAGTTAGCCGGCACACCGGGCCAGCCGAAATAAGCGGCAGTCTGGTGGGAATCCTCCCGGTTGCCGGCGCGATAGTTGACGAGACCGGCAGCGGCATCACTCCCTTTTTGGGCTGGGGTCTTTTGCAACCGGCTGGCATCTGCATGAAAGTCAGAGAAATCGCGGCGCTGGAGAAGCTGTTGGGATACCACTTCCAGCGCCGCGAGCTCATCGATCAGGCCCTCACACACAGTTCGCAGGCGCGGGAACTGGAAGCCGCCAACGAAAGCGCGAAGGCCGGAGATAACGAACAACTTGAGTTTCTAGGCGACACGGTGCTGGCGCTGGTTACCAGCGAGGAGTTGTTCCGGCGCTTTCCGGATTTTCGGGAAGGGGAACTCTCCAAGCTGCGGGCCCACCTGGTAAGCGAAAAACACCTGATCCGGGTCGCGCAAGAACTGGAACTTGGGCATTACCTTCGGCTGGGACGCGGTGAGGAAAAGAGCGGAGGGCGCAGTAAAACCGCGCTGCTGGTGGATGCGCTCGAGGCGGTGCTCGCCGCGATGTACCTGGATGGCGGTCTGGATGCGGCGCGCCGGTTCATTCTGGACAGCGTGGTGATTCCAGAACTGGAGCGGATGAATCCGGGGACGGTGGGAGTTCCCGTGATGGATTTCAAATCGGCGCTCCAGGAAACGTTGCAGGCAATCGGGCGGGCGCAAGCATCGTACGTGTTGGTGAGGGAAGCCGGTCCGGAGCACAGCAAGACGTTTACGGTGGAGGCGCGGCTTCATGCGGCGACCGGTCCAAAGGTGGAGTTCACGGGACGCGCCGAGGGCTCGACCAAGAAGAAGGCGGAGCAGGACGCGGCCCGGCAAGTGCTCGACTATCTGGCCTCATCAGCCGCGGTGGTTGACCTGAAGGCGACCGAGAAGAATCCTTCGCCCACACATTAGCCTCATGACGACGCCTGCGACGCCTCCGACCGCGGTGAAAGATTCCAGCACGGACTGGATCACGTCCATTCAGTCGCTGCTGGCGACGGTGGTGATCGCGGTCTTCGTAATCACCTACATCGTGCAGGCGTTTCAGATCCCTTCGGAGTCGATGGAGAACACGCTGCTCATCGGGGACTACCTGCTGGTGGATAAACTCTGCTATGGCGGGGGAGGCGTGGGCGACCACCTGATTCCCTACCGGCAGATTCATCGGGGCGACATCATCGTGTTCCATTACCCGGTCAATCCCGCACAGCATTTCGTGAAACGCGTGGTGGGAATTCCGGGAGACCGGATTCACCTGATCAGGAAGCGCGTTTTCGTCAATGGGCAGTCGCTGCAGGAGCCATACGCCAGATACTTCAAGCCGGAGCCGAACCCGTTTCGCGACGACTTTCCGCGATTGGACGTGCTTGACCCCGGCATCAATGCCGACTGGTGGGTGCAGATGCCGAAACTAGTGGAGGACGGGCAGTTGATCGTCCCTGAAGGCCACTACTTCGCGATGGGCGACAACCGCGATGACAGTTCCGACAGCCGGTACTGGGGCTTCGTGCCTCGGGCGAATATTATCGGCCGGCCCTTGCTGATTTACTGGTCCATCAGCGACCCGGACGATGCTATGCCGCCCGCACCGACGCTGGGTGATAAACTTTATCACCTTGCCTATGCGGTGACTCACTTCTTCCAGATCACCCGCTGGGGACGCACGT
>Ga0307479_10003833_pt1 | contig 13755 bp, 12 predicted proteins | sample atmos_gasesECM4C_FD_203743 | JGI IMG/M metagenome (GOLD analysis project Ga0307479, IMG submission 203743) | Hardwood forest soil microbial communities from Morgan-Monroe State Forest, Indiana, United States - atmos_gasesECM4C_515 | ecosystem: Environmental > Terrestrial > Soil > Temperate...
CGCAAAGGTCTACGACAGGGTTTTCCTCGGCTTCGAGGTCCTGGAGATCGTTGACGACGAACTGCGCGCATGGGCTCCCTCGGAGCATCAGGCGGCCGTCATCGATGTTCGATATTGCGGCAAGGTCGCCTGGATCGCCCAGACCGTGTTGAACCGACCGATCCGGCGGGTCAGCGTTCTCTTGCGCGGAATGAAGCACGGCAGTTGCGAGCAGCCTGCCTGGGGAATGGATGAGCTGTTTCCGACGGGCGCGCCGGGACTCCACGAGGACCACAGGTAGGTATTCTCGCACCTGGCCGTTGCGTGAGGGAATACCGGCTCACGGATCGCGGCCGAGCTTGGATTTGAGCTCCCCCAGATCGGTAAAGACATCGGCCTGACGCCGCAATTCGTCGGCGATCATCGGCGGCTGGCTCAAGATCGACGAGACCACGGTCACCCGGACGCCGCGGCGCTGCACCGCTTCGACCAGGGAACGGAAATCCCCATCGCCTGAAAACAGCACGATCTGATCGACGTGCGCGGCGAGCTCCATCGCGTCGACGGTGAGCTCGATATCCATGTTGCCCTTCATCTTGCGGCGGCCGCTGGCGTCGATGAATTCCTTGGTCGCCTTGGTGATGACGGTATAGCCGTTGTAATCGAGCCAATCGATCAAGGGACGGATCGAGGAGTAATCCTGATCTTCGACGACCGCGGTGTAATAGAACGCGCGCAGCAGCGTTCCGCGGCTCTGAAATTCCTTGAGCAGGCGCTTATAGTCGATGTCGAAACCGAGCGCCTTGGCGGTCGCATACAGGTTGCGTCCGTCGATAAATATCGCGATTTTGGCGGCCTGTTCATTCGACACAAGGAGCCCCCCCTTTTATCGGTTCACATACCCGACTGAAAAAATTATCGAAAAAGATAACTATCAAGTTTTGTCCGCGCGGTCGATTTGTTCGACAGTTGTGCTCCGCGAGAGCCGCGCGGCACGCGTGTACCAAGCTGCAACCTGTACCGGACTTTTTGAAGCCGCTGTCAGGGTGTTTTCGGGACTGGTTGTTTCGGGTGGAAGCATGGTTAATCCCGTGAACCTCGACCGCTCGAACGTCGACCTAAGCGGGAGCCGCAGTGGTTTTTCTCCGGCTCGATATGTGCGAGCGTCCATCTTGCTTCTGCGGAATACCTTTTCGGCGGTGCTGATGTACTGCCTTTGCGCGACGCTCGCCGCGGCGGAAGTGCCCGCGTCCGGCTGCTATGAGCGCGTCTACGACGGCGCGCATCTCGCCGCTCACCCGGGACAGCTCGTGGTGCGGGCCACGGTTCTCGTCAAGCAGCCTGACGCGGCCGAGGCGGCGGCGCTCGGTAGCTCCGACGGCAGCTCGCGCCGATCTCAGGATTTGGCTGAAGAGGCAAAAACCAAGCTTCGATTCCCTTGGCGCGTGCCGGGCAGCCAGCGGCGGACTGAGCTGCGGGGGATCCGTCTCGGCCGCCGAAGCAGATGACTGCAAGAGCGATCGTGACGGCGTCCATCGCAATTGCCGCATCATCCGTGCCGCAAACGCCGGTGCCTTCGGCGTCGTCGCGCAACCCGATGGCGTGGTGGTGACGATCCAGCGCCAGCTCGAGCTTGTTCAGGCGCCCTATGACGGCGGCCCGTTTCTGTATTTGAGTCCCGGCAATGTGGAAAACCACGCCTTCGCGCTCAAGCCTGCGCCCGAGGCGGCCTGCAAATAGCTTTTCGAAAGCCGATACATGCTCAAGCCCTGTACGATCATTGTGGCCTTGCTACCCCTGAGTGCCGCGATGGCCGACATGAGGCGGATGCCCGAGGATGGGCGGTTCTGTCCAGGCTGGGCGGAGGCGCACGAGCGCACGCTGGCGAGCCTCAACAATGGCCGCGCGCCCTACAAGGTTCGCTGGAAGGGCCGCGTCTTGCTCAAGAAGGACGAACAGGTCGATGTTGTCGACGTCGACAAGACCGATGGCGCCAACGAAATCATCTACAACGGGCGGCATTGGTTCTCGGACGGCGGTCCGTTTTGATCCGCTAAGGCGACTCTAGGCGCTGCCTCAGAGTGGGCCATTGCCGTCTAAACCTCTCGCCTTGCGAGCTCATTTCTTGATCGCGGTCATCACAACGTTGTCGAGCCACGAGACCACGGCCACGATGCGCCCCAGATCAGCCTGGTCGGCATGGCCGAGCAGCCACATCTCCCGCGACGGCAATGGCGACCGCGCATCTGCTTCAAGCCGCTGCAGCCGCGGCTCTCTCTGCCCAATGACGGTCGGCAGCAGCGTCTTCCCGAGGCCCGCGAGAACGGACTCCATCGCCGTCTCAGCGTCGTGAACTCGTAGCCGGTAGATCTTGCCCGCGCTTCCGCTCGCTGCCTTGGCAATCCATTTGGCTTGTGGGAGATGGGCCAGCGAGTCGTCGTAGGTGATCCACGGCAGTTTGGCGGCGGCTTTGACCGAGCACGGTCGCGCCGCGTAGATCGAATATCGCAGCATGCCGATGCAGCGTGCCTTCACGCTGGCGCCGCCGGTTGATGGGCGAGCAAGGCGGATCGCGAGATCGGCTTCACGGCGTGTCAGGCTGAGGTCGCGACTCTCCGGAATGAGCTCGAGTTGAAGTGCGGGATGTCTGTCGAGCAGTCTTCCGATTGCAGGAACCAACAGCCGGTTGGCCACGATCGGAACCGAAGTCAGCTTGACAGACCCGGCGTATTGGCCGTGACCTGCGCCAAGGTTCTCGTTGGCCAGATCAACCTGGCGTTCCATTAGCTCGGCGCATTGCGCGATTGCGTCACCGTTTGCCGTGAGCCGCAGCCTCCCGTCGGGCTGTCGTGAGAATAGCGTCGAGCCTGACGCAGCCTGTAGCGTAGCAAGGCGCCGGGATACGGTCGTGTCGTCAACCGACAGTAACCTGGCCGCGGCCGTGATCGTCGCACCGCGCTTGATCGCGAGCAGGTAGCGCAGATCGTTCCAGTTCTTGAGCTGCATTTCTGCAGTTTAACATCGCAATATCTCGCCTTCAATTCGCAGTTGCGCAGGCTCATGGTTTGCCGGAGCAAAGCACGCGAGGAGGTGGGCATGAAGTTCGTCGTCCTGTTCGAGGATGATCCGGGTGCCGGTGCAGACGTCCGGCGCAATCACATGTCCGAGCACCTGGCGTTTCTCGAGCGCAACTCCCACAAGGTCAACGCGGCAGGGCCGCTGAAAACGCCTGGCGGACAGCGTGCCGGCGGCATCTGGATTGTCGACGCCAGCGATGCCGGCGAGGTCGATCAATTGGTCAAGGAGGATCCATTCTGGCCAACCGGGCTGCGCAAGTCCGTCCGCATCCTGGCATGGAACCAGGTCTACGCCGAAGGCAGGCGCCTCGACGTTTGATGGCCGTTGTTGAGCACTTTCGCGACCTCCCGCGAGTTCTAGCCAGGTAGCGTGGCGGCGGAGACGTGCGGCGAAGACCCGAGTGAAGACTTGGGCGGCGGCTCGGACAAGGATCGACCCATGCTCCTCAACATGACGCTCGCCCGTTCGGCACTATGGTCGAGCAGCCAACGCCCGAACGCCGGCGGCGACAGCGCGGGCGCGTAGAGAAATCCCTGGACGACGTCGCAGCCAAGCTCCGTCAGCAATTTCCGCTGCCCGTCGGTTTCGACGCCCTCGGCGACGACGGTGAGCTGCAGGCTTTGGCCAACGCGCACCACGGTGGTGACGATGGCCCGCGCGCTCGGATCCTGCTCGACATCGCGCATGAAGCTGCGGTCGATTTTCAACTCGCGAATCGGCAGGTGCGCCAACCGGCTGAGACTCGAATAACCGGTTCCGAAATCGTCCAGCGACAGACCGACCCCGAGTTTGCGAATCGCATTCATCGTCTCGATCGCGACCGAGCGCTCGTTCAGGATCACGCCTTCGGTGATCTCGAGCATGAGCACGTCCGGCGGCAGGCCATGGTTCGCCAAAATCTCGGCGACCGCCGCAGCGAGATTCACGTTCTGGAAATTGATCGGAGACAGATTGACCGACACACAGGGGATGTCCAGCCCGCCCTTGCGCCACTCCGCCATTTGCCGGCATGCTTCGCGGATCGACCATAGACCGATCTGCTCGATCAATCCGCACTCCTCGGCCAGCGGAATGAATTTCGCCGGCGAAACCTCGCCGAGCACGGGATCATGCCATCGCGCCAGCGCCTCGACACCGTGGATGTCGCCGTCGTTGGTCCGGATCTGCGGCTGATAATGCAACGTCAGGCGATCGTTTGCGATCGCGTTGCGCAGCGCCGCGCTGTGGGCCAGCCGTTGCTCGGCGAGCCTGTTCGTGTCGGCGCTGAAGAAGCGATGGGTGGAACGGCCTGCCCGCTTGGCCTGGTACATCGCCGCATCGGCCTGCTGGATCAGGGTGTCGATGTCGGTCGCGTTGTCCGGATACATGCTGATGCCGATGCTGGCGGACATCGGCACCTGTCTGCTTCCGATCCGCAGCGGCATGGCCAAAGCCTCGGTGATCCGCGAAGCGACCAGCGAGGCTGCCGCAGCGTCACGGTCGGGCAGCACGATCACGAATTCGTCGCCGCCCAGGCGCCCCAGCATGTCGTCGCCTCGAATCTGCGCGCGCAGGCGTTGGGCAACCTGGACCAGCAATTCGTCGCCGGCCGAATGTCCGAGCGTATCGTTGACGTCCTTGAAATTATCGACATCGAGAAACGCCAGCGCGACGTGCTTTCCGGCGGGGCAGGCCTCTACCGCTTCGGAAATCAGATCGCGCAGGTGGGTGCGGTTCGGCAAGCCGGTCAGCATGTCGTAATAGGCGAGCCGCGCGATCTGCGCGCGCGCTTCCTTGCGCTCGATCGCCAAGGCTCCGAGATGGACGCAGGCGTCGACAATGCGCTGGTGCCAGCGGCTCGGCCCGCGACATTCCCTGAAATAGAAGGCGAAGGTTCCGATCACGCGGCCGTCCTTGGCCTTGATCGCCGTGGACCAGCAGGCGCGCAGACCGACCTCGAGCGGCCGCGTCTTGTACGGCTGCCAGCGCGGATCGGTGTCGATATCCATCGCCAGGACGGCCTTGCCGTAATAGGCCGAGGACCCGCAGGAGCCGACATCGGGGCCGATGGCGACACCATCGAGCGCCCGGGAATAGTCCGCGGGAAGGCTGGGGCCGCCCAGCGGATGGATCAATCCGCCGGCGTCGACGTGGAGCAGCGAGGAAACCACGTCAGGCGCGATCTCCTCGACGCGCCTGCACAGCCGGTCGGCGATATCCGTGATCGGGATTTCGTCGGCCAGCGCGTTCATGATCAACTGCTGCAGGGACCATAGCTGCTTGGTCTCGGTGATATCGGTCAAAAGCGCGAACAGATGCTTGACGCGCCCGCGCCTGTTGCGGAAGGTCTGGATGCTGGCCGAGATCCAGATCTCCTCGCCGTTCTTGTCGTAAGAGAGGATCTCCTCCTCGCCGGCGCCATCCTGCTCGATCCGGCGTCGCAACCTTGCCAGCGACCTGCGGTCGGTATGGCGACCGACCAGCAGTTCGTCCGCCGGCCGCCCCATGGCGTCCTCGGGCGAGTAACCGAATATCCCGGCAAACGCCGCGTTGGTATAGACGATCCTCAAGTCTTGATCGGTGACAACAACCGCGCGGTTGGTCCGGTCGGCGATCAGGTTGAGCAGTGTCAGCTTTTCTCGTAGCCCGACCTCTGCGGTGATGTCGGAAACGAATGCGATGGTGCGGCGCCGGCCGCCGACCTCGACGCGCGAAAGCGACAGCGCGGCATGGATCCGGCTGCCGTCCTTGCGCTGGATCGTGATCTCGGAATCGTGTCGTTGGGCCGTGTCGTCGCCGTTCGCCTGACCCGAGGCCGGCGCCGCAACAGGCTGTGGCGGCTCGTCCAGTCCCAGACGGCTCAGGTGGCAACCGAGCACGTCGATGCGATCCAGCTGCCAGATGTGCTCGGCCGCCGCGTTGAAATGGCTGACGCGAAGATCGCCGTCCGCGATCACCACGGCCTCATTCGCTCGCTCGAGCGCGGCCAGCAGGAAATCCGGGGTTTCGGCCACGGGAGTGTGGTGAGCGCGCATCGTCCAATCCTGATGCCTGTTGAGAGACCATCGAGGCTTGATCCCGGTGGAGACGCGCCATGTTGGCGGGCATTTCGTTCCAAGGGTGTTAAAAAGGTTGTGCGTTCCGGTGGCGCCCGGCCGGAAATCATCCTTAAAAGTCCGCTAACGTCTTGTGAGGTCGCCGACTGGGACCATGCCGACGGCGCCGATGAAGCTGCCTGCGCCCGAGGTCGCGCGAGGGCGGAAAAGTAGCGTGGACGATGCCATGCACGAAGTACGCGCGATCACTTCTCGGAGAGGGTCTGCGCTGGCTGAGGCTGCGCACCGTTGAACGACTTTTCTTTTTCATTTGCGGCAACTAAGATTTAATTCGAACCCGCCCGATGCCGGAAAGAGAACGGTCCGTCTTAGTGAATAAAGCTGTAAGGAAGTTCGCGATCGTTTGTTGCGCCGCGGCTGCGGTCGGGTTGTTCGTCGTTTCGCAGGCCCGGGCAGAGCCGCCTGACCTCAGCGGCGTCTGGGTTCCGGACGTGAAAGATCAGAAACGTCAGGAAACGGCGAATGCCCCGCCCTGGAAGAAGGACATCCTGCCGCAGGTCGAGCATTTGGTTGCCGAGGAAAAAGCCGGCCGGCCTTTTCTCGTTCTCAGCCACTGCCTGCCGCACGGCATGCCGAGCTGGATGCTGATCACGCACAATGCGTTCGAGCTTTTGACCACCCCCGGCCGCGTCACCATGCTGGGCGAAGTCGATGGCAACCGGATGCGGCGCGTCTACATGGACGGCCGGCCGCATCCCGAAGATCCCGACCTGACGCTTCACGGTCACTCGATCGGGCATTGGGACGGCGAAACGCTGGTGATCGACACCACCGCGATCGTGCCACAGGCCTATATCGCGATCAGCGAGGCGGTCGGCATCCCGAATAACGGCGACATGCATGTTGTCGAACGGATCCATCTGGCGAAGCCCGACGTTCTCTACGACGATCTGGAAATAACGGCGCCGAAGGTTCTCGACGCAACCTGGAAGACGACGCGAATTTTCCGCCGCTATCCCGCGCGCCATTATGAGATCACCGAAGGGGAATGCGAGCAGGAAGACCTCCTCCCTGGCAAGGATCAGTTCGGCAACGACATCTTCGTTGCGAACCCGCAAGGCCAATACGGCTCGGTGCACACGAACAAGTAAAGACCCTTGTAAGTAAAGACCCTTGGAAATGAGGATGATTGAGATGTCGCCGAAAGTCGTTCTTCTTGCCGCAGGTACGGTGTTGGGCTTTGGCGGCATCGCAGCGGCGCACCATTCGAATGCGGCTTACGATGCCGATCATCCCCAGACCATGGAAGGCACCGTCAAGCAGGTCAACTGGACCAACCCCCATATCACCTTCGTCATCGAGAAAGACGCCAAGGGCGGCGAGTCCGCCAGTACATGGGTGTTCGAAGTCTCGAGCCCGGGGGTTTTGACCCGCTCGGGCTGGACCAAGCGCTCGCTGCAGCCGGGCGATCACGCGGTTTTCCGCTATTTGCCGCTTCGCGACGGCAATCCAGGCGGGTTCTTGCAGAAAGTCACGTTGCCGAGCGGTCAGGATCTGACGTACAGCCTGACCCCCGACGAACAATGATCGCATGTTCGACATAGGCCTAAGCGCGTTTTCCAAGTGGCTGGCGGCGACGCCGCTGAGCCACACGATCCAGACCACCACCTGGATCATTCCGTCGCTTCAGACCATTCACATCCTGAGCGTTGCCACGGTTTTTTCCGCCGCGATTCTGGTCGATCTTCGGATCTGGCGGTTGCTCGATCGCGACGAGCCGCTGCCCGAGGTGGCGCGGCGCTTCCTGCCGACGATCTGGCCGGTGCTACTCATCCTGCTGGTCACCGGAGGCCTGTTGATCATCGGCGAGCCGCGGCGGTCGCTGGTCAATTCAACCTTCTACGTCAAGATGGCGCTGCTCGTGGTCGCCATCATGCTGACGGCGGGGCTGCAACGGTCTATCCTGTCATCGCCGGAGTTGTGGGACGGCAATCGGGCGCGGCGCATCGCGGGGCGGTTCGCTGCCGCCGTCTCGATCGTGGTCTGGTGCGGCATCCTCTTCGCGGGCCGCTGGATTGCTTACACCCAGGCGGGATGATGCATCAGCTTCAGGACTTCATCGCCTATTTCGAGGACAGCGGGCTGGCGGACAATATTCGTGAAAACGATCTGCTGTTCCCCTTGATCGAATCGGTGCACGTGCTCGCGATTTCCCTGGTGGTCGGCTCCATCCTTGTGGTCGATCTGAGATTGCTCGGGCTCGCCTCGGTTCGCCGACCGGCCGGCCGTGTCATAAACGGAATCCTGCCACTCACCTGGAGCGCATTCGCCATTGCCGTTGCCTCCGGCAGCCTGCTCTTCATCTCCAACGCCACCAAGTATCTCGCCAACGGTTATTTCGTCGCCAAGCTTTTCTTGATTCTGGCGGCTGGCCTGAACATGGCGGTCTTTCATTTCATCAGCGCGAAAGATCTGCCTAAGTGGGAGAACGAGCCGGTGCCGCCGCTCTCCGCGCGGCTCGCGGGGGGATTGTCCATTCTGCTGTGGATTGCGGTGGTCTCCTGCGGGCGCTGGATCGGATTTACAATGAAGCTTGTTGGCTGAACATGATTGGCATCCGTCTTGTTCCCGGCACTATCGCCGCGCTCGTCGTGAGCTGTCTCGCCGTATCGCCGTCGATCTGTGAAGACGCGACGGCGCTGCCGCCCTTTCAGGCCCATGTCGACATGAAGACCTTCATGCAGCATGTCCTTGGTCCGGCCGCGGCGACGATCTGGAAGGTCAATGGCGTCGTGATCGACGCGAGCGGCGAGCACGATCTCTCGCCCAAATCGGACGACGACTGGGAACAGGTCGTGAGCGGGGCGGCAACGTTGGCGGAGGCGACCAACGCGCTGATGATTCCGGAGCGCGCGCGCGATCCGGACTGGAACCGCTATGTCAGGAAACTGGCGGACGCCGCCGACAAGGCCTATCGCGCCGCCGAGGCCCATGACCTGAAATCCGTTTCCGAAGTCAGCGATCACCTCGACGGGATTTGCGCGGCCTGCCACCGCCACTACGGGCTTGAGTAGATGGCAACTTTGCGCCGGGCCAAAGCGCCGGCGGCAAAATCCGACGTCATCGGTTCCGCGGCGAGATCCACTGGGCTCCGTAAAAATACGGTGTCGGATCGATCAGCAGTCCGTCCAACAAGTCTCGAATTGCCATCGTTCTTGAACGGTTCGAGCCCGCTTGTCGCCATTCAGCGAGATATGTCGGCGATCGTTAACCAAGCGGCGTGACCAAAGTGCACCCCGTAACTGCGGCTTAAGCCAGGATGCAAAAACTTCCCTACGACGGATGTTTTTCCTCGCCGGGTTCCACGATGACCGTTTACGGGAAATGCAAGATCTGGTTGGCGGCATCGCTGCATTCCGCCACCATGGCCAGCGTGATCCTGATTGCGGCCTGCTGGTTCGTGGTCGCGTTCGTGCTGTCTGTCGAGCGCGACAAGACGATCGAGGGGGCACTCAAGCAATCCGACGGGTTGGTGAGGCTGTTCGAACAGAATACCGTCGACGTCGTGGAGCGCGTCGATCGCACGCTGCTTTTCCTTCGCAAGAGTTTCGAGGACGATCCGGTCCATTTCGATTTGCGTAGCTGGGCGGCGCGGACCTCGCTGGTAAGCGACGAGACGCTTCAACTCACCTTGATCGGTCGTGATGGCTTTCAGGCTGCTTCCACGACGGACTATCGAGGCCCCCCGCTCTATCTTGGCGATCGGGAGCATTTCCGGACGCAGCTTGATCCGACCATTGACAAGCTGTTCATTAGCGAACCGGTTCTGGGGCGGGCGTCGGGGAAGATGTCTCTCCAATTCTCGCGCCGATTGCGCGGGCCGGACGGAAGTTTCGCCGGCGTCATCGTCCTCTCCATCGATCCGAATTTTATCCGACGATTCTATCAGGCCGTCGATATTGGCGCGAATGGCAGCGTCGTCCTGAGGAATCTCGACGGCATCATACTCGCAGCGCAAGGACTTTCGGGTAACGTCATCGGCCAGCAAATCAAGCAGCAGCCGTTTCTTGATGCGCTTTCTCAATCCCGCTCGGGTCACTATTGGGGAGGGGGCGCCGTCGATGGCAACAACCGCCTCGTGTCCTATCGCACCTCGAAAAAATTTCCGCTCATCTTCTCCGTTGGCCTCGCCGAGAACGATATCCTAAGCGAGTACCAGAAACACCGGACAATCTATCTCACGGTCGCCTCCATCGTCACCCTGGTTATCCTGATCGCGATCGCGTTCAACCTGCGCCACCAGGTGAAGCTCGATCGCAGCCAGGAGACCCTCAAGCAGCTGAACGAAGAAATCTCGACACAAAATCTTCGTTTCGACGCTGCATTGAGCAACATGCCGAACGGTCTCAGCATGTTCGACGCCGACGGAAAACTGCTGGTCTGGAACGACCGCTACGTCGAAATCTACGGGATGGCACCTGATGTGGTCGGGCGGGGCGTCAGCATCAAGACGATCGTCGCGCACCGCAAGCAGGCGGGCAACCTGGATATCGAAGTCGAGGCATATGTCGGTGAATTTCGGCAGGCGCTGATCGATTTCGGCGTGAGCACATCGGCGACCCGTCTCAAGGACGGACGAACCGTTTCCGTCACCAACACGGCGATCGCGGGCGGCGGCTGGGTCGGGATCCACGAGGATGTCACCGATCGAATCTACCGCGAGCAGGAGATATTCGATCAGGCCACCGAACTGGCGCGCACCAACATGCGGTTCGAGGCGGCGCTGGGCAACATGACGCAGGGCCTGTGCCTGTTCGATGCGGAAAAAAACCTCGTGATCGCCAACAACCGCTTCCGCGAAATGTACGGTCTGCCGGCCGAACTGACGGCGCCCGGAACGCCATTGCCGCGGATTCTTCAGTATCACGCCGACCATGGCGCCACGAGCGATCTGACCGTCGACGAACACGTCGAGCAGATGCCGAAAACGCCGCAGCAGCATTTCGTGACCCCCGATGGCCGGGAAATCTCGATCAAGCGCGCGCCGACCCCGGAAGGCGGCTGGGTCGCCACCCACGAGGATGTTACGGAGCAGAGACGTCAGGAGAAATTGATAGCGGAGAAGGCCACCGAGCTCGAGATCATCAACGATCGCTTCGACGCCGCGTTGAGCAACATGACCCAGGGCATCAGCATGTTCGACGGCCGGGCGCGGCTCGTTGTCTGGAATGCCCGCTACGCGGAGATATATCAGCTGCCGCAGAGCCTGTTGAAAGTCGGAACATCTCGGGACGACATCGCCGAATACATTGTCTCCAATGGTGTCGCAAAGGACCGCGCCGCGGACTCCGATCACGAGCACGGGGATTCCGACGCAGGCCAGCATCCGGTTGACCGAAGCTCAAGCAGGATCGAGGAGCTTAGCGACGGGCGTGCGATTCTGCTGAGCCGGCAAGCCATGTCGGATGGCGGATGGCTGACAACGCATGAAGACATCACCGAGCGCCGACGTGCGGAAAACGAGATCATCCACCTGGCGCGGCATGATCCGCTGACCGGGCTCGCCAATCGCGCCGAATTCAATGCGAAGCTGGAAGAGGCGACCAAGCGCCTCAAGCGGAACGGCGGCGCCGTCACGGTGATGATGCTGGACCTCGACAAGTTCAAGGCCGTCAACGACACGCTCGGGCACCCCGCCGGCGATCAGTTGCTGGTCGAGGTCGCCCGGCGGCTGAAGTCTTCGGTTCGTGAGACGGACGTGCTGGCGCGCCTCGGCGGCGATGAATTTGCGATCATTCAGGAGAGTACAGCTCATCAGCACGAGGGCGCGGTCGCGCTCTCGCTGAGGATCATCAATGCCATCGCCCAGCCGCTCGATCTCAGCGGCCAGCAGGCCAGTGTCGGCACCAGCATCGGCATCGTGCTTGCGCCGGAGCATGGCGCCGACCCCGAGGAATTATTGAAGCGGGCCGACCTTGCGCTCTACAGCGTCAAGGCCGGCGGCAGAAATGATTTTCGCATATTCCGGCCTGAGATGCTCGAGGCCGTGCATTCTCAGCAATCCGCCGAGAGCGAATTGCGCGACGCCATCGCAGGCGATGAGTTCGAGCTGCACTACCAGCCGCAAGTCGATGCCAAGACCCGCCTGCTCTGGGGCCGCGAGGCGCTGATTCGGTGGCGGCATCCGATCAAAGGGCTGGTTCCGCCGGACCAATTCATCCCGCTAGCGGAATCCACGGGCCTGATCGTGCCGCTCGGGGAATGGGTTCTGCAGCAAGCCTGCAAGGATGCGGCTTCGTGGCCCGCCGATATCAAGGTCGCGGTCAATATCTCCGCGGTTCAGTTCAAGAAGGGCAATCTGTTCGACGTCATATTGTGTGCGCTGGTAGAGAGCGGGCTTGCACCCCAACGGCTCGAACTGGAGATTACGGAGACGGCGCTGCTCGAGAACCAGGGAGCGTATCTGGCGGCGATCAGGCAGCTGAAGAATCTCGGCATCTCGCTCGCCCTCGATGATTTCGGCACCGGACATTCCTCGATCAATTATCTGACCATCTTTCCGTTCGACAAGATCAAGATCGACAAGTCCTTCACGCAAGGCGTGCTCAAGCGCCGTGACTACAAGGCGGTTGTGGCATCGACGATCGCGCTGGCCCAGGGCCTTGGCATCGTTACGACGGCGGAAGGCGTCGAGACCGAAGAACAGTTCGACTACATGCGCCAGGCTGGCGTAGACCTGCTGCAGGGCTATCTGTTCGGTCGGCCGGTCCCGGCCTCGGAGCTTGACCTGCGTGATATGGCATTGCGCACGGAAATGACGGCATCGCCGCAAGACGAAAAGCGAACAATTTCACAGCGCCTGACTGAGCGACGAGGATGAACGCGCAGCGCAGCCCACTTGACGATCTCGAAGAGATATTGGCCAGCAAGGATATCTCGCGGCGCGCCGAAATATTGCGGCGTATCACCGACCTCTTTGTCGTCGGATCGGGAAATTTCTCCGAAGCTCAGGTCGAGCTGTTCGACGATGTCATGGGCAAGCTTCTCGAAAATGTCGAGCGCTCGGCGCGGGCGCAGTTTGACAACCGGCTCGCCACGCTCTCCGATGCGCCGCCGAACACCATTCGCGCTCTCGCATCCGATGATTCGATTGAGGTTGCGGGACCCGTCCTGCTGCACAGCGAAGGATTGGACGACGATGCGTTGATCGAGACGGCTAGAATCAAGGGTCAGGATCATCTATTGGCGATCTCCGGCCGCAAGGTCCTGGGCGAAGCGGTGACCGATATCCTGGTGGAACGAGGAAACCAGGCGGTTGTCTCCCGCACGTCTGGGAACGGCGGCGCGCAATTCTCGGATTTTGCTGTCTCGGCCCTCGTCAAGAAGGCTCGTGACGACGGTGACCTGGCCTTGTGCGTCTGGTCGCGCCCGGACATTCCGCGTCAGCATCTCGTGAAATTGTTCGTGGAGGCTTCCGAGGCCGTCAAGATTCAGCTTGCGGAAACCGATCCGCGCCGGGCCGAATCGATCGAGATCGCGGTCGCCGAAGCATCGGACCAGATTCAGGCCGCGGCGCGTACGGGCTCCGAGGATTTTGCGCAAGCCAGGTCTTACGTCAACTCGGTTCACGCGGCGGGCAAGCTGGATGACGCGCAACTGCGTG
>Ga0307479_10003834_pt1 | contig 13754 bp, 14 predicted proteins | sample atmos_gasesECM4C_FD_203743 | JGI IMG/M metagenome (GOLD analysis project Ga0307479, IMG submission 203743) | Hardwood forest soil microbial communities from Morgan-Monroe State Forest, Indiana, United States - atmos_gasesECM4C_515 | ecosystem: Environmental > Terrestrial > Soil > Temperate...
GCGCGGGAATTTGTGCAGCACTCGGGTGCACAATAGCGCCGTTGATCAGCCATCCCGTAGTCACCAGCGCAGCAGCGCGCGCGACAGTCTTCCCCACCCGATTCAGCCAACGCGCGCTGTCAACTGCACTCATCATCGGGCCTCTTCCAGCAAAGGGCCTGCGCCTGTGCATCCGTTCGTTGTAGCTCACATCAACCCCTCTTTGCTGCGCTTCGCCGCTACGGCAACCGCCGATTATTGGCCCAATAGGATCGACAACACCGCCTGTATCGCCGCCATCTTTCTGCGCTGTTGCGGGAGCGGCGGAGGGTTCGGCGAGCCGCTCCCAGGTGTATTTGTCACCTGAGTTCGATTGCCGGCCGGATCATATGCATACGCTACCGTCGTCCCGTTCTGATACTGAACCGACTGCAGACGTCCCAGGGCATCGTAGGTATAGATGGTTTGATCCGCAGCCAGAGCGCTCTGTCCGGCCGAAATTCCAAGTACCACGAACACCGTCCAGAGCGGCAAGATGGCGCGAGATGAATTCCGATTCACGACGTTGGGATCCTTGCGAAGCTCCCTCTCCACAGCGGGATTTGCTGTGATGTCCGCGAGTAAATTCATTGAAACGTCCTCCCGTACAACCGCGCGAGCGGCATGGGTCACATTTGCCCTCTCGACTGCAGGACCCGTGAAAAACACTGGCCACCGCCCGGAACCATGGCGCGCATCGAGCGCAAGTTTTATCCCGGATTGTATCGCTGCTCCTGGGACATCTGGGCTTGACGGCCCGATATCTCATGTCGGCTCGATTTTTTTTGAGCGCCACGAAACTCCATCGAAAGGCGCGCTTCTTGTTGGTGCAAACATTTCGTTGGCGCCAGCATGACGGCGGAACCTCCCTGTCAAAGTGCTCGTTATGTCTCTGGCGCCAACTTATCAGACAATTTGATGAGCTTACAATATAGGACTGCAAATTCTTTCTTCAGCATGGGCAACAGACGAACCCCACTCGGCCAGACTGTAAAGTCGACAGTGACCCCGGGGACTCCCGCAACGAAAAACCGGCCCCGCCTGCTGCTGGATGTTGTAACCGCGCTTGCAGCGTTCACGAAAGTGTGATTAGACCCGCATCAACAAAGGGAGCGTCGCTACGGGCCCTCGAGAATGTCCGGCGACGTAATGAGCCCGGCCGTAGTGCAACCGGTGTCGCCATTGTTCACGTAGTACGGAATCTGCATGCCGGCATGCCTGCGCAGCCAGTAACTTTGCGTACGTTGCCTCGTTGTTGCCCTTGGCGTCGCTCATGTCAGCCAGTGACCCGCAAGACAAATCCCCGAATAAAGAACGATGCCGTTGCGCTGACACAGAGCGTGTCTTCAATGACATGATCAACAGCTGATTGATACACCGCGGCGCACGAACGCCGTGTGGGCCCGGTGGTCTACGGCGATCTGTCAGCCCGATATGAGAGTTGACCCTGGCTGCCGCCACATTTGTTACTTCTTCTTTCCAAGCTCCACCCTCCCGTTGGCCGAGCTCACTACATCGCTCCGACTTCTCGAGAGTCGTGGCGACGCTCCCTTTGTTCCTGTAAGTCTAATCACATTTTTGTGTACGCTGCAACCGCCTTTGCGACATCCATAATCCAACACCGGCACGAGCCGACCATGAATCGAACATTGATGTTGTTGACGAGCAGCACGTCTTCTGCCTAGACTTGAACGCGACCTCTGAGCGCCGCCGACGATGCGTCAACGGGTCCCTGGTCGCGAGCATGGGGGTTGATGCCTGTAACGGATATGCGTCGATCGAACCAGCACGCGACCATCAGCCCTGTTGTCGGAAATCAGGGAGAGTCGAATGAAAACAGCAATATTGACCATGTTGGCACTGTCGTACACGTCGATGGCAGTGGCCAGTAACGACAACAGCGGCGCGCTGTTCCCAAAATACGTGACGTCTCAGAATGACGGCATCGCGTATGTCTATTTTTCCGGAACACGATCCGGGACCGTGCCAGCCTGTGCGACCGATAATGCCGGACCGGTTTTTCGTCTCGCTTTCGACTCGACCACGGCCGGAGGAAAGTCAATGCTCGCCATTCTCATGGCCGCTCACGCCGCCGGGGAGAGCGTGTGGTTCAACGGCACCGGGGACTGCACTGTGATCAGCACGGTGGAAAGCTTGCAGAACGTCCAAACGGGAACCTGATGAGGGTCCGGCCGGAAGGCAAGGGGCGCATCTGTGATCGTTTGGGCGGATACGTCAACCATCTGGTCGGGTTCTTCCTCTGCGGCATGCTTGGTTTGGAATGTGCGCGCGATGTGACGCCACGTTCCCACAGTCCGTACGCGGGCGTGGCACAGGTGATTTTGCAGTAACACAGAAGGGAGGCCGATCACGCGCCTAGTGATTGGCCGCATCTATCTCCATCTCAGCTTCAACCTGCAAGTTCTGCACATCCCGGGAAATCGTCGCGACCGCCAGTGTGCGCCCGCCCTGTTTGTATGCCACGGCACAGTCCTTCCTCTCCAGGCTGCCGGTGACTTCAATACTGTCCCAATGTTCAGCGTGACCCACGTACTTGATGGAGACCCCGTACTGCCGGGTCCAGAAGAATGGCACGGCCTCGAATTTCTCCCGGCGTCCGAGCATGTTGCGCGCGGCGACCTGCCCCTGGCGTTCGGCCACAACCCAGTGCTCAACACGAATGCGTTGGCCGGATCGGGCATCGGGCCAGCGGGCAATATCACCTGCGGCGAAGACTCCCGGCGCAGTGGTCTCGAGGTATTCATCGACCACAACTCCACGATCTATTTGCAATCCAGCTTGCTCGGCCAGGGCCAAGGATGGCCGCACACCGACTCCCAACACGAGCAGGTCCGCATCAAGGATTGCTCCACTCTTGAGAACAGCCCTGCGCCCATCGAGGCGAATCACCGTGTCCTCCAGATGAAATCTCACGCCGTGAGCTTCGTGAAGGTCGCGTAAGAACCGACCAACTTCAGGCCCCATCACTCGTGCGAGGGGTTGCTTGTCACGCGCTACGACATGAACCTCGATACCGCGCGCCCGCAAGGATGCGGCGACTTCCAGTGCGATGAAACTGCCGCCCACAACAACCGCTTGCTTCGCGGAACCCGCCGCGGAGACGAGCGCACGGCTATCCGCGAAGCTGCGCAGGTACAGGAGCTGCGAGTCGGATGCACCCTCAATAGGTAACCTCACAGGGTCGGCCCCCGTCGCCAGCAGCAACCGGTCATAGTCGTAGGTTTTCCCACTCTCCAACCGGATTTGCTTCCGGCGCGGATCGAGCGAAGTCACTCGCGAGCGCAGCAACAGATCAATGCGGTTGTTGGTGTAGTATTCGGGTGGCCGCAGCGGGATCCAGTCATCGGACGCCGTGCCAGCGAGATAATCCTTGGACAGATTGGGACGATCACACGGCGCGGACTCGTCTGCGCTGAGGATGGTCAACGATCCATCGAAACCCTCCCGCCTCAAGGTATCGGCTGCGGCCAGAGCAGCCCCGCCTCCGCCGACGATCACCACCGAGGAAGGTGGCTGACTGCCGGCGGCGGCCTGGGAGGATGGCCTCTCCTTGGGAATAGCCAACTTTTCCCGCACAAACACGCGCTCCCCGATCCGCTCGACGCGCCAGCAGGGAATCGGGTCGAAAGCTGGAGCACGCAATGCTTCTCCGGTCCGCAGACTGAAGCAGGCATGGTGCAACGGACAGCGCAACTCCTCACCGACAATGAGCCCCTTGGCCAGTGGGCCGCCGTAGTGCGTACAGCTGGCTCCCACCGCGAAGAATTCCGAGCCACGCCGCGCCAGAACGATCTCTTCCTGCCCCAACTTGCCCAGGACCATCCCCCCGTCAGGAACGGCGGCAACCGCAACTCCCGCGGCGAAATCCGCATTGTCAGTCCTCTTTGGATCTGTCATGTGGGCTCCTCCTCTCCGTCGGCGTGCCTGTAACGCGGCTGTATTGGGCTCTCTCTATTCTATAGAGTACCCCAAACCCGCCACCAACCTAGCTTGGCTATGAGCCCACCACACCCCAAAGACCGAGACGACCTGAGGGCCATCGCGCGCCAGGCTATGCTGGAGCGTGGCTTGCTACCGGACTTCTCCGCCCCAGCCCAGAGCCAAACCAACGGGCTCGCGCAAGCCGCTACCGAGCCGAATGTACGCGACCTGACGGATCGCCTGTGGGCATCAATTGACAATGACGACTCCCGCGATCTCGATCAGCTGTCTGTCGCCGAGCCTCTGAGCGATCACGCCGTACGAATTCTGATAGCCGTGGCAGACGTCGACTCCCTCGTGGAACGGGGCTGCCCGATCGATGAGCACGCCGGCCACAACACGACGTCGGTTTATACCGCCGCCGAGATCTTTCCCATGCTTCCTGAGAAGCTCTCCACCAACCTGACCTCGCTTGCGCAGGACCAGGAGCGGCTCGCGTTAGTGGTTGACCTGGTGGTTGCCGAAGACGGAACGGTCAGGCAGTCCGAGGTCTATCGCGCCCTGGTCACCAACAAGGCAAAGCTTGCATACAACGCAGTAGCGATGTGGCTGGAAGGTAAGGCGCCTGCTCCGCCACGATTAGCCGCCGTCGCGGGTCTCGACGAGCAAATTCGCATTCAGGATCGAGTCGCTCAAGCGCTCGGGCGAGTCCGCCACGACAATGGAGCGCTGAGCCTGGAGACGCTCCAGACCAGCGCGGTGTTCGACGGAGAAACGCTGCGAGACCTGATTCCGAATGGAAAAAATCGAGCCCAGGAGCTCATCGAAAACTTCATGATCGCGGCGAATCAGGCTACTGCACACTGGCTGCAGCGCAGGAGTTTTCCTTCGATCAGGCGGGTCTTGCGCACTCCACAACGTTGGGATCGTATCGTGGCGCTGGCGGCGGAATTGGGCGAGCAACTGCCTGCCTCTGCCGATGCGTTCGCGCTCAATTCGTTTCTGGCGAAACGCCGGGCCGTGGATCCTGTCCGTTTTCCCGATCTGTCACTTGCGGTGATCAAGTTATTGGGACGCGGTGAGTACGCGGTCGAAATGCAAGGAGAGCACACCGAAGGCCACTTCGGGCTGGCGGTGAACGACTACACGCATTCCACGGCGCCGAACCGACGGTTCCCCGATCTCCTGACCCAGCGCCTCCTCAAGGCAGCGTTGGCCGACAGGCCCCCACCCTACTCCGTTGACGAGCTACATCTGCTCGCCGCTCACTGCACTCAACAAGAGGACAATGCAGCTAAAGTGGAGCGCCGCGTGGGTAAGTCCGCGGCTGCCCTGCTCCTCCAGCCGCGTATCGGTCAGACATTCGACGCAATAGTCACAGGGGCTGCCGACAAGGGCACTTGGGTGCGAACCATGACACCGCCCGTTGAGGGACGAGTCGTCCGCGGCTTTCAGGGCCTTGACGTAGGACAAGCCGTGCGCGTAACACTGATTCATGTTGATGTTGCGCGCGGCTTCATCGACTTTGCCCGGGAGGTATAGCTCAGATGACCCCAACACGCCCGCCACTCGCTTATGAGAATGCGGACTTCCTGGAGGGCGATGATGCTCGGCCGCTGCGTATCCTCGCGGAATATATGGAGCCGCTAGCCCGTTTTCGGCGCGCGGGCATCCACGATACCATCGTCTTCTTCGGCTCGGCACGCCTAACGGCCGACGGACCTCTAGGCCGCTATCATGCGGAAGCACGGGAGCTGGCACGCCTGATCACTCAGTGGTCCAAATCCCTGACATCGCACGCGCACCGGTACGTCATCTGCTCGGGCGGCGGCGGGGGCATCATGGAGGCCGCCAATCGCGGCGCTTCAGAGGCGGGCGGACAGACAATTGGCCTCAATATCTGTTTGCCGCACGAGCAACTTCCAAACCCGTACATTACGCGTGAGCTGACGTTCGAGTTTCACTACTTCTTCATGCGCAAGCTCTGGTTCGCACACTTGGCGCGTGCTCTGGTAGCTTTCCCCGGCGGCTTCGGCACGCTCGATGAGCTCATGGAGATCCTGACCCTCGTTCAGACCCGCAAGCTGTCGCGTCGGATACCGGTGATCCTGTATGGCTCTGACTACTGGAACGAGATTGTGAATTTCAAGGCGTTGGCGCGCCACGGCATGATCAGTCCCGAGGATCTGCAGCTCTTCCAGTTTGCCGATGATCCTGCCACTGCGTTGCACCTGCTGCAATCGCGATTGGTGCCTGACGCACAGGAGGTGACTCCCGCCTTCGCCCATTCGCAAACGAGCGGGTAAGACGCTGTTCAGACGCCGAATCGGTCCCGCAATTCCTTTACGAACACGCGCTCATTTTCCGAGTAGTCGATAGGCACGGAGACAACGTGCACGCCACCTGTGGCGAATGCATTTTCCAGGCTGGGAACCAGCTCCCCGATCGTAGCGACCCGGGTTCCGTGCGCACCGTACGCCTGTGCGTATTTCACAAAATCAGGATTGCCGAAGGTCATGCCGAAATCGGGGAATTGATCGACCGACTGCTTCCAACGGATCATTCCGTATGCGCCGTCCTCGAGAATCAATACAACCAGGCTCAATCGAAGCCTGATGGCGGTCTCCAATTCCTGGCTGTTCATCATGAAGCCGCCGTCGCCACAGACCGCCATGACACGACGACCCGGATACAACATCGCCGCCACCATCGCAGATGGCAGGCCTGCTCCCATGGTGGCCAACGCATTGTCGAGCAACAGGGTATTGGCGAGCCGGGTTCGATAGTTACGAGCGAACCAGATCTTGTACATGCCATTGTCCAGCGCCACGATGCCGTCGGCGGGCATGACCTGCCGAACGTCATGCACAATGCGCTGCGGTGTGAATCGATCCTCCGTGGATCGCGCCATGACGCGATCCAGGATCCCCTCGCGTAACGGTAACAGCGCCTGGGCGTTGGGAATTTTTCCTGCAACCTGATCGGCAAGAACCCGCAACGAAGGACCGATATCACCGATCACTTCGGCCTGGGGGAAGTACACCTGCTCAACAGTCGCGGGTTGATACCCGACGTGGACGACTTTCGGCCCATCCTCTCCCATGATGAAGGGTGGCTTTTCCACCGTGTCGTGACCGATCGTGACGATGAGATCGGCTCGCTCGATGGCCTCGTGCACATAGTCACGCTCGGACAGTGCCGCCGTACCCATGTAGAGCTCCGTACCTCCAGGGACCGTGCCCTTGCCCATTTGGGTGGTGAAGTATGGAATTTTCGTCCGCAGTACGAATTGGGCCAGATCCGCTGTCGATCGCGGCCGGGAAGCGGCAGCGCCGAGCATCACCAACGGTGCTCGGGCGGACATGATCATGTCGGATGCGCGCTCGATCGCCGCGGCGCTTGCCACCGGCAGCTCCAGTGAATGCGGAGGTACCAAGGCCGCCGTGCCGCACTCCTCGGCCGCAATGTCTTCCGGAAGCTCCAGGTGAACCGGGCCGGGCCGCTCCTCCTGCGCCACCCGAAATCCCTCCCGCACGAGGGTGGGTATCATGTTGGGCGATATGATCTGACGAGACAACTTGGTCAACGGCCGCATCGTTGCAACGATATCCACGATTTGAAATCGTGCCTGCCGCGAGGACAGGATCCCTTTCTGCCCCGTTATCATGACCATCGGCATCGCGCCCAAAAGCGCGTAGGCGGCCCCTGTTGCCAGGTTCAATGCGCCCGGACCCAGGGTCGTGATGCAAACGCCGGGCCTTCCCGTCAACCGTCCATAGGTGGCAGCCATGAACGCGGCCGCCTGCTCGTGGCGCGTCAGAACGAGTTGGATCGATGACCTGCGGATCGATTCCACGACATCGAGATTCTCCTCTCCCGGTATGCCGAAGATTCGATCAACGCCTTCGTTTTCCAAAGCCGCGATCAGCAGGTCAGAGCCCTTGTTCACGAGCCGTTCTCCGGGGAGCTGCGCAGCGGCCAGTTTAAATCTGGGTTTGCCGCAGGGCAAACCTTAAGCTCAACGGTACAGCCTCGGTACGATCGGTGCCCGCCGGTTCGCCGGTTTGGCCAGCAGCATCTGTGCATCACCAATCACCCGCTCCAAGAAGCCACCCTCGCAGTAGCAGAGGTAGAACTCCCATTTGCGCAGAAAGCTTTCCGGATAGCCAAGATCACTGATCGCACCACGATTGGTCAAAAACCGCTCGCGCCATAGCCTGAGCGTTGTCGCGTAATGAGGACCGATATCCTCGAGGTGCACGAGTCTCATGTCGGTCGCGCGTGTCAGCGAGGTGAGCATCGCCGTCAGCGACGGGATTGTGCTGCCCGGGAAGATATGGCGTTGGATGAAGTCCACCGACCGACGCGCCTGCTCATAACGTTGATCGGCGATGGTAATCGCCTGCAGCAACATGAGACCGTCGCTCTTGAGCCGGCGCGCACATTGTCCAAAATAAGCATCGTAGAATTGATGCCCTACTGCCTCGATCATTTCGATCGATACGAGCTTGTCGTACTGACCGCGAAGGTCGCGGTAATCCTCGAGCAACAACGTCACACGTTTCGATAAGCCCGCCGCATCGATTCGTTCGCGTGCAAGCTCATATTGCTGACGCGAGATCGTAGTGGTAGTGACGCGGCACCCATAACACTGCGCGGCGTGCATGGCGAGCGAACCCCATCCAGTGCCGATCTCCAACAGCTCATCTTTTGCGGTGAGATCGAGCTTGCGGCAGATACGGTCGAGGCGCGCGCGCTGCGCCTGCTCGAGCGTCATATCGGCTCGCTCGAAGATTGCGCTCGAGTACATCAGCGTCGGATCCAGAAAGAGCTGGAAGAAGTCGTTGCCCAAGTCGTAGTGTGCACCGATGTTGCGCTTCGAGCCGGCACGGGTATTGCGATTGATCCAGTGCAGTGCCTTCTGCAGGAGACCGACTAAACGCGCAGACCCTTGCTCCATCCCATCCAGCACCTCCCGATTCTGAATGAGGATGCGCACCAACGCGGTCAGGTCGTCAGCGCTCCAGTAGCCGAGCATATGGGCCTCACCGGCGCCGATCGTCCCCCCGAAGGCCACTTCGCTCCAGAAGCGTGGATCATGGACCTGCATCACCGCCTTGATCGAGCTCGCTTGCGCCTGCGCCCCGAATGAATGATGTGTCCCACCCTCCACGACCTCTATTCGGCCAACACGCAGTGCCGCAAGCCGCCCGAGCACAGCACGCGCCGCAATTCTGTCAATCAAACGGCGCTCGCGCGAAACTTCGACTTGCAAGGGTACCGTTGTCGCCGTAGTCATGGCACTTCTTCTTCCGATCCGCCCCGCATGGTTATCGCGGGCGCGAGCTTGTTCGGGTGTGTGTACGCAGGTACGCGCTTGATCCACAGGCGCAACGCCTGCCAATAAATCGCCCCAAGAGTCTGCAGAGCCACGAAGGGAAAGCGCATCAGCAACCGCGCGAGGCTCATCCGTGTCATTTCCCGCCGCTCGAGGCGCAGCGCCGCATCAAACACGATGTTCACGTGCTCGCGACTGCACATGTAGACCTTCAGTCCAGCGCCAGGCTCGGTGAAGCTCCAGTCATATTGGAGCGCCATTTGCATGAATGGGGAGACATGAAAGCTCTTGGAGAACTGATAGCGGTGCGTAGCGCCGCGGCCGGTGTCCAGGACCCCGGAGAGAACGTAACTGTGCCGCTCGTTCCAGGGGGTATTGGTTACTTCGGCAACGATCGTCTCGACCTGGATGTCGGACACATCGAACACATAGTAGAAGGTGACGGGATTGAAGCAGAATCCAAAGCAACGCAGTTGGGTCAGCATTCGCACAGGCCCGGTCGGGCGGCAACCCGTCTGTTCGGCAACACGATCACGGACAGCCTGCTCGAGTGGGATGTTTGGGTCACCCAGGTAGTCCGCGCGTCTGAACCAGCCAGGCGCCCAACGGCGTGTCGACCAGAGCCAGCGGCCGCGAAACACCCGGTCGATCTCGGCAAGATCCAGGTAAATCATGCGGACGTGATAGCGGAAGTCGTGTCGGCGCGGCGCGTAGCGCCGGTGCTGCAAAAATCCCTCGTACAAGCAGCTGTGCGCCCCCGGGTGCGAGCGGGCTGGAATGCCGAATGCGGCACCCGGCCGCTCAGGCGCGTCTGGGAAGCTGAAGTCGTGCATGCTCGAGATCTTCTTCAAAGTGTCGCAGCGCCGCCCGCGCGCTCACCACGCCGTCCTCGTGGAAACCGTTTCCCCAGTAAGCGCCGCAAAAATACACACCCCGGCCACCGTTGATTTCGCGCTGCCGTGCCTGCGCCGCAGTTGCACCAGGCGTGTAGAGAGGATGGTCGTACTGCATCCGCTTGATGATCTTCGCAGGGTCGATGCTCTCCGAGCGATTCAGTGTGACGAGGTAGGGTGTCCGCGTGTTGAGCGACTGCAGAATGTTCATGTTATATGTCAGGGCCACGCGCTCGCGTTGATCACCGAGCGCGTGGTAGTTCCAAGCTGCCCAGGCACGCCGAGCGCGTGGCAGCAGGCGCTCGTCCGTGTGCAATACGGCCTCGTTGCGCTGATACGGAATTGCCCCCAGCACCTCTCGCTCGCGCGAATCTGCATCGGCAAGCATTGCGAGCGCCTGATCGCTGTGACAGGCGAGAAACACGGTATCGAAGCGTTCTGCGGGGCACCCTTGCGCCTTGACGAGCACTTCGCCCCTGCGGCGCTGAATGAGCTCGACACGGCAGTTGAGTCGAATACGGCCGCGGTAGCCGGCGGTGAGTTTCTCAACATACCGGGCTGAGCCCCCGCGGATAACGCGCCATTGCGGACGGCCGGCCAGCGTCAGCATGCCGTGATTGTGCAGAAATCGCACGAAGAAGCGGGCCGGAAACCGCCGCATGCTCGCCGGATCGGTGGACCAGATCGCAGCGCCCATGGGTATCACGTAATAGTCGATCAATTCGCGGCAGTAGCGCTTCTCGAGCAGGAACTCGCCAAGGGTGAGCTCGCAGCCCGCCCTATCAAGCAGAGCGGACGCCTCGCGATTGAAGCGCAGGATCTCGCCGAGCATGCGCCAGAAAGCCGGCCGTAGCAGGTTGCGACGCTGAGCAAACAGGCCATCCAGGGAGGTCCCATTGTATTCCAGCCCACTCAACTCGTCCCTGACCGAGAAGCTCATGCTGCTCGGCTGCGAAGCCACCCCGAGCTCGTCCAGAAGTTGGACGAAGCTCGGATAGTTCCTGTCGTTGAATACGATGAACCCCGTATCGATATGCAAAGTGCGGCCGTCGTGCGCGACCTCATGCGTGTCCGTATGGCCCCCGACATGCGCCGCGGCCTCGTAGACCGCGACTTCGTGATTCCTGCACAGGTGATAGGCCGCGACGTTGCCCGAAATCCCCGTCCCGATGACAGCGACTCTCATTCAATGGATCCCGCGTTGCGGATGGCACCAGGCACTGCGCGCAGATCCCAGACCAACCCGAGCGCGCCCAGCAGCCGCAGCACGTAATACGTCACGTCGATTTCCCACCAGTAAAAGCCCTGGCATGCCGCGCCGGGATACTGGTGGTGGTTGTTGTGCCAACCCTCGCCGAATGTGATCAGCGCAATCAGCCAGTTGTTTCGCGAGCAGTCCCGGGTCGGGTATCTGCGCCGGCCGAGAGTGTGAGTCAGCGAATTGACGCTGAAAGTCGCGTGATACAACGCCACCGTCGAGATGCAAAACCCCCAGACCAGCAGCTGGGGCCCGCTCGTGCCGGTTCCTGCATGCGCTGCCCCCAGCCATTCGCCGAGCCCATAGAGGCCGGCCGCCAGCGCAATGGGTGCCAACACATCGAACCGGTCGAGAAGACGCAGCTCCGGATACCTCATCAAATCCTTGATGAGCTTGTCTCGCGTCGCGAAGTTCCGGCGTGACATGAACCACCCGGTATGGGCCCACAGGAAGCCATGCTGGTGCGGCGAGTGAGGATCGCTCTCCTCGTCGGAGTGCACGTGATGGTGACGGTGATGCGCAGCCCACCAGAGCGGTCCGCGCTGCACGGCGGATGCACCCAACACAGCGAACACAAATTGCGCAGCGCGCGACGTGCGAAATGCTTTGTGTGAAAAGTAGCGGTGATAGAACCCTGTTATGGCGAACATGCGCAGCGCATAGAGCGCGATTGCGGTCGCCAGCGCGGCTCGACTGACTCCTACCCAGAACACGGCGAGAACCGATAGATGGAGCAAGAGGTACGGCACCACTCGCAGCCAATCGATGCGCTCGTCATCCCCATCCCCCGCGATCATCGCTTGGTTATCCACCCAAGCAAGCAGCGCGGCGCGAATTCCAGTCGATGCTGCCGGGGCGGTGCGGTTTCGGAGTCTCATGGTGCAAGCCCGCTGCGCCGGGGCGCTATTCCGGTATCCCGAGGCATCCACGGGAAGAATGCACTGGTGCACGCGATGTAGTCGCGATAGGCGGGACGGCGCTCCCCGATGTCGAGCGCTGGGGAAGTCTCATGATCAGATTCAAAACTCTACGCCAAGGCGATAGGAGCCCGCCATTTTGTCCTAGACAAAATAGAGGGATTGGCGCAAATTACTCTCTTGAGAGGGACAAGGCAATGACTTGTCTAGGACACACTGAATGAAAAGACAGGCCGCTCACCTGGCTACCATTGCCACGGTCGAGCGCGAGACAGGCTTGTCCGCGGACACGTTGCGGGTCTGGGAGCGTCGTTACGGCTTCCCGGCCCCTGCACGGGACCACAACGGTGAACGCGTTTACCCGGACGAGCAGGTCGAGAAACTGCGTGTCATTCGCAGACTGATCGATCGAGGGCTCAGGCCCGGGAAACTCGTTGGCGCCTCACTTGACGAGCTCAGCGCGCGAATCGACGGGATGTCGCAAGCCAGTGCCCCCGCCGGCGACATCGATCTAATGCGTGAGACTCTGAAGCTTCTACAGTCGAATCTCATCGAGGATTTGCGACGGCTCCTCAGCTCCACGCTACTGCGACTGGGTCTGCAGCGTTTTGTCGTCGAGTTTCTGGGTCCTATGAACGTGGCGGTAGGTGATGCGTGGGCACGAGGCGAGCTCGCCGTCAGTGAGGAGCACCTGTACACCGAGCAAATTCAGTACCTGGTGCGGCAGGCTATCGGCTCAGTCTCTGAGCTCAGGCAGCAACCGAGCGTCCTGCTCACGACCCTGCCTGGAGAGGAGCACCAACTCGGATTACTGATGGCGCAGGCGTGCCTCACGGTGGAAGGAGCGCGATGCGTATCGCTCGGCGTCCAAACGCCTGCATCTGAGATTCCGCGCGCGGCACGAGCACACGCAGTAGATGTCGTCGGACTCTCGTTTAGCCAGGCGATGAAAGCTCAAACGGCGTGCGCGATGCTTGCCGATTTGCGTGAGCGGCTCGATCCCGCCATCGACATCTGGGCGGGTGGCAGTATCTGGCAACGCAACCGCAAGGGCGTTCCCGGGGTCACGATGATCGCTTCGCTGACAGACATCCCGGCCGCAGTCGCTGCTCGGCGAGCGTTACCGCCGGCCGTCAATGCACGCTCAGTTATTCGTTTTGACGGCGGTCACAGTGGCTAGCGGCACTATCGGCAGCATTGCCGCGACCTTCGCGGGTAGATTGATGTCCCGGCGGGTGTAGCCAGACGGGGGAGAGAACAGCGTCGCATCCGGCTCGTTGTGCGTCACCTGCCCGAGGTTCAGTGTCAATGTGCCACCGATCGAGCTCTTCTGACTGACCTGAACGGCAATCCCCAGATCCGAGCTGACCCATCGTTCGAGAGTGCTG
>Ga0307479_10003835_pt1 | contig 13753 bp, 12 predicted proteins | sample atmos_gasesECM4C_FD_203743 | JGI IMG/M metagenome (GOLD analysis project Ga0307479, IMG submission 203743) | Hardwood forest soil microbial communities from Morgan-Monroe State Forest, Indiana, United States - atmos_gasesECM4C_515 | ecosystem: Environmental > Terrestrial > Soil > Temperate...
CGGTCTTTACCGCGTACGGCAGCAGTTCCATTTCATAGCCTTGTGCCGCAATGTACCTGCCAACCAGCAGGTCGTCCGCGGGACGGTTTTCGATGGCTTCGTAGCCCCCAAAGGCCGCAATGCGCGACCGCGTCGTGACGATGGTCTGCCCAAAGGCAAACTTGATGCCGTCGAGTAGCCGGGCCACGAACACGCCGGGGAATAAATCACAGATCAAGCCAATCGATTGCAGATACTGAGTAAACGTTTTGTCTTCGATGGAGACGTAAAGACAAGTAACACCGCCAACCTTTGCATTGCGCAGCGGCGCGACTACCGTGCGCAGGTAATTGGGCTCGACGCGCACGTCACTGTCGTTGATCACCAGCACTTCGTGCCGCGCCTCTCCCACCATGCGCACCAGTTTGGCGACTTTGTCGTTGATCGCCTGGCGCCCGGAGCCGATCAGAATGCGAATCTCGCGCTCCGGAAAATCCCGCTTCAGCTTTTCGAGCACAGGAACCGACGAATCGCTCTCCTCCCCAACGCAGAAAATCAGCTCATAGTCCGGGTAGTCCTGACGGCAATAGCTGGCCAGATTTTCGTAAGCATCCGGGTCCAGCCCGCGGAGCGGCTTCAGGTTGCTGACCGGCGGCGTGAATCCCGAATCGGGGCGCAAACGTTCCTCTCTGTGCGAGAAAAACCGCCAGGCACTGAACAAAACAAGCAAATAGTAGATAAAGGGTGTCGCCGCGAGCGTAAGGAAGAAATAACCGGCAGCCTGCGAAATCATTGCACCTCGGCGCGCCACTTGAGAGTTGGCTATTCATCGCCTGGATGGCGATTTTTCAACAAAGAGAGGATAGCAAAAAGTGAACTTTTTCGTCTCCAAGCGTTTTGGAATGGAAGACGCATCGGTTAAAATAAGTAGGGTAAAATTGGTAAGTTCATTGAGCGCTGCGCTCATATTTTTGAAGGGGCAACCTCAAATCGCATGAAAGATTCTCCGTTCCTGCACTTGAAGACCTACATTTTTCTTTTGTTCATCGTTTTGTTTGCCCCGCTCGGCAATGTCTTGCTCAGCAGGGGGATGAAAGGCATCGGTTCCGCTGCCCGCTGGGAGCCGCGGGAACTCCTTCATATTCTTGTGCGCATTCTTACTTCCGGCTACATCTGGCTGGGTATTGCCTTTTTGCTGGTCTTCTTCATTGCATACATGCTGGTCTTGACCTGGGCGGATTATAGCTATGTGCAGCCTGCTTCTGCCTTTTCTTTCGCGGTAGTGGCCATCTTCGGGTTCTGGCTTCTCGGGGAAAAGGTGAACTTGCTGCGCTGGACCGGCATCGCCGTGATCTGTCTCGGAGTGTTTGTCGTCGGGCATACGCATCCGCGGACTACGGAAAAATCTTAGGAGCAGGGAGAAACCTCAGGCGTGCGCGAACTTGTCTTCCTCTTTCTTGTCATCGGCGCCGGCACGGGCGGTGAGCTTTGCGTTTCTCACGCCATGAAAACGCTGGGTGAAGTTCATGATTTCCGACCGGCGGCGTTGGCGCGTTTTGCCTGGCGCGCCGCGCGTGTCGCCCGGATGTGGGTGGGAGTCAGCCTCATGACCCTCGCGTTCTTTTCCCTGCTGGCCCTGCTTTCCATGGAAAACGTGAGCTTTGTGGTGCCGGTCACCGCGCTGAGCTACGTCGGCGCACCCGTCGGGGCAGCGCTGTTTCTGGGCGAGAAAATCAATTCGCAACGTTGGCTCGGCGTGCTGGTCGTCTGCCTTGGCGTTACCCTGGTCTGGCTCAGCAGGCGCTAGGCGGACAGCAGCTCGATGACGGCGCGGTAGGCTTGGTCGATGGCTTCGTTGGTGTAGGCGTTGGCGCCGGCGTCGGAATTTGCGATCGCAATCTTGCCAAATGGCTTGCGCCCAATTACCCAGGGCTTTTCCTCTTCCTTCCACTCCGGATCGAACAGCGAATTAGAAGTATAGGCATAGCCGTGTGCCCAGCGGTTCACGGTGATGCCCGCGATGTCCTTGACGGGATCGAATCCAGCGCCGCCGAGCATGCGCGCGAGCTGATCGCGGATGTTTCGCTCGAATTGGGAGAAAGGCGTTTGCAGAAGTTCGGAACGGCCTGCGCGATTTTGGTCGCGCTGCGGAAGGCCCGGTTTGCAGGGAGTGCGCAGCATGAAGAGGACGATGGGCTCTTCGGGGTTACCCGAAAAATGGTATTGCCCGAGGCTGACTGGAAAATCCATCGCGGTGTAGGTGTGATATCCGCCGGGAGCGACGATCTGATGGACGTTCAATTTCGCAAAGGCGGTCCAATTGCGCAAGGCCACGTGCGTATAGACAAGCGGGGTCTTCACCAGATAAGAGAGCGCTTCTTTTTGTTTCTGCGGCAGATCGGGGCAGATGTACGGAATCATCGTGTTGTAACAGGCGAGAACGCAGTTTTTGCCGGTAACGGTGTGAACCTTACCGCCGCGGACATAGCTGACCTGAACTTCCTTGGATGAGCTTGGCGCATTGGAGTGCTGGACATTCGTGACCGTGCTGTTCAGGCGGATCCGGATTGCGCCGCCGTCTTGGTCCAGTCTCCTGTAGTCGGCCTTGGCAGTCACAACATCTTCCATAGTCGCGCCAGGGAGGGCTTCCGGAATCAGAGAGCGCACTAGCAGTCGGGCCACAGAGGCGTTGCCATCGGGAAAATGAAAAATGTATGGCTCTTCTTTTCCGCGGGACGGCAGTCCGAGTGCCTGAAAGCCTGCGTAGGTGAACGACCCATAATCGTCGCCGGCTTCATAGCAATCTATGGCCGGAACTGCTTCGATTCCCACGCACCACAGATCGTGGGTAAAAGTCTGGAAGAACGGGAGGGCTTCGGGAAGCAGCCCGCAATGCTTCAATAAGAATTCGGCATAGCTCGTCTTCTTAAGCTTGGCGACCTTTTCAGGAACAGACAGACCGGCGAGATAGTCCTTTTTCTCTGTATAGACTCGCGCGATCTCCTTGCGTACGGCATCCGAGAGCGGGGCTTCAGCAAGGAATTCCAGCCAGGGCCTGGCATTCAAGCCCGTGACCAGTCGATCTTCGCCAAAGGTTTCCTTGTCGAAGAAGGCGGCCGTTCCCATCTTCGAATAGAGCTTCTGATCGTAGGCCCGGTAAAACTTCTCCGGCTGGATGCCGATTTCGCGAAGCAGGGTCTGCGCGACTTTGCTGTATTTGGCTGGGCTTTCAATCGACTGTGTGCCGCCGTAACTGATGAGCAAGCGCCCGCCAACTCGGAACTCGTTGCGCTTGGCATGACCGCCAAAGTCGTCATGATTATCGAGAATCAGAATCCGCGCGTCTTTGCCGGCATTCTTTCGGAAGAAGTACGCGGCAACCAAGCCGCTGATGCCGCCGCCAACAACGACAAGGTCATACCGTTCGCCAGCGTCTTCGGCCGCGCCGAAGGAATCCGGGGATTCACCGTCGCGGAGACGATGAGCAAACGTATAGGTTCCGTCATGGTTTCCGCGCATCCCCATGCGCGCAGGAGGGTAATAGTCCGAAGCTTTTTCCGGGGCAAATTGGTCGAAGGCCGCCGCGGCCAGCAAGTCTTCGGGCCGAATAGCGCTCTCCAGAAGCGACCCGCCGACCCCGACGGCGACGCCATTCAGAAAATCGCGCCGGGTAATGTTGCGGTTCATGCCAAGCTCTTTGTCTCGCTTCGTGCTATCCATGTTTGTCCCGAGTCCCAAGTTGAGTATTTTGAACAGGCAATTATAGCCCGATAGAGTTTAGCTCCCCCTGCTTCAAGCGCGTCCTGGGCGGAGACATGGTGCGCACGTAACAGCAGCCTGCAGAGTTCCAAGGCATCGGCTGAAGGCGCGGCGGGCTAAGGCTTGCGCGAATTGCGAGTCAAATCGAAGCGAGTTCCACGCGCCGCGTTTAGCTCCGCTGTGCTCGCGAAGTCGATGCGGTCGAGCGCCACGCTGTTTTCACCGCCGTAGTTGGTGACGTAATGCAAGCTGGTGCCCTCGATCCAATAACGCATGAGACCGTACATCGAGCCATCGAGCAATTGAAGCAGGGCAACGGGCTCTTCAACATTGGAAAGCGTGGGAGCAGTAGAGGGAGGCTCGTCCGGAAGAGCGGGCAAAGCTTTTGCTATTGACTCGGCCGACTCGGGCAAGGCTTCTGAACTGCCAAGCGAATCGGACCAGAAATCCGTATGCAAAAAGCCGCCATAGAAGAGCGGATCGAAACCGAGACCTCCGTCGAAACAATCGAAATCACCGGGAAACAAGAAATCGTGCCAGGAAAACCGAAACGAATCACAAAAGCCGGAGTTGAATAGGCGATCCCTTCGGATCATCCTCAGCCGCTCTGCGCCATGCATAAAGAAGGCCGACCTGCGGCGAGCAGGATCATCGCTGCCGCTGACTGCATTCTTCGTAGGGAGCGAGCCTTGCCCGCCGGAGCGACGCCCGAAAAGGCGGCCCAAGGCTTGACCAAAGGAGTGGCCGGCGGAATGACCGGAATTCCCTCCCCCGCCAAAGTGCCCCCCGCCATGACCATGAGCACTACCATGACCGCCACTACCGCCGTGACCACCGCCGGTGGCGCCGCCGCCGTTTCCTGCAAACAGAGGAGGAGAGATGAAAAGTGCGAAGAGGAAGAGGATCGCTAAAGATAGTCCGAGCGGGCGGCTCATACTGAATCTCCTGCTCACCGCCAATCTACTCCAGATGGATGCCGCAAGTCATCTCGGAGTTGGCTGAGAGATGCCAAACGCCGATCAAACGCCGGCTCAGGCCACGCCAACTCCCAGAGTTGGGTATGATGCCTTGCGTGTACTCTAGGATTGCTCTGCCATTGAACAAACAAACGGCGCTGATTACCGGCGCCGGCAGCGCTGAGGGAATCGGCTTTGCTGTGGCGCGCAAGCTGCACGCTGCGGGCGTGCGTGTGGCGATTACCTCGACGACGGACCGCATTCACACGCGTGCGCGGGAATTAGACGCTGGCGGAGATTGGGTTCTCTCCTTCATCGCCGACCTCACGGAAGAAACGGACGTGCAGCGGCTGGTCGACGCGGTGCTGTCCCGGACGGGCCGGATCGACATCCTGGTGAATAACGCGGGCATGGCGCAAACAGGACGGGTGCTGGAAGGCAAGCCGCTTCTCGAAATTTCCTTCGCGGAATGGCAAAACCAAATCGCGATTACCTTGCATACTGCCTTCCGCATGACGAAGGCGGTTCTGCCTGGCATGGTTCAGCAAAAATACGGCCGCATTGTTAACGTCACCTCGGTGACCGGGCCCCTAGTGAGCAATCCGGGTTCAGCGGCCTACGGAGCGGCAAAGGCCGCGATGGACGGCATGATGCGCGCCGCGGCCCTGGAGACAGGGAGGGACGGAATCACTATAAACGGCGTCGCGCCCGGCTGGATTGCCACCGCCTCCTCGACGGAGCCGGAGAAAGCAGCGGCGCTGCACACGCCGCTGGGACGCGCAGGCTCAGCCGGCGAAGTAGCTGCGGCGGTCTGCTTCTTGGCCTCTCCAGAAGCCTCGTACATAACGGGGCAGGTTCTGGTGGTGGACGGCGGTAACGTCCTGCAGGAGCAGAAAGGTGCTTGATAGCTTCGAGTGTCAGTGGTGTTGGTGTGGTCAGAAATTAAGAATTGAAAAGGAGGATTGTTCGAGCTATTGCCCTAGTTGCGTTTGCACCGCGCCTTTCAGCTCCAGCTCGATGGTGACGGAGCGGTCAGCCCTAAGCAGCCAGGTGCTCGGATTTTTCAGGCCCCATTCGATGTAGGGCACGCTGAACTTCGCGCTGCCGCTCCAATGACCTGCAGTGATGTTTGCTTGCACCGGTACGGTCAATTTGTGTTCGCTGCCATGCAGCACAAAATTTCCGTGAATTTGCACGGTGGACTCTCCCTGCGTCTCCAGCTTTCCTGCAATTTTGTCCGGCCGGAAAATGATTTTACCGAATCGCCAGCTCTCCAGCACTTCTCTATGCATTTTGCGGTCGCGCCCGTCATTGCCGCTTTCCCCGCTAGTGGCATCGGCAACGATTTCACCACCGGCTTTGCCCGTGGCGGCATCTATTTGTAATCTGCCGCCCTTCAGTGCAAATGTTCCGTGGACTGTGTGCAACGAACTCCCCAGGGTCCAATGAAGGGCGCTCTGTGTGGGATCAACAATCAAATGCAGCGGATTGCCGGCGCTTTGCGGCGCGGCATGTTGCGGCAGCGCAATTAGGAGTAACAAAGCACTGAGCGTGATAGCGCACAGGTAGACGACTGGGTTCAATTTGTCTTGCACCAACTTCACAGTTCACCTTTCCTTTTCATGCAATAATGACTTCACTAAAAATCAACACGTCTGTCGCGTACCGCATACTGCCTCCGCCACGTGGTATCAATGCGCGCTGAGAACCATAAGCCAGTTAGATGTTGCAAAACTGGCAAAGATGCCCGCTGCGGACGGGACGCGGCGCGCGCGGGCGCAAGCGGCTGAACTCCCGAATGGGCCGGATTCCACTATAATCAATTCTTATTTGATTTAGCATGACTATTAATTTGACTCATTGATGCCCTTGCCTGATCCTGCTTCGTGGATGGCACATTACAGGCCTGGCTGGAGGGAATGGCGGAATGAGCCCCCTTTTCTTGCCGGCGGCGGAGTTGTGAAGCGATGGAAGCATTGCCCAAACCTCGAAGCCACGCGCTGATTGACGGCGCGCATCGTGCCGGAGCGCGCGCCATGTTGCGCGCCTGCGGTATGAACGATGACGATTTCCGGAAGCCGCTCGTTGGCGTCGCTAACACCTGGATCGAAATCGGCCCCTGCAACTATCACCTTCGCGAGCTGGCGGAGCACGTTAAGGAAGGCATTCGCGCAGCAGGCGGCACCCCCCTCGAATTCAATACCGTTTCCATCTCTGACGGCATCACCATGGGCACCGAAGGCATGCGGGCTTCGCTGGTCAGCCGCGAAGTTATTACCGATTCGGTCGAGCTTGTCGCGCGGGGAAACCTTTTCGATGCGCTTGTCGTTCTCGTCGGCTGCGACAAGACGATTCCCGGCGGCGTGATGGCGCTGGCACGGCTGAATATTCCCGGCCTCGTTTTGTATGGCGGGTCCATTGCGCCGGGCCGGTTCGAGGGCCACGACGTCACCATTCAAGACGTTTACGAAGCCATCGGCGCTCATGCCCGCGGCAGTATTAGCGACGCGCAGCTCAATGCGCTGGAGGTTTCAGCATGCCCTGGGGCCGGAGCGTGCGGAGGGCAATTCACCGCGAACACCATGGCGCTAGTTTGTGAATTCCTGGGAATCGCGCCCATGGGACTCTCGAGCGTTCCCGCCACCAATTTGGCAAAGGCCGCGGCGGGCCGTCGTGCCGGCGAAATGGTAATCGATCTTCTGCGCAAAAATGTTACGCCCTCGAAGATCATCACGAAACCGGCCATCGAAAATGCCATTGCCGGCGTGGCTGCTACCGGGGGTTCGACCAACGCGGTATTGCATCTGCTCGCCATTGCCAACGAAGGGAAAATCCCGCTATCGATTGACGATTTTGATCGCATCAGCTCAGGCGTTCCCCTTCTGGCGGATCTCAAACCCGGAGGGCGATTTGTTGCTACCGATCTGTACGCGGCGGGAGGCACTGCGCTCGTTGCAAGGCGGTTGCTCGAAGCTGGGCTTCTCCGTGGTGATTGCCACACGGTCTCCGGCCGCACCTTAGGCGAGGAAGCTTCGGCGGCCAAGGAAACTCCCGCACAGGAAGTTGTGCGCAAGCTCAATGCCCCGCTCAAACCTACGGGCGGCCTGGTCATCCTGAAAGGAAATCTCGCGCCCGAAGGTTGCGTCATCAAAGTTGCCGGACACAATCTGCAGAATTTCAGCGGCCCGGCTCGCGTCTTCGAAAGCGAAGAGGCGGCTTTCGCCGCCGTCGAAACCGGCGCCATCAAGGCGGGTGATGTCGTGGTGATTCGTTATGAAGGCCCGAAGGGCGGCCCGGGCATGCGCGAGATGCTTGCCGTTACCGCGGCGCTGGTTGGCGCAGGACTCGGCGATTCCGTAGCGCTCCTGACCGACGGCCGCTTCTCCGGCGCCACGCACGGCTTGATGGCCGGGCATGTTGCTCCTGAAGCCGCGAATAGAGGCCCGATTGCCGCTTTAAAAGACGGCGATGTCATCACCTTCGACATTCCCAATCGTCAGTTGAATGTCGGGCTGACTGCCGCGGAAATCCAGAAGCGCCTGTCCTCTTGGGAACCGCCGGCGCCGCGCTTCTCGACCGGGGTCATGGCCAAGTACGCCTTACTGGTTTCTTCTTCGTCTCTCGGCGCGGTCACCACACCGCCGGCCTCCTTGCCGGCATCCGCTCCGGCTGCTTTCAATGCGAGCATCCCATGAAGCTCACGGGCGCGGAAATCCTATGTGAGTCGCTCGCGCGTCTCGGTGTGCGCGAAATCTTTGGCTATCCCGGTGGCGCGATTCTTCCGGTTTACGACGCGCTAGGGAAATCCAGGCTTCATCATGTCCTCGTGCGGCATGAACAAGGCGCCACGCATATGGCTGATGGTTACGCGCGCGCCAGCGGTGGCATCGGCGTGGCCATGGCCACTTCCGGCCCCGGTGCGACGAACATGGTCACCGGCATCGCCACCGCAATGCTCGATTCTTCCCCCATTGTGTGCATCACCGGCCAAGTGAGCAGCAAAATCCTCGGTTCAGACGCGTTTCAGGAAGTCGACATCACCGGCATCACCATGCCGATCACCAAACACAACGTCGTGGTGACCCGCGCCGGAGACGTCGCGAGGACGATTCGCGAAGCCTTTGTCATCGCGCAGAGCGGCCGACCAGGTCCCGTGCTGGTGGACATTACCAAAGATGCGCAACAAGCAGCCGCCGAATTCGATTGGGACGCCAGTGTGCCCAAACTTCCCCCCAAGCGCATTCGCAATCATCATAACCAGGCGGAATTCGACCGCGCTGTGGAATTGCTGAACACCGCGAAGCGGCCGCTGGTTCTTGCAGGCCACGGCATCCTGGTCTCCGGCGGTGTCCACGCTTTCGAGCGGTTTATCCGTGCGGGCAGCTACCCCGTGGCCATGACCCTGCTGGGCATCGGCTGCTTCCCCGCCAGGGATCCACTCAATCTTGGAATGATGGGCATGCACGGCGAAGCGTGGGTGAACAACGCAATTCAGGAAGCCGACCTGCTCATCGCAGTAGGCATGCGTTTCGACGACCGCGTCACCGGCGATTTGCGCACCTATGCCAGGAACGCGCGCAAAATTCACGTCGAGATCGACCGCGCCGAAATAAACAAAAATGTGAAGGTGGACGCAGCCCTCATCGGTGATGCACGCGAAATCCTGGAAAAAATCACGCCGTACATCGATGCGCGCAACCACGACGCCTGGATTCGCCGCATCGACGAATTGAAGGGCGATTCCGCGGTGCGCGACATTCAGAGCCTGCCTGACACGGGGCATCTTTATGCCGCGCACGTGATCAATGATCTTTGGAAGGAGACGCGCGGTGAAGCCATCGTCGTCACCGACGTGGGCCAGCATCAGATGTGGGAGGCCCAGTATTATCACCACGACCGCCCCCGAACCCTGATTACTTCGGGCGGGCTCGGGACCATGGGTTTCGCGCTCCCCGCCGCCATCGGGGCGAAATTCGCGAAACCCGGTTCCGAAGTCTGGGTCGTTGCCGGGGACGGTGGATTCCAGATGACCATGAGCGAGCTGGCCACCATCGTCCAGGAAAAAATCAATTTAAAAATCGCAATCATCAACAACGGTTATCTCGGCATGGTGCGCCAGTGGCAGGAGTTCTTTTACGACAAGCGGTATGTGGCCACGCCTCTGGTCGCCCCCGATTTTGTGGCCCTAGCGAATGCGTTTGGCATCCGCGGTGAGCGCATCACCGCGCGGTCGGAAGTGATTCCCGCGATTCGCGCGGCCCGCGAAGTCCAGGAAAGCGTCCTGCTCGACTTTCGTGTCGAGCAGGAAGATTCCGTCTATCCGATGGTGCCGGCTGGCGCGTCCCTGCACGAAATGATTCGCCGCCCGCACAGCCCGCTGGTGGAAACAGCTTCGGACGCGTGAGGAGGAAGCGCGCGATGCAAACACTCGTCGCTTACGTCGAAAACAAGCCGGGCGTGCTGAACCGCGTTGCCTCTCTCGCGCGGCGGCTGGCCATCAATATTGATTCGCTCACCGTGGGACCTACCGAAAATGAAGAAATTGCCCGCATGACCATCGTGGCGCACACCGACGGGTGTGGCGCGCTGCGTCTGGAAGCCAGCCTGGAAAAGCTTGTGGACGTGCTTCTCGCCGAGAACATTTCTGACCGCGCTCTGCTCGAACGCGACCTGGCACTGATCAAAGTCGCTGCGGATCAGCAAAACCGCCCGCACCTGATGGAGCTGATCAAAGTGTTTCGCGCGCGTGTCGTGGATGTCTCTCCGGAGTCGCTGATTATCGAAGTCTCCGGCACCGTCGATAAAATCGATGGCTTGCTCGAAGTGCTTCGTCCTTTTGGCGTACTCGAGATGGCGCGTTCCGGACGCATCTCCATGACCCGCGGCAGTGATTTACTGCGGCCGCCGGAACCGGAAGCTGTGAGCGCCGCCGCGCTCGCATCTGCCGTCTCGGGGGCGAAGTAACATCAACCATTCGGCCGCGCACCGGCCGACGAGAGGAAAAGCATGGCGAATCTCTACTACGACAATTCCTCGGATCTTTCGCTGATTCAAGCCAAAAAAGTGGCCATTGTCGGGTACGGCTCGCAAGGCCACGCGCACGCGCTGAATCTGCGCGATAGCCGCGTGGCTGTGCGCGTCGGCCTTCCGGAAGGCAGCGCTTCGCGCGCCAAAGCGTCAAAAGAGGGGCTAACCGTCAACACCCCAGCGCAAGCCGCCGCATGGGCTGACGTCATTATGATTCTCGCTCCGGACACCAAGCAGCCCAAGCTCTACCATGACGCCATCGAACCGCACCTCACTCCCGGCAAGACGCTTATGTTTGCGCACGGCTTCAATATCCGTTTTGGCGCGATCAAGCCGGCAAAGACTGTGGATGTTTCCATGATCGCTCCCAAGGCGCCCGGCCATCGCGTGCGCGAAGTTTTCACCGAAGGCGGCGGCACGCCTGCGCTTCTCGCAGTCGAGCAAGATGCCAGTGGAAGCGCCAAAGCGCTGGCGCTTTCTTACGCGAAAGGAATCGGCTGCACGCGCGCCGGCGTCCTCGAAACTACATTTACCGAGGAAACCGAGACGGACCTCTTCGGGGAACAGGCCGTGCTGTGCGGCGGCGTCAGTGAATTGATCAAAGCCGGCTTCGAGACACTCGTCGCAGCGGGCTACCAGCCGGAAGTCGCTTACTTCGAGTGCCTGCACGAACTGAAATTGATTGTCGACCTCATCTATCGTGGCGGGCTCAGCTACATGCGCTATTCCGTCAGTGATACCGCCGAACAAGGGGATTACGCCTCGGGGCCTCGCATTGTCACCAAGCAGACACGCGAGGAAATGCGCAAGATTCTTGCGGAAATCCGCGACGGCAGCTTCGCTAAAGCATGGATCGAGGAGAACGAGAGGGGCTGTCCCAAGTTCCTCGCCAAGCGTAAGAGCGAGCAGCAGCACGCCATCGAGCAGCTCGGCCCCAAGCTCCGCGCCATGATGCCTTTTCTTCAGCCAGTTATTGCGCCGGGGCTCGAGACTAAGGCAGCGACAGCAAAGAAGTAATCGCAACTAGGTGGATGCAGGCACTTGGCAAACTCCCGCGCAGGCATTTGACTTCGGAATGTGCGTTGAAGCGAACACGTCTCGAGGTTTGGCACGACAAATTCGAGCCGCTCAGCCCAGGGTAGTTTTTCCCAACTCGGCCACGCGGCGCTCGTAGGTCATTTCCACCAGCCCGTGCTTTCCGTAATACTTCAGGACGATTTTATGGCCGGGCTCGATCTTCGCGCGCGTCCTCAACAGCGAATCCGATAGCTCCACCCATTCACCCTTCACCAGGTAGCTGCCTTCCCAACCGCGCAATTCGAAACGCCCGTCGTTCTTCAAAATCAGGGGGGCAGCGTTGCAGGCAATCACTTTCCCCTTCACTTTGGCCTGTGTGCACTGGTACCGCCCGGACAGATCTGCGGCCTGCGCATGACAAAAGGGAGTCAGGAAGAGCAAAGCCGAGAGGGGTAGGAGACGGCTCAAAGCGACTCGAACGCTTCCCATGGAAGCTCCACGTCCAGGTCGCTTGGCTGCGGACGGCGGGCACCTGGCCAAGAGGACAGGTGCAATTCTACAACCAACCTCGGAATAGGTCAAGTCCTTTTTTGTCAATTAGTTAGAGCGCTGTACGATAGGGCAATCGGTCCTGAGGGTTAACTACTTTCCCGCTCTACTCCTCTCCAGGGGACATTTTTCCGTCTTCACGCTGATGGCAGGAACTCACTTTCCCTGGTGAAATGTACCTTATTGAGGTAATTCCGCGACGGCCTGCCCATCCTTGCGGGGATCGGACGCGCCATAATTTACACCGGAGGCAAAATCTCGCATCACCGCTTGTCCGCCTCCCACCACGCTCGAAAACATCCCTTTCAGCTCAATTTTGTGTCCCTTGGCCGTCAGTTCGTCCCGCACTTTTTGCGGACCGCGGTTTTCCATCATCACGTCGCATCCGCCAAAGGAATGCTTGCTGAACCGCGGCGCCTCCAGTGCTGCCTGAATATTCATTTTGAAGTCCGCGAGATTGGCCATGAATTGCGCGTGCGCTTGCGATTGGTTCCAGCCTCCCATGATGCCGAACGCTACGCGCGTTTCGCCGCGTTGCGCGAATGCCGGAATAATCGTGTGCAGGGGCCGTTTCCTTCCCGCTAATACATTGGGCGAAGCCGGATCGAGCGAGAAAAGCCCGCCGCGGTCGTGCAGCACGAACCCCGTGCCCGGCGCCACCACTCCGGATCCGAAGGATTCGTAATTGCTCTGAATCAGCGACACCATGTTGCCTTCGCGGTCCACCACGCTGAGGTACGTCGTGTCGTTCCCTATCGAAATCACTCCGGCCTCGGAATCACAGCTTGCGTGTTCCGGATCGATTAGCTTTGCCCGCTCCGCGGCCCAGGCTTTGGAGAGCAGCGTCGCTACCGGCAGCTTCTGTCTTCGCGGGTCGCCGATGTACTTCGCCAAGTCCGCGTAGGCCAACTTTTTTGCCTCGATCATCGCATGCAGCGCATTCGTTGAACCGAAGCCCCAATCCTTCTGTCCCAGCGGAAACGTCTCCATGATGTTCAACATTTCCAGCGCCGCCAGGCCCTGCACGTTTGGCGGCAGCTCATAGACCGTCCAATCGCGATAGGTCGTCGAAATGGGCTCGACGAACTCACTCGAGAATTCCGCGAAGTCCGCTTCCGTCATCGGCCCGCCGTGCCGCTTCATGGACTCCAGAATCTTCGCGGCAATCTCTCCTTTGTAGAACGCGTCTCTTCCATGTTGCGCGATTTGCTGCAGCGACCAAGCCAGGTCTGCGTTCCGGAACACTTCACCCATTTTTGGCGGGTGGTCTCCCGGCAAATAGGTCTTCGCTGCCGCTTCATCCGTTCGCAGGTAATCTGCTGACGCTCCCCAGTAAGCCGCGGTCCATTCCGGCACAGGAAATCCGTCTTGCGCCGTGCGAATCGCTGCCGCCAAATCTTCCGCCAGTTTCTTGCGTCCGAATTTGTCCGCCAGCTTCTGCCAACCGTCCACCGCTCCTGGAACCG
>Ga0307479_10003836_pt1 | contig 13752 bp, 17 predicted proteins | sample atmos_gasesECM4C_FD_203743 | JGI IMG/M metagenome (GOLD analysis project Ga0307479, IMG submission 203743) | Hardwood forest soil microbial communities from Morgan-Monroe State Forest, Indiana, United States - atmos_gasesECM4C_515 | ecosystem: Environmental > Terrestrial > Soil > Temperate...
CAACAACAACGCTGGCAATGATGCCCCCCGGCGAGCGTCCGAACTTCGTCATCGCATTTCGTTTTTGGCAGCATCTCACGCAATGCTCGACGAGATCGATCAGGCTCGTTGGGCCATCGGAGAACTGCTCCGGCTGCAACCGAATTGCTCGATCCAATACGTCAATAAACTGCCAAAATATGCGCATCAGGCGGATCAAGGAGACCGTTGAAATGTCGGACCCGGCGTTTCGCGCCGCACTCGATGCGGCTATTGACCTGTCTGACGACGGCGAGTGGAAGGCTGCGCTTGGAGCATTCAATCGCCTCGTGAAGGCTTATCCCGACGAGATGCAACCTTGGTTCGAGCGGGCGATGGTGCTGCTGAACCTCGATCGCGATCGAGACGCGATTGCCGACCTGGAGCACGTCTTGAAGCATGACCCGGATTATCCTGGGGCGAGAGATTGGTATGCGAAAGCTCAAGCCGAAAATGGCAAGCCCATGCTCGCTGCCCAGACAAAGCTCGATGACCTTCAGGCGCTCGCACCGGAAGATTGGTCCGCCAACGGACAGGCCTGGGCCGATTGCGCGGACCGCTTCCTCAAGGCCGACGCACCGGAGCGCGCTCTGGCGGCCTTGGACATCTATTTTGCTCGCTACGAGGGCAAACAGAAGGGATACGAATGTTATATACCCGCGCCCTGTCGGTTTCGGGCAAAGGCGCTGCTGTTGCTCGGCCGCTCACAGGAGGCGCTCGCCGCGGCGGAGCGCGCGTGCGCAGACCCCCATTCCGTGCCTGCCGACAAGTTTGTCCGCATTTGCACGCTTGCGGCCGTTGGCGAGAAAGACCGTGCCGTTGCTGAAATGCAGCAATTTCGGCCGGAGTTTGAGGGTACGCTGCCTTTTGCAGAGGCAGTGGCTGAATTGAAGCGGTTGGGAGTCGCGATCGATTAGATCACGCCGTTATTGGAGCGCAAAGCCGAACCGATACCGCCCTTCGACAGCTCCTCGGCCATCACGGCGATCTCGGGATTGGTCGAGAGGGCCGCTGTCCAGGGGTGGCCGGCCTCAATCGATCCACTGGTTGACTTGGGCAGCAATGTCGGACGGTAGGGACAGGCCGAGCTTGCCAAGTGCCGTCCGATTGACGCTCATCGTGAATTCTGTTGGGCCTGCGATCGGCAGGTCAGCCGGATTTGCACCGCGGAGAATCTTGTCTACGTATTTGGCTGCACCGTAGTAGCCTTCGTAGTGACCCGGACCAAGCGCCATCAACCCGCCTGCCAAGACATATTCCACATCGCTGTAGACGACCGGGAGCCTGAATTTCGCCGCCCCAGCCGCAAGCGCGAAGCGCCGGGAATTGATGAAGGGGTCAACGGCGTTCACGAGTGCTTTCGCGCCGAATGCGATGGCCTGATCAAACGCTGCATCGACATCTTCGGGCTTTCGGATGTCCAGCGACTGAACTCCGATGCCAAGTTTCTGAGCTTCCGAACGGAGCAATTCGAACTGGGCGGCGTTGTTGGCGTTGTTGCCATTGAGAGCCATCGCCACCTTGTCGAGATCAGGCACCATGCGTTTGAGCATGCGCAGGCGTTCCCCGATCAGTTGGGGAGCGTACATCGTCGTGCCGGTGACGTTCGTGCCCGGCCGCTCCAAACTCTTGACTACACCTATGCCGACCGGATCAAAAACCGCCAACATCACGATGGGGATCGTTTTGCTCGCTTTTGCGGCGGCCACGGTAGCCGCCACGTTCGCCGCAAGGATCATATCGACCTTCCGATTGACCAAGTCGGCCATCACGCCCTGATATTCTGCGTCCAAGACGGCCTCGCGGTATTCGACACGGATGTTTTTTTCTTCAACATAGCCAAGCTCTGCCAGTCCCTGCTTGAAGACTTCAAGCCGCTTCGGATTGGCATTCTTGGCGGCCACATAGCCCACGACCGGCAACGTCTGAGCAGCAGCGTCGGTAAGTTGAAGTACCACCAGCAGGGCCGGCCAGAGCATTGCAGTACGCCAAAAGGACATCGGCCATCTCGTGTGGTGTCACATCTGCAGCCCATTCAAAGCCATCGGCCATCCGGCGACAAGTTAGGAACTGTGCGTTGGACGACCTTGCCGCCGCGCAGGCCGGCGGCGCCGGCATCGATCAAGCCATGCGGCGCGCCGGCCGCCGAACGTGACATAGATGTTGGCGCTCTGGCCCGGGAAAACGGTAAGCTCGGGTTCCATGATCTTCACTCTGGAGGGACGAATGAACGTGCAGCGGATCGCCGCCTTTTCGCAAGGAACGAACGGAGGCAACCCGGCCGGTGTCGTGCTCTGCGAAGCGCTCCCTCCCGCCGACCGGATGCTGGCGATCGCGGCAGAAGTCGGGTATTCGGAGACGGTCTTCGCCGCACCGAGCGAGGATGGCTGGCGGGTACGCTACTTCGCACCTGAGATCGAGGTGCCGTTCTGCGGCCATGCAACAATCGCGCTCGGAGCCGCGCTTGCGCTCGCCCATGGCGACGGCACCTTCACGCTCCAACTCAACGACACTCGGATCACGGTAACAGGATGGCGGGAGAATCCCGCACTTATGGCGGCGCTGCAATCACCGCCCACACGCAGCGCGCAGGCACCGCAGGCGTTGGTCGAGGCCGCGCTCGGCCTTTTCTCGTACACCGTTGCCGATCTCGACCCACGTCTGCCTCCCGCGATCACCGAGGCTGGTGCTCGGCATCTCGTCCTGGCCCTGACGAGCCGGCAGAAGCTGGCCGCGATGCACTATGACCTGGAGCAAGGGCGGCGGTTCATGATGGCAACCGGGATCGTCACCATCAGCCTCGTCCATGCGGAAACCAACACGCTCTTCCACGCCCGCAATCCATTCGCAGCGGGAGGCGTCTACGAAGACGCGGCGACGGGAGCCGCGGCGGCGGCCCTCGCGGGATATCTGCGGGATCTTGGATGGCCTCATGGGGGTATGATCGAGATCCTTCAGGGGGAGGACATGGGTGTGCCGTCGCGGCTACGAGCCGAGATCACCTCTGAACCCGGTGCGAGCATCCGGGTGTCAGGGGCGGCTCGGCAGATGTAATCGGCGAAGCGCTGGTCGGAGTTTCCTTGAGGGCAGCTCCGGCGATGCGCGTGCCATCCGGGTCGGGGACCATGATCGCCTCGCCGAGGAAGGAAGCAAGCGGGCTCGGCAGAGGGTCAGTATTGGCCACCGCCCCAGTAGCAACCGCCGATGCCGCCGATACACGGCCCCGACGCGCGGGAATTGCGGCGCACCCCTTCCGGTATCATGTCCTCGACAGCACGCGAGCGATCGTTTTCGACCGGTGCCGGGCGACGAGAGCAGGGATAGCGATCCTCCCACGCCGCGCCACAGTTCGCTGCCGACTTCGAAGCGGGTTCACCCCTCGCGCTGCGACGCGGCGTTGAAGCCGGTGGGCCTGCCGGGGCAGCCGATGCCGGTGCGGGAGCCGCCGGGCGCGCTGCGGGAGGAGCCGATGCGTTTGCGGAAGGAGTAGGCGCGGTTGCAGGCGGGGCCGATGCGGCGGCGGGAGCGGCCGACGGGGTCGCGGACGGCGGCGTTGCGGCCACGGCAGAAGGAGACGGGATTGGTGCGGGGGGTGTCGGCTGCGGCGTCGCCTCGTTGGATTGCCGCAAGACGTGCTCACTGAAAAAAGAACCCACCGACGACTTCGCCTTGTCCGCGCCGTCGCGGACGGCGGCAACGCTATCGAAATATCCCGAAACTTGCTGGCCGATGGCACCGAAGCCATGCCAGGCGTAGAAAAGCAACGCGGCGATGAGTCCGATGGTGAGGAACAGGAGGCGACGTCGCAGGGGAAACAGAACAATCGTCCCGACCAGAGCGAGCGCCCTCCGCCACGCGGGCGTGCCCGGCTCGCTCGCCATCTCGCTCGGCATCTGGTGCAGCGGCTCGTCGTCTTGCAGCGAATCGTCGTATCCGGGCGCAAGTCCGCCGGAGCGTTCGATTGCGTCGGCAATTTGAAGAAAGCTCTGACCTTCTTTCCGGAGGGCGCTTGCCGTATCGCGGAATGCCGCGTCGCCGAGCATGCCGGGCTGATCCATGCGTTTGATCCTGGCCACCATCCTGGGCTGCAGCAGCAATCGACGTTGTTCGATCAACTCGGCCATTTTCGAGAAGTTCAGCCTGGCTTCGCTGAGGGTCTGCGCGGCGCGGTCCTTGGCGGCCTGGGCCACGTCGGGATCCTCCGCGTCCATTTGCTCCATGGCCTGCTTCAGGTGTGCCATGTCATCGATCATCGCAAAACCGCTCCGGCAACGAGTCGGATTTATAGCACAGCTCGTTCGCCCTCGCCCGCTGGCGCGTCGAACCGTGCTCGAACGTTTTCACCTGTCGCCGGCCTTGCGGGAACCGGACCGTGGCGTGATGGGTTCGCTTTCACTTTGACAAATGAGCCTGAGGGTTGGACGCGGCAAGGCCGAACGGGCTCCGGCGGATCGAGGCGGAGCGGAACGACATCGGCGATTCGTGAGATGACGTTATCTCTGCCCGTCGCGCCAGCGAAGAAAGTCGCGGTAGATCCTGGCGGTCTCTTCGGGCGACACGTTTTTGGCGCCGCGTTTCTCAACCAGAAAGGTGTGGAATTCCTCTGCCCTGACCGGGGTCGCGCTCGGTGACATCGCGCCCTGGATCTGGTCGAGCCGATCCTGGGCGGCCTTGAAGCGCTCCAGTCCAGGGACGCCCGCCGACATCACGGTGTCCTTCCACTTCGGATTGCGCGGCGGCTGTTGCAACTGACCGATCTTGTCGAACAACGCGTCGACGAACCGGGCCACTCGCTGGTAGCGGTCGCTATTGAGCGGCCAGTTGTACACCATCAGCACCGTTGAAGCAGCGACCGTGTCGACCCTGCCGCCTGGCGGCACGAGGTTCGGATATTCTTCCGACGAAAAGGACGACGGCAGGTAGACATCCTGCAGCGGCCCCTTGTAGGGGATCTCCAGCAGATGGAATTTGCCGCCCTCGTTCTTGATGTTCTTGATGACCGGGGCGTTCTTCGAAACGCTCGCGACCCAGGCGTCCCGCTCGCCGTTGAGCAGCTTCTGCAACCCGCCGTCGGGATCGGTCTGCGAATCGATGTCCGCCCCAATGCCCATGCGCCGGAAGATGATCCGCGCCGCCGGCAGTCCGATGCTCCGCTCGGCAAACACCCGCTTGCCATTGAGATCCGCCAAGGTCCTGATCTCCTGGCGCGCCACGATGTGAATGTCGTTGTGGAACAGCGGCGCGATATAGCGGACGCGCGTGGCAATGTCCGGCATGTTGTATTCGGTCTTCACGAACTCCAGCGCGTCGGACGTGACAAAGCCCATGTCGATATTCTTCAGCCGGATGATGTCGATGAGATTCTGGGCCGAGCCCTTGCCGAGGATCGGCAGCACCCGAAGCTTGTCGCCATCGTCGAGCACCGCGGCCATGTCGGAGCCCATGATCGACATCGGACCACCGATCGGCGCGGTGATCACGGTCACGGTGCCGGCATTGATCGCATCGCGGTCGGGCAGGCTATTGCCCTGAGCCATGATATTTTGCTGCGCGCTGGCTTCGCCCGCGAGGGCTGCCAGCACGATGCAAATGGCCGGACGCAACAATCCCTGCATGGAAGTCCCCTTCAGCAATTCGGCGACGTCACATTCGCGTGAAGATATCAAACGGCGAAAGGCGGCTGAATTCGGGCCCAACCGCGACCGCAGCGGGCACGGAGAAGATTCCTTCGCAGGTTCGCGGAGGTAAGGTTTTCCCGACGCGAAGCAGAATTTACCTCTGCATCAGCATCGCCGCGGTCGGTACTCCAAGCTGCGCCGGGCTGGCGTGGCCGGCTGCCAATCTCAAAAACGAAAGCGACGATGCGCGAATTCGATCAGGGGCTTTTCAAGATAACGATAGCTCAGCGCGCAAAGGCCGAATGTCACCGCAGCAGCCGCAAGAGTGGCGGCCATTCCGGAAAATGTCCTGACGGTTCGCTCGATACCGAGCGTGGCGAAAACGAGATATGCCACCCAGTGATGCGTCAGGTAGGCAGAGTACGACGTCTTGGCGAAGAAAGACGCCACCGGTCCGCGCAGCCATTTCAGGGAGGACGCGCCTTGGCGCTGCAAAACCCAATAGAGCAGCGCCCCGAAAAACACGGCTGCGAATGTGTGCTGCCAGGCTGCGGCATGAAACGTCCGCGACCCGCTGAGCCAGATCAACGGCGGTAGAGCCAGCGAGGCGACAAGAACCCGCTTGACGTTGCGCGAAATCGCCGGGTCTTGCACGCCGTAAAGGCGCCACCATGCCACCAGCGCCCCAATGCTCAGCACGTCGGCGCGAAACTGAGGCAGCACATAATAGCCGAACTGATCTCCCGTGAAGCTGTCGATCAGGCGCCCGAGCGGACAAATCACGATCGCCGCCATCAGGATCTTCGGCAGGCGATCGACCGGCACGGAACGAACGATGAGCGGGAAAACGAGATAGAACTGCTCTTCGATCGCGAGCGACCAGGTACCCGCGAGCCAATACACGCCATAGTTCTGGAGCTTGGCCATCCAGAAATTCTGAATGCCGAAGACATATGTCCAGCCGGGAACGACACCTTGAAACAGTGTCGGGCTCGCACCGCTCAGCCACCCGATCAGGCAGACCGCGCACATCAGGTAGTAAAGCGGCCAGATCCGAAATGCCCGCCGCCCGTAGAAGGACGAAAAGAAGGTATCGGAGGCGCGGTTCTCGAGCAGGATCGTCGTGATCAGGAATCCCGACAAGACAAAGAACAGATCAACGCCGAAGTGGCCCAGATAAAATATGTTCCAGAGCCAAAAATCGGGACCGTCCGGAATCCCGATGTAGTGCCACGCAATTACCATCAGCGCTGCGATCGCGCGCAGCCCGTCCAACTCCTGGATACGCTTCATCCGGGCTTGATGGTTCGGCTTGCATTCGTCCGAGCCTTTGCCGAGGATCGGCAACACACGAACTTTGTCGCCATCGTCGAGCCCGGCGGTCCTATCATAGCTCGTGATCGACATCGGACCGCGCCGTGATCACCGTCACCGTGCCGGCATTGAGCGCGTCGCGTTCTGGCAACTCACCGCCTTGGTTCGGACGACCTGGCTGCGCGCTGACGTCGCTTGCAAGGACGGCCGGCAAGACGCAGGCGACCAAACGTATCATTCCGCGCACCGAAGCCTCCTTCCAGCAATCTTGCGACGTCACGTGAAGACACGCGCCGAAAGTCGGCTGAATTTGGGCTCGCGAGCGTCCGCTTTGCGTAGGACAGCAGTTCGCCGTCAGCTCCGTGAGTTTTTTTCCAATATCGCGGTACCGACGGGCAAAAATCGTCCGCATGAATAGAAGCTGGCTTGGTTGCGGCCTGCAGTTCGCCATCTTGCCGCGAGCGCAACACCGCGCCCCGTGCGCCACCCACTCCGCGCCGTCAGGAGCCTCGTCCGCAACCATCGGCTCCGGAGCGCGCGTCTTCCTACTGCACCACGCAGTTCTGCACAAATTCCCTGCGTTGCGGGCCGACGATCTTCTGCTCGATCGCCTGCTTCAGGCAATCGAGCCGCGCCTGTTCGATGCAGAGCTGCATCTGGTCCTGCCGCTCCTGGCCTTTCAATCCTTGCGCCGCGGCTTGACAGGCAAAGCGCTTGCTGGGGGCGACCGGCGCTGCGGGAGCGGTGTTGGTCTGGACCACGACCGGAGGGGATGGCGAAGGTGATGAGGAGGGCGAAGGCGATGGGGCCGTGCTGGATGATTGGGCAAAGGCTGCGATCGCGAGAGCCAACGAACCAACCGCGACGATGGCGCCCAAGACGAATTTCATCGGTCACCTCCAACGGGGCTGACCATTGAATCCGCAGCCTGAATGGGCGGTGAACGGATGCCGCAAGACCGCGTTCCCGGGGCGAGCGCCGTGCTTCATGCCAGCAACTGTTTCTCGATTTCGTAGACCGGCAGCTTGACGAGGTCCTTGTCCACCTCGCCGTGAAGCGCCTTGCGCACCACCGGCGAATAGTCGGCGCGGATCATGCCGAGCGCGCGCGGCGGCGCGACCATGGTCAGCGCGCTCGTCTCGCCCGTGGTGACGGCGACGTTGAGCCGGTCGGCGAGCGTCCTCAGGAAGGCCCGCTCGGACTCCTCATGCCAGTCGGTCTGCTCGATCGCGCTCCGCGTGCCCGCCAAATCATGCACCTTGCCCGGCCGGTCCGTTCCCTGCGCGTGGGTCGATTGCAGGGAATGCTCGTGCACCTCCCTCATGTGCAGATTCGGAAACATCCGATCGCCGAGATTTTCCAGGATGAGCGCCTTGCGGCCGTCGCAGACCACGATCCAGTCGCCCTTGCCGATCTTCATCTTGTCCATTGATAGGGGCTCCGCAGCATTTTTGAGTTCGAGACGCGGGCGCGGGGCGATCTGACGCAGGCCCGCGGAAATCGTTTCGCGGCGAAATCAGATGTTTTCTTCGAAATCCTCAGGCGACGCGCCGAACTGCGACATCGCCTCCTCAAGATAGTCCGCGAGCATCGGCGTTTCGATCAGATAGGAAGCGGTGCGGTTGTTGTGGGCCTGTGAAGCCTGCGCGCGAAGATCGCGCCAATTGTCGAGATCGCCGTCGCCGCGGCCGAGCCACATCAGCGCGACGAGGTCGATCTGCTCGTCGACATTCAAGCCGCGGATGAAACCGGACAGTTCGGCGCGATCGGTGTCCTTGCCGCTGCCCTTGCGGCCGTAAGCTGCGTCGTCATCGGCAAACTCGGCGATCAGTTCGGGCGCGTCCGCTTCGATCTCCGATTGGCGCGCCTTCGAGATCACGAAAAATACCTTCTCCAACGAAATCGACAGGTTCGGAATCTTCTTCATGCCGCAAGCCTCCGGAGTGGGCACGCGCCCTCCCCTCAATTGTCAACATGCCCTAGACGTTCCGCCCCAAGCGCACTTTGCGCAAGATCAAAGACGTTTCCCGGTCGAACACGCGCGAAAATGTGAAATCCGGCTGCCGCGATTCCGCCCTGAGCCGCGGCATGTATCGGGACGTGACGAAACTTGGGAATTCGATATGGCGCGCAGGATCGGCTATCCCGCGGCGGCATTCGCGCTGACTCTAGGCCTGTCTTTTGTCTTCGCGCTTGTCTTGGCGCCGCCAGCCGAAGCCCGCGGCGGTCGTGGACTTGGCCGGGGTTTTCACGGTAGCCAAAGAATCCATCAAGAGATGTATGCTGGCGGGTTGGCCGGCGATCGGCGTCATGCCAATGACGACTATGTGAAGGCAGCGTCGGCGGAACGCTACAGGCTGTTGACAGATCAAGAGCATCTGCCGCGGCTGCTAGAGCATGATCCGGACAAGCATGCCCTCGGGCGACGCCCCGATGGGTGGGAACCGGTTTTCCCTTGAGCATAACAAACGCGGAAGGCGTTTGCGCGGAGACCATGCTCAAGCAATAGACCAAAGCGCGATCGCCATCGCGCGTTGGACGAGGTCGGATTTTCAGCTTACCAGGTAAACAGCCCGAAGTGCGGCTGCTGAGCGACGAGCATCAGCGGTCGAGGCTGTTGGGCGACGAGCACCGGAGATCGGGGACCGGTCCGCGCTTTCGCGACCTTGCGTTTCGGCTGCTGTTTTGCTTCCAGCTTCGCCGGTTCCGGCGTCTTCGGTTCGGCCGCCTTCTGCGGCTCCGGAAGCTGGGCGAAGGCCTCGCGCACGCGCGCTTTCGCCGCGATGTCCGCAGCCGCTACCGGCGCGGCAGCGTTGCTGGCGACCGCGACCGGCGCCATGGCAGGCATGTTGGTATCAAAGACGATGGGCTTCGGCCATTTCCGCTCGGAATGAATGCGGATCAGGGGATGATCGGCTACCGCAACATTGGTATCGGGTGCCGGCTCTTTCGGGAGCACGGCATCGGAGATGAAAAGCAGTGCAAGCAAAGCCCCACCGACATAAAGAAAATATCGCAATAACGGCATTCCCAACGCTCCATCCGCGCACGGGCGGACCATCCAGTGAACTGGCAATATGGGGATAGGTTCCAAAACCCGGTAGATCGGTTCAACTGCGGCGATAACTTTTTCGCTATCAGCCTTTAGGGGCGGTTTCCAAAGCGTGTCGCGCAGCTGTCGCGGGGCGCACCCCGGTTCGCAAGGAAAACGCGTCAAAACCACAGCTAGAACCTCCGTTCCGGCTCAATCGGAACGGAAAAGGCTTAAATCCGGTTAGCTGCGACCAGCGCGCATTTTGCCTTGTTTGCATTAACGTTGACGAAACCGACATGCAGACGGGCGAAAGTCTTGCGGCTCTTCATCTCGATGGTTCCCGGAACGATCCGGGTGCGGTCGGTCAGGTGACTGCCGTCCCTGCGGGCAAAGGCACAGGCGATTTCGATATCCTTGACCGCATAGTCGTTGTTATTGCGCAGCGTGAAGGTGACCAGCGCTTTCGAGCCAAGGCCGCCCCGGCGCCAGGATTGCGACGCTATTTTCAGCCCATTGACGGGCGGCGCCTCAATAGCCGTCGCCGCGGGCACGGTCGCAGGTGCGGCCGCCTCCGGAACTTTCGGTGGGGCGGTTTCCGTCGGGGTGGCCGCCTCGGCCGGGTTAGCCTTGGTATCGGGCAAGGCAGCATCCTGTGCCGCGACGATCAGAGGCAAATCGATCTGGGATTGGCCCATGGCGCGGATTGGCCCCGAGACAAGCGTCCATGCCGACAGTCCGGTGATCGCGATCACTGGCAACAGCACGGCGGCCTGTGTTGCAAGATGGCTCCGGCTCAGCCGCCTCGCTCTATCCCGCCAAGATTGATCCTTCCAAGAGACCAAATCCCTCGTCATCGCCGTGATCCCCGGCGGGCGGCGCCTTCGTCCCGACTGCTGCGCCGCACAGTAAAAAACCGCACGGGCGTTGCCCGTACGGCCTGGTTAGGACGACTGCCGCTACACGGGTCCGCCATGTCAGCAAAATACGCCAACTGCAAATTGGTTGCATACGAAGCAGGCAATTTTCAAGGGAAGTTTTGCAGCCTCCGCTGAAGAACGCGCTGGGGGATGGCCATGCCAAAGTGCGGCCGCTAAAGTTGCTTCTGCCGCTGGCCATTCGCCGCGGCCAACGGACGATGCCGCAGGCAAGCGGCATCCGAACAGCCAAATGGGAGACCAACCATGCCTACCGTTACCTGGGATCATGTGCACCTGCGCAGCCCCGACCCTGAGGCGACCGCGGCCTGGCTTGCTGACGTCCTCGGCGGCGAGATCATCCGCGGCCCCGGGCGCATCGACGTCAGGCTCGGCGGCGCCAACGTGTTCATCGCGCCGGTCGCGTCGGGCGATGGCGTCAACATGCCGCCGGTGACGCCCTATCAGGGCCTCGACCATTTCGGGCTGGCCGTGAAGGACATCGACCAGGTCGCGGCCGAGATCAAGGCCAAGGGCGTCGAGTTCACCAAGGAGCCCACGACGATTCGGCCGGGCGTGCGCATCTGCTTCATCCGCGGACCCCAAGGCATCTCGGTCGAGCTGCTCGAGCGCGACAAGAAATATGCCTGACGACCGGCCGTCTGCTCGCTGCTCCTTCCGGTTACCAAATCGTCGTGGCGAGAAGGTGCTCATGCGCCGTCTCGGACCCTCATGGTGAGGAGCGCGACTTCGCGCGTCTTTGGACGATGCTTCGCATCGCTCGACGAACCATGAGGCCCCAGTACCGATTTCACGTCCTCGTCCTTCGAGACGCCCGCCTACGGCGGGCTCCTTAGGATGAGGGGTAAAGCCGGCCACGCCGCAGTAAAGACTACGTCATGCTGCCCGGCATCCGCCTTCGCCTCACGGCTTCGGTGGACGAGCCTTCGCTCCACAGCGTTCAGGTCATGCTGCCCGGCATGAAGCAACGGATCGAGATGCCCAGATAGCCTCGGATCGGCCAGACCATGGTTCGGCCGATTCGGTTGGGTTCCGTGATCACGGCTTCGTCGGGTACGTCAACCCACTCGTTGTCGAGTCGCACCTTGTAATGTCCGTTGGAGGACTCCCAATCGACATCGCTGACCGCAGTGCCGTCGGCGTCCGAGCAACAGGGTCCCTTGCCGCTCTTCAAGCCCTCGAACCATTGGTGCAGCTCAGGGTTCTGCGCCGCATATTTTCCATCGACATCGCGCGCGTGCCCGAGTTGCGACACCAACGCCGTCAGCAGCACAGCGCAAGCGATTCGCAGCGGCGGTTTCCAACGCGTCGCGCGAGCGAGCGCCAGGACTTTTGCAAGGTTGGTTCCTGCAAGGGTTTCGGTTGGGTACGCGTCACTCGCCTGACGCGGCTCATGGCCGCCGGAATCGATCCAGTTGCTCATCATCTCCTGCTCCAGCACCTACCCCAAGGTGTGGAGACAGCCATGCATTTCGCGGGCCAACTTCTTATCGCATTTGATTCGCTCGCGTTTTCGTGCAAGTCAATACGGATGAATACGGAGAGCCTGTGGTTTTGCGCAACGTCGGCGATCGATTTTTATCGCGTTGACGCCAACTGTTGCATGGCTGCAGAATGCTGCTAGCGCTGGAACCGAGCCTGGCTTGGCTCGTGAAGATTGGCCCCATGAAGAACGGACTTTATTCCATCCACGTCAGCCTATTGGACGGGCGCGTTGGCAAAGGCAGCGGCGTGGTCGTCTTCCGCGACGGCAAGATCGTCGGCGGCGACGCCTATCTCTATTACATCGGCAGCTACACGGTGCGTGACAACACCTTCAAGGGCGAGGTGTTGATCCAGCGCCACACCTCGAGTCCGGATGACAATCCACTGTTCGGCGGTCCGAGCCCGGTCGGCGTCGGCGTCACCGGCACCTTCACCGAGACGCGCGGCGAGATGACGGGCACGGCGCTGGTCGGCAAGGCCAGCCAGATCTTTGGCGCGACGCTGCGCCGGCTCGCGGATATCGATTAGGTCGCGAGAACCATCGCCGCAGCGGTCACCTCGATTTCGATCAGCAGTTCTGGGCGAGCGAGAGCCGCCACCACGAGCGTCGTCACCGCCGGCGGGGTCGACGACGCCCAGCGCTTGCGACGGAGTTCACCGAGCGTCGGCAAATCAACCGCTCGTGTCAGGTAGAAGACAAGCTTGACGATGTCGGTGTGCGTCATGGCTGCCGCCGTCAGCAAGGCCTCGACGTTCGTCATCGCCACCTCACATTGGGCTTCGAAATCGGCGGCAAGGCTGCCATCCGGCGCAATGCCGATTTGACCCGACACGAACAGCAGCCGGGCATTGCTGCGCAGCTCCACGCCATGAGCATAGATCGACCGGAAACCTTCCGGGACCGGCCAGACCGCATCCGGATTATGTCGCACTATTGCTTCGTTGCTCACGATCGCGGATCTCCAAATTCTTGGTTGTCGTCATCGCGCGGCTTGCCCAGACGATCCAGCGCGTAGGATGGGTTGAGCTCTTCGCGAAACCCATCGCCTTGCCTCGCGTCAAATGCCGCTCCGCGAGATCGGCGGTGAAGGAAGCTTTCACCGGCAACGGACGTTGCGTCGATCGTCTGTCATGTCGCCATCCTAGCGTGATGACGCGATGGGTTTCGCAGCGAGCTCAACCGATCCTGCGCGCTTCGATGGCAGCCATGCGCAAATTGCCCGTCGTGCTAATCTGCCGCAGTTGACGTTTACCCCAAATCACAACGAACATCCTGCGTATCCCGTCCCACCAAGAGGGGCGTATCGCGATCGTCACGGACGTTGGGTGCGGGATGCGGTGGACGCTT
>Ga0307479_10003837_pt1 | contig 13751 bp, 13 predicted proteins | sample atmos_gasesECM4C_FD_203743 | JGI IMG/M metagenome (GOLD analysis project Ga0307479, IMG submission 203743) | Hardwood forest soil microbial communities from Morgan-Monroe State Forest, Indiana, United States - atmos_gasesECM4C_515 | ecosystem: Environmental > Terrestrial > Soil > Temperate...
GTATGTAGCCGAATGTCCGGAGGTGGGCACCGTCAGTCAGGGGGCGACGATTGAAGAAGCTGTGGCAAACCTCAAGGAAGCCACGGAACTCTACCTAGAGGAATTCCCGCACGAGAATCCCAGCCGTCCGCTCGTGGCCGTGTTCGAGGCCCGCTATGCCTAAACTCCCCCGCGTATCGGGGGCAGACGTCATCCGCGCGCTGGAGAGTTGGGTTTCGCTCAGGTTCGCCAGCGCGGGAGTCGTTGTACTCAGACGAATGACGGCGCAAGGAGCGATCGGCTGTGTCGTTCCCCTGCACCCGGAACTCGCGGTCGGAACCTTGCGCGGGCGGGCATAGCAATAACGAGCGTCGGCAAAACGCGTGTCCACCTTTCTACACATCTAATCCTCTGGTAAAACTATCCCGCCATGAAAACCACACCTCCCCTGTTCCTCTCCGCTCTTCTCTTTTTTTCCGTCGCGGTCTCCGCCCAAGACAAGCCTTCTTCCTCCGCCGGCCTCGCCCTCACGCCGCCCATGGGCTGGAACAGCTGGAACAAATTCGGTTGTAACGTCAGCGCCGACATGATCAAGGGAATGGCCGACGCCATGGTCAAGTCCGGCATGAAAGACGCCGGCTACCAGTACGTCGTGATCGACGACTGCTGGCAGGTCGCGCGCGATTCGGAAGGCAACATCGTCCCCGATCCTCAGCGCTTCCCCGACGGCATTAAGCCGCTCGCCGACTACGTCCACTCGCTCGGCCTCAAGTTCGGCATTTACTCCGACGCCGGCTCCAAGACCTGCGCTGGACGTCCCGGCGGCCTCGGCCACGAGTACCAGGACGCGCTCAAGTACGCCGCCTGGGGCGTCGACTACCTCAAGTACGATTGGTGCAACACCACCACCCAAGACGCGCGCGCATCCTACGCCAACATCCGCCACGCCCTCGACGCCGCCGGCCGTCCGATTGTGCTCAGCATCTGCGAGTGGGGCACGGCCAAACCCTGGCTCTGGGGCGCCGAAGTGGGTGGCAACCTGTGGCGCACCACCGGCGACATCCAGCCTCGCTGGTCCGGCAAGGAAGAGTGGTCGCCCGGCAACTGCTGCTCTTACGGCGTGGTCGACATCGTCGACGCCGAAGACGCGATCTACTCCTACGCCGGGCCCGGCCACTGGAACGATCCCGACATGCTCGAAGTCGGCAACGGCGAACTAAGTCCAACCGAGAACCGTTCCCACTTCAGCTTCTGGACCCTGCTGGCCGCGCCCCTGATGGCCGGTAACGACCTCCGCGACATGAAACCCGAGATTCACGACGTCCTGACCAACAAAGAAGTGATTGCGGTCAACCAGGACCCGCTCGGCCGCCAGGGACGCCGCGTCTGGAAGAATGGCGATCTGGAAGTGTGGTCGAAGCCCCTCGCCGGCGGAGCCCGCGCCGTGATCCTCTTCAATCGCGGAGACGCAGAAAAAGAGATCACCGCGAACTGGACCGACCTGTACTATCCCAACAACCTGTCAGCGACGGTCCGCGATTTGTGGCAGAAGAAAGATTTGGGGAAATTCACCCGAAAGTTCTCAGCGACAGTGGCGTCGCATGGGGTGGTGATGGTGACGGTGAAGCCGTAGCCACTCCTCATGCCTCACGTACTTAGTCAACGACTGCAGGATTTTCCGCCAATGATCTCCTGCTCTTGCGCAGGCTTTCCTGCGAAGCGATGTCTATCCACTTCAGGCTTGGCGACCTCGAATCGATAAGAGACCCAATGCCCGGACGAACGTTTATTCAGGATATCTGGCCGAAAAATACGAGTCGCTGATTCGGAAGCTATCCAGACTGGAGCGCAGGCCGTCCGAGAGGACGGCCTGCCTCCCGGCGCTCCTGTGTCAATGATCTCCTACGTGGTCGGGTCGGAACTATTCTTCTTCAACTCTGCCATCACACTCTGAATCAGTTCCTTCGCGTCCGCCAGGCTCTTCATCACCATCTGTACGTCCATCACTGGCTTTCCCGGCCAGCGCTGGCTCTGGCAATAGACGCCGTGCTGCCCGACCAGCGCCATCGCGTCCGTGACCAGGTCCATCGTGACCGCGAGACGCCCACGCGGAACGCCCATCATCGTCTCGAAATGCTCCAGTTCTTCCTGCTTCTCCTCGAATACCGGCATGGCTCGATTGTAACGTGCGTGCCTGCTGGAGGATAATTGGCAGCGCAGAAATCAGCGCTTGGCAATTGGCAGTTAGCACTTGGTCTCTCATGCACGACCACCTGTCCTGCGATCACTCATCGCCAACTCGAACGTCCAATGGCTAAGTGCCAAATGCCAAGTGCTCAAAAAAGGAGATCCTCATGCAGAAACGAATTGCATTCCTGATGTGCACCCTCCTCACGCTCACCGTCTTCGCCGCCGCCCAGCGCCCCAGCCCTGCAGCCAGCACTCAGTGCAAATTTGCCGACGGCAAGAGCATAAAAGTGGACTACTCCAGCCCCCGCGCCAAGGGCCGTCAGATCTACGGTGGCCTTGTCCCTTACGGACAGGTGTGGCGTACCGGCGCCAATGAAGCCACCACCTTCGTGACCGATGCCAACCTGAGTATCGGGGGCAAAGACATCCCTGCCGGCAGCTACACCATTTTCACCGTCCCCAACCAGGACAAATGGTCGCTGATCATCAACAAGAAGAATGCCGAATGGGGCATCCCATATAAATACGAAGCCGACGAACTCGGCCGCTTCGACATGAGCGTCTCCAAGACCGCCGCCCCAGTCGAGAACTTCACCATCTCATTCCACGAGATGGGTACCGGTTGCCACATGTACCTCGACTGGGAAAACACCCGGGCGACCATCGAGATCTCCGAGAAGAAGTAAGGCGTAGCGAAGTAAGAAAGAAAAAATCAAGAACCGCAAAGGGCACACAGGAGTAGGGATATCCTCCTTCGTGTGCCCTTCGTGTCCTTTGTGCTCTGTTTTTCCCCGAGCCTGTCGAGACCCGTTTCCTTTGGCCCTCTGCGCCACCTCTCATCCCGTGCTCACGAGGAAGGACTATAATCCCCTCGTAAAACCCACCAGCATTCCGCGGGAGGTTCCCATGCCCGTGTACGACTACCTCTGCCACCACTGCCACAAAGAATTCGAAAAAGTCCTCACCCTGAACGAGCACGACACGAAGAACGTCACCTGCCCGCACTGCGGCAGCGGCGACGTAGAGCAGGAGGCCAACGCATTTTTCGCGGTCACATCGAGAAAAAGCTAGCCCAAAAAGCCGCGGGGATTTCCGACCTCCAATCGCCATTCGGCAATCGCAAATCGAAAATCCCCATGTCCTGCGTAGTTAGCTTTTGTGCTTAGTCCTGCCCCGGCCTCCACCGAAGCACCGGCTTCCGCGCGGCCGCCGTCTCGTCGAGTCTCGACACCCGTGTAGTGTGCGGGGCGTCCAGCACCGTCTCCGGGTCTTCTTCCACTTCCTGTGCGATCGACTTCATCGCTTCGATGAACAGGTCCATCTCCTCTTTGCTTTCGCTTTCCGTCGGCTCAATCATGAGCGCACCCGGCACAATCAGCGGAAACGCCGTCGTGTACGGATGAAACCCGTAATCGATCAGCCGTTTGGCAATGTCCATCGTCTTCACGCCCTTTTTCGCTTGTACCTTGTCGCTGAACACCACCTCGTGCATGCTGGGCGTCGCGTAAGGCAGATCGTAGACGCCCTCCAGCCCCTTGCGAATGTAGTTCGCGTTCAGCACCGCGTCTTCGGTGGTCTGCCGCAACCCATCCGGCCCATTCGCCAGGATGTACGCCAGCGCCCGCACGAACATTCCAAAGTTTCCATAAAACGATCGCACTCGCCCCACCGACTGCGGCCGGTTGTACTCGAACCCCAGCGTCCCGTCGGCCTTCTGCAGCACCACCGGCTTCGGCAGGAACGGCTCGAGCGCTCGCTTCACCGCCACCGGCCCCGATCCTGGGCCTCCTCCTCCATGTGGCGTCGAAAACGTCTTGTGCAGGTTCAGGTGCATCACGTCAACGCCGAAATCCCCCGGCCGCACCTTCCCCACCAGCGCGTTCATGTTCGCGCCGTCCATGTACAATAAGCCGCCCTTGGCATGCAGGATCTCGGCGATCTTGTGAATCTCCTGCTCAAACACGCCCAGCGTATTCGGATTGGTGAGCATGAGCGCAGCCACGTCTTCGTTCATCTGCGCTTCCAGCGCCGACACCTCCACCATGCCCCGTTCGTTCGACTTCAAATTCTCGACCGAGTAGCCGACCATCGCCGCAGTCGCCGGGTTCGTCCCGTGCGCCGAGTCCGGAATCAGAATCTTCTTCCGCGGATTCCCCTTCGCCTGGTGATAGGCGCGCACCATCAGCAAACCCGTCAGTTCGCCGTGCGCCCCCGCGGCCGGCTGCAGCGTGATGGCGTCCATCCCCGTGATCTCCAGCAGGCAATCGCTCAGCGTCTGGATAATGCGAAGCGCCCCCTGCGAAATCTTCTCCGGCTGGTACGGATGCCCGTTCGCGATCCCTTCCAGCCGTGCCACCACTTCGTTCACCCGGGGGTTGTACTTCATCGTGCACGAACCCAGCGGATACATTCCCAGGTCGATCGCGTAGTTCCACGTCGAAAGCCGCGTGAAGTGCCGGATAATTTCGATCTCGCTCACCTCCGGCATGTTCCCCAAATCCTTGCGCTCGGACGCACCCAGCAGCTTCGCAGTGTCTACCTCGGGCACGTCTAGTGGCGGCAGCTTCCATGCCGCTTTCCCGGGCGACGACTTCTCGAAGATCAGCCCTTCGTTCTGGTTCACGTGGCGCGTCGCTTTGCGGGTCATCTGCTTCATCGCGCCACCTCCTCGACCACGTGCTCGCCGCTCGGCTCTTCCGCCTCGCTCTCCGCCAGCATGCCGACAGCGGTGTCGATCGCCGTTCGCGTAGTCATCTCCGTGCAGCACCACAGTGCCGCATTGCCCAGCTCCGGATAGAACTTCCTGAGGGGCAAGCCGCCCACCAGCTTGTGTCCGAGCAGACGGCTGTTGATCACATACGGGTCTTCCGAGGTACGAACCACGAACTCGTTGAAGCGCGGCGCCCGTGCGAATAAGACCTCCGCATGCTTGCCGAACTGCTCGGCGGCGTAGGCCGTCTTCGCCAGGTTCTGCTTCGCCAGCTCCCGCAATCCCACCTTGCCGTAAACGTTCATGAAGATGTTGACCATGAGAGCGACCAGCGCCTGGTTCGTGCAGATGTTCGACGTCGCCTTCTCCCGCCGGATGTGTTGCTCGCGCGTCGCCAGCGTCAGCACGAACCCGCGCTTGCCGTTCCGATCGGTTGTCTGTCCCGCCAGCCGCCCCGGCATCTGCCGAACGAACTTTTCGCGCGTGGCAATCACCCCGCAGAAGGGTCCGCCGAATCCCAGCGGCACGCCGAACGACTGCGCCTCCATCGCCACGATATCCGCCTCGTGCGGTGGCTCCACGATTCCCAGCGACACCGCCTCCGCAATCGAGACGACCAACAGCGCGCCGTTCTTGTGCGCCAACTCGGCAATCGCAGCAACGTCTTCGACCGTGCCAAAAAAGTTGGGCGACTGGATCAGCACGCAAGCCGTATCCGCCGTAATAGTCTGCTCCAGTTCCTTCAGGTTCAACCGCCCCGTATCCGTGTAACCGGTCGTCGCCACCGGCAGACCCTGGTTCTGCGCGTAGGTGGCCAGAACCTCCCGGTACTCCGGATGCACGCTCTTCGCGATCACCACCGAGTTCCGTCCAGTCACTCGCACCGCCATCATCGCGGCCTCGGCCGCCGCGGTCGAACCGTCGTACATCGAGGCGTTGGCCACTTCCATCCCGGTCAGCTCACAGATCATGGTCTGGAACTCGAAAATGGCCTGCAGTGTTCCCTGCGAAATCTCCGCCTGGTACGGCGTGTACGCAGTGAGAAACTCTCCGCGGGAAATCAGCGCATCGATGATCACCGGCCGGTAGTGCATGTAGGCCCCGGCGCCCAGAAAGCTCGTGTATTCGAGCCCGTTTTCCTTCGAGCGCTGCCGGAACCAGTCCACAATCTCCGACTCCGCCATCTGCCGCGGAACCTTCAGGTCGCGATTCAACCGGTACTGGGTGGGAATGGGCGCAAACAGATCGTCAATCGAGCGCGCTCCAATGGCTTCGAGAATGGCTTTCCGGTCCGCGGGAGATTTCGGTAAGTAACGCATAGGAAGTTTATATAGATGTGTTCAAGCGGCCCAAAGATTGATGCGAATTCCCGATTGCCAATGGTTGATTTCCAACTGTTCCATTCGGCAATCGCCATTCGCAAATCGCCAATTTTCTAATGTCCGCCTTCTTCACGCACGAACTTCTCGTAATCCGCTGCCGAGAGCAGCCCCCCCAGCTCCCCTGGGTTCTTAAGCGTGACCTTAATCATCCAGGTGCCGTTCGCATCCTTGTTAATCTTCTCCGGAGCGGTCGCCAGCTCGCCGTTGACCTCCGTCACCGTCCCGGTCGCAGGCGCGTACAGGTCCGACACCGCCTTCACCGATTCTACGGTCCCGAACGTCTTCCCGGCTGTGATCTCTGCACCTAGCTTGGGCACCTCCACGAAGACGATGTCCCCCAGCGATTCCTGCGCGTAGTGAGTGATGCCGATGGTCGCGCTCGCCCCGTCGACTTTGATCCACTCGTGTTCCTTGGTGTACTTCAGGTCAGTCGGATAAGACATTTAGCTGTTAGCTCCTGGCTCTTAGCTTTTGATCGTCGCTGATTGAAGCTTTGCTTTCTTCGGACTCTCTCGTATTCTTGATCTTCGAACGCAATCTTCCCGAACTGCCTGCGGCTAGAGCCCCTTCCCATGCGCACTTTCTGAGAACTGAGAACCGAGAACCGCTAACCGCTGTGCGCAACCTCTTAGGTCGTAGCTCGAGGCTCGGGGCTCGAAGCTTTTTTCGTCCTCTTATAAAACGGCGTCGGCACCACCTGCGCCTTCACACCCTGCCCCCGTATCTCCACCCTCACCAAGGTACCCACGTCCGCGAACCGAGGCGGCACGTAAGCCAACGCAATATTCTTCTTCAGAAACGGCGCCGGAGACCCGCTGGTGACATATCCTATTTCCGCGCCACCATCGTCGAGCACCTTGTAGCCGTCGCGCGCAATCCCCCGCTCCACCATCTCCAGGCCGACAAGTGTCCGGCTCAGGCCTTCCGCCTTGGTCTTTTCCAGCGCCGCCCGCCCGATGAACTCCGGCTTCTCCATCTTGCAAAAGCGGTCCAGTCCCGCCTCCCACACATTAATCGTGTCGGAGATCTCATGCCCATAAAGAGGCAGCTTGCCCTCCAGCCGCAGCGTGTTCCGCGCACCCAGGCCGCAAGCGAGTACACCAAATTCACGGCCCGCGTCCAGAATCTCGCCCCAAACCCGCGCGCTGGTAGCCTCGTCCGCAGGAATGTAAACCTCAAACCCGTCTTCCGCAGTGTAGCCCGTGCGCGCGATCACGATATTCTTCAGTCCGCAAACGGTCCCACGCGTCACCCAGTAGAACTTCACCGCCGCCAGATCCGCATCCGTCAGCTTCTGCAGCAGGTTCACGCCCTTCGGCCCTTGAATAGCAATCTGCGTAAAGTCGTCCGACAGGTGTTCCAGCTTGCAATCGAACGAGCGAGTATTTTCACGCACCCAGTTGAAGTCCTTCTCCCGCGTGCCGGCGTTGATCACCAGCAGGTAATCGTCCTCACCCAGCCGGTGCACGATCACATCGTCGACAAACGTCCCCTGCGGATAGAGCAGGGCCGAATACTGCGCCTGCCCCACCGCCAGCCGGGCCGCGTCGTTCATCGAAATGTGCTGGGCCGCCGCCAGCGCCTCTGGCCCCGCCAGCCTGATATCGCCCATGTGGCTGACGTCGAAGATCCCCACTCCGGTGCGCACCGCGTTGTGCTCGGCTATGATCCCGCCCGACGACGGGTACTCTACCGGCATGTCCCAGCCGTTGAATTCAACCATCTTCGCGCCCATCTGGCGGTGGACGGCGTTCAGCGCGGTTTTGCGGATGGTCGGCGTCGTCGCCTCGACTGCAGGCAAAGGAAACCCTCGATCAGATGCGCAGTGGCTGGGCTGCGGAGTCAGGACTGTTAACCCTACCACGCAGTTTTTTGCGGGGTCAAACGGGGAGGGTGGGCTTTACTCTTGTCCTCGACTTGTTAGTTCTACATCCCCGCCCATCCCGAGCGTAGTGAGGCGCCAGCCGAACGAAGTCGAGGGACCTTGTGTTCAACGCCTGGTCATCTCAAGTACAGAGTAAACCTAGGAACCCCGAAGCCCCCAGTCAAGAGGCCTGCGCCTAGCTGCTAAGCTAGGGCTTGACTGCCCAGAATCCGCTACACGTTACCAACGGAACGTTTCCCGCCCGCCCCCTTAGCGCTAGAGTCTCCCTATGGCGACCAAGACCAAAGCCCGTTGCGGCCAGTGTGAGCAGATTGAAGAACGCTGCGAGTGCGAGAAGTACTGCTGCTTCTGCCAGGGCCAACTCGACGTCCGCCTCTGGGCAGACGGCCTCTACTACTGCGGCGTCTGCCGCGAAGCCTGCGACTACAAAGTCCACGACCAGCAGTTGTAGCGCCGGCATCTTGCCGGCTGTCGCAAGAGCTTGCCCCGAGCTCGCCGAAGGGGCGTCACGCCCTCGCGCTGGCATGCCCCCCTGGCAACACAATCAATCCCGCTCCAAGGGGCGATCAGCAAATATTGAGACGCCGGTAGCGCAGACGCGGCCATCCGTAGCGTCCCACAAAATAAAACGGCCCCGAGGAACACCGTCCCAAAACTCAGGGGGGTGGCCCCTCAGGGCTAACGCGCCTCAAACAAACCAGCGCCTAGGGAGTCACAGTAAAAATAGTCGTCGCCTTCAACCCCGACGTCCGCCCGATCCCCGTGATCGTAATGATCCCCGACAGTGGTCCCGGTCCCAGCGGCGGATGCGGCGCACCGACAAAGCTGCCGCTGGCGTCCGTTTCGTAGGCGAAGAATGCCCGAGTCTGCTTGTAAATCGCCACCTGCTCGTGCGGCGCAAAACCTTGCCCAGTCACGACGGTCACGGTGCCATACTTCCCGGAATTGGGTGTGATTTGGATCGCAGGCGCCACGGCGCTCGCGGGCCGTGTCGCACCCGATACTGCCGAACTGCCAATCACCGCCAGCAGCACCAGCAACCCCAGTGCACCCAGTACAGAGAATCGCGAAGACGTGTTTCGAGACTTTCGCTCTTGCATCGGCAGACTCCTTGCTATTCACTATGGTAAATCTGGGACCTGTTGAGACGGAGGAAGGGCTTGCTCTGCGCCTGGGGCAATTTCTGGGCGCGGCAAGACTAATCGATTTTGTTCGTGGGAAAACCATCCGAACGGAGGAGTCCCGGTAAATTCTGGCTCACAAAACCCGTAACGCTTCACCCCGCGGCTGCACTATCATAACGACGCAGGACCGGACAGGAGTGCCTGGGGCGCTCCGAAATTCATGCAGCAACCCTGTGTCAGGTCACCATGCTCAAGCTGTTTTCGAGTCTGAACGTCTTGGAAATCCTGAGGGTAGGACTCTCGGGCCTCTGCTTCCTGCTTTCTTTTCTTGCCTTCTGGCTGATCCATCTTGAGCAGCAACGCACCGGCACTCCCCGCCGGGGCATCCTCCACGCCATCTACACCTTCATGGGACTCAATCTGCTCGCCTCCGGACTGGTCGCGGCCTCCGGTTACTTTCTTCCGCCCCAACAAGCCAGCGCCAGCACTTCGGCTCTGGCCGTCGACACCTATCTCGTCGATCACACTTCTTACTTAGTCGACCTCACGGAGTGGACGCCCGCCACGCTCGGCCCCGTGATCGTCACCCGCTCCGATTACGTGGAGAAAGTCTCCAACAAGCAGGAAGACTACATCCTTCCCTATTTCACCACCGGCAAAAGCATCGACTGGAAGCCGCTCACCGACTCGGCTGAGCAGAAGTTCTTCATTAAGAATGATCCTGGCACCAGCGGCGTGCACTACGACTACCATCTCTTCATCGGGAAGCAACCCGCCGGCTACAGCCAAATGGTCTCCAACCAGTTCACCTTTCCCACCGGCTTCAAGAATCCCGACCACGAGTGGTGGCAAGCCTCCGCCGCCTATCCCTCGAAGGTGATTTCGGTCGTGATTCGTTTCCCGCAGGACAAACCCTGCAAGCAGGTGGAAGTCTCAAAAATCGCCGGAATCAAAGCCAAAGAGCCCATCACCGACAACGTTCCCGTCCGCACCGATGGCGGCCACGTCGTCACCTGGGTCGGCCTCAACGTCGAAGGCAACTCCCGCATTCAGTTCGACTGGGATTGGTAGAAGAACGATCCTGCGCCCCAATATGCATCTCGACGGGACCCCTATAGCTCTCTGATGCCTGCCTCAAGATAAAATCAAATGGCGGTGAAACTCGCGGGAAATATCTTCTTTTTCGTGCTGATCTACGTTGTCCTTCATGGTGCGATCAATCGCGCCAACGCCGGAGTCGCCAAGGCGTTTCGCAGGCTTTTCGGTCAAACGCAACAGCGGCTTTCGCACAGGACAGCCGGTCCTCTCGAACCTCCAAAACCGGAGAATCCCTGGTCAATTGGGGACCGGAGCGTTTAACGTTCACTTCTCCGATACGCTCTTAGTGGTCGACGCACGCCTCCCTTGATACAACTTCCGAGGGTCGCCTGACAAACTGTCAGTCCTTCCGCCACGCTCACCTTCTTCTCCCACCTCCGTCCCACATGCGATAGGATGTCACCCTCGAAAGGCAGCACCATGGCCACAACCATCTCCGCCACCGCTCCTGTCGCAACAACCACCACCACTGCTCCCACCTCGCGCATCGTCTCCCTCGACATCTTCCGCGGCCTGATCATGGTCGTCATGGCGCTCGACCACACCCGCGACTTCTTCACCAACCTCCGTTTCGAACCGGAAACCCTGGCCCAGACGTACACCGCCCTGTTCTTCACTCGCTGGATTACGCATTTCTGCGCGCCCATGTTCTTCTTCCTCGCCGGTACCGGTGCCTTCTTCTACGGCCGCCGCCGCACCCCCACCGAACTCAGCCGCTTCCTTTGGACCCGAGGCCTCTGGCTCATCGTCCTGGAATTCACCGTGATCGGAATCGCCTGGACCTTTCAAATTCCCTTCGGCTTTTTCGGAGTGATCTGGGCCTTGGGCGCGTCCATGGTCATCGTTGGCGCGATCGTGCGCCTGCCCATCCGCTGGGTCGGAGCGCTCTCGATCGCTATGATCGTCGGCCACAACCTGCTCGACCCTTTGCGCCCCAGCCAATTCGGTTCCCTGGCCTGGCTCTGGACCCTTCTCCACGCCCGCGGCGGAGTGCTCCTGCCTTTCGGCATTCGCAACTTCGTCCTGTTCCCGTTGATCCCCTGGGTCGGCGTAATGTCGGCCGGCTACGCGTTCGGCCAGATCTATCTGCTGGAGCGCGAGCGCCGCAGAAAGCTGCTGACCATCCTGGGTTCAGTCCTGATCGCCGCTTTCCTTCTGCTGCGCCTCACGAATGTCTACGGCAATCCGCCGGTCGGCCAGGGCGGAGTTTCGCAGGGCGACTTCCACCTCCAGCCCACGCTCGAGAAAACCATCATCCTTTTGCTGGACGTGGAGAAATATCCGCCCTCGCTGCAATTCCTTCTGATGACCCTTGGCCCATCTTTTCTGCTGCTCGCCTGGCTCGACAAGACGTACGTTCCCCGCGGCCTTGGCCCGCTGCTCACCTTCGGCCGCGTCCCGATGTTTTTCTACATCCTGCATCTGTATGTGATTCACCTGCTGGCCGTGGCAATGGCCGAGCTGCAGCACCAACCCGTCGACTGGTTGTTCCACGGAGCATTTCTCGCAGGCTCGCCGGACGGCTACGGCTACAACCTGCCCTTCACCTATTTAATGTGGATCACAGCTGTCGCCATTCTCTACCTGCCCTGCCGCTGGTTCGCCGCGCTAAAGCAACGCAGGAAAGACTGGTGGCTGTCGTATTTGTGAGGTGGAGGCAACGAGCTAGCGAAGAAAAACAATTTTCCGCCGCACAGATTTAGGGGACGCGAAGGCCCTCATTTCCCTTCGTGTTCCCTAAGTGTCCTTTGGCTCGAAGCTCAGAGCTCGTAGCTCGCAGCTCGAACTCATCACTCCGGCTTCAACAACACACTGCTCCCCGTCACGCGCTTGGCGCCGCTGGCCGCGGCCGCAGCAGCAGTCCTAACCGGGACCGGAGCTGCCGCGAGCGCAACCGCCTTCTCCACTTCTTGCCGTCTTGAAACTGAAGCCCCTGATTCTTGGTCAGGGGCTTCCTAACTTTCAAGGCTGCTGCCTTGCACCGACTCACAGTAGATTGCAGACAGCGCCCGCATCCTTTTTGAGCGTGTTGTTATTCGAGTACCAGCCGTTCACACCGAAAGAGGGCCCACCGTAGAAGAACGAGAAGAACGCCATCTCCTGCAGCGTAATAGGTGTATCCGTTCTTCCCGGTGACGGGCGGCATGTAGCCCGGGGGCGGGGCGCGCGCGTGCGCGGGGCCGCTTCAAAACAGTACGTCATCTCAACGCTGGGGTGACATCGGGCGCGTGAACTGAATCCTCCTGGCTATTGCTAGGCATCATCAATGTTTACGGATACTCCGACATGGTAACGACGAGGCTCTCGACAGGCAACGCTGGTTAGCGCTACACTATGTAGCGCTACAATGTTTCGCGCGAAAAAACCTCCCAAGCGGCTCTCCGAACTGGAACATTTGGTTATGGACGTACTGTGGGCGCGCGCTGAAAGCACCGCTGAGGATGTGCGCGCAGCTCTGGCCAAGCGTCACCCCATGAAGGACTCTACCTCCCGAACCATTCTCAAGCGGCTGGAGGAGAAGGGCTACGTTAAGCGTCGTGTGGAAGGCCGCACGAACGTATATCGAGTTTCGGAACCCCCGCGACATGTAGCCGTGAGAACTGTTCAACAAATCATCGATCGGCTCTTAGGCGGCTCCGTAGAGCAACTGATTGTGGGAATGGTCGATCGCGACCTCTTGGATGAGCGGGAGTTGCGCCGTCTAGCGGAAAAACTGGCTCGACGGAAGAATCGCACCCGAAGGAGGCAGGATGGCGACTGATATTGTGTCGCAACTCATAAGCGCCTCGATTCGTATTTGCGGCTTGGCTCTTGTCGCCTTCGTGAGCTTATCAGTATTTCGTATCCGCTCTTCTGCCGCCAGGCATGCGATGTGGACAGTCGTACTCATCGGCATGCTCCTTCAAATCCCTTTGGAGATGGTGGCTCCGCCCATTCTGCTAACGACACTCCCAATTTTGCCCGCTCCCACCCAACCGCGAGTGATGCAATCGGGGCGACCTTCCATGTCCGCAGCAGGCGCAACCGCACCCGCAAGTCACGCCCGAGAGCCCCTGACGTTCAGCAGGACGTCAGGGCGCACAACGCTGACGCGTATATACCTTGTAATCTCACTTCTGTTGTTACTTCGGTTGGCTTTCGGATGCTGGGGTCTGCAAAAAATCGTCCGAGGTTCCGCGCCCATCACAAGCTTGGGTCCCAGTGTCTTCGAATCGACGCGAGTGGTAGTGCCGGGTTCGGTCGGAGGCCTCCGGGCGAGAATTCTGTTGCCACGAGCGTGGAGAGATTGGGATGCCGCGAAACTTGGAGCCATTCTCGCTCACGAGAGAGCCCACATCCAGCGATATGACTGGCTTACCCATCTCGCATCACACATAAACATT
>Ga0307479_10003838_pt1 | contig 13751 bp, 9 predicted proteins | sample atmos_gasesECM4C_FD_203743 | JGI IMG/M metagenome (GOLD analysis project Ga0307479, IMG submission 203743) | Hardwood forest soil microbial communities from Morgan-Monroe State Forest, Indiana, United States - atmos_gasesECM4C_515 | ecosystem: Environmental > Terrestrial > Soil > Temperate...
CCAAGGTTTCCGCCCGGGCGCCATCATCCGCCAACCCGGTCCAGTCCCGCTGAAACCATTTCGGTTCTTTGCGCAGCGCTTTGGCCACATTCCTAAACCATGGGCGAACCATGAATCCATAGTGGAGACGGGTCAGCAGATCAACCCAGCGCTTCACCGTATCCACAGAGACTTGAATTTCGCGGGCCAGGTTGGAGTACACCAATTGCTGCGCGCTGTGTTCGGCAAGAAGTTGCATCAGCGTTTCCATCATCCCCAAGTCGGCAACTTGCGCGACTTCACGCAGATCCTCCCGTGAGAGTTGCTCCTGCCGGAGAGACCGCCAGCGGCGCGTGAAACGGCTGTCGCGGCGGAGAAAAGGTTCGGGGAATCCCCCATGCTCCCACAGTGCATCCCATTCCGCCGACGCGATCTCAGCCGGCTGCCGAACTTCTTGTTGGGGCAGGTCTGTCCGCAGGCTTTCTCCTACACTCCATGGATGCATACGATAAAGCAGGTAGCGGCCCATCAAACTGTCACTCCCCCGGCGAAATACATAAAGGGCGCGAGCTTCCGGTCACGACCAGGCGGACTTAGTCGCCGTATGTGTCGAAGAATCCTTTCAGGAGAGCTTTCCACTTGCTGTACTTGTGCAGTTCATCAAGCACTGCCACCGGAGGTTTCTCCTGAAGCCGATCCAACTGCAAAGCCTCAGCCAGCGCGGCCGGACCACGCAAAATGCGCCGCCGGTCATCGCTGTTGTCCCAGTTGAGATAGTGATCGCTCAGCAGCCGACAGACCGTGGTCTTTCCAACTTGCCGCGGTTCCGAAACCAGAGCCATCTGGCGATGTTTTTCGAGATGCTCCTCGAGGACAGCGGTGTAGATGCGGGGGCGTTCTTTCATCTGGACCATTATCGCGCATATCGTAAAATAGTCCCGACCATTTTACGGGGGTGATAAAAACGGTCCGACCAGCTCCGGGTCCGCGCAATCGCTGTTCCCCCTATCCGCATGTCTAGATGCGACCGCGCTTCGAGTTTCGTGGCCTTGCGCCGACACGTCGCCATCGACGATGGTGCCGCTCATCCCTGGCCGAGCATCCGCGTTCCGCCCCAGTTAGCGATTTCCACAGACTAATTTGAAAGCGACGTGCAGTTACTCAATCTGCAGTAAGTGCAAGCGAACCCCGCGCTTGCCGCTTTCGCGCCTCCTTGCCGACGGCTCGATGCGAGCCGACTAGGACGCAATCGCGAACACACTGCACTTCGCGGCTCGTCGAGTGTTCCAGAAATCTCGTAGACCTGCCAACAACATCCACCGGAGTAGGTTGCTTTTCTGGAAATTGCCAACTTTTTGTGGCTTTCGATTCACGAGCAGTGTCAAAGTGTGCGCAGACATCCGACCTGCAGGTGGATTGACGTGTAAGGGGCGATCGAGACGGTTTCGGTAAAAACGATGCAAAATCCTTCCCATCTCGCGATCACTACGGACGGCGGCGTCGTCCTGGATCTGAAACACGATCGCCTGTTGAAGTTGAACGCCGTCGGCACCGAAATGTGGACAATGCTTAGCCGCGGGATGTCGGAGAGTCAGGTCGTCGAAAAGATCGCGCACCAGTATGGTGTAGACCTATCGCGTGTGGGGAAGGACCTACGAGACCTTCTTCGCAGGGCCCGGGAACTGGGGCTGTCCCCTGAATCGGTCTCGATTGCGGAACCGCCTGAACAAACAACTAGCGAGGAAGAGGAACTGTCGTCCCGTGCACCCGAGCAAGATCACGCACCGTCTACGGAAGACATCTTTAAGGGCATCTTGGGACTCGCACTCTTCGACATCATTCTTTCGTGTCGCACTTTTGAGACTCTCTGCTCCATCGTCAAGTCGTGGCCCGTAAAACCTCGGCGCCGCCCGGTGAGTGAAGCCGCTGTGATCGGCCAAGTATCACAGGCCGTCGCAAGAGCCGCCGTCTGGTATCCAAAGAGGGCACTGTGCCTACAGCACTCAGCGGTCACGACCTGCTTGTTACGTCAGCGCGGAATTCATGCACATATGGTCGTTGGTGTTCGTGCTATGCCATTTCTGGCTCACGCCTGGGTTGAGGTCCGGGGAATAGTCGTAAACGATTTTCCGCGTGTGAAGACCTTTTACCAATCGCTCAGTTCGTACTAGTGGCTACGGAGCAGCATCATGAGCATTCAGACCGGGATTCGCTATTTCGATCACCGCGCGGTTTCCCGGTCTGAGATAGATTTCCTTCTTCAGGGCCTGGAGCATTCGGGTCCGGACTATGTTCACGTACACCTATCGGATTCTGTCGGAATGGGGTTCAGGGGCTTTTTGATCGCACCGGAGGACCGAGAAGACCAACCTCTTGTTGGGCACAGTGGGTCCGTGATCACTTTCGACGGCAGACTCGACAACCGGGAAGACGTGGCTTCCCAGCTCGGTCTCACCGTCACGACCGCAATCAGCGATGCAATGCTCGCGCTCCTCTCCTACGAGCGTTGGGGGCGAGCAAGCTTTGATGTTCTCAAGGGGGAAATGGCGTGTGCAGTGTGGGATGAGCAGATTCACTCCCTGTTTCTATTCCGATCTCTCTGTGGCACGCGTCCCCTCTTCTTTGTCACCACTCAAAAGCGAGTCGTATGGTCTTCAGAGCTGGACGACTTGGTCGTCAAATCTGGTATCGACCCGATCGTCAACGACGCCTATGCAATCGGGTATGCCTATTACCAACCTGATCTCGATGAATCGCCATTCCAGAACGTACATATGGTTCCATCCGGAACGTATGTCGAAGTTGAACGTACTGGAGAGATCAGCGCTCCGGTTCCCATCTGGCACCCGGAGAGAATTTCTATCTTGCGATTGCAATCGGATGAAGAGTACGAGGAGGTCTGGAGGGATCGTGTAGAGGCTGCGATCACCAAGAAGCTTCGTATCAAAGGCCCGATATTCTGCGAACTGAGTGGCGGACTGGATTCGACAACTCTGGTTCTGCTCGCTGACAAGGCTCTACGGAAGATGGGCCGCGATACCCGTGATCTCTCCACAGTGTCCATCACCTTCGAAACATCAACCACGTGCGACGAAACTCACTTCATACGACGCGCCGAAGCAGCTCGAGGACAGGCTGGGATTCATATTCCGGAGGGCGTTCAGCACCCCACTTTCGGCCTGCAGGATACCCGCTTCACAGGGGCGCCCAATGCTCATCGCTTCACCCCGGGCAGGTATGTGGCTATTGCAGAAGCCATGAAAAGTACGGGAGCGCGCGTACTGCTCACAGGCATCGGTGGCGACCACCTCTTCTGGTCGGATCATGGTGGCAGCCCAGAACTAGCAGACTTTCTGGTGAGTCGGCAATTTTTGTCTCTGATATCTCAAGGTCGCGAGTGGAGTAGAGCTACGGGCACACCCTTGTCGCAGATATTGCTGTCCCACGCCGTGTCTCCGCTCGCGGTCGCGACTGGATTGGTTCGTTGGCTCCCCTCCGACCTCGACATGTTTCCCTGGATTACGGAGAAAGCACGCAAATCGCTTGTTCAAGTGGGTCGGGACCAAGGAATGCGTGTCAACGAACGAATTGAGCTGCCCAGCCAGCGTGTTCGAGAAACCATGATTCGATCGTTTCGCGCGCTGCTCTCCGCCGGCTATTTCCAGGGATATCAACAGATCTATTTTTGCCATCCCTATTCAAACCAGGACCTGATCGATTTCATCCTTGCTTTGCCGATGAACCAACTGGTGCGCCCTGGACAGGACCGATCTCTTATGAGACGGGCAATGCGGGGGATTCTGCCAGAGCAGATCAGAACACGACGAAGCAAGGCCACCATCAATGAAGCCCCCTGCCGCGTGCTGGAACGCGAGCGACAGGAGGTCGGGGATCCTACCACGCTCGAAGTGTGCCAAAGGGCGTATGCAGAGCCAAAGGCTTTGGCGAGGGCGATGCTTGGGATTGCCATGGGCAGGATTGACCACAGCTATGGTTTCCTTCGGCTCATGAATACCGAACAGTGGCTCCGATCACTCAGAAGCGTCGAGGCACGCCGCCGAGCACTGATCCGAGAGCAGCGCGCATCTCCGCAAGTGCATTTGAACCCTCGAGCAGGTTCGTCGAGCGATTCCATCCTGCACTCGACCCCGTAAGTCCATAGGATGGAGAAAGGAGGAGCTATGTACTCAAAACCCCAGATAGAGAGCGTCGGAAGCGCGAGTGAGCTGATTCAGGGCCATCAAGGAAGTAACGGCGAATCAGGCACGAGCGGCTTTACCAAGAGCATGTCGGTGCAGACCGAACTCGAAATGGAGTGAAAACCAAAATGCAGGGGCGGGCGCCTAAATTGTCCGCCCCCTGCAAACATGGGACTGCGGACAAGCCATGTCAATGATAAAAGCAATTCTCGTTCGAGGCTCGGACGAACAGCTCAAAGTGGTGCGTGTACCTCAATGCCATCTAGACCTAGTGCTCGATGTGGATGCGGAGACAGCTTTGGAAGGAGTGCGGCACTACTTCTTAAATCACTGGGGGGCAAAGGTCCATGCCCTGCAGTGGCTTTTCCCGGAGGATCTCTTACGGTCGCAGGACGTACAGCAGGCTCCATTCTTGGTTCTCTGGCTGGAGACACTGGGCCGAGTTCCCCTGGCCATTACTAGGGAGCCGTCTCAAACTGGAGTCGCGAACATCGAAGGCGACGGCCTCGCCCCGTTTCTCGCCGCCGCTGAAAGTCCGTGCCATTCTGAGCCGTGGAGCCTACCGAGTTGGCTGCCCAGTGTAACGAATTGGATAGAGGCCCATTTTCTCGCAATTCGACGAATTTCTCAGGTGCGAACGTGCCCCAACGGAGCCGTTGTCCGGATTGAGTGCGTGGATGCCTCCTATTATCTCAAAACACAATTGGAGCCTCTCGCTTATGAGTCAGCGCTGCTCATGATCTTAAACCGGCGCATCCCAGGTGCGTGTGCGGAGGTACTTCCAATCCGCCCGAACGCGAACACTTATCTGACTTATGCGATTGCCGGCTCCCCGATGAACGTACAGGGAGATTCACAGTCGTGGCGAGCTGCTTTGAGTGCTATGGCAAAGATCCAAATCGAATCTGCAGATTTTGTCACCGAATTGTGTCAGGGGGGTGTTCCCTATCACGGCTTGGCAGCGCTGGGGGCGGGTGTGGAGGAGATGTTGAACCGTGTCATCGCTTTGCAAAATGGATCGCCCACTGAGCTGACCCCGGAGGAGTTGACAAAGATATCTAGCCTCATAAGCCAAGCCACTCGCGACTTTGAAGTTCTCTGCCGATGCGATCTGCCAGAAACGCTGATTCATGGTGACTTTAACCAAAGCAACGTAATTAGGACCGCGACAGGAAGAACTGTGCTGATCGACTGGGCATTGTCCAGAGTTACTCATCCCTTCTTTGCACTCGGTTCCGCCCTTTTCGGCCCCTATGCCTCGGATCGACGAAAGCAGCCGGATTACGACGATCTCTGTAACGCGTACCTCGATCCGTGGCGTGATTTCCAAGCGCATGATCGCCTGCGTACAGGTTTGGATGCGGCTTCGCGCCTTTTCTGGATCGACGCAACTATGGCGATATCCTCCCTTTACCGACCCGGGCACGCCCGCAACCTTATCAACCTCACGCGGTTCTTGCGCGCAACGCTCAAGGCGTACAAGCTGTTCGCGTGATAGCGGGTCCTCCGGTTTTGGAGTAGCACTCACGAGGCTTTCACGGTCCGACTTGCTTGCGATCTTCCCCTGAATGATGCATTGCGCGCCAGCGAGAATACTGCTCTCTCTTCGCCGGATCCAGGTCCTCTTCCCCTTTAAGCCAAAACGAAAACCAGTCAACGGCAGCCTGTTGGGATGTCAGTCGCTCCCATGGCTTCACGAGGTTGTGGGTCCCATCCGGAAAGACTATGAACTCCTCTGGCTTCCCCAGCATTTTCAGGTTCTCGTGGATCTCCCACATCAACGGTACGTATCGCAGACCATCCGGTTCCTGGCTCATGATGGGCGTTGTCACGTCCTCCAAGTGGAAAGGAAGCGCGTTTCGCCAAAATGTCTCAAAGTTCTTTCCAACGGGTGCGCCTCGATTTCCTTCGGAACTCCAGAAACGTCCATACGGAGTCGCGAGATAGCCGAAATATCCCAAGTCTCCTCTTGCGCTGCTGACGATGGCACGATAACGGTAAGTAGGCTTCGGATGAGCTGCCGCGTAGATGACAATCCAGGAGGTCGCACTGTGTCCCTGCAAGCCGACACGGTTCCGATCGACGAGGCCTTTCTTGTCCAGCAGATCAATCGCCGCTTCGTAGCCGCGCATTTCATGCTCGGCGCTCTGGGCAGAATAATAGGGACGTCCGGCAGGTGGTGGATTCTCGCTCGAATCCCCGCAGTGTCCCTCTTGCAGAACCACGATGTCCTTGTTCGCCAGAACCTGAGCGGCACAGCCGGTTGCACCACCCGGACCAAAACCCGTGATGTCGAATTTCTCCGTCGCACACCCGTGTGTCTGGATGACGAGTGGATACCGTGAGTTCGGCTTCGCGTCCGGTGGAGAGTAGAGGTCACCCGACCATCTTGTTCCGTCAGCGGCCGTCCAAGTAATAAGCGTTACCGGGGCAAATCTTAGCGCTCGAAACTGAGGGTTGAAGTCCGTAAAGATTTCAGCGCGGCCAGTCCGGTGATCCACTGCCTTCAGGTTCGGAGGCGTGTTCAGTCCTTGATCTATCGAAATTGTGATGCGGCCATCTGGTGTCGACTGCAGAGCAGATTTCGCGTCGGCAACGCCGAGTTCTCGCCACCCCGAGTCCGTTTTTTGATAGATTGCGACTTCATCGACATCACAGGTGCCTCCACGGCTGTCGGGGAATCTGCTGACACCAATTGTGAGTAAATCAGGACTTGGTTTCCAATCGATCGCCTGGGCGCACACCACTCCTTGCGCGATTGACGCATCCAGTCCCGGCCCCTGGATGGTGGTGGTAAGGCGACTGGAAAGATCGACCTCCGCTACGACAGTTTGCTTAACTCGCAGCGGCCGATCGTCGCCGTCCTTGGCAGTTCCCGGTTGGAAGGTGTTGACCAGCACCACTGATCGACTGTCAGGCGCCCACACAACCGAGATGAGGTATGGACTTGCGGGCGCATCGATTAACCGTGATGACACACCAGAAGTTAGATCGACAAGAACAAACGTGGTCATCTCGTTCAAACCGTCCACCGTTGATGGGAACGGGCTCTGGAAGATCTGCCAATTGTCTGGAGGTTCTACCAATCCCTGTATAACCGCAAATCGCCCATCGGGGGAAATTGGGTTCTTCGAGTACGGAAATAGTCCATTGGGAACCACAACGATCTCGTCGCTGCTCAATATGCGAGTGATCGCTCCGGATGACATCTGCTTAATGAACGTCTCTTGGGGAATTTCGTAGTTGAGATCCCGCCACCCGAGGCGCCGGTCCGTCACATTACCCATAACAATGTCCGTTAGAGACTGATCGGTAACCCTGAATCCGTGTCTCCGGCGAGATTGGTTCTCGGCGGTGAGATCTGCGTCCGCTGTGTAAATGAGCCGATCGAGTCCGGGCCCGACGGCGTACGCGTTTATGTTTGTAGGATGTTCGGTAAGCTGTCGCAACTTTTTTGTTCCAATATCGACGGCGTACACCTGGGAATAGCCCCCTTGCCCAGCTCCCAAGAATGTCAGAGTGTCATTGTCCAGCCAGCGCATGTCGGCAATTGCATCTTCATTGGACGAGGAACCCAATACAGCCACCGTGTCGGCAGGCTGATCGAACACCGCGGCGGTGCGGAAAACCAGCAGTGAGAAGATTCGCTCGTCGGTTGCAACATCACCTCGTTCCGTGACCACGGCGAAATGCTCACCGTCAGGTGATACATGCATAAAATCATGAAGGCCGGGCCCCTGACTCACCAGTTCCGTCATCGCAATCGTATCCGCCACCGTTACCGGCCGGGTCGATTGCGCGTTCAAGTGCAGAGCAGTGAGCAGGAAGACGAGGACAGCATCTATACATCGTCTGCGTAATCGCAATCCCAACCTGACTGACATTTTCTCGCCCTCAGATCCTTTGTCGGATGGCAGATTGAGAAACTGAGAAGTTAAGTAGCCCCGGGAGTCTCAGCCCGGTCGGGATAGAGCCTAGAGGCGCGCGCACTTCATCATAAGAAACAGAGTCACGTTTCCCCGGGCCCCCATGCGCCAAACCAGTTTCCTTCTCTGGAATTCGTGTACGCAAAACGAGTCGTCTGCGCCGACTCGTTTTGCTCGTGGTGCAATCAGAACTCGAGTTTCAAAGCGAATTGAATTGAGCGCGGCCCGCCAATCTGGTATAGCGGATTGAACCCTCCGCCTCCGAGATTGTTGGCGCTGAGGCTCTCAGCGAGTGTCTGACTTGATAGTCCGAAGGCCGCAGTGCCGAATGCTCCATTCGGCTGCCCAAAGTTCGGATGATTCAAGACGTTGAACATTTCAGCGCGGAACTGCAACTTCACAGGCTCACGAATGGAAATAGTACGGTGAACCGAAAAGTCCCACTGGGCATCTCCAAAACCGCGAAGAAAGTTTCGCGGTACGTCGCCTTGGCGTAGGGCAAGCCCCGTGTTGGGGTCTACGGGTGGGCTCGTAAACGCAGACGGATTGAAGGCTTTTCCGCCCGGGTATTGTGATCCATAGAGAGAAAGAGGTCTGCCTGGAACGAAGTCGGGCCTGGTATCTCCAATCACACCGTTGTCGAACTCACCCAAGAGCACATCGCTGGTGTCAACCGGGGGAGCGGTTCGAACCTGAACAATGTTCTCGGTTGACCAGCCACGAACGAGGGCATTCAAGAGCGGGTTGACCCTCGCCACGGGCACCTCATAGGTGACGCCTGCAGAAAGCGCGTTCCGAATGTCAAAGCCGGAAGCCGCCCGGTTTGCCCTAATGGCCGAAGGAATGAAGCTGTTCGACGCGACCGCGGTTGACCCGGCCGAACCAGTATCGATTGAGTGGGACCATGTGTAGGAGGCAAGTACCTGTAGGCCACTCGACAGGCGCCGTTGAAACTGGAGTTGGAGCGCGTTGTAGTTGGACGTCCCCAAATTAGACACTAGGTCTGCCCCCCCCAGGTTCGCAGTGGGCGAGGCCACAAAAGCTGTCTGAAGTATCCGTCTTCCGCTTGCGCCAATGTAGGACAAGGTAAATCTTTGCTGGCTTCCCAGCGCCTGGTCGAGGGCCGCATTCCATTCCAAGGTGTACGGTTGCCCGAGATTGGGGTCCAACGCCAGCAGAATTCCCGAGTTCAAGCTGGCGGGTGTAATCGGATGTGGCTGGGCAGAAGCGGGATTCAAGGGGAATGTGCCACCAGAACTGAAAGCCAAGCTCCCGAAGGGATAAGCCCCGGTTCCAATGTGGTTGCCCACTTCTGAAGTGGCAAGGTCATAAAACACACCAAACCCTCCCCGCAGCACGGTCTGCCAGTCGCGGCTCTGGGACAGCAGAAAGGCTACGCCCAACCGCGGCGCGAGGTCACCATAGCTGGTCGCGTACGGTGTTGTTCCGGCGGGCGCTACCGCCAAATGGGAAAAGTCGTTCAAGCTGAAGCCGGTGACGGCTGGAAGGCTGGGTCCGGCCAAGGAACTAGGTACAAAGTCGACATCCCATCGAACCCCGTAGGTGAGCGTTAGTCGGGTGTTGGCGCGCCAGGTGTCTTGCACGTAGATGCCGAGATTCCTGAAAAGTAACGTCGACGTCAGATTCGTCCCGACTATACTCTCCAAGAGATTTCCGTTTTCGGCACTTGGCACATCCGCCAGGTACGCAAGTTGCTCGTATGCATTGGGTCCATTGGTGGGCGACAATCTGCGAAAGTCCGCCCCGAACTTCAGGCTATGGGCGCCCTTTTGCCAGGACAGACTGTCGACGAAGTTGAGTTGTCGCAGCACATTTCGCCCAAACGGGCCCGTCGCGAGCGAACCGTTCTGCAAAGAAAAGATCTCGAGATTAAGCAGGGAGTTCTCAGAGGTAAAAGGGCTTGGAAACAATAGAGACGTTGGCGGAATGGCGCCGCCGAAGTTGTCCAAAGAACCGTTGGTATCCCCGTTGGTCCTACTGTAGTTGAAGCGAAAATCGTTCGCCAAGGTAGAAGAGAGCGCCCAAGTGGCTCCTAGTGTGGCGGTCTGCGTGGTGATCCGGGTCGAACTCACCGTGCTGAGAGAGTAGAACGGCGCCTGCCCGCGTTGCGAGATAGTTGATGGGGAGTAATTGTATCGCCCAAAAATGTTCAGTCTGTCAGCCAGTTTATGATCAAGTCGAATGCTGTAGGCATTAAGCCCAGAGGGATTGGAATAGCTGGCGTTGAACTGTGCAAGGCCTGCAACTGCGTCGTCTGGCCCGTTCGGCATTGGAAAAGCATTGAGGTAAGGCCGCATTGAAGCTGTTGCCGAATTCCTTGCCGCCAGGTCAGGAACAGTCGTCAGTTCGGTTTGTGGCAGGCGGAGTCGTAGGCCTTCGTAGGAGAAGAAAAAGAAAGTGCGGTCTTTGAAGATTGGTCCACCAACCGTGCCCCCGAAATCGTTCTGCCGCTCCTTGGCTTTGGGAAGGGGCGGGTTATTGGTGTAGCCATTGAACCAGTTGCTGGCGTCAAGCACGTCATTTCGCAGGTAATCGAACACTGTTCCGTGAAACTGGTTCGTGCCCGAGCGGGTGACAATGGAGATCTGTCCTCCTGGGGTTCTCCCAAACTCGGGCGCGTACGTGGACGTCTGAATGCGGAACTCCTGCATCGCGTCAACTGAAACGAGGCTATTGGTGCCACCCATTGCACTGAAGGACCCGAGCGCTCCAGCTAGGCCGTTGCCTGCCAGAGCGAACGGTGACGGGTTCGCTCCGATGCCGATGTTTGCGCTTACACCGTCCACCATCCAGTAGTTCGAAGCCGCACGCTGGCCATTGACACTGAATTGCCCGCCATCCGAGGGATTGCTGGTGGTCAATACCACTCCCGGGGTAAGTTCGATCAAACTCTGGAAGCTCCTGCCGTTCATCGGCAGATTGTCTGCAAACTGCCGGTCGATTACTGTGCTCACCGCCGCGTTTTCCGTGTTCACAAGCGGGGCACCGCCCTGCACAGTCACGATCTCGTGGAATGCACCGACCAGCAGTGTGAAATTAATGGACAAAGAGTCTTGCACGTTGAGCGTTATGTCTGGCTTGATAAGGGTCTTGAATCCAATTTTCGATACTTGGACACGGTATGGACCAGGTGGCAGGTTCGGAAGAACGTAAAGGCCTTCATTACTTGTTTTGGTTGTGTACTGCACACCGGTGGCGTCGTTCACCGCCACGATTTCCGCCCCAACGACCGCTGCACTGGAAGGATCAGAGACCAGACCGTTTATGTTCCCGTTGGGGGACTGAGCGAACAGGGAGAACGTGCTCAACGCCAAACAAACGAGAAACGGAGCAAAACGGGGGAAGCGCATGTGGGCTCTCCGGCGAACAACGGATTTTCAAGTGACTCCTTCCGTTAATTCGCAGGAAGATCCGCGGCGGGCACCACGAAACACCTGACTAATTTTAGGACGGAGAGAATGATAGGGAGTGTCCGGGATTCTGGACAAACCGGGAGGCTAGGGATGGTTGGGATCGATTTTCAGGGAGGCGAACAAGAGAGTTCTGTTACCCGGCTTGTGACTGCCACCTTGGGGCTCGACAGTCACGAATACCGCGTCGATCTGTGCCAGAGTCTTCGGGTCATCGCATTTTAGGATCCAGCGTTTTCTTGTGGCATTGTCCTCGTAGAAAACGCCCAAATTGATGGCTCTCTGGCGGTCCGGCCCACGCCGGCCCCAGGCTTGGAACGTACTCGCTCGTTTGACTTCGGTCTGCTGATCGAGATCGTACGCGTAAAAGATCAGCGACTTGCCGCGCGTATAGAAGACTCGGCCGTAAGGCTTCTTCGTCTCACCCGTACCAGCCACATCATAGATCTCCGCGATGTAAAGATCGCGGGCGCCGATTACGTCCCTGATATCGCGATCATGGGCGAGCAGTTCATCGCGCTGATCAACAGCTGCATGTTGCTCCTGAAGCTGGTCGGTGAGCTCGTTGACCTTCGATTCGGAGGCTTTGGCACGGGCCGCATCCTGGGCAGATTGCTGAGCTAATGAATCGAGTTTCTCCTTGAGCGAATGAGAGTTGTTCTCCGCCGATTCCAGCTTCTGCGCAAGTGCGGCTTTCTGCTCGCTGAGATCCTGTTTCGTTGCATCTCCCGCCCGCAGATTGCTCTCAAGCTGGGTCTCGGACGCTTTCAGTTCGCTGATCTCCGCGGACTGTCGGGCAAGCTGCCGCCGAAGATCCGCGATCATCTGGTCGCGTTGAGCAACTTCCGCACGCGCGACCTCGCGGTCGTGGCCGGCATCGCTCAATCGTTCTTCAAGAGAGGCTTGAGCAGGGCCAGGTTCCTGCTGGCTTGGTTGTGGTTGGGGGGCTTTGACGGTTTCAGTTGCCCGACCCACACCGACGCGGTAAGCGAAGAAACCGACGGCCACAAAAAGCAGAATTCCGGCGGCGTATAGCAACCACACGTTCCGCCAGGTGGACTCGCTGGAAAATGGGAGGATGCGATGGGGGAAGACGGACGAGCCATTCCTTTTTCCGGCTTCGCCCGGCAGACGCTTCCCTTCCCTTGTTAGTCGATCAAACAACTCCTTTTCAGCTTGTTCTTGCTCCTTCTGGGACCAAGTCTCAGATGGCTGTACGAGTTGAGGTTCTTCGCCGGCCGCGATGGCTGGAATTACGTTACTGACGATCGATTCGTACTGTCGAAGGGCTTCCCGGCAGGCCGCACAGACAGCAAGGTGCTCCTGTAGCCGTTTCTGCTCGTCATCGGTTAGCTCGCCGGAGGTCGAAGCGGCGCAGAGTTCTAGGAATTCGTCATGGGGTCCGCTTTGAGACAAAGCCGCTGCTCCTGGCTTGGACGAACCTTGTATCATACTGCTCTCACGCCCGGCAATTTGCCACCAAAAATCTGCTTTCGCAACCGCTCCAATCCACGAAATGAATGGTGCCGGATGTTGCCTTTGCTCTGTCCGAGCATCTTCGCGATCTCATCCAGCGTATAGCCTTCGATGAAGTGCAGCCGAAGAGTCTTCTGCTGGTCTTCCGAGAGCGTTCCGAGCATCTTCTGCAGGTCCAATTCCGCCAAGATTGGGTCATTTGGATCCTTGCAATGCCCAGATCGGGGCTCTGCGACCTGGAATGATTCGTCATCCAGTTCTAGTTGCGTATAGAAATGGCGAGAGTTCAGGTAACGCCGGCGTGAAATGGCACGGCGATAGGTCATTTGCAGAATCCAGAATTGCGCCGAGGCTTTTGAGCTGTCGAAGGTTCTGCAGAGACGGTGAATCAGTATAAAGACATCCTGAACAAGGTCATCCGCCTCAGATGGATCACGCAGAACCCGGAAGGCTACGCCCCTGACGATCCTGGCATACCGATGAAACAACAATGCCAAGGACTCTCGGTCGCCATTGCAGACTTGTGCGATGAGTGACTCGTCGGCGGAACCACTTGATGCAACGGACTCTGTCTGCCCTGGGTCTTGCTGTTCCTTGGCAGGCGTTAAGGCTGGCAGCCGAATTGTGACGAAACCGTTCATGCGACCCGAAGTGTGCCGAGTTCGATTCGTGCCTCTCGGGTCTCTCTAGGAGCCAGCCCGATTTCTTAGAGGCACCATTTGCATTGGCCGCACTTCATT
>Ga0307479_10003839_pt1 | contig 13750 bp, 10 predicted proteins | sample atmos_gasesECM4C_FD_203743 | JGI IMG/M metagenome (GOLD analysis project Ga0307479, IMG submission 203743) | Hardwood forest soil microbial communities from Morgan-Monroe State Forest, Indiana, United States - atmos_gasesECM4C_515 | ecosystem: Environmental > Terrestrial > Soil > Temperate...
GCCCGGTGACGAAAGGTTTAAAAATCTCCCCAACGGGGTCAAAGAGGCGGTCGTATCAACCGCATTTGCCACCAGACTAGCGATCGCCAGTACCGGAGCCATGCTTTTATCCGGGCACGAAGCACCAGGGGAATGTCGGCCTTAGCTTGCCGAACTTGATCTGCTACTAGATTGGCAAAAGTCCTGAGGTTGTGACAAGTTTCTGGCACCAGTGACCCCGCCGTAGGCGCGGTCGACTGCTTTTATGCCGACGCAGGCAGGTATCCGGAAAGCGTGGAAGGGAGGCGAGCGTGGGTGAACGAAACGTCCCAGAACCTCGGCCGAGGCTCGGGACGCTCGTTGAACAACACTCCCCCATTGAAAGTGCTTGTTCAAAGGAAGACTAGCCTTGCCGGGCTCGATGCTGAATAGCTCCGAAGTGCCAGTCTGGTCTTAGGTCGCGGGGTGGCAGGTGAGAGACGCTCGTGGGAAAAGCACAAGCCAACTGCGCAAAATGCGGGAGTACGTTGAAGACTGCCTAGCCATCCGGTGCATGGCGACCTTTGGCGGCGGCACGGCACTCCTGCAGAGTGTAGCGGCGGACGATCTTGTCCGAGGCATCGACTTCGGCAACTTGACCGCCTTGTTGTGCTCTCTCCAAGGCTGAAGAAGCCTCCTTGAGAGTAGAGTAACTGCCGCCATCGATCGCCTGGCCGTCTTTATGGATTTGAAAGAACATCAGTGTCTCCGGTTTGGTCTCCTCGGCGCATTGCTAGCTCCGGTGGAACAGGGTGCGCAAGCCACGGGTGGTGGCGGCCATCAGGGTTCGCAACACGACTTGCCCACGATTCTCGGCGCCAGTGCTGGCAGCAGCCAGGCTGCGGGCAAGGTGCGTCTTCACACAGGGCTTACCGCTGCTGAGCGTGCACTTTTCTCTCGGCTTCGCTCCGCACACCGGGCAACGCACCGACAAGATTTGTCTCAGCGATACGGACTTCAAAATGCGCCCCGTGAACCCGCCTTCATAGATCCTGCCGTCCGCATTTGCGAGACGTGCAGTTCCCGGGCGTGCTGATTCATGGCTGCGGCTGCCTGTGTACGGTTGTTGCCTTGGGTGCGGTCAAAGTCGCGGGTAGTGACGGAATGCTCGCAGAACACGCATTTGAAGGTGATGCCGCCGTTCAGTGCTTTGGTTGTGTAATATCGCACATCTTCATTGTAGGTCTTCCTGCGCATGGGGATTCGGGCAAGAGGTGCTGGCCCTTCGAGTAGACCGTTATGGAACTAGTACTAGTCTGCCTCAGTTAACGGCTTAAGGTCAGATGCTGCGTTCCTTCGTGCAGGGGATAGTCGCGGCCCTTCCAGACTAGTTTGCCAGCCAGGCCAGAGGGCAAGACGATGTTCGCGTCAACGGCCCCGCCGTTTGTGGTGTAATCGGCTTGAATCGCTCCCAGAGAATGGGGGAAAACCGCAGCGACACGCTGCAATGAGCCCAGATGTGGCTCAATCGTGACGCTTTTGAAACCGAATGCGCTGGAGCGTACGCCAGCTACCAGGGTGAGGAGGTCGTAGTTGGGATGAGCGCTCCATGCATGCGAGTCAGAGCGCGTGGGTTCTGGTAGCTCCGCCCAGGTGGTCAGGCCCAGGGCCACCATGCCACGCCAGGGTTGAAGCGTATCGAGGTATCGTTCAGCGAGGCCAGCGTGGTCTAGCGCCCGGGCAAGATAAAAGCGGAAATAGTAACTGGCTCGCGACATCGGAGGCGGGGGTGAATCTGTCTTGAAGCCTGAATCGCTGGCTGCCAGCAACTTGGTGAGAACAGCCTGCTGCTTATCGGGTGGTATCACATCGAGCCAGACGGCGAGAATGTTGGCCTGCTGGCTGTAGTGCTTGTGTTCAGGAGTGTCTGCGAGCAGGCCCAGGTGTTCGCTCCAGCACAACTTTCGCAATGCGTCGGAAGCCCGCAGAGCAGTCTCTTTGTAAAGTGCGGCACGGGTTGTGTCACCGTAGGCTGCTTCGAGCTGGGAACCATCCAGCAGGGCTTCGACAAACTGCAGCGTAATGGCAGCCGAGTCGCCGGTGGCGGTCTGGGGAGGAACGCCGAAAAGGAAGTCATCGGTCCAATCGATGAAAGCCCACCAAGGCAGCTTGCCCATCAATCCGTTCGAGTTCTGCCGTGCTATGAACCAGTCGAGCGTGGCGTGCATGCCGGGCAGATGCTGGCGGATGAATTCAGGATCGTCGTGGTAGAGAGCGAAATCCTTGAGCATGCCGACCCACAAAAGAGAAAATGTTGGAATGGCCTGGAAGAGTGTTGTGGGGTAGCGGCTGAGGGTGATGCCATCGGGAATGCGGGATTCGTCAAAGGCGTCGATGGCCTGCCGCGCGAGCCGGTCATCGCCGGCAACGGTGTACGAGATGAGAGCTTGGATGCGGGTATCGCCGATGTACTGAAGCCGCTCCCAATACGGCGTGTCCATGTAGGTGTCGTGCGCATCGAGACGAGCCGTTCTCCAGCCGATCGACCAGATGGCGGCGAGGTCCGGATCATCCGCCGCGAATTTCGCACGGTCCTCGAAGGGAAAAGCAGTGAACCAACTGCGAAAACCGCTGATCTCGAGCGGAGCGTCCTGAGTCGTGAGATCGAGTTGCAGATAGCGCCAGGTTCTCCATACCAGCGGCGAACATACCGTGCTGGCCGAGCCATCGGGCAGAAACTCATCATAGACGCCGCTGATTTCCTTCCCCTGGATATCGTTGCGGTTTCCTTTTTCACCCTTGGCGTTTTTCAGAGCTTCGGCGTACGTAGCGCGCATCAAGGCCTGCCGGCCACCGTTGGTGGTGAATTCCGGGTAGGCGGTCGTGAGTTCGCCGTTATCGAAAAGAATGCTGGCGTGGGAGTGTGGTGCGACGACCAGCGGGCGTTGGGGAAAGGCGTCGGCGCCCGACACGCCAGACGTGCGGACAATGCGCATCGCGGGCAGGACACGGTGTTCCATTGCCGGCAATGGGTCCGCGATCAGCTGCCAGTTGTTGAGGATCAGTTCACTGCCACGAAGCGTGGCGGCGCCTTCGGAGCGGGCCTTCACCCAGTGCGATCGGGGACCGGGAGTCGTCGCATCCCACGACCAGTCGATAACAGAGGCATCGAATTTCTCGATGGGCTCGGCCGCGTAGTACGCGCCGGGGAGAAAGTTCCACGGAGTGGAGAGGGCGGTCATGCCGTCCTCTTTTTCTACGTCCCAGTTCTCGTTAGTGTTGACGGCCGCTTCGGCAGCGCTTGCGCCTTGCAGCATAAAGCCGAGGCGGTCACTGATCTGGGCGACCGCGGCATACTCTCCGAAATTCCAGACGGTGGCTGCGATGACGTTCGCTCCCGTTTGTAGGAAGGGAGCGACGTCGTATGTCTCATATCGCCAGTGCTGGAGATCTCCACGGCTCGGGCCTTCGCCCACGCGCTGCTGGTTGACACGAAGTAGGAAGGCATTGTCGGCGCTCACGTGCACAATGAACTGGGCGGGCTTCGCTGGCAAATCCAGAACCTTGCGGAAATGAACGACCGCGAGGGCCCGTGCGGGCAGGCCCGGCAGGCTGATCCATTGGGCCGTCCAGCGGCGGGATTCCCGATTAATGGCTTGAGCAGCGGAGTCACGGGAGGGAACTGCGCAAAACACCGAAAGTACGAGGGTCAATAGCGAGTAGCCCAACTGCAAGTTGCGTTGGGCTGGCTTCCACGGCGGTGTGTTTCCGGGTGAGGCTTCCTGAGGACTGCGGGGTTTGATTTGGTGGCGCGTTCGTTTCTCCTTCCGGGCTGTTAGTTTCGTGGGTCCGGGCCGCTTGACTCCGAATCTCGCGTCTGATCTCAGCGTGCGCTCAGTACGAGAATTTACCCCAAGAATCGAGGTTCGAGCCATGACTTTGTCGAAACTTCTATCAAGTCGCCAGCACTTTCTGAAAGCGACAGCGGCTGCCGCCGGGGGGCCTTTCTGGCATCGTGTTGCTGCTCGAGGTGGGGTGGGCCAAGGATGAAGAAATCAACCTGATCGGGCCGAAAGCGGGATATTCGCCGCAGATTGGAACGATGGTTTCGATGTTGAGCTGGATGCGGATGGTGGTGCTTCAATCCGTGCGGGGAATGTCGCAAAAGGATCTGGACCACCTGTTCGACAGCAACGCGAACACGATCGGCTGGCTGCTGCTACACCTTGCGCGGAAAGCCATCAAGGGAAATAATCTCGACGACTATCTGAACATCCTGGAGGAGACCCGGGCACGGACACTGGCGGAATTCAAGAAGCGCGATGATGCCTGGTTACTGTCGGTGGACAAGGCATGGGGCTGGGGGCCGACCAACGATTACTGCAACCGGTTTCATGTGTGCGAGCACGAGTCAAACCACAACAGGGCAGATCAAGTTTCTGGCAAAGAGGTTGCCAGAAGCAAAGCCGGTTAAGGAATAAGGAAAACCGTGTTTCTCCACCGCCCAAGCTAGGCGACGATGTTCCGCCACCAAGGCTTCTTGTGGGATGGCGTGGAAGCGGGAACTGCGGGTTCGCTGCGCACGGGAATTCTCGGAGCGGACGCAGTTTGGAAGTACGCGTCCTTTCTCCGGTTGAAGCGCGCAATCAGAAGCTTGCCTGGCGTGGGCGAGGGAAGAACCATGACGCATGCGCCTTCGACGTGTAAAGCCGCGTCCACCGGCGTGTCGTGGTGGATTTCGGCAGCACCTCTTCGCATACGGCTGACCAGGGCTTCGGCAGTGTCGTCGTCGAACGCGATCCAATGAACCACAGGGAAACTCCCGGGAAAGGGCCGAGCCAGGGATCGGCCTGCGCTGCGCCATTCTACCCTGAGGTACGTCGGGAAGCGGAATGGTTTCGATTGACGCGACGAAGGGGGTTGGGTAGGCTGGTCCCCCTCTCCAGATAGCAATGCGACCTACGGATCTTGGGTTCACTCAAGTCGATTGCGGTCGAGGGCTATCGATCAGTACGAATTATCGAACACAAATGAATCATTGCTCCTCTGCGTTGTCTGGCAGGTGGGATGCTTTCAGACCAACGAATCTTCCTTTCAGTAGGTCGGCGAATCGGCCTTTCGGATCGGTCCGGACTTCGCGTAAGTGTATGTCGCAAATATAGTTAACCTGAATTTTATGCAGCGCGTGTCGGTCGGGACACGGGGGAGACATAAATATGAAATTACGGATGATTCTGGGCTTTGTAGTTTTGGCGGTAGCCACTCTGGCGGCGCAGACCTTTCGCGGGACGATCCTAGGAACCGTCACGGACGCCACCGGGGCGGTGGTCTCGGGAGCGAAAGTGGCGGTTAGGAACACCGCCACGGGGTTGGAACGTACGACCGAGGCCAGCGGGGACGGAAGCTACAGCATACCGGAATTACCGATTGGAACGTACAACGTGACCATCACGCAGGCGGGCTTTCAGACGTTCGTGGCCAATGGCGTGACGGTGGACGTGGCGACCGAGCGACGCGTGGACGCGGCCCTGAAGCCAGGAGAAGTATCGACGAGAGTGGAGGTGTCGGCGGACGAGTTGCCGCTGGTGGAGACAACAACGAACGATCTGGGCGGGGTGCTGACTAGTCAGAATGTGGAGAATCTGGCGATCAACGGTCGCGACTACACGAAACTGATCTTCCTGAATCCCGGAGTGGCGGGGTCGCCGGATCAGATCACGGATTCGCCGGGGTCGTTCGGCGAGTTCTCGATGAACGGGGCGCGTGGGCGGTCGAATAATTACCTGCTGGACGGCACCGATATGAATGACGGGTACCGGAACGATCCGGCGATCAACCAGGGGGGAGTATTCGCGGTGCCGTCGGCGATTCTGCCCATTGACTCGATAGCGGAAATGCATGTGCTTTCGAACTTTGAGCCGGAGTACGGTAGGAATGCGGGAGCAGTGGTAAACATCGTGACCAAGAGCGGATCAAACGATTTGCACGGCAGCCTGTTCGAGTACTTCCGCAATGATGCACTGGGAGCGCGCAATTACTTCAACACGAGCGACCAGGGCCGGGCACCGTTCCACAACAACCAGTTTGGCGGGTCGCTGGGTGGACCGATCGCCAAGGACAAGACATTTTTTTATTTGAACTATGAAGGGCAGCGCGAGACGGTGGGGACAGTCACGCTGGCATGCGTGCCAGAGCCGAACCGCGTCGCCTACGACATTACGCAGAACGGTGCGCCGAATTCGGTGACGGCGGCGATACTGAAGTTCTGGCCGCAACCCAACATCGGGACACGACCGACGGCGTCGGACCCGAATTGGGCTGCGTTCGACACGGGCTGCCCGAACGGTAATAATGCATCGCTCATTACGCCGTCGTACAACAACCTGAGTAGCGTGATCGGGAAGATCGACCACAACTTCAATACCAACAACATCCTGACCGGGCGTTATTTCTTCGGAGACAGCACCCAATCTTTTCCGCTGGCGCTGACGGCCTCCGGGGGGCAGCTCCCTGGTTTCAACACCGTGACGCCGACGCGAGTGCAGCTGATATCTCTTTCTTATGTGCACACCATCGGGTCCAACAAAGTGAATGAGGTGAGGTACGGATGGAACCGGTTTGCGGAAGGATTTTTTCCGCAGGACCAGAGTTTTCACCCGAGTTCGATCGGGCTCTGCGCGGCGAGTTCGCAAGCGGACTGCCAGGGCTCAGGCGCGCACGACTCGGGACTACCGGTCATTCTCCTTTCTCTCACCCCGACGGGTGCCAGTTTCTTTGCGCAGCCAGGCGCTACCTCGGGCGACCCGCGGCACCGGGTGGACAGCAACAACCAATTTATCGACAACTTCTCGTGGAAAACCGGCAAGAACGACGTGAAGGCGGGTTTTGAGTTCCGGCGTACTAGCATTCAGCAATACTTCAACAAGTACTTCCGCGGGCGACTGCGGTTTGCAGATTTGTCGAATTTCCTGGAGGGGAATCTAAAGAATGGGCTGCAGTACTCAGGGAACTCGATTCGGCACACCTACGAAAACGGTCTAGGTCTCTATGTGCAGGACGGTCTCCGACTGAACCCGCGCCTCACCCTGAACTACGGATTGCGGTGGGACTACTACGGAGTGATCAAAGAGAAGAACAACTTGTTCGCGAACTTTCTGGTGAGCAGTTTCGACGCCGCAACCGACACGGGGCAGGGTACGTTAACGCAAGTGGGATCCGCCGGGTTGAGCCGACTGTACGAACCGGACTACAAGAATTTTTCGCCGCGGGCCAGTATTGCATGGGACGTGACCGGGAAGGGCCGGACGGTGGTGCGTGCAGGGTATGGACTCTTTTACGATGCCTTCTCACAGGACTTTTTCCTGGGCCACCTACCGTACCCGGCTTACTACGCGCCGGGTCCGGCGTACGGGAACTTTGGCGGGCCGGGGGCTGCGATCACGGGCGCGGCGGCCGGGGTCTCAAGCATCACGGCGGGGCAGCCCGTTTACACTCCGTCCGATTGCCAGTCGCAAGAGTGTGACATTTTCGCGGTGGATCGCCACATCAAAACGCCGTACATGGAGAACTACAATCTGAACATCCAGCAGCAGATCACGAACAGGACGGTGCTGCAGTTGGGGTATGTGGGTTCCCAGGGGCATCGGCTGTTCCGGTTCTACGACCTCAACCAGCCGACGCAAGCAGCGATCACAGCTGCGGACCTCGCTTGCACGCCGGCACCTTGTATCGCTGACTTCGGCGTACCGCGTGTCTTCGGTGGTCCGGCAGGGGCTTATTACATTTTCCAGGAGAAGTCGACGGGCAAGTCGAATTACAACTCGCTCCAGGCCAGCTACCGGGTGACGGGCTGGCGCGGAATTACATCAGCCGTGAATTATGTGTGGTCGAAATCGCTGGACAACTCGAGCGACGGAGAGGATTTTGTGGTGAATGCGGCGCAGCCGCAGGACAGCAATAATCCACAGCTGGAATACGGCCCCTCGAACTTCCACATCGGGAATCGCTTCACCTGGGTATTCAGCTACGAAGTGCCGAAGATGGGTGGGGGACTGCAGAGGCTGAAGAATGGTTGGGGTTTCGACAGCACGGTATCGCTGCAAGGTGGGCAACCATTCACACTGAACTACAACGGTGAAGACGATTACAGTGGTGGCGGCGGCGGGTTCGACCGGCCGGACGTAGTGGGGCCGATCGTGTATCACAAGAATGATCCCCGGAACTTCCTGGACCTAACTTCGTTCGCTATGCCTTGTACGGTGAATGTGAGCGCGCCCAGTGGTGGTGCGAGCGATTGCATACCGGGAACCCGGCACTACGGGAACATGCGCCGCAACTCTTTAGTAGGACCAACCTACAAGCAGTGGGATTTGGCGATTTACAAGGACACGATGTTAGGAGAGCGAGTGAAGTTACAGCTTCGGGCAGAGTTCTTCAATCTGCTGAACCATCCGAACTTCTCGAGTCCGCTTTTGCCGTCGTTCATTGCCGACCCTGCGTCGAACGTGAACCAAAAAACCTGCGGATGCGGGTTCGTGCTGAATGGCGCAGGAACGCGGGAGGTAGGAAATGGCCAGTATCAGCTTACGGCCACAGGCGACGTAGGCATCGGGAATCCATTCCTCGGTGGAGGCGGCCCGCGGGGGATCCAGCTAGCGGCGAAGATTACGTTCTAACCATAGAGTTCAAGGCGATTGCGGCAAGACTTCCTGAGGCTCCTCTCGCTTGGCGGGAGGAGTTTTTTATTGTTCAAGCCTGCAAGATTTGGTCGCACCCTTACTCCGCTCCGCGGCTGGAGCCTCTTGCGCATTTCGAGGCGCGAAATGTGAGCCCGACGGCGCCCCTATTCCCACAGCATGGTTTTGGGCGCAGCCTGCTGCAGGAATTCGAACAGAGTTACAACCATCTCGGCGTTGCCGCAGAGGATCAGTTTGCGCCCGAAGGCTAGTCTTTTCGGAGAAGTGCAGAGTGTGGCAGGTGAGGGCGGAGCTCTGGCGTTTGTCCTTGGAGGGCTCGTGATCGAAGCGCATGATCGAGGACGATGAGACACGGACTGGGCCTTTCTTCTTGCCCGTAACCTCCAGGTAGTCCTGATGCAAAATGGCGCAGTAGGAGGCCGAAGTTAGCGGGAGGTAATGCGGTTTCGAAAGATCGAGCGCAGGCATCGGGACGACATAGGTGCGCAATTCGCGCCAAAGGACGTGGTCGTTGTCGATGACCTCGCGTTTTTGCACGACGCCGTTATCGTCGAAGGCGACGAGCAGATTCCTTACGTGCCAGAATGCGCTTTGCGTCTCCGGCTCCGCTGTTCCCGCCGGCGACGAACCCCCAGTATCCCCACTTGGAATCAGCCCAGCGTCCCCAGAAGAGGCGGGGATCTTTGTACCCGGTATCGATGTTTGCGAGCTTGCTGGTGACTTCCTCACGATGCATGGAGGCGGCCTCGAGAAAAGCCATGTCGAGTTCCTTCTTCTGAATTTGAGAGCCGGCTGGGCTCCCGGGCACTGCTGGGAAGGCGAGTGGCTCCGACACAGGCGGTGAGCAGGGCGCAGCAAGTCAGCCCGGCCATGAGCTCAGGACTGCAGCACCAAGAAAGCTGGCGGTTCAACCTCCCCAAGAGAACGTCAGCAAAAGTAGGGAACTGGACCGGGGACGGGTGTTGATTGGCGCAAATCCAGTCTCGCTCGTTTCCAAGACAAGCTGAGGGTGCCGAACCTAAAGGACGGGAAACCTAACTCTTAAGGCGAGCGAGACACGCACCGTGTCCGTCGGGGTGGAAGCATACCACGAAGAGCGTGCGTTTCTACATCGTTTCAACCGCTGGCGGTGCTCGTCTTCTGGCCCTATGGCTTTAGCGGGTGGACGAGAAGCCAACAGCGAGCCCAAGGCGAGCAAACGTGCGGGGTCGCCGTTGCTCTACTTCAAACCCTTCAAAACGTGAACTTTCCCGGCCGCTGCGCGGCTGCGCCCCCGACCGTCGTAGTGCTTCGGTCACCTTGGTAGGGGGGAATCAGGGTGTTACGCTTCAGAGGGGATAGGTAGCAAAATCTGTCGGTTAGAGAGAGACCACGATGCATCGCCGCGTCATAGCTGTGCTCGCAACGTGCCTGGTTTTGAGTGGGATAGTTTGCGCCGGGGACAAGGCTTCCAAGGACAAGACGGCCAAAACGAAACCGACGGCCGGATCAATGCCAGTTACCGCCTCGTCTCCCAAGGCTCGCGAGCTTTACCTGAGGGGAATCGAGGATTACGAAAACCTCTACCTTGAGCGTTGCAACGAAGACTGGCGGGCGGCCGTGAAAGAAGACCCGGGGATCGCGCTCGCGTGGGCATGGATTGCGTTCAACAGCCGGAATCCTGCGGAAGTGACGGCAGCGCGCAATCAGGCTAAAGCTTTGGTTTCGAAAATATCGCCGGGCGAGCAACTCATGGTTCGGTGGATTGCCAACGTCCAGGCGGGTGACTACCTGGCGGGCATCTCGGCCATGAACGACATGCTGGCTATGTTCCCGAAGGACAAGCATCTTCTTTATCTGGCGGGCAACTGGCTGATGCTCGAGAACGGAAATGAGCCGGCGCGGAAAATGTTCGAGCGCGCGCTGGTGCTGGACAAGAATTTCCCGGCAGCACTGAATGACGCGGCCTATGTGTATGCCCGCAACCGCCAGTTCGCGAAGGCATTTGCAGCCATGGATCGCTACGTCGTGCTGCTGCCGACGGAACCGAATCCGCATGATTCCTACGGCGAACTTCTGCGGATGGCCGGACACTTCGATCAGTCGCTTGAGCACTATCGCATGGCTTTAAAGATCGATCCCACGTTTACATCGTCGCAGGTGGGAATTGCCGACACCTACGCGTTGATGGGGAACCAGGCCCGGGCACGGATGGAGTACGACAAGGCCATCGCGCAGGCACACAACGATGGCGACCGCATCGACTACATGATGCAGAAAGCCACCACGTGGGTGCGGGAAGCGAATCCGACGGAGGCTGACAAGGCCTTTGCCGAGACAGCACAGAAGGCGCACGATCTGGGAATGGACCTGCAGGAAGCGCAAGCGCACCAGCGGATGGCGGCTTACCAGAGCGATGATGCAGTGGCCTTGAAACACCTGGAGGTTGCAGAAGACGCACTGGGTCATCGCCCTGACATTTCGCCGCTCGATCGCGATGAGGAATTGTCGCGCGTCCTGCGCTACCGCACGGTGCGGGCCTCTCACGCCGGAAACGCAGAACTCGCACAGAAGACCTTGCAAGAGCTCGGAGGCATGGCATCGAGCAGCCGCAACCTGGTGATCCAAGGCTCCTATCACGGAGCAGCGGGCGCGTTGCTGGCGGCGCAAGAGAAGTGGCTGGACGCGATTGCACACCTGGAAGAGGATCAGGACGATCCTTTTTCGATGCAACTTCTATCGCGGGCCTACTACGAGGCTGGGGCCAGCGACAAGATGCACGAAGTCGAAGCGCGACTGCGAGGCACGAATGTTCCGACGATCGAACAGGCGGTGGTGGTGCCCGCGGTGCGGTTGCAGAAGCCGTCGACGACGTAGGGGCGGGTGTTGGGTGCTAGGTCTCAGGTGTTTGGCGTCAGGTTAAGGCAACTTCACCGCGCTTGCACTGCTCTGGTGTGATGGTCCGTGGGCGCGGCCTTCCGCCGATCGCAGTGGAGCTCTTCATACTCTTTGATTCGTTCCTAACGGGTTCGGAGTTCTGTGGACCCCGCCCTTCTCTCGTCGCAAATTTCTGTCCTTCGTGTTAGGCTCGGTCTCCCATGCTGGATTCCAAATTGGACAAGCGGGTGCAAGCTCGGGTTCAGGTCAGCCTGCCGGCAACTGTAAAGAGCAAAGAGCCCGAACTCGAGTCGCCGGCGCTCACGCGCGATCTGAGCATGGGCGGCATCTTCTTGTATACCGAGCAGAACTTCACCGAGGGTAGCAAGCTCGAAATTGTTCTTATCCTGCCAGCCGAGCTAGGGTTCGGAGGGAAACAGTGGGCGTGTTGCCAGGCCTCGGTGGTCCGGGTAGAAGATAACGGGGGCAGCAAGTTTGGAGTGGCTGCGACCATCGATCGGCTAGATGTCTTGCCGGAGATTCCAACATAGTCCAATTTACACACTGTGGAAATCTGTAAGGCGGGTGGAGTGACGAGCGCAGAAGGAAGGTCAAGGTTGCACCATTTGTGGTGCAATAAGAAATGGGTCAATCCGGCTTTTGTCTCAATTTGCTCAACGATTTGGGGTGCCCCGCGGTGGACTGCCCTTCCGAGCGTCCAGATGTAAAATTTTGGTTTTCAATGCATCGTTCGGGGTGCAATAATGGGCGGCCTTTTAAGTGCTCTGGCAGTCGATAGGAAACCAGGATCAGGTAGGCCACGGTTATGTGGATCGACATTCTCACCGACGGAGTGGTGCGGATCATCACGCCGATCGGCCCCCGCTATATAGAACTCACCTTCTGGCAACGAGTGTATTTTCTTTGGATCTTCCGCCACTTCGATAAGATTCCGCAACAGGTGCTGAGCGTGCGCGAGCAGCGGGTGATTGATGCGCTGTGCGTGGAGCAACGCTACATCACCTTGTCGTTGCGGGGGAATACAGCTCCGATCATTGGAACTCTGGAACGCGTCCCACTGAAACAAATCGAAGAGGAGTTGCCACCGCAGCGCCCTGCGGGCACCGTCGCAGATGCGGGCGCGGCTTCGCCGCTTGTGGCCGACCTGCAGCAGAGACCGTAAGCTGGCGGAGCTTTATTGCCTGTCGCAAAGACCATTCCGAGCGGCAGCAAACAGCCGGGGCGCGGTGCTTTCTCCGTCCTTCCTTAACAACTCCAGGAACGCGACCCGGCGTCAGGGCTGCGGGGGTGCCGGTGTGCCCGAAGCGTGGTCACCTTCGCTGGGAGCGGGCGTTGGGCTGGCAGACATTTCACCGCAGGGGCCCAGGCCGCCCGTGCCGTGGCGAGGCGGCGGAGCCGGACGATTGGTTGCGCGTTGGGCGATGCAGGCTTTTAGTTCTTCCTGCTGCTGCGGCGTAATGATGGCGTCGATTTGCTGCCGCGCTTGTTGGCGAAGTTCCTTGATTTTCTGGCGCTTCTGTTGCGGGGTGAGGGACGAATCGGCGCACACGGACTCGACCTACGCGCGTGTGTTCTGCTCGATGGAGCGACGCTGCTCAATGACTCCCTTCGAAATCCCCCCTTGCTACCAGCACGGTTGCTGGCGGGGCGTCGAACCTGCGGTTCGGAGAGCCGGGGCTGCGGGTTTCGGAGCGGCCATTTGCGAATGCGCGGGCCATGCGGCCAGCAGAAACGTGACGGAACCAACCAAAGTGATGCGGTTGAGCGAATGAGGAAGTTGGCACGGGGAACCTCCGGGAGTCAAAACCCAGCCGACCGCGAAAGTTGCCAATGAAATGTGGCTCCGCGCTGCGCGGCGGCGGGTTGCGGCTTTTCGCGCAGGTGGGTTACTATTCAACAATTGCTCACCACATAGATTTCCAGCTGGTTGAGTGAAGATTTTCGCAAAGCAGGTGTGCAGATTCAGCACGGTTTTGCGTGTGGTTCCAACCATCCCGAAGAGGGCGCGTAGCTCAATTGGCAGAGCAACTGACTCTTAATCAGTAGGTTGAAGGTTCGATTCCTTCCGCGCTCACCACCCTAACCTGTCTCTCGCGAATTGACACGCTGGCAGTGAAACGACCAGGTCCGCCAACCGCGCTGCGATTAAGAACTCAAACACCGAATGATTTCATTCCGAGTTTTTGCCGACGTTGACCGGATACCGCAGTGGGCGCGAG
>Ga0307479_10003840_pt1 | contig 13745 bp, 10 predicted proteins | sample atmos_gasesECM4C_FD_203743 | JGI IMG/M metagenome (GOLD analysis project Ga0307479, IMG submission 203743) | Hardwood forest soil microbial communities from Morgan-Monroe State Forest, Indiana, United States - atmos_gasesECM4C_515 | ecosystem: Environmental > Terrestrial > Soil > Temperate...
TTGCCCTCAGCGTGCTCATAATCGCCGGCGTGAGGAATGAGGCGGTCAAAAGCAGCCTCAATATCGCGCGCGACAGCGGGGTCATCCCCTTCATTGATGAGGATGCCGGTCGTCGTGTGCGGAACATAGAGGTGGCAGACACCCTCACTGCAGCCGGAATCGCGCACAGCCTTTTCGATTTCGGCGGTGACGTCCTGCAGCTCGGTCCGGCGCGAAGTGCGAATGGCGAGTGTGCGCGCGAGCAATGGGCTGCGTTTCGTGGTCATATCACAAAGAGCGCGGCGCCTCGCAAAAGCGTCCCAGGAATTTCGTCCGTTCAGTCAGAAAGGGCTGCGGCAGAAGCAGCGCCGTAAAAGCCGAACCAAGGTTTGGCAGCCTTGAGGCGATCGTTTACATTCTGGATGTTCTTCACGCCCTGATCGGCCAGCCAGTCTTCGAACGCACGGACGCCCTTCTTGGCATAAACGGGGATGCCGTCTTTCCACGTGGCGCGTCCGCAGAGAACACCGGAAAAATTCACACCGCTCTCGGCGGCGAGGTCAAGCGTCTCGCTGAAAACTTCGTTGCTTACGCCGGCGGAGAGATAGATGAACGGTTTCTTCGCGGCCGCAGCTGCTCGGCGAAAGTGATCCTTGGCCTCATCACGCGTGTAGGCGGACTCGCCCTTGCACGCCTTCGTTCCACTCACATAGGCCATGTTCACCGGCACTTCCACCTTTAAAACGTCCACGCCATATTGCGGCTTGGAAAACTCCTCCATGCTGCGCGTGACGATGTCCGGTTTTTTGCGGGCAAACCCGAGGCCTTTTTCATCGCCGCCCTCTTCGTATCCCACAAATTCGAGGAAGAACGGAACATCGGAAGCGGCGCACTCCCCGCCGATGCGCTCCACCCATGCGTGCTTGATTTCATTCACATGGGGGGGATCGAAGGGCGTGTAATACAGCAGAATCTTGATGCAATCGGCGCCGGCTGCGACGAGCCTCCGCACCGACCAGATATCGAGAAGGTCGGGAAGCCGGCCGGGCTGCGTGTTGTCGTAGCCGCTATTCTCATAGGCGAGCAACAGACCTGCATTCTTCGACCGGGCGAGAGCAGCGGGAAGCCCGAATTCCGGATCGAGGAGGATCGCGCTGGCATGCGGCGTAAGCACGCGCGTGACGGCGGTCTTAAACTCCTCCAGCATGTTCGCCCCCACATCTTTCTTGTCCACGCCCTTTTCTTTCGCAATCGCGCTCTTGAGCGAACCGCGCTGGTCCATGGCCGCAGCGGCGATCACGCCGCGCGAATTCGACACTGCGTTCAAGCCCTTCTGTTTCCCCGGCGTAATCCTCATCGTCTCCCATCCTCCCGGCATGTAAGCGAATGTGAACCGAGTTTATTTTAGCATGGGAATCGAGCAGTAAGTTCAAGCCGTGCAGGGCCGTGTATCGCCCGAATAGCCCTGCAATGCAAATCAGAGGGCGATAATCCGATGGCCGTGCGCGCAGGAATCGGCAGTGCGAGAAGCAGGAATCTCGGCCAGGCGGGTGAGGTCATCGAGCAGGCCCATCCCGTGCGCGGCGAGGAAAGGCAAAAGGCATAGACTCCGTTCTTGCAGAGCGCCATTCGGATAGAGCGAATCCACCAAGATGCGCTCGTGGCGGTCGAGAATCCCCGAGCGGACATTTTCGGCGCGGGCGACCTTTCCCTTCAATTGCTCAATCTGATGGAGTATCTTGCGCTCGGAGCCATGGAGAGATTCCAGAAGCGTGGAATCGAGGCGGCCGAGCGGTTCTTCGAAGGCCTGAAACATTTTGCGAAGCGCCGCTTCGCTTTCTTCAAAGCGTCCGGCGAGCGCGGCTGGAAGCGCTTTTTGCTCCATCTTTGCCCGAAGATGCTGAGATCCGGCGAAGATATCGCGGATGTCGAGATCGTACTGTGCGAGAAAGCGCGCGATGGGTGGCTCGATAATCGTGAAACTTGCCCGAGCCAGAATCGCGGGCATGCGACCGAGGAGCCTGTCATAGATGACGCGCGCCTGAGCCATGTAAGCAACTTCAGCCGGGCCTCCGATGTAGGCTGCCGTGGGAAGCAGCGTGTCTTGCACGATGGGACGCAAGAGAACGTTGGGAGTGAAGGCTTCGGGCGCTTTTTCCATCGCGGCGGACAATTCTTGCCGCGAAAATGACTTCTCGCCAGCAACAAACCTTCCCTTCTCGTAGCGTAGGGGCTGCCGGCGACCGTCCACATTATAGAAAAGGGGCGTCGCCTCCCCCGACACTTTCACCTGCGCATGAAAGCCGGCGCTTGTGAGTTCGTTCGACCGAACGAGCACGGCGTCGCGCAGCGGATCCACCTCGTCCAGTGCGCGCAGGTATACAGGCGCGGCCAGCAGATGGAGCCGGACATCGAGCGGGTCCATAAAAACGATTCCCCGCCCTGCCAGTAGGCGCGCCATCAATTTTCCGAACGCCAAACCGTAGGTCTCGCCCGGAGTGTAAGATTCCCGGAGGGCCTGCGAAACTTCGGGAGCCCCTGGGCCTTCGAGAGTCTTTACCGCGGCGGCCACGAGCGCTCCGATCTCGCCACCGAGAACGACCTCACCGGAGCGGTGACCGGCATCCTCTTCACGAAGGGGCAATTCATAGCGGGCCAGCCCACTGCGCGTGTTCCAGAACGAATGATTCACTTCAGCGATGTCGTGATCCTCCGTCGCAAACCAGAAGATCGGAACAGCCTCGATGCCGCGACGAGTGGTTTCTTCCGCACAGCGAACAACCGAGAGCGCTTTATAAAAGCTGAACGCCGGCCCGGAAAATAGTCCCACCTGCTGGCCGGTGACAATCGCAACGGCGCCAGTGGCAAGGCGGTCGAGATTGCGCGACGCAGCGGAGTCCAATTTGCCTTCACGAGCGAAGCGTTGGTTCTGCTCGCGCAGCACTTCCACCACCTTGCTTCGCACGGCGGCATCGAACTGAACTTCGCGCGCGGCGGCCTCGATGCCAGCCGCAGTCGGCGGGTGAGCGTAATAGGCCGAGACGCGAGCGAAATCTTCAAGAAAGGAAGCGAAAAGCTTGGTCGTGTGAGGGACTTCGCGGAACGGAATACAGTGGGACTCCATGGAGGAAGCCATGATACACGCGGCTCCAGCACCCGAGCAACAGAGGCGCGCGCTGCCCGCTAGGGCAAAGCAGCGGATTTGCGACGATGGAGGTCCTGCAGCGCGGCGACGTCCGGGGCGTGCCCGCCCATGGCGCGGATTCCGCGCGCGGCGGCGCTCGCCGCGGAAAGGGTGGTAATGCACGGAACGTTGTACCGGATCGCGGCCCGGCGGATGGATTTTTCGTCGTAGAACGATTCGCGGCCGAGCGGCGTATTGATCAGCAGGTTCACTTTGCCCGTCTTCACCAAATCCACGATATTGGGGCGCCCCTCATTCACCTTATAAACAGCTTCCACTTCGATGCCCGCTTGGCGCAGGGCCGTAGCCGTGCCGCGCGTGGCGATGATTTTCAGGCCCGCGGCGGCCAGGTCCTTTGCGACGCCGGTAACCTGGCGCTTGTCGTGGTCGCTCACGCTGATGAACACGGTTCCCTTGAGCGGCAGGCGCTGTCCCGCGGCGAGTTGCGCCTTGGCGAAGGCGAGGCCGAAGGTGGAAGAAACGCCCATCACCTCGCCTGTCGAGCGCATCTCAGGACCGAGAATTGTATCCACTCCTCGGAATTTGTTGAAGGGGAAGACCGGCGATTTCACCGCGTAGAAATCTCCCGCAGCCAGCTCCTTCACGCCGTCCGTCTCGACGACGGGAAGATGCAGGTCTTTCAGTTTACGTCCAGTCATCAGCCGCGCGGCCACCTTCGCAAGCGGAACGCCGGTTGCTTTGCTGACGTAAGGAATCGTGCGCGAGGCGCGCGGGTTCACTTCCAGCACATAAACCGTGTCGCGCTGAATGGCATACTGCACGTTCATCAATCCCACCACGTGCAGGGCGCGTGCCAGACGCGACGTGTAATCGCGAATTTGCTGCAGAACCGCGGGCTTGAGAGAAACGGCGGGCAACACGCAGGACGAATCCCCGGAGTGAATGCCCGCTTCCTCGATGTGCTCCATAATCGCGCCGATCACAACGTCGTCGCCATCCGAGAGCGCATCCACATCCACCTCGGTCGCGTCCTCGAGAAACTGGTCAATCAAGATGGGGCGCTTCGGGTCTCCAGCCGTGCCGATCAGCGCGGCTTGGACCACGTACTCCTCGACAGTCTTCAAATCATAGGCAATCACCATCGAGCGCCCGCCGAGCACGTAGCTCGGCCGCACCAGCACAGGCAGACCGATTTCCGAAGCGGCGCGCACGGCCTCATCCGGCGCGAGCGCCGTGGCATTGCGCGGCTGCGGTATTTTTAGTTCTTCGAGGAGATGGCCGAAGCGGCGGCGATCCTCGGCGAGGTCAATTGATTCGGGATCGGTGCCGATGATTCGCGCGCCGTTGCGCTTCAATTCGAGCGCGAGGTTCAGCGGTGTCTGCCCGCCGAATTGCACGATCACGCCCTGCGGCTTTTCCCGGTCGAGAATTGCGAGAACGTCCTCGAGCGTGAGCGGCTCGAAATAAAGGCGGTCGGAAGTGTCGTAATCGGTCGAAACGGTTTCCGGGTTGCAATTGACCATCACCGTCTCGTAGCCGTCCTCCTTGAGAGCGAACGCGGCATGGCAGCAGCAATAATCGAACTCGATTCCCTGCCCAATGCGATTCGGCCCGCTGCCCAGAATCACGATTTTGGGCCGCTCCACGGCGTCGGACTCGTCTTCATCCTCGTACGTCGAATACAGATAGGGCGTGAACGATTCGAATTCGGCGGCGCATGTATCCACGCGCTTGAACACGGGCACGACGCCGAGTTCACGCCGGCGCGCGCGGACCGAGGCGGACTTCACGTTCCACAGCTTGGCGATTTCTTCGTCGCTCGCGCCCGAGCGCTTCGATTCGAGCAGCAGTTCGCGCGGGCATTGCCGCAGCGTTGTGGTGGCGACGCGGCGGTCCACGGCCAGCATCTCCGCCAACTGGCCGATAAACCACGGGTCAATTTTTGTTAGATCGCAGACCTCTTCGCAGGTCATGCCGCGCTCGAGCGCCTCGAAAAGCCAGTGCAGGCGGTCGGGGCCGGGAACGTGCAGCTTTTCGCGTAAAAGCGCCGTGGTGACTTCAGGAGGCGGGCGCCACGCCGTGCTCGGCTCGAGCGACCGGATAGCCTTGCACAGCGCTTCCTGAAACGTGCGGCCGATGGCCATCACCTCGCCGACGGACTTCATCTGCGTGGTCAGCGTGGTATCGCTGCCGGGAAATTTTTCGAACTGCCATTTCGGAATCTTGGCCACCACGTAATCAATAGTTGGCTCGAAACACGAGGGCGTCTTGCGCGTGATGTCGTTCGGGATTTCGTCGAGCGTCATGCCCAGCGCGAGCTTCGCGGCGATTTTTGCGATCGGGAAGCCGGTGGCCTTGCTCGCGAGCGCCGAACTGCGCGACACGCGCGGATTCATTTCGATCACCACCATGCGGCCCGTCGCGGGATCCACGCCGAATTGAATGTTCGAGCCTCCCGTCTCCACGCCGACTTCGCGAATGATCGCGGCGGCGGCGTCGCGCATGCGCTGGTATTCCTTGTCGGTAAGCGTCTGCGCGGGCGCCACCGTGATCGAGTCCCCCGTGTGGATCCCCATGGGATCGAAATTTTCAATCGAGCAGACTACGACGAAATTATCACGGCAATCGCGCATCACCTCGAGCTCGAACTCCTTCCAGCCGATGACGGACTCCTCGATCAGCGCCTGCCGCACGGGACTCGCGTCGAGCGCCCGCGCGATGGCGTCCGCGAACTCCTCGTGGTTGTAGGCGATCGAACCGCCCGTGCCTCCCAGTGTGAACGACGGCCGGATCACCACGGGGTACCCGAGCCGGTCGGCCAGCTCGATGGCCTCGGGTATTTCCGTCACCACCGCCGACGCGGGAACTTCCAGGCCGATTTTGCGGCAGACCTCCTTGAAGAGCTGTCGGTCCTCGGCGATTTTGATGGCGTGCAGCGACGCACCGATGAGCTTGACGCCGTATTTATCGAGGATGCCGGATTCGGCAAGCTCCACGGCGAGGTTCAGGCCCGTCTGGCCGCCGACCGTGGGAAGCAGCGCGTCGGGGCGCTCCGCCGCGATAATGGCTTCGAGATATTCCTTCGAAAGCGGCTCGATGTAGGTGCGGTCCGCGATTTCGGGATCGGTCATGATCGTCGCGGGATTCGAATTCGCCAGGACGACTTCGTAGCCCTCCGACCGCAGCGCTTTGCACGCCTGCACGCCCGAATAGTCGAACTCGCAGGCTTGCCCGATTACGATCGGTCCGGAGCCGATGATCAGTATTTTCTTGATGTCAGTGCGCTTCGGCATTTCGCGTTTATATCCGTTTATATTAAGGGCGCTTCGAAGCGCCGTCCTTCATCATGGCGACAAAATCGTCGAACAAATAGCGCGCATCGTGCGGGCCGGGCGAGGCCTCGGGATGATACTGCACGCTGAAGAGCGGCAGCGAGCGGTGGCGCATGCCCTCGTTCGTGTGGTCGTTCAAATTGACGTGCGTGATCTCAACGTCGCTCGATGGCAGCGAATCCGGGTCCACGCAGAAGCCGTGATTTTGCGACGTGATTTCGACCTTCTGCGTGAGCAGATTTTTCACGGGATGGTTCGACCCATGATGGCCGAACTTCAATTTGAAAGTTTTGCCGCCGAGCGCCAGGCCACAGAGCTGATGGCCCAGGCAAATCCCGAAAATCGGGACGCGTCCAAGCAGCTTCTGAATATTCTTGATGGCGTATGTGATCGGCTCGGGATCGCCAGGCCCGTTCGAAAGGAAGACCCCGTGAGGCTTGAGCGCAAGGACATCGTCCGCCGAGGTCTTCGCCGGGACGACGGTCACCTCGCAGCCATGGTCAATCAATAGACGCAAAATGTTCTGCTTGATGCCGAAATCATACGCGACGACGCGATGGCGGTGCCCGCTCTCACCCGCGCCCGTCTTCCCGGCAATCGGTTCGGCAAGGTCAATCGAGCCGCGCGTCCAATCGTATTTTTTTGAGGAGCTGACGCGGCTGGCGAGTTCCCGGCCGGCCATGGTGGGCAGCGCGCGCGCCTCGGCGATCAGTTTCTCGGCGGGGCTGCCATCGGTTGCCACCACGCCGCGCAGCGCCCCAGCATCACGCAAATGCCGGACCAGGGCACGCGTGTCTATGTCCCAAATTACGGGAACGCCATGACGCTCCAGATATTTCTGCGCGGATTCGCTCGAGCGCCAGTTCGAAGCAAGGGGCGAGAACTCGCGGACGATCAGAGCTTCGATGTAGGGCTTTCCCGATTCCTCATCATCGCTGTTCGCGCCGACGTTGCCGATGTGCGGATACGTCAGGCACACGATCTGACCGGCGTAGCTCGGATCGGTGAAAACTTCCTGGTAGCCTGTGAGGCTGGTATTGAAAACGACTTCGCCGCCGCGGCGCGTGCGAGCGCCCGCCGCCCTGCCGTTAAAGACTCGCCCGTCCTCGAGCGCGAGAGTCGCGCGACCTTCGGGGGCCTCGGTCAGTGTGTCCTCCAGAAGAGTTCATTTCGATGCCGCGTCAACTGTTGCGGACGAAGTCAGTGATCCAAAATGGTCCACCGGCCAGTAAGCGAATACGGCCTTGCCATAAATAAACTGCCGCGGGACCGGCCCGAACACTCGTGAATCGTTCGAGCTGTCGCGATGATCGCCCATCACGAAATACTCACCGTCGGGAATCTCCAGCGGCGGGTAGCTTGCGCCGTCGAGATAACTCGCGGGCACATACGGCTCCGCCAACTCCTTGCCATTCACAAACAGATGCCCAAAGCGAATTGCGATTGTTTCCCCAGGCAGTCCTACCACGCGCTTGATGAACGATTTCGAGCGGTCGAGCGGATACCAAAAGACAATCACGTCGCCGCGGTCGATCGGCTCGAAGCGGTAGACAAACTTGTTAATGAAGATGCGCTCTTGATCGCTCAGAAGCGGCGCCATGCTGGTCCCTTCCACCTTCACCGGCTGATACAGAAATATGATGATGACGAGCGCAAGACCAAGCGCGACGGCAAGATCGCGCGTCCAGCCGCGGAGTTCGCGCCGCAATTGAGGAAGAGGCGCTCTTTCGGGCTGGTTCGGCGAGACCGGGCTGGGTGCATCCAACATTCTTTGCTCAAATATTTATATCATGGCGAAGCGAGGCGCGCCAAGTGCCCAGGCACGCGACAAACATTCGTCATTCTTTCTTTCACGGCAATTCATCACCGCGCAAAGCGAACGAAACGATCGCGAGGGCGGAAATAACCGCGGTCTCCGTCCTGAGGATATTTTCCCCCAAGGACGCTTCCATGAAACCGGACGCGCGTGCGGCCGCGATTTCCTTTTCGGTCCAGCCGCCTTCCGGGCCGAAGGCTAGGGACACAGTGGCCGCCCCGCTGCAACTTGAAAACACCTCGCGCAGCGAGGGCGCCTCGCGCCGCTCTGAAAGCAGGACTTTGCACGCGGCGCGCGATTGCGCGAATGCCTCTTCCGGAGAAGCCGGGGGTAATATTGCCGGTGGACCGAGCCGGCGCGCTTGCTGCGCGGACTCGACAACTATCTTCTCCCATCGCGTATGCCGCTTCACGGCTGCGGCAACGAGCGGCTTATCGCTGCGCGCAGCCGCGAGCGGAATGATTTCCGCGACGCCCAGCTCCGTGGCCTTTTCGAGGCACCACTCAAAGCGGTCGAATTTTACGAGGGAAATGAGAAGCTCAATCTGAAGCGGAGCTTCGCACACGGGGATTGATTCGACCAGCGCGAATTCGATCCGGGTCGCGCCCCGCTTTTCGAGCGCGACGCGCTCGACGCGGCCAAGCCAAATCGAGCGGCCGTCGCTCAATTCATAGAGCTGCCCCGGCTCCGCGCGCAGGACGCGCCCAAGATGTTCGGCGGCCTCGCCACGAAGCGTCGCGGTAGCATCCTGAAAGCCTTCGACGAAAAAGCGTCTACGCACGCAAGGATTGTAACGCGAGGAATGGGGGTATGCTTCTTTCTCGCGGCTTTCTGACTACCCGAAAATATCTTTCACCTTATCGAAGAAGGTTGATGACCGCTCGACGGGCTTGTTTTCGACCTTCATCGATTCGCCGAGCTGCTCGAGCACGCGGCGCTGCTCGCGAGAGACTTTCGATGGAGTCACCACGCGAAGGCTCACGTATAGGTCGCCTTTGCCGCCGTGAGGATCGGGAAGTCCCTTCCCCTTCTGCCGAAAAATCTGGCCGGATTGCGTGCCCTCGGGAATCGCGAATTCCTCTTCGCCGCGCAGCGTGGGGATTTTTATTTTCGCGCCCAGAACAGCCTGTGGAAAGCTCACGGGGATCGTGCAGTAAAGGTCCGCGCCGCGCCGTTCGAAGAACGGATGCTCCTTCACTTCCAGGAAAATATAGAGATCGCCGGCCGGACCTCCATTGGTGCCGGGCTCTCCATGGCCGGTCATGCGCAGGCGCGTACCGGAATCCACGCCCGCGGGAATCCCCACTTCCAGGGTGCGATCACGCTCGATGCGCCCCTGGCCCCGGCACGACACGCACGCCTCGCGAACCACTTGCCCGGCGCCCTGGCAAGCCGGACACGTTCGCGTAATCGAAAAAAAGCCCTGCTGGTACGACATCTGCCCGCGGCCTCCGCACGTCTGGCAAGCGGCCATCCCGCTGCCGGGCTTGGCTCCGGTACCATGGCAGGCCTCGCAATTTTCGCGGCGCGACATGCGAATCCTGGTTGTAACACCGCTGGCGGCATCTTCGAAGCTGAGTGACATGTCGTACCGCAAATCGGCGCCACGCTGACCGCGCGCGCCGCGACCCCGTCGGCGTCCGCCGCCGAAGACGTCCTGGAAACCAAAAAAATCTCCGAGAATATCTTGAAAATCCTCGATGTTGAAGCCGCCGGGATCGAAGCCCCGATTGCCCAGACCGGCATGCCCGAAACGGTCGTACACGGACCGCTTCTGCGCGTCCGAAAGCACGCTATAGGCCTCGCTGGCCTGCCGGAAATTCTCCTCCGCATCCTTCTTTTTTTCCGGGTTGCGGTCGGGATGCCATCGGAGCGCCGCCTTGCGATAGGCCGATTTGATCTGGTCGGCCGATGCGTCGCGCGCCACGCCGAGAATTTCGTAATAGTCTCGTTGAGTCTGTGCCGTCATCTTTCCCCTTCACCACAGCCGAGCGCCCAACGGTTGCTGAGGAGCCCTGGCTCGTAGCTGGTCAATTGTTTCGTTTCGAGATGCCCGCGGCTTTCTGCTCCGTCTCGGCTGCCACGCGGACCATCGCGGGCCGCACCACGCGGTCGTGAAACATATAACCGGGCTGCAATTCGCTGATCACTGTGCCGCCGGCATGCTCGGTTCCTTCGACGCTCTCAATCGCGTGGTGGAAATGTGGATTGAATTGCTCTCCCGTGGTTTCGATCCGCGAAACACCCTGCTTCGCAAGCACGTCCCAGAGTTGCCGTCGTATGAGTTCGAAACCCTTGCGATATTCCTCCGCACCAGGCGTATCGTGCTCAGCGCCGAGAGCATTGTCCATGGCATCGAGCACAGGAAGAATCTTCTCGATCAGCAACTCGATGCCTCGCTCCCGGTCCTGATGGCGCTCCTTTTCGACACGCTTGCGGTAATTCTCAAAATCCGCCTGGCGGCGCACAAGCATATTCATCAACTCTTGCTTCTCGGCTTGAAGCTTTTCGACCTGCTCGCCGGAAGCAGCAACTCCCGCGTCCCCTCGCGGAATGGAAATCTCATTCACAGCCGCATCCGATTCCTCGGGAGCAGCGGCGGCCGACGCGCTGGAAGATACAACACTGGGCTTCCCCGGCCCTTTCGGGTGCTCCTCGCTCTTTTCCCTATGCTCGCGCGACACTATTCTCAGCTCCCCTCTCGGTTCTCGGAGAAAAATTGCGCCATGAAAGCGACGGCGGTGATGACCCGCTCGTAGTGCATGCGCATCGGCGCCAGGATCCCGAGCGTCCCCTGCACCTGATCATTCGATGAGTAGGAGGCGGAAACCAGTGCAAGATGTTTTCCGGCGTTCGACATCTGATCAACGCCGAATTCGACATGGACGGGCTCAGGCGCTTCGATGCAGCCGCTCAAAAGGGCGATCAGCCGATCCTTTTCCTCAATCGCTTCGAGCAGTTCGCGCAACTGCACTTCATTGGTGAAGCCGGCAGCCGAGGCAATCTGCGCCGCGCCCTCGACGTACACTTTGCGCTCCGCGCCATCCCCCAGAATGGCCGGGTCGCACAACAGGAGCGCATCGCTGGCAAGGCGGTCATATCTTTCGCGGTCGCCTTCAGCCTGCGCCCGCAGGTCGGCGCGCATGTCTTCGAGCGTCCATCCGGAATAGTGGGCGTTGAGATACGCGCCAACCCGGTCGAGGTCCTCCTGGCGGAACGCGCGGTCGGGGCGGATCAACTTATCGCGTGTTACGCCACCGGCGGCGACCAAAACGATCAGGATGCGGTTCTCGGGAAGCAGCAGGAAGCGCACATGTTCGACCACGGTGCGCGCCAGCGGAGGCGATATGAAAATGCCCAGCCCGCGCGATACGGCTGCCAGCACGTGGCTGGCACGCTCCATCACTGCTTCAGGCGTCTCGGCCGATTCCAGCTCGCGGCGAATCCATTGGAGGTCTTCGGGGCTGCCGGTCGCCTTGGCTGCCACCTGTTCCACGAAAAACCGGTAGGCAGACGCCGTGGGGACTCGCCCCGCGGACGTGTGTGGCTGGTAGAGATAGCCCCCCTCTTCAAGGTCCGCCATCACGTTGCGGATCGTTGCGGAACTCAGGGGCTCGGCGTGGCGGTGCGCAACACTGCGCGAAGACACAGGCTCGCCTGTCTCGATATATGCGCGCACCACATCGCTCAGGATCTGCTGGTGCCGCTTCTGCTGTAACGTCGTCAGGCTCATAGGATCAAGTGAATCGGTTGGCATGCGCTCCAGCGAATCCAGGAGCCGCCATCCATGCTACTCCTTGCTTCAATTTTAGCCGCCGCGAAGAAATGCGTCAACCCGAACACTCAGGGGGCGTGAAAAGCCGGAAACAAAAACGAAAAAGTGTAGTCAAAATCGCGGGAGCAGCCGCAGGTTGGCGTCCGGGCAAGAAAACGTGGGAATCACGCGTCGTCAATCTGGGCGCGCTGGAGGCGGTCGGAGAAGTCGATGTAAACCGTCTTCCAATCGGAGTAAAAATCGAGCGCGGCGAGGCCCGCTTCGCGATGGCCGTTGCCGGTCTTCTTGATGCCGCCAAAAGGCAAATGAACTTCTGCACCAATCGTGGGTGCATTGATGTAGACGATGCCCGCTTCGAGGTCGCGCTGTGCGCGGAATGCGAGATTGACGTCGCGCGTATAGATCGCGGCGGACAGTCCGTACTGGACGCCGTTCGCGATCGCGAGAGCTTCTTCGAATGTCTCAAAGGGGATGATGCTGACGACAGGGCCGAAAATTTCCTCCTTGCAAATTCGCATCCCTGCGTCGCATTCGGTGAAAACAGTCGGCTCATGGAACCAGCCGCGCGCGTATTTTCCGCTTTCCAGGCGATGGCCGCCCGTAGCGAGCTTCGCGCCTTCGCTGCGTCCGATTTCGACGTAGCTCATCACCGTATGAAGCTGTTGTTCGTTGATGCAGGGGCCCATCTCCGTTGTGGGATCAAGGCCATCACCCACTTCGAGCGCCTTGGCGCGCGCGACAAATTTGCCAACGAATTCGTGGTAGACGCCCTTTTGCACGGCGATGCGGCTTGCCGCAGTGCAGCGCTGGCCCGTGGTGCCGAAACCGCCCCAGATTGCGCCCTCAATGGCCAAATCGAGGTTCGCGTCGTCCATCACGATGATGATGTTCTTGCCGCCCATTTCGAGATGGCACTTCTTGAACGTGGGCGCGCACGTCTCGCTGACGATGCGGCCAACTTCGGCGGAGCCGGTAAAACTGACCAGACCAACATCCGGATGGCTGAGCATTGGCGCACCCGCCAGCGGGCCCTCTCCGAAAACCACATTTAACACGCCCGGGGGGAGACCTGCGTCGGAGAGCGCCAGAGCCAGGTTATATGTCGAGAGCGGAGTATCCTCCGCCGGTTTGAGGACAACTGTATTGCCGCAGATGAGGGCGGGCATCACCTTCCACGAGGGGATGGCCATGGGGAAATTCCACGGCGTAATCAGCCCGGCGACACCCGCCGGGGCGCGCACGGACATCGCGAATTTATCCGGAAGCTCCGACGGCGTCGTCTGACCAAATTGCCGGCGTCCCTCGCCCGCCATCAGGTACGTCATGTCAATGGCTTCCTGAACGTCGCCGCGAGCTTCGGCGAGGATTTTGCCCATCTCGCGGGTCATATCGCGGGCATATTCTTCCTTGCGATCAACGAGGATCTGCGCGGCGCGGAACAGAATCTCGGCGCGCTTGGGGGCGGGCGTGAGGCGCCATTTCGCGTAGGCCGCCTTGGCGGCGTCCACAGCCAGCGCAACATCCTCTCCCTCCGAGGCTGGAAACAAGCCGACCAGTTCGTCCCTATTCGCAGGGTTCCGGTTCTCGATGGCCTTGCCGCTGCGGGCCGGGGTCCATTCGCCGTTGACGAAGTTCTCGAAGACTTTGGGGGCAAATGACGTGGCCATGGTCCCCTCTGCGCGGGAGCCTCGACGCGGT
>Ga0307479_10003843_pt1 | contig 13739 bp, 8 predicted proteins | sample atmos_gasesECM4C_FD_203743 | JGI IMG/M metagenome (GOLD analysis project Ga0307479, IMG submission 203743) | Hardwood forest soil microbial communities from Morgan-Monroe State Forest, Indiana, United States - atmos_gasesECM4C_515 | ecosystem: Environmental > Terrestrial > Soil > Temperate...
AAAGCCATCGCTCTTGCTCAGGGCACTAACCCGAACGCGGCACTTGATTCGGCCAGGCTCATCCGCAAGACCTCCGAGGGGCCGCAAGATGTTCCGCTCTCGCTCAAGAAAATTCTAGCCGCAAAGGCTCCTGATCCGCAATTGCAACCAGACGATGTTGTCTTTGTTCCCGGCAGCGCCGGAAAAAGCGCGGCTAAAAAGGGAGCTGAGGCGATCCTACAAATGGCGACTGGCATAGCAATCTGGCGCATGCCATGAGGCGAGGGTCATTCCAGCCTAAGTGCCGCAACTACGGTGGAGCGTCATCTGAGGTCAAGCTTTTTGCCAAGTTCAATCTCTGAACTGCTGATTGCGAACCTGTACCTGCCCTACTTAAATCTGGAGAACTCATGCGAGCGCTGCTGACCGATAGGAAATCAGGGGAGGTCTCCACGTACGAAGTCCCGGCGCCGGAGTTGCGTCCGGGTGGACTCCTAGTGCGCACCCATTATTCTGCAATCAGCGCCGGCACCGAGCGCGCCACGCTCGAGCAGAGTTCGAAGTCGCTTCTCGCCAGGATTAAAGCACGCCCCGATCTCCTCAAGCAGGTCTTAGAATACGCTCGCCAGAATGGGGTGAAAGCCGCGTACGAGAACGTGCACGCAAAGCTGGATACACTGACGACTCTAGGATATAGCTGCGCAGGCGAAGTAATTTCGGTGGGAGAAGGCGTACACGAATTCCGTGCGGGTGATCGCGTCGCTTGCGGCGGCGGCACCTATGCCAACCATGCTGAGATCAACTTTGTACCGCGCAACCTCACGGTGCACATCCCGTCGCATGTGTCAATGGCCGCGGCCTCTTTAACAACGATTGGCGCCATCGCCCTGCAAGGTTTTCGACAAGCCGACGTGGGCATCGGTGAAACTGTCGCGGTGATCGGTGCCGGGCTCGTAGGGGTGCTGACGATACAAATCGCTCGTGCCGCCGGATGCCGCGTTGTGGCGATCGATCTTTCGCCCCAGCGTGTCCAGCGAGCCGCGGAGTTCGGCGCGCATCTCGCGATTGCTGCCAATGATCCGACGCTGATTTCGAGCATCAAGGAGTTCTCCAGGTATGGTGTCGATGCCGCTATCTTGACTGCTGCGACCGACTCCGCCGAGCCAGCTGAGATGGCCGCCAAAATACTCCGTGATCGAGGCCGGATCATTGTCGTCGGTGCCGTCGGCATGGGAGTCTCGCGCACTAACATGTACATGAAGGAGTTGTCGCTCGCTTTCTCGCGCTCTTACGGGCCGGGACGGTACGACTCCCAGTATGAGGAAGGCGGAATCGATTACCCCATTGGATATGTTCGCTGGACCGAGCGGCGCAACATGGAAGCCTTCCTCGACCTGCTGGCAACTGGACAAATAGACGTCGCCCCACTCATTGAGCATCAGTACTCCATCGACGAGGGCGCGAAAGCTTACGCTGGCCTGAAGAACGGTTCGTATACTGCGATTTTGGAGTATAACGGCGCGGCGGCAACGCCAAAGCGAACCCTGCCGATCGTCGCGGCAGCGCGCCATCGCATCGGTGACGAAGTGAGAGTCGGCTGCATTGGTGCGGGCAGTTTTGCGTCGGGCGTAATCTTTCCCAATTTGCGGGCCCTCAAAGGCGTGCGGCTGCAATCCGTGGCCACTATCTCGGGTGCGGGCGCTGCTTCAGCGCAACGGGCCTTCAAGTTTCAGACTGCGCAACAACCCTCGGAACTGCTGAATGATTTCGATGTTGATTCGGTATTCATTCTGACACGCCATGACACACACGCAGCCGAAACGGCCCAGGCATTGCACGCAGGCAAGCCCGTATTCGTAGAAAAGCCGCTGGCGATCAATCTCGAACAACTGGATCAACTACAACAGGTGTACGCGGGGCAACTGCTATCTGGCCACGCGCCGTTCGTAATGGTTGGCTTCAACCGGCGGTTTGCCCCATTCACGGAAAAAATGCGTCAATTCTTCGCCGGCCGCCGCGAGCCCATGGTGCTCCACGCGCGCGTTAACGCCGGCTTCATTCCGCACGACCACTGGATTTATACACAAGGCGGCCGCATCGTGGGTGAATTCTGCCATTTCGTGGATTGGGCGCGCTTCGTGATTGGTTCTCCCATTCAGAGCGTGGCTGCGACAGGCCTGCCGAACGGAACGCAATACGCTTCGGATAACGTCGCGGTCGCGTTGAAGTTCACTGATGGATCCGTCGCCAACCTTCTTTACCTGACCAACGGCGACCGCAGCATTCCAAAGGAGTTTTTCGAAGTGTTCTGCCAGGGTGCGATCGCGCGGCTGCACGATTTTCACACGCTCGAGTTGGCACGTAACGGGAAGATTCAGAAGTTCAAGAGCATGCAAGACAAAGGTCACCGCCAGGAGCTCCAGTTAACAATCGAAGCGATCCGCTCCGGTAAACCTTCACCGATCGCATTCGACGAGCTTGCAGAAGTAACCAAGGCGACGATCCTGGTTCAGCAGGCGCTTGCTACTGGAACGGTCATCCCGTTGCTGCAAACCGCTCTGGTTGCTGAGCCCCGCGCGTCACTTCCCAAAATTCCTGACGAAGTTCAAGAAAACTCTGTTGCGACGGAGGAAAGCGCCTGCGCGTGATTAGAGCCTAGCACGCATCTGATCTTTACTATTCGTACCGTTCGAGCTCCTTCTTAGATTGACGGCACAAGTCTCACTCCTATGCTAAATGGCATGTCCCTAGTTGCGGAGCAGCGCGCTCGCTATTTGGAAGTTGTTCTCGTCCTTTCGGGCGCGATTACGGTTGCTGGGTTCATCTTGGTCCCTCAGGCAGGCTTGCTTGCTCTTGTCGGGGGCGCGATCCTGTGGTTCGTCAGTGTGGTCAGTGAGGTGTTCCGAGGCAGACTTGAAGGGATACTGCTGTGGTGGGCGGCGGCTCTCCCCCTGGGCGGCTACTTCTTATCGTTTCCTCGGGAACACTCCTACGTGACTCTGGATCGGGTGGTCATGCTCGTCGCGTTCCTGGGACTATTTCTCTCCAAGCCCAGTACGCTAACTGCAGTGCCGAAAGGGCTGCGCCAGGCCGGACTCGCCTGTTTGGTATTTTTTGCTGTTGCATGCACTACCATGGGAAACTCGCCGAACGCTCTTAACGCCGCAAGGATTCTGTTTGACAGTTTCGTACTGCCAGTCTTACTCGGCTGGTGCGTAATTGCAAAGTTCGATGTTCGTGGCCGACTCCCCACCCTTCACACGGCCGTGTGCATCTCCTCAATCATCAGCGCTGCAGTAGCGGCCGCCGAAATTGTCACAGGGCAGGACCTGCTTCCGTTCGGAGCTCCTGCAATAGCCTACGGGGGCATCGTTCGCCCAAACGGCCCATTTGAGAGTAATGACGCGCTTGCGCTGATCGGAGCTGTCAGCTTTTTCTTTCTTCTCTTCCTTCGAAGAGCCCTTGGTTCCGATTTGGGCGCTGGTCGCAGAATACTTCATTCCCTTGGTCTGGCAGCTGCGCTGGGCATGTCGTTGATGCCGATGTTCCGTTCGGTCGCGATCACACTGCTGCTTGCATTGATCATCGACACCTTGTGGGAGCAGAGGACGAGCCGCCGTGTCTGGCGGGTTGTGCTCATGCTCGCTTCTGTTGGGGCTATTTTCATCGTCCCCATATTTGCACCCAATGTGTCCGAAGATCGCAGCAGTTCACAAAATGGTTATGCACGCGTTGCCGAATACGAGCAAAGCCTTCGGGTATTTGTGGAGCACCCTGTTCTGGGCGTTGGATTTCAGAACTTCAACAGGTACGTAACCGGAGAACCTCGTTATCTTGCTTCTTACCAGGGTGTTTCTTCGGTGGACTGGCCGCACAGCAACCTGGCTCAGATACTTACGGAGACGGGCCTCCTCGGTTTTGTGCCGTACGTGATGGCAAATGTTCTGCTATTTCGACAGATGTGGCAGTTGCGCCATTTATCCAGTTCTGCATACCTGGTGTGGAAGTATTTCTTCTATATATTTCTCTCCTACTGGATCACCGGGATTACGGAAGGTTCGGGCTATAGCCCTCTGAATTTGTGGTGCGTGTTTGTTATTGCTGTGTTCTGTAAGTATGTTTTGACGGAACCAAATTTAGTACCGTCTGAAGAAGCGCTGGCTTCCAACTTAGCTTTCCCCGCGCCCTCCCAAGTCTTTTAGCTCGTATTTTTCCGATGAGCCGACAAGCTAAAGTTTTCGTACTCGTTCTGGCGGGTCAACAAAAAGATGCACTCGCCTTTGCCCAGCGCCGCTATCCGGCGTGCGAGGCGGTAATTCTGTCGAAGAACGAGCTACGTGAGAGTGACTTGAAGGGCCAGCTGCGTGTGTTGCGAAAGCTCAAGGGGGAAGCGCTCCTGATCTTTACCGATTTGCTCAAATCCTTGCAGGAGCCGATGCTTCTCAAATCGACAGTGCTTGTGCATCGATGCCGGGAAACCATCCTGGCCGACTCATCCGGATCGTTTGAAGTGACCAACAGAGCGACGTTCTTGGGATTACTGCCGCAAATTCTCATCGCCGCTCTGGCCGATGTGATCTTGTTTGCATTCACCTGGATCGGCCTGCAGCTATTTCACGCGTGGCTCAAGCTGGGGCGTGAACCAGAAGCGAGCGCGGGCTTGCTTGATGTGGCGTTCTTGTGTCCCACCCAAGCGGGCTTGGACGTCCCCGGCGGCGCGCTGACTCATGTCACTGGTTTTCTTTCAGGACTCGCGAAGGAAGGAGCGCGCACGGCAGTGTTTTCCGGGCGGCCACTGCAGTCCGCGTGCGAGGTGCACAACATCTCGGGATCTCGTCGGCTCCACCTTTTTCGCGAAGCAGAGGCCTTGTCATATAACATCCGGTTCAGTGCCGCCGTGCGCGAGCTCCTGACGCAAGAAAGGCCGCGCCTGCTGTATCAGAGGCACGGGAAATTTCTCTTTGCCGGTGCACTGCTGTCGCGCTTGATGGGGATTCCCTTGGTGCTCGAATACAACGCCTCTGAAGATTGGATGGCGAAGCACTGGGACCCCACACGGTTCTCGCTGTGGCTCAGGCTGTGCGAGCGAGTTTCTGTGAAGGCGGCGTCTTTAATCGTCGTGGTTTCGAACCCGTTGAAGCAGGAGCTTATGGAATTCGGGGTGCCAGCAGAACGAATCCTGGTAAATCCGAATGCGGTCGATCCTGATTGGTTCCACCCCAACTGCGGCGGTGCGAAAGTGCGACAGGATCTAGGTATTCGGTCCGAGGACATAGTCGTCTGCTTTGTCGGCACATTCAGCTATTGGCACGGAGTCGCTGTGCTCGAACAGGCGATTCGGTCGTTGCTGGACGGAGTCCAGCGCGCCAATCTGTCACTGAAATTCCTTCTCGTTGGAGACGGACTGCTTGCTTCGCAGTTGCGGAAGGCACTCGAGCCTTATGCGCACGACAGCTTGGTCACCTTTACAGGCGCGATTCCACACAGGTCCGTCCGCACGTACCTGGACGCTGCAGACATTCTCGTTTCGCCGCACGTCCCCATGCCCGGTGGGCGTGCGTTTTTCGGTTCGCCAACCAAATTATTCGAATACATGGCGATGGGGAAGGCGATTGCGGCCAGCGCCTTGGACCAAATCGCTGACGTGCTGGAGCATGGGAGAACAGCGTTGCTGGTCAGGCCGGGTGAACCCAGCGAGCTGGCAGAGACCATCCTGCGCCTTGCTGCCGATGCGCAACTACGCATCGAACTTGGGCGCAATGCCCGTGAGACCGCCCTGGCACACCACACATGGCGACAAAATGCCAGCCGTGTCCTCGCTTACTATGCGGACACTCGGCTCGCCTCAAACGAATCCGAGCTGCAAAGTGCGCTTGCCGGGAGCTCAACATCATCCCGTAGCACAGGCTTAGCGGGGCGAGATCTGCGATGAAGGCCGGCATATCAGCTGCCTCAGCTCAACTATGGCGCATAGCGGCGGGAACGGAGCTTCGCCGCAACGTCTTGGAGACTTACGGCACCCGCGTCGTGGTAATACTCGTGACGTTTGCAACTGCTGTGGTGATCGCGCGTGAACTCGGTCCCACCGGTCGGGGGCTCTACGCAGTGGCCGCAACCTTGGGAGCGATCGGCGCGCAGTTCGGCAATATGGGTCTACATGCCTCCAACATTTATTATGTCGCAAAGGACCGGGCGCTCCTGCCTGCTCTGATAGGTAACACGTTAGCGGTCGTCCTGGTAGCTTGTGGAGTCGCGGCCCTATGTGGGATCGGCTTTGTCCTCTGGCCGAAGGTGTCACCCGTCCACGGCACGCTGTTGCTGCTCGCGCTCGCTTCGGTTCCTGCCGGTCTCGCCTACCTGCTCACCCAGGGATTGCTGCTTGGCGTTAACGAGGTGCGGGCGTACAACAACATTGAATGCGGCGGCAAACTCATCGCGCTGGGGCTGATCTGCATCCTCGCACTTGTGAATGGTGGCACTGTGGCGCTGTTTTTCGGCGCCACCTTGTTGTCAGTAGTAGTGACCTTCCTTTGGTCCCTTCTGCGCCTCAGACGAGTTTCCACAGAATCCCCCAAGCTGTCTTGGACCGTCTTTCGTCATAGCATTGGCATCGGTGTCAAAGCCTACACGATCGCATTTTTCGGTTTTCTTCTGCTTAGGATCGATCTGCTCATGGTCAAGTACATGCTGGGCGCGACGGAAGCGGGCTACTACTCGATAAGCCAGGTCCTTGCCGAGAACACCATGATGTTTCCAGTCGTCGTAGGATTACTTTTGTTTCCTAAACTGTCGGCGCTAAAAGAGAGAGAAGAAAAGCTGCGATTGGCAAACAAGGCCGTACTTGTTACGGCAGCGCTGATGTTGCCGGCAGTTTTGATTGCCACATTTGCGGCGGCGCCCATTATCTCAATCGCGTTCGGACGGAATTTTCTCCCGGCAGTCTCTCCATTTGCCTGGCTAATGCCGGGAACCTATTTCCTGGGAATTGAAACGGTGATGGTGCAGCTTTTGAACAGCGAGGGGTTTCCGCCCATTATCGTCCTAGCCTGGATCGCAGACGCGATGATCAACGTCGCCCTGAATTTCTGGGCTATCCCCCGCTATGGGATAACCGGCGCGTCGATCGTTTCCTCTGTTTGCTATTTCCTGATGTTCCTCGTGGTTTCTGCTGTCGTCTGGAAGCGCAACTACGCACGCCATCCTTCAGCGGCTTGCTTGCCAAAACTATCAGCCGAAACATAAATGCGAGTCATAAGGATACTCAAACGGGAATCGCCATTCTTGGTCGCCCGCGAGGTCTGGTGGCGGGTGCGCAGGGAGTGGAACAAGAGCCGCCTACTTGGCCGGCTCGAGCACCTTCGCCATGTCAAATTCCGAGCTGTTCCTTACTACAATCCAGACCTGCAAACCCTCAGCGAAGAAAGCCTAGCGTTGATTGTTGCCTTCGCGGACGAGATTCGGGCAGGACGGTATCCCTTTCTGGGCTATGGCACGGCAGAACTCGGGACACGCCCAAAGTGGAACCTCGATTTTCTTTCCGGAACGGAGTGGCCCTATGTGCGGTGCGAGTGCCGCGAGTGCATTCGCCACGACGGCTCCGACGTCAAGGTACCATTCGAGCTTTCCCGTCTACAATTCCTCCCGATCCTTGCTAAGGCTCACGTTCTTACAGGCGATGAGTCGTATCGCGACACGGCCAAGGAACTCCTCACGCACTGGATTCAATCGAATCCTGCTTCCGTGGGGGTAAATTGGACTGTCGCAATGGAAGCGGCGCTGCGCGCCATGAGCATTTGCTTCCTTTTGAATCTGCTTTCTCCTCTGCGTCCTGAAGAGCAACCCTGGCTTGCGACAGTGACCCGCTCACTTGCCCAGCATCTGCTCTACATCGAAGCGAACATTGAGTTTTCACACTTGCTCACCAGCAATCACTATCTGAGCGACATTGTCGGGCTCTACTGCCTTTCTCTGTTCCTCGACGGCGAGGGCATGGCAGCCAGGCGCCGGGAATACCGGCAGCGAATCGAAGCCGAAATGGCGCAGCAGGTGTATGAAGACGGAGGGGATTACGAAGCTTCCACCGGTTACCAGGTATTGGTCACGCAGCTTTTTACAACCGCACTCCTGTTGATGCGCAGCGAATCCTCGGCTCCGGCTGCGCCAGCTTTCGCGGACCGTCTCAAAATGATGTTCCAATTTCTGGGCACCGTGGCCAATACGCGCGGCCAACTTCCGCATGTAGGCGATTGCGACGATGGCCGGACCGAACTGCTGGTTGACGACCTCCAACAGATGATCCATTGCCCTGTTGCTGAGAGAAATTCACAGAGGGTTTCCCGTTTGCTCGGGCTGGGGCAACGACTTTTCGGCGTGGGCACTGGCCCCGGTGACCATGCCGCGTGGCACGGTTTCACCGATGCTACCCGAATTCCCTTTTCCGATTGTCGGCTTGACCCCAGCTCGGCGTCCTCTCCAATCAAAGTTCTCCCAAACTCAGGAATTGGCGTCCTGAAACACGGGTCCGCTGAATTGCTGTTTTTCGCCATTCCAAACGGAATCCTTGGCAAAGGAAGCCATACCCACAATGACAAGCTCAGCTTTGTCTTGCGCGTGGGTGGTCAGGAAGTTCTCTGCGACTCCGGCACGGGCTGCTACACGAAGGATATCGCAACACGAAACCGGTTCCGGAGCACCGCGGCACACAACACTTTGATGATCGATGGCATGGAACAAAATCGTATCGACGCCAGCCCGCAGGGGCTCTTTATCCTTGGAAACGAGGCGGCTGTTAGTTCGATAGAAGCAGGTAGAGAAACGCAGGGCTGGTTCCTGCGAGCCTCGCACTCTGGATACCGCTCGCTTGGGGTGACCCACACCCGAACCGTTCGCGCTGTTCACGGCGAATGTGCCTTCATCGTTGAAGACCAACTCCGCGGCGATGGCGTTCACGATTTCGAGCTCAATCTTCAACTAGCACTCAATCGAAACGCGCAACTGGCTGCGGCTGAGAACGGGATTCTCTGCCGCATACTCGGGGATCCGCAAGTTCAGCTTGCGATTGCCGGACCTGCTGGGCTCCAGGGGGCAATCGAGCCGTCGCTCATCAGCTCTACTTACGGCGCAACGGTTCCAGCAATCAAGGTGCGCATCTGGGGAAGAGCTATTGTTCCAGCGCGCATTACGACGCACATCTCATGGGTGGATTCCAACAGTTTGACGAGAAACCAATTCAAATCCGCCGATGAAAACAGAATTAGCGAGGCCGTCGCTCAGGGGGGCAGCCAGGCATGAGTTCCGCCCGTTCGGTTCCCGCACCAATTCCGGTTCGAGATGAGTTAGCTGAAAATGTATCGCCCGCCGACTACCCCCTTTCCGGCGAGTCCATCGTGTGTTTTGCAGGCGAGGACTGGTGGTACCACCATCCGCATTCGAAGAACCACATTCTTAAACGGCTTGCCAAACATAATCGCGTGCTGTTCGTAAACTCCATCACCATGGGGCTGCCCTCGATCGGCAATCCGGATTTCTTTCAAAAAATCCGGCGCAAACTTCGCAGCTATTTGCGCTGGCTGCGCAAGGCGCCCGAAGGACTATGGGTAATGACGCCGATAAACGTGCCCGTGTATGGCTCATCCGCGATACGCGCATTGAATCGCCTGCTGCTTGCATTCCAGCTCCGATTCGTGATGTTCATTCTCAATCTGCGGCATCCCATCGTGTGGGTCGCCATTCCCACGGCCGCAGACGTCGTGAGCTCGCTTGGCGCCAAGTTGCTGGTTTATCAGGTTTCTGACAAATACGATTTCAACGAAGACAGCGCGCTGTCACGGACTGTAATTCGCGACATGGATGCTCGCCTGAAACAGCGCGCAGCGGTAGTAATGTATTCCGGGCGGAAGCTTTATGAGGAAGCCGAAATCCGCCACCGGTATTTCCTCGAGCAAGCAGTGGACTACGAACGGTTCGCCAACTTGCCCCCCGAGACGCCTCCGGATATCGCCGCAATTCCGCGGCCAGTACTTGGATACATCGGCGCCGTCGACTGGTACACGATGGATATACCCTTAATTGAGCATGTGGCTAGAGTGCGGCCCGATTGGCACTGGGTTTTCATCGGTTCGAAATCGAATGTAGTGCGGCTGTCTGCGCCCAACATCCATTTTCTCGGCCCCAAGCCCTATCCTCAACTTCCTCGCTACTACCGTCACATTGACGTGTGTGTTCTGCCTTGGGACCAGAAAAATGTATTTACCAGCTACGGAAGCGCGATTAAGGTTAAGGAATACCTTGCAACTGGTAAGCCTGTGGTGATTTCTCCTCTGTATGAGTACCTGCGCACGCCGGGCGTGAGAATCTACCGATCGATCGATGAATTCATTGCGTTGGTTGCTGACGCGTTAGCCTGCGATACGCCTCGCGAGCGCCGGTTGCGGCAAGACGCTGTTCGAGACTCCACGTGGGACGTCCGCGCCAGAGAAGTGGCGAGCCTCTTTCGTCGCCTGCTCAATGGCCAAGGTGCCGGCGAGACCGTTTTTCCATGCATTGGGCAAAGTCAGGTTCGAGGCGCTCTTGAGTGAGTAGCGCACTGTCCAGTGACCTTCAAAGCGAGACTAAGTCTCCTGACGTTCTGCAACCTTCGCTGGTTTGAATTGAGGGGCCGACCACAACATGAATGACGCAGTTTATTTCCATTCACAGGGCGCATGGAGATGGGAATCCAACTATACAAAAAGAGCTTTCTCAGCCCGCAAACGTATTCTTCATGAATTGCTCGCGACTCGCAACCTGGCAGGCCAGAACTGGCTTGACGCAGGGTGCGGGACTGGGACGCTTGCCCGCTTCCTCGCCGAGTGCAAGAGTTGCAAAGTACTTGGCGTGGACGCTTCCCAAGCAATGGTTTCTAACTGTGCCTCTGCACCGAATACCGAGTTTCGTCAGATTCGCGATATCTCTGAAACAGGATTGCCAGACGCCGCCTTCGATGGCGTGCTGTGTTCGTCCGTGCTTGAGTACGTGTCGGACCCGCGTGCTGCCCTGATCGAACTTCGGCGCGTATTAAAGCAGGATGGAATGCTTCTTGTTTCAGTACCAAATTCTGACCCGATTGCTTGGTGGCCGATACTCTGCGTGTACTGGCTGACGAAGTATCTAGGTCCGTGGAGGTTGTGTCGGTATCTTGATTATCGCAAAAATAGCTATTCAGAATTGAGCTTCCGCCGGCTACTCGATAGCTGTGGATTCCGCGTCGAGGCCGTACGGACTTACGGGGGGGTGCGTGGGTTCCCAATTCTCGGCCACGGCACCCTTATGATGTTCCGCGCTGTTAAGCTCTGAACCCCACTGTTCAGAACGCATTCAGCATGGAGCTCTAGGTTGAACCCACTGCCAGCCACCCCAAGTAAACTATTGAATTGCAGTTCGCCGCTAGCGGCGAACCACCGGACCCGCTGCCGAAAGCGCACTCTGCTAATGATCCAGAAAGAATTGACTGCTCACAGCATGGGTTTTACATCGGTGAATGAGTGCGACATTGTGAGAACACGGAAAATTTCGCGGACGGTCGCGGTCCTGGGATCTGCTGAGGAGGTCTGCTAATGTGCGGCATCGTCGGAGTACTTTCCTTTACTAACAGTGCATTCCGGGTCTCGGAGCACTATCTGACGCGCATGCGGGACGTCATGGCGCACCGCGGACCGGACGGGGCCGGGAACTTTATCTCGCCAGACCATCGGCTGGGCCTGGGGTTTCGCCGGCTTGCGATCATCGATCTGTCGGAACGAGCCATGCAGCCGATGAGTAATGAGGACGGCACTTTGTGGGTGGTCTTCAACGGCGAGATTTACAACCACGCCGAAATTCGCGCGGAATTGGAGCGGTTGGGACGGCACCGCTGGAAGACGGACCATTCGGATACGGAAGTGATTCTGCATGCCTTCGAGCAGTGGGGTATCGACTGTATTCAAAAGTTTCGCGGCATGTTTGCGATCGCACTGTGGGACATGAAACAGCGGCAACTGTGGCTGATTCGTGATCGGATCGGCGTCAAGCCGCTGTACTACAGCATCCATCATGGCCGCATGACGTTCGCTTCGGAGATCAAGGCGCTTCTGGAGGATCCGGAGCAGGCACGTGGCGTCAATGAAGAGGCGCTTTATTACTATTTGTCGTTCCATGCCACGCCAGCCCCGCTCACCCTCTTTGCCGGCATCCAGAAGCTTGCTCCAGGCACCTGGCTAAGAATAAATGAGGACGGTCACGTTCAAGAATGCCGGTATTGGGATGTTTGGGATCATACCCAGCCGTTGACCAATGCTTCTGAAGATGAAATTGCCGAACGCATTCTGTCTGAGCTGCGCACTTCCGTTAAGCTGCGGAAAATCAGTGACGTGCCGGTCGGCGTGTTTCTCTCCGGCGGCATTGACTCCAGCACGAACGCCGCGCTGTTTTCCGAGGGCGACGGCCAGGCGGTCAACACGTTCTCGATTGGCTATGACAAAGAATACGAGAGCTATCCCAGTGAGCTTCCCTACGCGCGAAAGATTGCGCGCAAGGTCGGAGCCCAGCACCATGAACTCTTGCTGCGGGAAAGCGACCTCCTCGACTCCCTGTCGCTGATCGTTAAGCATCAGGATGAACCGTTGGCAGATCCGGTCTGTATGCCCGTTTATTTTGTTTCCAAACTAGCCCGTGACAACGGCGTCATCGTTTGCCAGGTGGGAGAAGGTTCCGACGAACTGTTCTGGGGCTATAAGTATTGGAGACACTCCCTGCGGCTACAGCACTTTGCCAACTCGTTCCCGCTCCCAAAGCCGCTAAGGAAGTTGGGCCTTGCTGGTCTTAATTTCATGGACGGGAATCCCGGGGCCTCTGATCGGCGTCAGTTCTCGTGTGAAGTTCTACGGAGAGCTCTGTCAAATCGCCCAGTCTTCTGGGGCGGGGCGGAGTTGTTCAGCGACACGCAAAAGCAGCAGTTCTTTTCGCCGCGCTTGCGCAAGAGATTTGCCGATTTTAGTTCGTGGGAAGCGCTCCGCCCCATCCGGCAGCGCTTCGAGGAAAAAGCCTGGGAGCCATCGCCCCTCAATTGGATGACGTATCTGGATTTGAATCTGAGATTGCCGGAACTTCTGCTCATGCGCGTGGACAAAATGAGCATGGCGGTGAGTCTGGAAGCGCGCGTTCCATTCCTCGATCACAAATTCGTAGAGCTGGCTATGAGTATCCCCCAAGCCGTAAAGACCCGAAACGGAGTACTCAAATCCATTCTGAAGAAGGCCGTGAGGGGCGTGATACCAGACGAGTTGATTGACAGGAAGAAGCAGGGATTCGGCGTGCCTGTGTATGAGTGGTATCACACTAAATTCGGGCAATATGTTGAGAAGGAGATGAAGGAGTTTTGCGAAAACGCAGACCTTTTTCAGTTTGAGGGCGTCTCGCCTTTCCTGAAGAAAAGAGGCTGGGCATTGTTGAACGTCGCACTCTGGTGGAAGCAATACATTGGTTCTCCGTCGGCCGCCCCTCGCGCTCTCTCCGAACCAGTTCCCTTGCAAACCCGGCAAGTCGATGTTCAAGGTTCTCCGCGGCTCGCACAGCAGATCGTGCCGCAATAATTGCGTCGATTTTCCTTCAAGAAGAATAACGATGTTAGGAGCTAATGAAGCGCGTTGAGGTGAGTTGTTTGCTCGCCACGCTCCATCCCTGAGACTTCGCAACGAAAAGAATCCCGGCCAGCCGCTTTCACAACCTGGAGCCAAAAATGCGCA
>Ga0307479_10003844_pt1 | contig 13738 bp, 12 predicted proteins | sample atmos_gasesECM4C_FD_203743 | JGI IMG/M metagenome (GOLD analysis project Ga0307479, IMG submission 203743) | Hardwood forest soil microbial communities from Morgan-Monroe State Forest, Indiana, United States - atmos_gasesECM4C_515 | ecosystem: Environmental > Terrestrial > Soil > Temperate...
AATTGCGAAGGGAAGACCACATTGTGTGGAGGATTCATTTCTCTGGTGCAGTCCACCATTTCGTATCTTTTACCGCTGTGGATGTTCTCGCACTTCATGCCAAACCAGCGCTCCTGCTTGGAAGAGAATGCGGAGACCAACAGGACCTTTTCGTTTTCTCGCTTGTAAAATGCATAGCCGAACGTTGGATCAACCATCGGCAAGAGAAGAAAGTTGTACGGACGAGCGATTTCCCATTCGCCGAGCATTTCTAAAACATTGAACGTGGTTATGGTAAGGCGCATCATCTGTAGGACATTGATCCAAGAGGGTACCTTACGTTTCAGTTTTAGAGCCCCTCGCACTATGTAATCCCACATCTCGTAAATCCATTGTGGAACATTTTCATTCCAGTCTCTCGCTGAATCCTTGGGCGGATACAGAAAACCAATCCCGTGCGCTTTCGGGTCGATGATATTTATGTCTTTGTCGGCGATCTTCTCGTAGAGTGCATACCGCTTGGCGGCGATGCTGTACCCATACAACTGCCGCTGTGGTTTCTTTTGGTCTGAGTCGATGAAGTTCGTCTCAACAAGATTCAAAATCGAACCTTTCACGATCTTGCGGTCATAAGGATTGAGCGCAGCGAACTTGTCAACGATGGCCTGCACTTCAGCCCACGATAGAATTCTGATGCTTCTGCTGCCGGGAATGCGGAGCGATCCGCCTCGTTTCGTGGCTACGATTGCCAGCGAGTCCGTGTCACAGAATAAATAGGTACCGAGCTTCTTCTGTACGCACGCCTCCGCCATGGCAAGAAGTAGGCGTCCGCCAGCTGTGATGAGCGAAGCTAACGGCGGGAAAAACCATGCTCCCGCTTTTTCGACTATCTCGGAAGAATCAGGGAATTGCTTCTCGCCCGAAAAAACATTGACCGGTACATTCTTCTTCTTGGTTTCGGGATTCAGTTCAACGAAGAAACCATAAATGGAATTTGCGAAAATCTTGAGCCAGTAATAGAGCCCTTCATCCGATTTGTGCAGTTTCCGTTGCTCGATCACTTTGATGAACAGATCATCCTGGTATGGATCAATCTCAACCATGCCCCGAAGGTTTACGCTCCGCATCGCAGCTTGTTTGCCATGTGACACCATGCGAATGGCGCGTATGATGTGTGGCACTTTGCCTGTTCGGATCGCCGATGCAATCAGGTCGGGTCCTGCGAACCAAAGCGGTTCCTCAGATACAAGATAGTTGTTGCCGATATTCTGAGTGACTTGGTTGTACACCGTGCGCACGGGCAGGATGTCGTTGTCGGGTTTTACGAGCGCGAAGAATCTGAAGTGCTTCCACACGGAAGGCTCAAAGCAGCGGTCGAGAGTGATACGTCTAATGAGCCTGCGGACATTCTCCGTATCGTCGTCGAAGCTGACACTGTCGGCGGTTAGGACATTGAAAAGAGCCAGGAGAGCGCAGCAGCTCGGGTATTCGCTGGTGAAGTCCACGGGTACGACAGGCACCTCTGCGCAACGTATTCGAGTCTCCGAGCGACCGCCGTAGTAGCTCTGCATCGCAATGCCGACTATTTCGTCGGGAACCGCGAACTTTTCTGCTGGCCGAATGATGCTCATTTGATCCAGGTAGGATTTGGCGACAGAGGCGGGAGAGTACGCGTTGTAGGGCTTCAGGCCGATTGGATGCTTGTCAAAATTCTGCTTTAAGCCGTTGAGAGCGTCGACAGTGCAGCGAACATCCTGGCGGGCATACCCAATCTCTTTGACCGTCACCTTACCTGTCGGCTCATGCTCTAATTTTTGGTGCTCGGTCTTAAGTTCCTCGCAAAGATTCTTGAGCGAAAAGGACCGGTTGAATAACGCCCACGCTAGCGTGCGCAGATCGAGGAAATGTGCTGCGCCTTCGTCTTTCCATTCCTCTGGCTTCCAAGGTCTTGCCAGCTTGATGAAAGCTTTCTTGCTGTCGATCGGCTGGATTGTGACCCGTGGATGATTCCGATTCTCGACGCCATCTGGATAGCGGGACATTGTCAGCGACCATTCATCCTTGTCGCCCCTGCTCCAATCGAGGGCCAGACGCGACAAGTCGAACGGGAGATTGAACCCAACCACCAACGCTCCTTTGTGTTTGATCGCTGGCCAGAACACCCTCTTCATGAAGTCGGATCGAGAATACAGGGGGAATTGCGGTGGAAAGGATGCCACGTCGGAAACAGCGGTACGCAGGTAATTTTCCAGAACCTTGCGATCTTTCGTGGGTAGATCATCTGCATAGAACACTCCCTCTTCTGTGACGGTATAGCCGTCATTCACTAGAGTACAGAGCCGATATATGCCGAAGATCAGAGATTGATCCGCTGTGATCCGGGTTTCGGTGTCAAACACAAGGGCGAGCTCTGGCCACTTACAATAATCGATTTCTGGGGCGTTGCGTTTTGGTCTGCCCGCATGTTTGTTGTTTTTATTACGTGCAACCGCAAGGGCGCGTAGAAAGATATCATGGGCTTCTGGATTGCTCATGATTAATCCTCCGATTGACTTCCAAGCTCTTTCTCCAACATGTCCACCACCATCCAGATGCCCACCAACATGGCCTTCAACGCCTGAATCAATCGAATGGACTTATTTGCCGTGTAGAGGAAATCAACACCAGCCCGCCGACACATGACATGGAACTCTGCATGATCCTTCTTGCAAAATGGGTAAGTGAGCCACGGGAGGTGATTGTTCCCACCCAAATGGTTTTGTTGCATATCCTTCGTGCTTCCGCAGAAACAATACTCGGGACAATCGGAGCACTTGACTCTCGGTCGCTTGCCTTTCATGCCGCACCGCCTAACAGCGCCCGGTAAAGAGAATGCGGTAGTAACTCCTCTTGAGCTAGCCCTTTGAGGGCAGGCCCTGCTGTTATGAGTCCGATGCCTCCGATCTTCTTTCCATGCCACGGAGCGAGAGCTTTAAGATCACCTCTTAAATAACGGTTGACGGCGGCACCGTATTTTGCAGCGTCACTTGCTTCTCTTGACCCACGCGCTGATATTTCAATAGGACCGAACGGACCCGGAATCTGCACATAGCGAACAAGTCGGTCGCTCTTCGTTGCTCGGATTCGTCCACCTGCCCGATCTTGTAAGAGCGCCGAACCGGCGTATTTCTTGATTGTTCTTATCGTTACGCCATTGTCGCGGGCGGCCTCAGACGACGAAGCGCCGTGGCGCATGTCCGCCAGGGCGTGTAATGCGCGGTCACGGGCGGCGAAGCTGCGCCCGGAGAGCTTCGATCGGCTTGAACTGCGTCGGGCGACCATCTAGAGACCTCGTCAGGACCATCTACAGAATTCCATGACGGGCCTAGAGGGTCTAGAAGATATAAGGGAGTCACCTTATTTCTGCGTAACCGCCTGAGATGAGTTTCTGGGTTGCTCGGAGGTGGTCGCGAACTTTCTGTAGTGAACTGTCCGGGTCTTCGTTAGGGAAAACAATTTGGGCAATCCGCATCACAGTCTTTTTCTTTTGGCTGAGATCCCAAATCTTGAGGTGCGTGTCGTAATCCTCTAACCGACGGCGGCTCTTCGGAGTTTTGAAGCCCAGGCCCTGTAGCTCCTCTTTGTAGTTTTCGATTGCCCGGACCAAGACGTACTGTGAGTATTTCAGCAGATCCTTCAGTGGTCGGTCCAAATCAAATTCCACCTTCAGCATATTGCGATACCGAAATGCCGAATTGGCTGTACCAGTAAACCCCATTTCAAGTAACTGCTGCATGTAGGTGAAGTCCCAATTCAGCTCGGGAGCGATCCCCGTGGGTGGACCAAGCTCCCTGGAGCCGATCCTCCGCGTTCCGTTTTTCCTGCTGAATCGCCAACCACGAGGGAATAAATTTCCGATCTGCCACTTCCGGCAAAGACGGGCTATCTCCGGTGCTATCTCGGCGTAAAAATAATCCTCGTCCGCCTTGCTCCATTCATTTTCTCGGCGATCGTAGTCGTACCAATAACCCCTTTGCCGGAACCATTCTCCAAACTTGTCCGTGAATGTTTTGTAGTCACGCCCGTAGCTGGGATTTCGGCGGAGGAACTCCCATTTGTACCAAGCTACTGAAGGCGGCAAGGGGTGCTGCGTATATATGAATTCTTGTCGATATGGGAGATGCGCGCGATCCATTCTGTTAGATAGATCACCTTACACTAGTCGGGCCAGAATTCTACGTGTGAACGTTGTATCTAACTGATGTACAATGAGATAGACATTTTGAGCGGGCCTGCCGTCTGTTACTAGCAGCCGACAAGCCCTGACCACCATAGGAGGTATGCTCCAATGGCAGCTGCGAAAACCGTATACCAACTCCCGCATTCCCACAATTCCCCGATACCCCGGCATGGCGTCGTGACACTGTTTGGCTATGGCATTCGCGTCCAGGTGAATGCTGGTCATTTGATCTTGCACGATGGAATCGCCGACGAGCGCCGGACAATCCGCCTGCCACGTGTCAATCATGGCTTAAGGCGACTGGTAATGATTGGGAGCGACGGTTTCGTGACACTTGAGGCCCTCCGTTGGCTTTCAGAACAGAAGGTAGCTTTCATCCTATTAGAGCCTGACGGGACTGTGTTTTTAACCACCGGTCCGGTTTACCCGTCCGACGCTCGGCTTAGACGCGCCCAGGCCCTGGCACATCAGAACGGCACTGCCTTGGATATTGCTCGGAAACTTATCGTAGCAAAGCTGCAAGGGCAAGAATCCTTGGTCCGGGACAAGCTGAAGGATCCGACATCGGCGGATTTAATTGCCGAATTCCGGGAGCGGCTGTCCACTGCTGGAAGTGTAGAAGCCGTCCGAACACTCGAAGCGCAAGCGGCTGGTGTTTATTGGCGCGCATGGCGAGAAGTACCAATCCTCTTTCCAAAAGCGGACCAACACAGAGTACCCGCTCACTGGAAATTCTTCGGCACCAGAACATCCCCCCTGACGGGCTCGCCACGCTTGGCGGTCAATCCGCCCGGAGCGATTCTTAACTACTGCTACGCGCTCTTAGAGAGTGAGGCGCGCCTAGCCGCATCGGCGCTCGGTCTTGATCCGGGCATAGGGATGCTTCACGTCGACACCCCCAATCGCGACAGTCTCGCCTGTGACATCATGGAAGCTGCCCGCCCTGCCGTGGATGCCTGGCTCTTGAATTGGATTACGCGAGAACCTCTCCGGCGGTCTGACTTTGTCGAGGAGCGGAATGGAAACTCCCGTCTCCTCGGAACCTTCGCTACCAAACTGAGCGAGACCGCATCGGTCTGGGGCAAGCTGGTTGCGCCGTGCGCCGAGTGGGTCGCACAAGCACTGTGGGGTTCGATACGCAAGCGCATCCGCGAGGAACACACATTGCCCACACGCCTCACCCAGCGTCGCAGAAGTGAAGGCAGAGGGAACGCGTTCAAAATTGAAATTGCACTTCCGCCCCACCCCAAAAAGGTTTGCCCAGGTTGCGGGGCTACTACGCGGGGCAGAAAACTCTGTGCCAGTTGCGGGCGAGAAGTACGCCGGGAAAAGCTGATTGAGTTTGCGAAGATGGGCCGGATAGTGGCGCAGAGTCCGAAATCCCAAGAGAAACGTTCAAAGAGCCAACAAAGACATCGAGCGGCGCAACGAGCATGGCGTCCTTCAGACAGGCCGGATTGGCTTACCGAAGCTACCTATGTCGAAAGGATTCAACCTCGGCTCGCTGGCGTAACGATTTCTGCTCTGGCTTCGACACTCGGAGTCTCGGACTACTATGCCGCTGACATCCGCGGAGGCCGACGCCGCCCGCATCCGAGGCATTGGGAGGCGCTCGCAGAACTTGTGAAAGTTTCAGCTGAAGCATAGGTTCTTGATGAATATTATGACTGCTTACTTATATCCAGCATTAAGGTTGCAAGATTCTCCCCGCTGTTATCGATGCAGTCGTACGGAAAGAGAACACAGCGCGGGCCGAGAGATAATGTCGACTATTTCTTCAAGCTGCGATATTTTGAGGACCGCCAAGACCAAGGCAGGAATGAGTACATGTACGCGAACGTTCGGCTGATGAAACACCCCACTAGGAATGACGCAGCCAAAGCCGAGATCCCTAAAGTAGTCCAGTTTAAAATAGCAGCAGCCGGCCTGGGGTTTCCAGCTGTCTCTAGTAGATAGGAATAGTCGCACTGCAACCACTGATTCGCGGCGACGAGGATGATTAGGCCAACGATTGTTTCGAGCCCTTCGCGCCTGAATGTGCCGCGCTCTGCTGGCCAAACTCGGCGGCGAAAACGCCTGAGTTGCAACCAAAGGCTACGGATGGCCATCTTTTGGAGTCCCTGATTTGGGTTTCGGTGTGGGCAATGACGCGGGCGGAGTGGCCGCTGTTGGTAAATGGTCGTTCGAAACCACGCCCCCCGAGGTGTTCGGTTCAAGCCTTGTTAGTCGTTCACGAAGCGTAGAGACTTGGTCCGTGAGAGCTCTGTTATCGCGATAAAGATTGTTCTGGAAATTGAGGAGCGTCAAGGCGAGACTTAAGAATGCAATAACTGCCGCAATGCCAATGTTCCTCCAGGTCCTGACCTCTTGAGAAAGCTGGACGAGTGAGCTAACTACATCGTGGTCTGGCAAATGTTTCAGGGGTGGGAACGACTTTTGTTTAAACATGCAAAAGCGTTCTCCATCGACAAAGACCTCATCCTGCTCCTCACCAACTTTGAAGGATTGTTCGACATCTTTCCAAGGTTTGGTCGCGCAAAAATCGCTGGTCCTCTCGAAGTCAATCGTCGCAAATAAATCTCCCAATTTGATTCTCATAGGGCGACTGGTAAGATTAAACAAAGGGCACGACAGATTCCCTTTATATCCCGGATCCACCTGTGGCCCGGTTCCCAGCAGAATCCCCTTGTAGACCCATTTCACTCTCAAGTTAAATCGTGCGGCGATGTAAAACGGAAGGTTGAGCTTCTCGGCTGTGCTGACGTAAACGATAGAGTTGGGCTCCATGTAGAAATGGTTTTCTTTCTTGTCCATCTTCCGGATGCGGCCCTCGCTGTCAACGTAGTCGGCACCAACCGTCAACGTGTATGAAGCTGGCCTGACCATCTCTTGCCGGTAGCCCCTTTCGATAAGAAGGCCGACGTTGCAAAACCTCTCGATTTCATTGGAAAGAAGAAGCCCCTTGCGGGAGGGACTGGTGTTGGGATCTTCATATTTCCAAGAATGTTCGCTCACTGTGTCCTCTCTCGGAATTTAATGCCCAGCAGTAGAAGCTAGGATCTGCCGACCCACCTGAATAGAACGTCTATCGAATAGAATTGAGGGGCTTGTCCCGCAAAAGGATACCGGCACCGCGAGATCGCTCTCAAGAGCGATTATGAATTCTCGTGCACTCTGTGAAAGTTGTGAAAAGGACCCAGCACCTTCATTCTCTGACGATATGTAATCAAGCCCATTGATAGCAACCATCGTAGGCCGATTGAAGGCTGTCGCAGAGCGCGCCAGCTCCCAATCGAAACGTCCCACCCGCCGCAACTTCTTGCTGACCGTGGTCATTTCGTGAATCGGATGTGAGTAGCCGCTCTCATTTTGAAGAATCTCCCACGTAATCTCATCCTTCAATGGACCGGCTTGTTCGCCAGCAACACGAATTGGAAAGGTACGGCACACAAGGACGATTTCGGTGACCAAGAGCGGACTCAACCCAACCTCACTAAGAAATGCCGCTGCTGTTGTGTCACGTGAGGTCGCCTTCGGGTAGCTGTGGGAATGGTAGAGAGACAAGCCGAAGCCCTGCGTTCCCTCCACGAGCACCTTCTTGCCACGATCCAGGGCAGAGTTAGCCTCTTCACTGACGTCGGTGATCAGTTCCGCCAACCAGGGAACCTCGCCTGCATATTGACCCGCCAGTGTAACGTCTGTTCCTCGCAGAGCGCGTCTAGCCACAGCAGAGCCAACACCACAGAGCGTGGAACTAAGCCGATCCCGAAGCTGAAGATGAGATTCCCGATCTCGATCGCTCTGCTCGATGATCATGGCATTCCGGTCCACGCCCACCCTCTTTGGGTCTAACCGCAGCAAATCGAGCTCGTACTTCAAGACTTCAGGATCAATCAGCGCTCCGGCAGGAATCAGTAAACGTGTTTGTGGCCTGATGTACCCAGTCGGCAGTTGCCGTAGAAGCACCGTACTTCCATCATCAGCGACGAATGTGTGTCCTGAATTCGGTCCGCCGCACCGAATGCAAATGTCAATTTCCTCAGCTGCTGTGATGAAGGCGGAAATCTTACCTTTGCCTTCCCCGCCAAACTGTCCTCCTACTACTACCCAAAGACTCACCTTGAACCTCCTGCCCGGATCTTCTCCAACACGGCATCAACCGTGGAATATAGGCGCTGCAACGAGCTTTGGTTGTTGAGCACAGCGAACGCCTTGTCGCGCAGAGAGTCAATTTGTTGTTCGACGGGATGGGAATCCGCTCGACCAAAGTCCTCCGGTTCGGGATAGCGGGATTGCAAGCGGCGCCAGCGCAGTTCTGGAGAGCTGCTGACGTAGACCATATAAAACCGGAGAGCGAAGGCGTCGTTCAGGCTGTCGTAGTCTAACGGATGCCGCAATCCATCGACGACGCAGTCGCCCTGCGTCGGGAGCTGAGAAATCAAGCGAGCATTTAGTTCTGCCTGCATGCCCCCTGCCATCACTTCCCATCCAACTGCCTGGAGGTGAGCCTTTCTCTCAGGATCTCCTGCCCGCCAATCTGAGAGCACTTGACTGTATCGCGTGTAATGAAACCTGTATGCCGAATTGAGGTACTTCCCGACTGAAGTCTTGCCTGCCCCAATGTGGCCGGTGATCCCGATGACCAGTGGCCTATCCTGCCGCTGCTGAGAGTTCTGGTCGGGCATCGATCGGCAATTCTAAACCATCAGTACCGCTCATTGGAATTTCGTCCAAACCTGTCGCGGCAAGGATATCACCCAACTTCCGGTAGTTGATTCGCAGGGATCTTGGCACAATCAGATAGTCCTCGGCGGCATTGCCGAGCGCGATGTAATCGTCTGCCAGATAGAAGAGCCCGACGAGCGCGGATGTGATGGCATCCACCTCATCATGCGTGACTTTGCCACGGAGATAAGGCCCATTGATGCCCGCGCGCGAGAGGCCCCATTTCAGCTCTTCGAGACTCGATCCCTTGCGCGGAATCCCGAGCAGGTCTTGCGCGGCACCGGGATAGCTCTCAATCACCTTTAATCCGGCAGCGCGGAACCTCTGGGTCAGTCGCATGCCGCGAGTCGTTAGGCCCTTCATGGTCGGAAGCAAGCACCAGAATACCGAGATGCCCATCCGCTTCAACGCAAGTTCGCACTTGCGATAAATGGGCCGACCGCAGGGCGTGTCTGGGTCTTTCCAGCCCTCGGGCAACGAAAGGGGAGAGTCTATCGAAACAAGATCCGGACGAGCAGCGACAGTTTCGTAAAAAAGCTCATCGTCCGTACTCAAGCTCTTGGTTACAGCTTCCGCGCCTTCCATCAACGCCCAGCCAGTCGCTCGCTTTTCGCTGCCCGTCAGGTCAATCCCAACCACGCGAGGAACTGCACTCATGTCTGGACACTTTTCCAGCAGACGCCCAACGAGACCGCCGGGATTACTTGCCGGAGCCGTTCGCTTGCCATGCCTTCTCGCCTTCGGGAGTTCCGATACGCCTGTGAAAACAGATTTCGCTGTATCTTTCAGAAACTCAGCTGTTTGCATCGAAAGTCTGTCGTAGGCAACTTCCATAATCGCCTTTAGGTGCACGACGTCTTCCGTGTTGTATTGGATCAGCGATTGCAGCGCATGCGTGTCCCCGCGCAAATACTTGGCCCAAAGGACTGTGGCGTCGTACCCGGTCAAATCTTCGACCTCAGAGGGACGGCGGAGCCCAAGTGTTGCTTCTATCGACTTGAGACCTCCCTTCATGCCCAGCTTGCGCATGGCCCATCGCAGGTCGATGTGAATCGGCGGCAGAATCACGTCCGGAAACATCAGCCTCAAGAACCGCAAATCAAAGCCAGACCCGTTGAATGTAACAACTAGAGAGTACTTCTGCAGATGCTTTGGCAAGTCCTGCAAATTCTCTCCATCGACGAAGAGTTGGTACTTTCGCCCATCGTACAACCCAACCATCGTGATGGTGTCGAAGACCGTCGAAAGCCCGGTGGTCTCAATATCGAGGTAAACGCAATCCTGAGCAAATTCAGGAAATAGTCTCCAAGCTTCGCCAAGCGCAGAAAGACGCTTGAAGAAGGCCGCGTCCTTCTGCTTTACGGCTTCCCGAGAGCGCGGAATGTAGTCCTCTAGTTTTCGCTGCAGACGAGTCGAAACGTGGCCGAACCGCTTCTCGAAGCGATCCGCATCATCCCAACTCTGAATGCCGCTGGCCCAAAGCCCGCGCTCCGTCAGTTTGCCAACGCCGGGAATGTGGATGAAGGTTTGCTCAAGCATTTCGACCCCACGTCAACCAAAGTTTGCGTTCGTTAGAATGTCAACTTTAGTTTACGTAAACTTTGATTGACATTCTATAGGAGTTTTACTACTGTCGAGACTCGAATTTTGGTATGAAAAAACACTCACTACGCGATAAAGCATTCATGAAGGTGTTTGCCGAGAAGCTGCTCAAAGCACGAGAGAATGCCAAGAAGGTCGACAGGGTCTCGTACGAGGAGTTCGCACAAAAGCTCGGTGTCACACGGGCGGGAATTCACAAGTACCTCAATGAAGTGAATGTGCCAAGTCTCAATATTTTGGAGCGTGCCAAAGCTTTGGGAGTGGAAGTAAAGTACGGTGAGCTAGATATCGGCCTGATAAAAGCACGTGCAAAGAGAGACGATAGCTCCCCGGAAGCGCAAATGATCCTACCGTTGGCAATTGAAAACCTGACCGATCAAAATGTCACGATTGAGGTTGGTTCCCGGAAGCCAAACGCGATCGAACTCAACGTGACGATCAAGTTCGAACCAAAGCGCGCTCGGTCATAGACCGTTTTTCGGCGACGATCCGAGTAAATCTACGCCTGCGCGCCCCACTAGCGAGCGCGCCCCGGCCTCTACAGATCAAATTCTATATGCAGGAATAGGTCTGTGGTGGGGGAGGGAGCATTTTGCCGTCGCCGTACACTACCCCGCCTGCGCCTTGACGGGGTTAGCTATACGAACGGGAAAAGTGATACACCGCCCATCGGGGTCAGGTAAGGCCGGAGCCCGCGCGCTAGCAGGAGGGCCGGGGCGCGCGAGCTAGCGGGGTGGGCGCGGTCAATGAGTGAAATCCCTGATTACAACAGTTACGTTCCGGAGCGGGAAGTCGTATGATGTTGATTAGGAGCGGCACCATGAAAAACCGAATTGCTATTTGGGCGAGTGCTGGCTTTCTGGTTGCGGGCTTCTGGGCACTTTTTGCCATCGCAACCTTCCCATCTACAAGCGAACGAATGCGGGATGTCTGGACTCTCATCAGCTTAACCTGCCCCATTGCGATAGCTGGAATGCATCACCCGATTAGTCTCTATGAGACTCTAGCGGCGAATGCCGTTACGTATGGGCTGGTCGGTCTCATCGTGGAAACCCTGCGGCAACAACTGCATCGCGCGAAATAATCCGAAACCAGCCGCACCCCACCCCGACTGAACTGGAGGGTGGTTGTTGCCGATAAATCCCGATTACACTCATTTGACCAGGCTGCGAGGCGAACAGACGGCGCAAGCTTGTGCTAACGCCTGGTTTCGTCAACTATCCCTAGAGCGATCTATACTGTGCATTCAGCCACGCGGGAGGTGCTTATGAGGCTGATCGAGCATGACAAATGCAAGAAGTGGTCTGCCCGCAGCACGGAGGTGCTCGCGGTACTGGTTACAACGCTCTTGTATTCAGCATTCGCATTCGGTCAAAAGCCGCAGTACGACTTCTACCCTGAATTTCGAAACAGCTTTACTCCCAAGCTGCGCGCCGAGAACCCTTCGCTGTCGCTGGCGAATGAAGAGATCGTGGAACGGTATGCGGCGGAGCTCAAGAGCGAAGGAGTCGCCGGAACCGAAATAACCCGTCGGACTAGATTGATTCTGACAGAGCGCAACCTCTTGGAGGCGGACTACTGGAATCGGTACTACCTCGACAGCAATTCCAATTTCAACAGGGCTCCGAACGGCTTCCTCAAGCAAATGGTGGAAGGGCAGCCGCCCGGAGTTGTTCTGGACTATGGAATGGGGGAGGGCCGAAACGCTATCTACCTAGCGAGCCTTGGATGGCAGGTGTGGGGATTTGATCCTGCCGATGCGGGCGTCGCACTCGCTCAAAAACGGGCGAAGGACCTTGGGCTGACACTGCACACCGCCGCCGTTCGCGATAGCGAATACGATTTCGGCAAGGAACGGTTTGACCTTGTTCTGTTTAGTTGGTCCATGCCGCTCGTGCCCGTCCAGAAGGTGGTTGACTCACTCAAACCCGGCGGAATCGTCGTGATGGAATGCGGGGCCGATTTCGTCAGCGGTCGCAATGAGATGCTTCACATGTTTGATCCTCTCCAGATCGTACGTTATGAGATCGTTCGGGCTAAGTCGGACTTCTACGATCGCCGTGAGACGGATGTGCTCCGGCTGGTGGCAAAAAAGCCATAGGCGTACGTCGGCAAACCGGAGCCTGCTCGTTGTTGGCGAAACATCGCGATTACACTCACAACCCTCCGACCGCCCCCTTCAAGGTTGCCAACGTCCGTTGGCGCACGGGTTGTCCCCGAAGAATCGAGTAGATGGTCTTCTGACTCAACCCAGCTTTGCGCATCAGTTCGCGGACTCGGAATTTAAGCATTCTTTCTCTGAGCCCGTCGTCGGCACTCACTAGTTTTCCCTCCGCTCGGTACTCCAACACCTGAGAATCCAGTAGATCCATGTCTTCACCTTGCTCCCAGCGGCGGTCCATTTCCTTGCCGATTGGAACGATCTCACCGGCTACGACCGAGGCTCGCCTGAGTAGTCCGTGCGTTTCGGCAATGCATGGGGTTCCGTCCGGAGCCAGGGACTTGGATTCAGGGCGGCGGAGATAAAGGCGCAAGATGATCCTGAAGGTTTCCGGCACGACCTTATCCTGTTTGCCATTGGGGAAGATTTCCATCAAGTAGCGTTGCCCATCGAAGAGGTTGATACCCTCCAGTTTCGCCCATTTCTCTCGCTCAGATTCGAACCGCGTAATGAACCTGAAATTGGAGCTGTCGCAACCCGCTGGATAGCCGCCGAGGGTGGACAGAACCGGAAACAAGAAGAAGTTGAACGGAGATAACCACTCGGGACGGTTGGTGCGCATCACGGTCGGCGAAGTTAGCGTCATGCGCATCATCGCGGGGAGATCCAGCCAGGCTGGCTCTTCGCACGGAAGCCCTAGATCTTTGCGTAGCAACCACTCCCACGTTTCGGTAATCCAGAGGGGCGCATCGGCACTCTCGTCAATTCCGTCCTTTGGTGCAAGTAGATAGCCGAGCCCGTGCCCGCTGGCTTTCACGACAGAGATACCGTCTTCTGTCTTAGTGTAGAGCGCATAGCGTTTGGCGGAGATTGCATATCCAAATAACTGACGGTGCGCCTTGCGAGGGTCGGAATCGACAAAATTGATGTCCTCGATTTTCAATATCTCCCGGACCAGCAATTTGTTATAAGGATTCAGCCGGTTAAATTTGGCGGCGATTTCATCAACCTCGCGCCAAGAAAGAGCCTGTACCGCCTCTCCTCCACCGTCA
>Ga0307479_10003845_pt1 | contig 13736 bp, 8 predicted proteins | sample atmos_gasesECM4C_FD_203743 | JGI IMG/M metagenome (GOLD analysis project Ga0307479, IMG submission 203743) | Hardwood forest soil microbial communities from Morgan-Monroe State Forest, Indiana, United States - atmos_gasesECM4C_515 | ecosystem: Environmental > Terrestrial > Soil > Temperate...
AGAGAAAAAAGTTGTTTTGGTTGTTTCCCTCTTCGAGCGCCGCGCCGCCGGCGTTTACCACAACACCTGCGCCGTGCTCGACGCCGACGGCGGCTTCCTCGGCAAATATCGCAAGATGCACATTCCCGACGACCCGCTCTACTACGAAAAATTTTATTTCACTCCCGGAGATCTTGGCTTTCCCAATTTTCAAACGCAATACGGCAAAATCGGCGTGCAGATCTGCTGGGACCAGTGGTATCCGGAGGGTTCCCGCGTAACCGCTCTCGGCGGCGCGCAAGCTATTTTTTATCCCACCAGCATCGGCTGGCATCCTCACGAAAAAGCTGAGTTCGGCGCAGCGCAGCTCGACGCCTGGAAAACCATCCAGCGCGCGCATGCCATCGCCAACGGTGTCTACGTCGCCGTCGTCAACCGCGTCGGCTTCGAAGGCAAAGCCGCCGACGGCGATCCCGGCCTCGATTTTTGGGGCAACTCCTTCGTCGCCGATCCCTTTGGCCAAATCGTCACCGAAGCTTCCAACGACAAGGAGGAAATTCTCGTCGTCGAGTGCGATCCCGCGAAGAGCGAAGACACCCGCCGCAACTGGCCCTTCCTTCGCGATCGCCGCATCGACGCCTACGGCCCCATCTTGAACCGCTGGCTGGGCGAATAACCCGCATGCCCACACCCGCGAGCGGTTCCACTCCTTTCGAACGCGGCCTCTGGATGCCCGCCGAATGGGAGCATCACGAAGCCACCTGGCTCGGCTGGCCCCACGAACAAACCGACTGGCCCGGAAAATTTCCCGCCATTCCCTGGGCCTACGCAGAAATCGTTCGCCACCTCGCCCGCGTCGAGCGCGTCTATCTGCTCGTCCAGAACCGCGGCGCCGAATCGCACGTGCGCGACATCCTGAAAAAGTCCGGAGTGCATCTCGCCGCCGTCGATTTCTTCCGCGTCCCCACCGATCGCGGATGGATGCGCGACTCCGGCCCCATCTCCGTGAAAAGCAGCGCCGGCGAAGTGGCCTACACGCATTGGCTCTTCAACGGCTGGGCCAAATACAGTAATCACAAGATGGATGCTCTTGCCGTCACCAACGTAAACAAAAAACTCAAACGCCTCGTCTGGCAGCCCACTTACAAAAGCCGTCGCGTCGTCCTCGAAGGCGGCAGCATCGACGTCAACGGCCGCGGCTCCCTGCTCACCACCGAAGAGTGCCTGCTCAGCAAACGCCAGCAGCGCAATCACGGCTTCACCCGTGAAGATTACGCCCACGTCTTCCGCAGTTATCTCGGCGTCACCCAGGTTCTCTGGCTGAAAAATGGCATCGCCGGCGACGATACCCATGGCCACGTCGACGATCTCGCCCGCTTCGTCAGTCCCACCACCATCGTCACCGTCGTCGAGCAGGACCCTCACGACGCCAACTACGTTCCCCTCCAGGAAAATCTCTCCCTGCTGAAATCCATGAAAGACCTCAACAGCCGCCCCTTCCGAATCGAAACCCTTCCCATGCCCGCGCCCATCTATTTTGACAATCAGCGCCTCCCCGCCAGCTACGCCAATTTTTACATCGCTAATAAACTCGTCATGGTCCCTACGTTCAACGATCCTAACGATCGCGTCGCGCTCAACACCCTCGCCGGCCTCTTCCCGGGCCGCGAAGTCGTGGGCATCGCCTGCCGCGATCTGGTCCTCGGCCTCGGCACGCTGCACTGCATGACCCAGCAGCAACCGGCCGGCGCTTGAACTTCACTCACCTTTATTCTCCACTTGCGCTAGAATGCCCCCTACCAAAACCATCTCCATACCCTTCCAAGGAGACTTCATGCTCGCAACGCTGCTGCAAATGCCACAACGGATAGGTTCAGTCGCGACGCGCTCGCTGATAGGCTGGCTGATACTCGGCCTGCTTGCGGGCTGGCTCGCCGGGAAAATCTCCCGCGGTCGAGGCTTCGGCTGCATCACCGACATCGTTCTTGGACTGATCGGCGGCGTCCTGGGCGGATGGATTTTCACGAAGCTCGGCATCGTGGGCTACTCCAGCAGCTTCCTATTTAGCCTGGCAGCGGCCACCGTCGGCGCGATCGTAATCGTCGCCATCGCCCACCTCTTCAGTTCCCGCAACTGAACCTCGCACGTAGATCCGTCTCGCCAGACCGCCAACTTTGGCGATCCGCTGCGCCCACCCCGCGCTGTGATACGATTCCCTATTACATATTGGAGATATCTTTTACTTGAGCAACCCTTCGCAATCCCTCACCGCCATCCCGCTAGGCGGCCTCGGCGAATTTGGCATGAACATGATGGCCCTGCGGCTCGGCGACGACATCCTCGTCATCGACGCGGGCATGATGTTCCCCGAATCCGAGCTTCTCGGCGTCGACCTCGTCATTCCCGACATCACCTATCTGAAACAAAACCGCGCCCACGTCCGCGCCATCATTCTCACCCACGGCCATGAAGACCACATCGGCGCGCTCGCCTATATCCTTCGCGATCTCAACGTTCCCGTGTACGGCACGCGCTTCACCCTCGCGCTCGTAAAAAAACGCCTCGATGAAGCCGGCCTGCTCCAATCCACCACGCTCCGCGAAGTCACTCCTGGCGGCCGCCTCGTCGAAATCGGCCCCTTCGAAATTGAATTCATTCCCGTTACCCACAGCACCATCGATTGCGTCGCGCTCGCCGTCCGCACGCCCCTCGGCGTCATCATTCACACCGGCGATTTCAAGATCGACCAAACGCCCGTCGGCGGCGCTCCCTTCGATCTCCACGCTTTCGCTCGCTACGGGCACGAAGGCGTCCTCGCGCTTTTCTCCGACTCTACCAATGTCGAGCGCCCCGGCTTCACTGGTTCCGAGCGCAACGTCGTTCCGCGCATCGAAGAACTTTGCCGCTCCGCCCCGCGCCGCGTCATCCTTTCCTGCTTCGCCTCTTCAATCCACCGCATCCAGCAGGTCATCGACATCGCCGCGCGCGTCGGCCGCAAAGTCGCCTTCGTCGGCCGCAGCATGGTCGACAACGTCGAAATCGCCCACTCCCTGGAATATCTTCGCATTCCGGACGGCATGGTCGTCCGCCCGCAGGATATTCGCGGCTTCGATCCCAAGCGCCTGGTCATCCTCGCCAGCGGCAGCCAAGCCGAGCCCATGTCCTCGCTCTCCCGCATCGCGGTCGATAATCACCGCTTCGTCTCCGTCGATGAAAACGATTCCGTCATCCTTTCCGCACGCATCATCCCCGGCAACGAAAAAGCCATCTTCCGCATGCTCGACCACATGTTTCGCCGACGCGCCCTGGTCTACTACGACAACTCCGGCGGCACCATTCACGTCTCCGGCCACGCCAGCCAGGAAGAACAAAAACTTGTCCTGCAGCTCGTCAAGCCCAAATATTTCATTCCCGTGCACGGCGAATACCGCCATCTCTTCCGCCATGCCGCTCTCGCCTATCAACTCGGCTGCGTCTCCGGCGAAATCCTCGTCCTCGAAGACGGCCACACCCTCGAATTCACCGAAGACGGCGCATACCGCCGCGATCCCGTTACCGCCGGCCGCGTCTGCGTCGATTCCGGCTCCCTCGAGGCCATCGAAGAAGTCGTCATCCGCGACCGCAAGCATCTCTCGGAGGACGGCGTCGTTGTCCCCATCATCGCGATCGACAAACACACCGGCCGCATGGAGTCGCAACCCGAAATCGTCACGCGCGGCATGTTCAGCGACAACGGCACCGAATTCATCGCCGGCGCCCGCGACGTAGTCCTGAAAACCGTAGAGCAATCCAACGCCGAAGAAAAATCCGACTGGTCCGTAATCAAGGAAAAAATCCGCATAGACCTAAAGCGCTACATCAACAAACAAACCTCCAAGCGCCCCCTAATCCTCCCAGTAATCCTCGAGGTGTAAGACTAAGCAGGCATCCCGGCGTAGCGCCAGCGTTTCGCCGGCGAGAGGCTGCCATTTCTTCTGTTACCTTCTTTCGTTCCCCGCTACAATCTTCCATTCCCTAGGAGCGATTCTTGTCCTCCGCCGCACCCCCAACTCCGCAGCCCCAAGCCAGCCGCGCAGCGTTCACCTTCATTCTCGTAACGGTGCTGCTCGATTTTCTGGCCTTCGGAATCATCGCCCCGGTCCTCCCTAACCTCATCATCCAGTTCGAAGGCGGCAACATCGCCCGCGCCGCCGCCATCACCGGCTACTTTGGCTTCGCCTGGGCGCTCATGCAATTTATCTTCTCCCCGATCCTCGGCGCCTGGTCCGACCGCTTCGGCCGCCGCCCGGTCATTCTCATTTCCTGTTTCGGCCTCGGCCTCGACTACATCTTCATGGCCCTCGCGCCTTCCCTCCGATGGCTACTCGTCGGTCGCATCATCTCCGGCATCACCGCCTCCAACATCTCCAGCGCTTTCGCCTACGTCACCGACGTCACGCCCCCCGAGAAACGCGCCAAGCAATTCGGCTACCTCGCCGCCTCCTTCGGCATGGGCTTCATCATCGGCCCGGCCGTCGGCGGACTCCTCGGCAACATCAATCTCCGCTTCCCCTTCTGGGCCGCCGCCGCGCTCAGCCTAACCAACGCCGCATATGGTTTTTTCGTGCTTCCCGAATCCCTTCCCAAGGGGCGCCGCTCCAAATCCGCCTGGCACATGGCCAACCCGCTCGGTTCCCTAACCCTCCTGCGCTCGCATCCTCAACTCTTCGGCCTCGCCAGCGTGATGACGCTCTTCTACCTCGCCCAACAATCCCTCCCGGCCGTCTTCGTTCTCTACACGCAATATCGCTACCTTTGGATCGAGCGCGACGTCGGCCTGGCCCTCGCCGTCGTCGGCGTCAGCACCAGCATCGTCTCCGGAGTCCTCGTTGGTCCCTTCGTCCGCCGTTTCGGCGAGCGCCGCAGTGTCCTCTCCGGACTCACCTTCGGCATGCTCGGTTTCCTCAGCTTCGCCTTCGCTCCGCGCGGGTGGATGTTCCTCTGCGCCATCCCGTTCCTCGGCCTCTGGGGCATCGCTGGCCCATCCGTGCAATCCCTGATGTGCCGCCGCGTCGATCCCACATCTCAAGGCAAGCTCCAAGGAGCCATCAACAGTATTCGCGCCATCAGCGGCATGATCGGCCCGCTTCTCTTCACCCAAGTCCTGGCCATCGCCATCTCCCCGAGCATCTCCATCCATTTCCCCGGCGCCCCCTACTTCCTCGCCGGCCTCCTCCTCCTTTCCAGCCTAACGCTGGCCGCCTACGTCACGCGCGCAGACGTCTCGTCTACGCAACCGACTACAAAGCCTGCGATCTCCCCTGGCCCCGCCGATTAGAGAACGGTGAACTTCGAAGCGTTGTTGCTCTGCTTGTCGCCCTTCAAGCGCGCAGAGCTGTAAAGTTGCTCCAGTCTGCGCCGACGAACCCAATGATCGTCACTGAGTTTACGTAAGACATGAATTTTTCTCCTTTTTCTTGCTCCATTTTCCCGGGGCACACAGTAGCGAGAGGCCGCTGCTCCCAAGGCGAGCGGGTGCTTTATGGGAGGGACCTGTGCCGTTCAGGAGGAGTCGGGAAAGCAGAACACGCGAAGTGCGTTTTGGGCATCCCGGAGACGGGACTGCCGGGGCGCAGGAATTGGCCCGAAGCAGTGCCCAAGAAAATGCGAAGAAGAAAAAGGGAGGCTGATTCAACTGAGCGAGAATTCGGCGCGAGACCCAGAGCTGTAGAGCCAAGCCGCAATACTGCAGAAAGCGACGGAACTTATTCGGTTCGCAGGGCCCGCGCTGGCGAGATAGAGCTCGCCCGCAGAGCGGGAACCAGAGTGGCGACCAACCCGAAGACTGCAAGTACGATCACCGCTAGTAAGAGAATCACGGGGTTGTACGGGTTGAGTCCGTAAAGCTGGCTGCTCAAGGCTCGGCTCGTAGCGAGAGACAGCGGTATGCCCAAAGTCAGCCCAATCGCTATTAGGAGGAATGCGCCACGTAGCACAAGCCGAACAACCTGGCCCCGACTAGCGCCCAGCGCCATGCGCACGCCAATCTCGCCCGCACGGCGTCCGACATTGTATGCAGTAATTCCATAGAGCCCAATCGAGGCTAAAACCAATGAAAGAACGCCGAACAACGAGGTGAGACGTCCAATGAGTTGTTGCTGCGTGAGCTGCGTGGCGACCTTATCTTTTAGAGTGCGAACCGAAATGATCGGCAGACTGGGGTCAACCGAAGCCATGGCTTGGCGCACCTGCGCATCAGATAGGCTAGCTCCCGGCCGTGTTCGTATGACAATGTCGTGCAGGAAAAGTGAACCAAGATTGGTTTGCGAATAGTCGGCTTGTGCTTCCGCCAAAAAGAAGAACGCGCCATCCGGCTTATCGACGGTGAGGTAGCGGGCATCTTTAGCTATACCCACCACTTCGTATTTGCGGCTGTTATCCGCCTCCGTGCCGAAGTGCTTGCCAATCGGATCTTCGTTCTGGAAGAACTCTCGCGCAAACGCTTCATTGATGACTGCTACTTTTCGCGAACTCGGCGCGTCCTCTTCGGTGATGCCGCGCCCTCTAACGACGGGAGTCCCGATGACATCAAGGTATCCCGCCGAAACTCGATTCCACGCGGCGGAGTTGTCATCTGTCGGCCCAGGAGCGGGATGTCCGTCCACCCAAACGCCAGCACCCCAACCGTAACCCACAGGCGAGTATTGACAGAGAGCGACGGAAGATACGCCCGGGATGCTTGCTATCGAATCGTGGATACGCCGATAAAGTGTTGGGAGCTGATCCGATCGGTAACCGGCTAACCGAGGATCAATGTTGGCAACGATGCGGCGGTCCTGAGCGAATCCTAAATCGTTATTCTCCAACCTCTGCAAAGCGGCCGTGAGCAACCCTGCAGCCGACAGCAAAACAAGCGAGAGAGCCGCCTGAACCACGACGAGAGTTTTCCTTGGGAGCGAGCCTTCGCGAGCAGTCGAGCGGCTGCTCCCGTGAAGCGCTTCGATTGGGTCTACTCGGGTAGCCATCCACGCGGGGCCGACGCCGAACGCAACTCCCGTCAATAGCGAAACAACGAATGCGAACAGCATAACAGGCATGGAAGGGGAAGCGGTGATCGGCACGCTCGCGAACCCAGCAAAAGTTGGAAATGCGAAACGGAGAATCAGGCGCGTACACGCGAATGCGATCGCCACGCCGGCCGCTCCACCAAACAGCGAGAGTAAGATACTTTCGGTAAGAGGCTGCCTCAGAATTCGTGAAGTCTGGGCGCCCAGGGCCATGCTCAAGGACGTCTGTCTGCGCCGCTCCATCCCCCGAACAAGCATAAGGTTGGCCACGTTGGCGCAGACGATCAGCAACACAAAACCTGAAACCATCATAAGGATCAGAAGCCAGTGCTCGTATTGTTCGCGCATGGTCGTGATGCCCGCGCCCCCAGGAGTCAGGTACAGGGTCTGTTCGGGAAATCGTGCGCGATCGTTCGCGCTCATGTCACTCCAGTGCGAGCGCAGCCACTGCTTGAGCTCGACTCGCATTTCGGCCTCTATGGATGCGGGGTCCGTGCCTGGCTGGATGCGGCCAATCAACTCTAACCAATGCGTGTCGACTTTGTTCAAATCGGCATCGCTCTCGACATACGGTTCGGTATTCAGAGACAGAAACAAGTCGGGCGGACTACTGCGCAGACTGTCACCAAAGAAGCCGGGAGGAGTGATTCCCACGACGGTAAATGGCTTTCCATCGATATCGAAAACGCTCCCGATGACTGACGGGTCCGATCCATATTTCTGCTGCCAGAGGCGATAGCTCATCACGACGACTGGCGGAGCGTTGGAATGATCATCCGCATCGGTTAGCGCGCGCCCTGCATAAGTTCTTATGCCGAACATGGAGAAATAATTGCCAGAGACGAACTCGCCTGGATAACCTTGCGCAGCTTCTGACGTGCCAGCGCGTCGGAGACCAAAGACCATTTCCAATGACGGGAACGCCGCCAGTTCCGAAAAGCCTTTGGTAGTGTCTCGAAGGTATTTGTACAGGTCGTAGGAAACCAGGGAGAACTCTTTTTCTTGACTGTACCCACCTTGGTAGCAACAACGAGACTCTTTGCCCAGACGGTACAGTTCACCGGGGTTGGCCACCGGCAGCGACTTTAGCAAAACAGCGTGAACCAATGTGAAAATCGAAGTAGTAGCGCCGATGCCAAGCCCCAACGTCAGGACTGTCGCGATGGTGAATGTCGGGGTCACTCGCAACCGCCGTTGCGCGAAGCGCAAATCCTGCCAGCACGTCTCCACGAAAGATTCCCAGCCTCCAGAACGCACGACTTCCTTCGTAATTTCGAGACTGCCTCGCTCCAAGCGGACTGCGCGAAGGGCTTCCCTGCGGCTCATCCCTTGCTTCATCTTTTCGTCTGTCGCCATCTCCTGGTAGGCGCGGAGCTCCTCATCCAACTCCCGGTCGACCTGCTCCTTTCGGAACAATGACCGGAGGCCGCTTGTAATGTTCCGTAAGAAGGGCATACGCAGCTCCTACTCGTAACGCAAGGCGACCATAGGATCGACTCGCATCGCCCGGCTGGCTGGAAAGATGGCAGAAGCCGTGGCAACGACGAGCACCACGGCGGACGTTGCGAAGAGGATCGCGGGATCCGTGGGACTGACCTCGAAAAGCAGTGTTTGCATCAGGCGTGTGAGCGCAAAGGCGCCGCCAAGGCCGAGCGCAACGGCAACCGTTGAAAGTATGAGAGCTTCCTGCAGAACCATGCGCGCAACATCGAGAGAGCGCGCACCAAGAGCGACGCGAACGCCAATTTCCTGGGTGCGCTGGCTGACCGAATGCGAGACCACGCCGTAGACGCCAATCATGGCGAGGGCGAGGGCAATGCTGGCGAAGACCAGCAGCAGAGTCATCTGAAAGCGCGGACTGGAAACGGAATCGGATAAGACGCTATCCATCGTGCGAACTTGGGAGACGGCCTGATCGGGATCGACGCGATGAATGGCGGCTTCGGCAGCGCGCATGAGCTGGCGCGGATCGCCTTGTGCGCGGACGACGAGCGAAGCGAAATACATGGGGGTCTGAGCATTGGAAAGGAAGATGGTGGGTTCGGGAGTATCTTGAAGTTCGAGTTGGCGGGCATCCGTGACGACGCCAATGACTTGAACAGGATTGTTCACGGTCCAGCACACGTTCAATTGACGCCCGATGACGTTCTGATTCGGTGAGAACTTGCGGACAAAGGCCCGGTTGACAATCGCCAGGGCCGGAGTTTCGAGATGATCGCGATCCTCGAATTCGCGACCAGCAACTATCGGAGTGCCCATCGTCTTGAAATAGTCGGAACCGATGATGAGAAAACGCGCGTCGGGAGAGCCCGCTGTCTCCGGTGGCGGTTGATCGAGGGAAGCAAAGCAGGAGCCGGACATGGAACCCTCAAGAGGTAGAAAGTGTATGGAGCTGGCGGACTCGACACCGGGTGTGCGGCGAATCTCTGTGAGGATGTGCTGAAAATATTGTGAGCGCTTCAGTTTGTCACTGTAATGCGAGGGAGAAGTCCAGATGTGCATAGTGACAAGATGTTCGGAGCTGAAGCCGGGATCGACGGCGATGAGGCGGGTGAAGCTGCGGAGCATGAGCGCTGCGCCAAGGGACAAAAGAAGAGCGAGAGCGACTTCGGCAACAACGAAGGAACGGCGGAGCAGAAGTTGCGCGCCGCTTCCAACCCCGGAGCGCGGGCTACCTTGCGAAAGAGCCTCCTGAGGATCGATGCGAGAGAGACGCAGTGCCGGAACCAGACCGAACGCGATGGCGGTAAATAGAGTAGCTAGAAGGGTGAAAAGGAAAACGCGGGCATCAATGGTGACGGGTTCACTGCGCGGCAACGGGGCGTCCTGTGGGATAAGGGCCAACAGAGCGTGGAGACCAAAATTGGCGACGAAAAGACCCACAGACATGCCGACGAGAAACAAGAGCAAACTTTCGACGAGGAGTTGCTGAACGACGCGCGAGCGCGTAGCCCCAAGAGCAGTGCGCACGGCCAATTCCCGGTAGCGGCTTGTGCCGCGCATCAGCAAAAGGTTCGCGACATTCGCACAGGCGATCAGAAGAAGAAAGCCGACTGCAGCAAGCAGAACCCAAAGGGGACGGCGGACGTTGAGAGTGGCGTCCTCGAGCATCGGGAAGACGTTGGCGGTCCAGTTGTAGTTGAAGTCCGGGCGGACTTGCGCCGTGTACTTGGCTACGGAGGCGATGTCCTGACGAGCCTGGCTGAGAGAAACGCCGGGCTTGAGGCGCGCAACGACTGTAAGCCAACGGCCGCGAGCGGCCTTGTCATCGCGCTCGAGAACCATGGGAATCCAGAATTGCGACTTGAGCTTCGGGAAGGAAAAGCTCTCAGGCATAACACCGATGATGGTGTGGGGAATGTCGTTAACTAGCGTTTTCTTTCCGATGATGGAAGGATCGGCTCCGAATTGGCTGCGCCACAGTTGATAGCTGAGGATGACTTCGTTTTCGCGGCCAGAGAGTCCATCTTCGGGAACGAACGTGCGGCCGAGAAGGGGCGGAACGCCGAGTACGGAAAAGAATTCCGGGGAAGCGGTAAGCGCTGGCAAAGCGACGGGGCGGCCATCAATGTTGAGATTGGTGTCGCCGCCGGACATGGCAGCCATAGCCTCGAACGACCGCGAGCGGTCCCGCCAATCCATGAAATTCAGAGGACCCACCACGTTGCGCATGTCGGAATCCTTCAGCGAGGCTTCCCAGATGCGCACCAAACGATCCGGCTCAGGATAAGGTAAGGGGCGGAGCAGCATGGCGTTGACGACAGAAAAGATCGCGGAATTGGCACCGATGCCCAGGGCGAGCGTGAGGATGGCGACGAGCGTAAAGCCGGGGGTTTTGCGCAGCAAGCGGGCGGCGAAGAGCAAATCTCGCCATAGCGTGTCCACCAAGGATTCCCAGCCGCCAGAACGCACGACTTCCTTCGTAATTTCGAGACTGCCTCGCTCCAAGCGCACCGCGCGAAGGGCTTCCTTGCGGTTCATCCCTTGCTTCATCTTTTCGTCGGCGGCCATTTCGAGGTATTCGCCCAGTTCTTCATCTAACTCCCGGTTCGCCTGCTCCTTTCGGAAAAGGGAACGCAGCCCGCTCGTTATATTTCGCAGCAAGGACATCTATCCCACCTTAAGAAGCTTCGAGAATCCTCGCGATTGCCGTGACTTGCCTGCCCCATTCTCGCGTTTCGTTGTTGAGCCTCTTTCGTCCCTTCGCCGTCAGAGTGTAGTACCTCGCTCGCCTGTTGTTCTCAGTAGGTTTCCACTCACCATCGATTAGCCCATCCCTCTCTAATCGCTGAATGGCAAGAAATAACGAGCCCGCGTTGAGGCGAAAGACGCCCTTGCTCATTTGGTCGATTCGCACCGAAATCCCATAGCCATGAATAGGTTCCAGCGCCAACGTTTTTAGGATGAGCATGTCTAGAGTGCCTTGGACGAGGTCACTCGGCTTGTCTCGCATAAACCTGTTCCCCTTGGCTACCAGGAGGAGCATACGCCTCTCATACTGGTTGTCAAGAGGAGACACCCATGCCAAGGACCCGTTTTTTCCGTCCCAAGGTGCTCTTGTCCTATTCTTCCCCCGGGTGTACGATGCCCTCTCGGCAACAAGTTCGCGCTCCGCGGAGCTGGTACTAAAGGGTAGCGTTCCGCACCCACCTAGCGCGAACCGAAATTAGGAGGCTTCATGGCAACAGCAACGACCGCGTTCGAACCTACTGTCAAAATCAGCGCGACCAAACTCCTCATTAACGGGCAATGGGTCAATAGCGCGTCCGGCAAAACTTTTCCAACCATCAATCCCTCAACCGGCGAAGTCATTACCCAGGTAGCGGAAGCCGACGCCCCCGACGTCGACAAGGCCGTAAGCGCAGCGCGCGCCGCCTTCGAAACCGGGGCATGGCGAAAAAAACTCTCCGCCTCGCAACGCGGCAATCTTATGTACAAGTTAGCGGACCTCATCGAGAAGAATGCCGACGAACTTGCGCAACTTGAGGCCCTCGACAACGGCAAGCCCTATCACGTCGCTCGCACCGCGGACCTCCCGCTCACCATCGCCTGCTATCGCTATTACGCCGGCTGGGCCGATAAGAATCAGGGCAAGACCATTCCCGTCAACGGGCCCTATTTCACCTACACCAAGCACGAGCCAGTCGGTGTTGCCGGCCAGATCATCCCGTGGAATTTCCCGCTCCTCATGCAAGCCTGGAAACTAGGCCCCGCCCTCGCAGCGGGTTGCACCGTCGTACTCAAACCCGCGGAGCAGACGCCCTTGACCGCCTTGCGCGTCGGCGAACTCATCAATGAAGCTGGATTCCCGCCAGGTGTCGTCAACATTCTCCCTGGCTACGGCCCGACCGCTGGCGCCACCATCGCACGCCACATGGATGTCGACAAAGTTGCCTTCACCGGCTCCACGGAAGTCGGCCACCTCATCATGCGCGCCGCTGCGGATTCGAATCTCAAACGCGTCACCTTGGAGCTCGGCGGCAAGAGTCCCAACATCGTCTTCGCCGACGCCGATATGGAGCAAGCCATCGAGGGCGCGCACTTCGCGCTCTTCTTCAATCAAGGTCAGTGCTGCTGCGCCGGCTCGCGCCTCTATGTCGAAGAAAAAGCCTACGACGAATTCGTGGAGAAGAGCGCCGCACGCGCGAAGAAGCGCACCGTGGGCAATCCGTTCGACAAAGCTACCGAGCAGGGGCCGCAAGTCGATCAGGACCAGTTCAACAAAGTGATGGGCTACATCGACACCGGCAAAAAAGAAAAAGCCAAGCTCGTCGCCGGCGGCAATCGCGTGGGGAACAAGGGATATTTCATCGAGCCGACCGTTTTTGCCGACGTGCAGGACAACATGAAGATCGCGCAGGAAGAAATCTTCGGGCCGGTGATGTCCATCCTGAAATTCAAGGACACCCGCGAAGTCGTCGAGCGTGCCAACAAATCGCTCTACGGCCTCGCCGCCGCGGTGTGGACCAAGGACATCACCAAGGCTCACGCCATCGCCGACGGCGTCCGCGCCGGCACGGTCTGGGTGAATTGCTACGACGTCTTCGACGCCGCCGCACCGTTCGGCGGCTACAAGCAGTCCGGCATCGGCCGCGAACTCGGCGAATACGGGCTGGCCAACTACACGGAAGTAAAAACCGTCACTGTCAAGCTCTGACGAAATCCTCGTAGGGAGGCAGCCCGCCTGCGGCAGGCAGGCATACTGCGCCCCTTCTCGGCACGACGTAACCCGCGAGGCGCAGTGTGTCATCCTGAGGTCCCGGCGCATTTCCGCCGGGTCGCAGGATCTCAACCGCAAATGCCGCTGCGATCCATTGTGCGCGCAAACGCTGTAGCTGTAGCTGGGCTATGCCTTCGCCGCCCTGGCCGCAGGACGCGCTTGCTTGGCTTCCCACGCCTTGCGTAATTCTTCGCGGCCTGCCAGCACGTGCGCTTTCGCATCTTCAAAACTTTTGTAGACGCGCGTGCCTTTAATCGTGTTGCACGGACTGCAGCAGGCGACCAGATTCGCCGGATCTTTCTTGCCCTTCTTTGCGCGCGGAACGACAAAGTCCACGCGCATGACCAGAGCGCTTTCAAAACTGGCTCTTCCATCCAGCCCGCAATACTGGCAGCGGTAATCGTCCCGCTCCAGAATCGCCAGACTTTCTTTCAAAGTGGTCGGCTTGTCCACCAGGGTAAACGTCGTGATATCCAGCGGCATGAGGAACC
>Ga0307479_10003846_pt1 | contig 13735 bp, 9 predicted proteins | sample atmos_gasesECM4C_FD_203743 | JGI IMG/M metagenome (GOLD analysis project Ga0307479, IMG submission 203743) | Hardwood forest soil microbial communities from Morgan-Monroe State Forest, Indiana, United States - atmos_gasesECM4C_515 | ecosystem: Environmental > Terrestrial > Soil > Temperate...
GTCCATATCCTGCACTGTGGAACAGGTTTCTGTGGGCTTGGTTTGCGCCGTTAGAACTAGCGGCAAGGCAATCAGAAGGAGCGTTAACAGACGTGAACAGAGGCGGATCATAGTCTTCTCAAAAAAGGCAGAGCTGCCGGCCTGCAGCCGCTTGCAATAATAGATGCGAAATCCCGCAACTCGGGTGGTTTCCCGCGTTCTCAAGATTACTCCAGCTTGTTTTTCTGCGCGATTTGGCCGTGGCTGGAGTAGCATAAATCTGCGTGTTCAAGCCAATGTTTATCGCCGGGTTTGGAGTGGCCCTGCTCTCAGGTACGTTTGTGAGCGGCCAGCAGACGCAGACCGGGCCTCCCGCGCAGCCTACGCCGTCCATTTACAACCGTATGCGCCGATTTCCGCCGCAGACGCCGGGAGACAATCAGCAAAATCCTCAGCAACAGCAAACAACTCAAACACAACAATTTCCTAATCCCGCGCAACAGTTTCCGCCAGAACAGCAGGGTGTGCCAGGACAGCGTCCACCGATTGCGCTTCCGCACGCAACCGCGCCTAACCAGGCGCAAGCGTCTCAGCCGCTTGAGCATGGCATCGCGCCAGCTAATCCGCAAACTTCGGCTCCGCAGCCGCCCACATCGCCTTATGGGCTGGCATTGCAGCCTGCCAATCCTCCTCGAATTGGTTACGCCGGTGGTCAGTTGACCGTGAGCGCCGATAACTCCTCGCTCACCGACATCCTCAATAGCGTGGGGCGGATTACTGGAGCGCATATCGAGGGCAACCACGCGGATTCAGAACGTGTTTTTGGGGAATTTGGCCCGGGCAGGCCTCGCGATGTGCTGAATTCGCTGTTATCCGGATCGCGCTACGACTACATTCTGGTGGGCGCGATCGACGACCCTGGAGACATTAAGCAGGTTATGCTGAGCCCTCATGGGAGCTCTCTTGAAGGCGCCGCGACCGCTTCTAAGCAGGCCGCGGGCCAGCCTAATTCCCCGCAGGTCGAACAAGATAACGATGAAGCCGTTGTTGCTCCGCAACCCATTGTCGAACCGCCCCAGCCGCAAGTCCAGGTGACCACTCCCACGGAACAAGCCCCTCCGAATCAGCAGCAGGTAAAAACTCCGGAGCAGTTGCTGCAGGAATTGCAGCGTCTGCGTCAGCAGCAGCAACAGCAACAGCAGCAAACTCCGCGCTGAACCCGTGAACCGCAACGCGTAGAGACGCAGCATTGCTGCTTCTCTACTTTGGTGAGTCGATATCCTTCAACCCAAAAAGAAAAAGCTCCACAAGGGAGCTCTATCTTTTGGGGAGGATGAAACTTGATTGAAATTCTTAGCTGGCGACGTTGGCCGGGAACTCAATGATGGTGGCTGTAGCCTTCGCTGGACGGCGGCTCATCGCACGAAGAATGCCGCTTACCGCCGCGTAACCGGAACAAACACCCAGGATCATGGCTGAAAGGATAGTGGCGAAAACGATTGTGCTGAGGATCAGACTATTCACCGTGGCCGAACTCACCAATTGAGGATTCACTTTTCCGTTCCGCCTTTTGGATGTCGTTTCGCAGGAGCCAGTTGTTCAACTCTGCTTTTACCGGCCCATTGTGCTCCTGAACCCGAGAATCTCGTTCATGTCTCTGGTTCATGTACTTCTGCACTTGGAGCAACTACTGCCTGCGAACTTGCTATTTATCGTTCAAAACGCTGAAAACAACCAGATTACGCAAGTAATCATTCCTTTCTTTGGTGCGCAAGCGGAACGCCGGCAAAGCCGGAAGGTAACTTTAACCTGCATTGACGCTGGCAGATGTTGACAACTAAGATACGGACGTAGCGTTGTGCCTACCGCTCAACGAAGTTTTCTGTAGTGCTGCACTCTCCTGATGGCAATAACCTCGATCCGGGTCCGCGGGGCTCGTCAACATAATCTGAAGAACATCAGCGTGGAGATCCCGCGCAATACCTTCACCGTGATCACCGGTCTCAGCGGTTCAGGCAAGTCCTCGCTAGCCTTCGACACCATCTACGCTGAAGGGCAGCGGCGGTACGTCGAAACTCTCTCCGCTTACGCTCGCCAGTTTCTCGACCAAATGGAGCGGCCCGAGGTTGATGCCATCGACGGCCTCAGCCCTTCAATCGCCATTGAGCAGAAGACTACAACCCGCAATCCGCGTTCAACCGTAGGCACGATCACTGAGATTTATGACTATTTGCGCCTGCTCTACTCGTCAGTCGGAGTACCGCACTGCCCCAATTGCGGACGCGAGATCAGCCGGCAATCCGCCGAACAGATCGTGCAGCAGGTGATGTCGCTGAAGCCGGAAGAGCGCGTCATGGTGCTGGCGCCCATCGTTCGCGGACGCAAAGGCGAATTCAAGAAGGAGCTGGAGAAGCTGGCGCAGCAAGGATTTACCCGTGCCCGCATCGACGGCGACCTGCGCAATCTGGACGGAGGCGAAGACGGACTCGACGAAATCAAGCTCGATAAGCGCAAGAATCACACCATCGAGGTCGTAGTCGATCGCTTGCTGGTGAAGCCGGGGATCGAAAAGCGGCTGGAGAATTCGGTCGCAACCGCCATGAAGCTCGCCGATGGGTTGGTGATGGTCTCGGTGGTCGATGGCGACGAGCGCATGTATTCGGCCAAAATGGCGTGTCCCGAATGCGGAATCAGCGTCCCTGCCCTGGAGCCGCGCTCGTTTTCTTTCAACAGCATCTACGGAGCCTGTCCGGAGTGTCACGGACTGGGCAGCCGCTATGACTTCGATCCGGCAAAGCTGATCGTCGATTGGTCGAAGCCTCTGTTGGAAGGCGGCCTGGGACCGGGCTCCGGCTCGACATACCTACAGCGTCTGTTGGAGATCGCGGCCCAGGTTTACAAGCTCGATCTGAGCATTCCCTTCGAAAAGCTACCTGCGGAGCAGCAGAATCTGGTGCTCTACGGGCCGCCCGAACGCGAGGCGGCGCGCAGCGGCTTCCATGGCATACTCGCGTTTCTCAAACAGAACCTCGAGGAGTCCACGTCCGAGAGCTACCGCGAGTGGCTGCTGGAATACATGTCAGCCACGACGTGCCCGGTATGCCAGGGCAAGCGCCTGCGCCAGGAGAGCCTGGCAGTGCAAGTGAATGGCATCGGCATCGCCGACTTTACGGGCATGCCAGTTTCCCGCGCTCTACAGGCCGCACAGACGATCACGCTCGATCAGCGTGGACAGATCGTTGCCGGTCGCGTGCTGCGCGAGATCGCCGAGCGGCTGCAATTTCTGGACGCCGTCGGTCTCGGCTACATCTCGCTCAATCGATCCGCGGCAACACTCTCAGGAGGAGAAGGTCAGCGAATTCGATTGGCTACGCAGATCGGCTCCAAGCTGCGCGGAGTGCTCTATGTGCTCGATGAGCCCTCGATCGGCCTGCATCATCGCGACAACAGCCGGTTGATTGCTGCGCTGGAGTCGCTGCGCGATCTCGGCAACACAGTCCTCGTAGTTGAGCACGATGAGGAGACTATCCGCCGGGCTGACTATGTGATCGATCTCGGACCTGGGGCCGGACGTCATGGCGGAGAGTTGGTGGCCCAGGGCACTCCCGAAGAAATCGAACGCGCGCCGGGGTCGCTGACCGGCAGGTACATCTCCGGCGAGATGAACATCGGCGCCCGCTTCGAGCCGCGGCAAGCGAACGGCAAGGCCCTCGCGGTGCTGGGCGCGCGCGCAAATAATCTCAAGAACCTCGACGTGAGTTTCCCGCTCGGGGTGATGACCGTCGTCACAGGTGTAAGTGGGTCGGGTAAATCGACATTGGTGAATGACATTTTGTATCGTGCGCTGGCCAAGAGCCTCTACCGCTCGCGGGAGGAGCCTGGAACGCACAAAAGCGTTAACGGGATGGAGAATATCGACAAGGTGATTCGCATCGACCAATCCCCTATCGGACGAACTCCGCGCTCGAATCCCGCAACCTACACCGGTGTCTTCACGCAGATACGCGATCTATACGCCATGCTGCCGGAGTCGCGCGAACGCGGATACAAGGCTGGACGGTTTTCTTTCAATGTGAGCGGCGGCCGATGCGAAGCGTGCCAGGGAGAGGGTCAGCGCCGCATTGAGATGAACTTCCTGCCAGATGTGTATGTGCAATGCGAAGTCTGCGGTGGCAAGCGCTACAACCATGAGACGCTGCAGGTGCGTTACAAAGAGCAGTCCATCGCCGACCTACTGGAAACGCCCATTGCAGATGCGCTGCCGATCCTCGAAGACATTCCGCAGGTGCGTCAAAAACTGCAGACGTTAGTGGATGTCGGCCTGGGATACATCCAGTTAGGACAATCTGCCGTCACGCTTTCCGGCGGGGAAGCGCAACGCATCAAACTGGCACGCGAATTGAGCAAGCGCCAGACTGGGCGCACGCTTTATCTGCTCGATGAACCCACCACCGGATTGCATTTTGAAGACGTGAAGAAGCTGCTCGACGTTCTCCACCGGCTCACAGATCTCGGCAATACCATCGTCATCATCGAGCACAACCTTGACGTAATCCGCAATGCCGATTGGATCATCGATCTCGGTCCGGAAGGTGGGGAAGAAGGCGGACGCCTGGTCGGGCAAGGCCCTCCGCAGCAAGTCGCGAGGATCAAGAAGTCTTATACCGGCCAAGCGCTCGCGGAATACATGGCCCAGGCCAAGTGGAATGCCAAGGAGAATCGGATGAAGGAGGATCGGGTGATCGGGTGAAGGAGGAACTCCGGCTGTCCGCCTTCGGCCAGCACCGATTTCCGTGATGAATCGGCAACAAAACCATTATTGCCGAACGCAGACAGCCGAGTGCCGACAGCCTTTAGTATCTGCTGATGGTCTGGTCGTCTCCCCTCGCCCGATCATCCGATTTCTTGTAGATTCAAACTCAGCCAATCCGTGTCCCTGACTCCCGATTCTCCCCTGAACCCGATCCCTGAACCGACTGCCGAAGAAGCAGTCTTGCTACCCGTGCCTCAATCTGAGGAGCCGCCCTGGGGAATTATCGATGTAATTCTGATTGCGATTTTCAGTCTCATTGCCACGGGACTGCTCACACTGATCGCCTTTGGAACTCTTCATGCTGTGCCGCGATGGAAGCATTACACGCCACAACAACTGGCTGCGGAGCCGCTGGCAGTCGTCGTTCCCCAGGCCGTCGCTTATCTACTAACGCTCCTTTTCATGATGGTGGTGGTACGGAGAGGCACCAACACACCTTTCTGGCAGGCGGTGAAGTGGCGTTGGCCGCAAAAAATCTATGCCTACTTAGCTGCAGGAATCGCGCTGTCACTGGCGATTCAGGTGGGGTCCAGCTTTCTGCCGATTCCCAAGTCATTGCCGATCGACGAATTTTTCAAGACTACTCATGCGGCCTGGGTGCTTGCTATCTTTGGCGTGCTTATCGCGCCATTCTTCGAAGAGCTGTTTTTTCGCGGCTTTCTTTATCCCGCTCTGCACCGCAGAATCGGTTTCCTTGCTGCTCTGGTTTTGAATTCGCTTCTCTTCGCCTTTACCCACGAAGGACAGCTCGCGCACGCCTGGGCGCCACTGCTGGTGTTGTTTGTAGTTGGTATGGTCCTGACTTACGTCCGCGAACGCACTGGATCGGTAGCCAGAAGCTTTCTAGTCCATGCCGGGTACAACGCCTTTCTTTTCGGCATGATCTTCGTGGCCACCAACGGCTTCAGGCATATGGAGAAGCTGCGGTGAGGAACCGGCAATCGGCATTCGGCCAACTCTGTTATTTGAAGTGCGCGCCATCGCTTCGATTAGGATCGTTTGTGCTGTGATTGAAAAAGTCTGAGCAATCTTCAAGGCTGAGGTGTTTGGCCGAATGCTGAGTGCCGAATGCCGAGTGCCACTTCCTGAATGCTACTGTATGTCCATGCCCAACACTCGCGACCTGCTACTCAACATGCTCGCGCGCAAATCGTTCCGGCTAGGAGAGTTCAAGCTCTCGTCCGGCAGGACCAGCGACTATTACATCGACTGCCGCACGACTACACTGCACGCTGAAGGAGTCCGGCTCACAGGGCGCGTATTTCTCGATCTGATTCAGAGCAAGAAGTGGAAGCCTGCCGCAATCGGAGGACTCACCTTGGGAGCCGATCCGATTGTCGCCGCAGTTGCTCTGCTCACCTCGCAATCGGTGCAGACCCGCGCGCCGGCGCGTCCCAAGCCGGTGGATGTTGATGAATTTCTCATTCATGGTTTTCTTGTGCGCAAACAGGAAAAAGCCCACGGCACAGGACAGCGCATCGAAGGGTTTCGCGAGAAAGGCGCTCGCGTGGTGATCGTCGATGATGTTTGTACCACTGGTTCTTCAACCATTCAGGCGATTGAAGCCGCGCGCGAGTTCGGGTTTCAGATAGCCGGAGTCGCCTGCCTGGTAGAGCGCGAAGAAGCCGGCGGCCGCCTCGCGGTGGAGAAAGCCGCAGGTTCGACGGAGTTCGTTTCGATCTTCAAAGCGTCTGAGGTGAGGGCCGCGCACGTAGCGAAGGAGTAAGGCGTTTCCGGAAAAGGCGTTTCAAAGAACCGTTTCACAAAAAGCGTTTCAACGCCAAAGCTCACCGGAAGATACACGATTCGTTACGTGCACAATCCTGCAGTTGAAACGCCTTTCTTGAAACGACTCACCTGAAACGCTTTTCTGGAAACGTCTCCGTCCGACAGCGTGGGTACAATAGAATCTAACCAATGGTTAAAACCCTCGAATGGACCTCTGCTGGCGTGCGCTTCATCGATCAGACGCGCCTGCCGACGGAGGAGGTCTATGTTACTTGTCGCGACTACCGCGAAGTTGCCACCGCGATCCGCGACATGGTTGTTCGCGGTGCGCCTGCGATTGGCGTGGCTGCCGCCATGGGAGTTGCCCTTGGAGTGCGCGATTCCAAAGCCGCCACTTACGCCCAACTTAAGCCGGAGCTAGACGAAATCTGCAACACTCTGGCGGCAACAAGGCCAACCGCTGTGAACCTCTTCTGGGGAATTCAGCGCATGCGTGAGCGCGCAGAGCAACTAGCATCCCGACCTATCGTTGAAATTCGGCAAGAGCTCATTGAAGAAGCGCAACAAATGTATCTTGCCGACATTGCTGCCTGCGAAGCAATGGGACGTAATGGAGCTGTGCTCATGCCGTCAGCAGGCGGAGTGTTGACCCACTGCAACGCTGGTGCGCTTGCTACCTGCGGATACGGCACTGCGCTGGGCGTAATTCGCGCAGCAGTGGAGGCCGGAAAGAAAATCCATGTCTTCGCCGATGAGACGCGTCCATTTCTCCAAGGCTCGCGGCTTACCGCATGGGAGCTGGCCAAAGACGGAATTCCTACTACCGTCATCTCCGACAACATGGCTGGCGCCATGATGAAGCAGGGCAAGATCGACGCTGTGGTGGTCGGCGCCGATCGGATCGCAGCCAACGGCGATGTGGCCAACAAGATCGGCACCTACTCGATTGCGGTGCTTGCCCGAGCGCATGAAATTCCTTTTTACGTCGCCGCACCCTGGTCCACCGTGGATCTGGCGACTCCCAATGGCGATCGTATCCCCATTGAGCAACGCCCCGCGCGCGAAGTCACCCATATTGGGGACAAGCAAATTACGCCAAACGGAATCAGCGTAGAGAACCCCGCGTTTGACGTCACTCCGCATCGTTACGTCGCTGCCATCATCACCGAACGAGGAATCTCAAAGGCGCCCTATGCGGAGTCGTTAGCTATTCTGGGAAAACAGCCGAGCGAGATGCCACTGGCTGGCGCGGTGAAGTAGCGTATGATTGGCACTCTTCGTGACCAAGAAAAGAAAGAAAAAGAAGAAGTTCAGCGCGGCCAAAGCGGTGAAAGCCCTGGCTCGAGACTTGATCGGTGCTCCTCCGCCCGTCCAGAGGATTCCCACGCTCAAGGAATCCCGAAAAGTTTCAAAACACAAGCCGACTCTAGGCAAGATGCTTTCGGAAGAGTGATTCTTTCGAGACAGGTCTAATCCCACTTCTACAGTCGGGCCATACAATTAACGAAGATCGCCTATTGCAAGATTATGTCCTTCCGCTCCGGTTTCGTCTCCATCATCGGCCGTCCCAACGCGGGAAAGTCCACGCTGCTGAATGCGTTGGTCGGCGAGAAGGTGGCGATTGTTACGCACAAGCCTCAGACTACCCGCCACCGCATCCAGGGATTCGTCAACGTAAAGGGCGGGAAGGGAAGACCTCCGGGACAGATCGTTTTTATCGATACTCCCGGCGTGCACAAGCCGGACTCACCGCTGGGCAGCCGCATGATGCGCGAGGTGAACGGCGCACTGGAAGAGCGCGACCTGGTGCTGCTGATCGTCGATGTCACCCAACCATTTGGCAAGGGCGATCAGTTCGTTCTCGATCTTCTGAAGGACGTCGGCTCGCCGGTAATTCTGCTGCTCAACAAGATTGACGCCATCGAAAAGCCGAAGCTGCTGGAGATCATCGAACGCTACTCCAATTTCCGGGAATTCGCGGAAATCATTCCCATTTCGGCGACCAAGCGCAAAGGGCTCGAAGAACTCATCGACATCGTCATCAAGCGGCTTCCCGAAGGGCCTCGCTACTTCGAAAAAGACCAGATAACCGATCAGCCGGAACGCGTCCTGGTATCGGAGATGATCCGCGAGCGCGTACTCATCGAGACCGGCCAGGAGGTGCCATATGCCACCGCCGTGAAGATCGAGCGTTTTGAAGAAGGAGCTAAGGTCACACACATCGCCGCCGCCATTTATTGCGAGCGCGAAGGCCAGAAAGGAATTCTGATCGGCAAGGGCGGAGCTATGCTGAAACGAATCGGCACTTCCGCTCGCAAGCAGATCGAACGGCTGCTGGGGACGAGGGTCTTTTTGGAACTCTTCGTAAAAGTGCGCGAAAACTGGCGCAATTCGGAAGCTGCCCTCGACGAACTGGATTGGCGCAGGCAAATCGGTGAGTAGAAACCTAGCAAGAAATCACTTTCCGCGACTTGGGGCAACTCAGTTTTGAGCTTTCAGCAACTTAACTTCCGGTAGCTCGCCACTACCGAGAGGTGGAAAGTGCTTAAGAGTCGTCACTTCGTCGTCTTCTGCCTTTACTTATCTTCACAATTCGCAATCGCCGATCAAATCACATTGAAAAACGGGGATCGCATTACCGGCACAATTACCAGTGCCGATACCACATCGCTCAACCTCAAGACCGATGCAGCAGGGACCCTCGCCATTAAGTGGGATGCCGTGCTGGCGGTTTCCTCAGACCAGCCGCTGTTTCTGACTTCGAAAGCCGGCCAGGTGGTTGTGGGGACAGTCAGCACAGCAGACGGCAAGTTTCAGGTTGCCACCAAGAGCGGGGGAACGGTGACGCTCGACAAAGACGACGTGAAAAATGTCCGCTCTGAATCTGAGCAGAAAGCATACGGAGCGTGGGGAGGCTTCCTGGATTCTGGATTAAGTCTCTCCCGCGGCAACTCGGAGACTACGAACTTTACCCTTGGAGCTACCGCGACCCGGACTACGGAGAAGGACAAAGCCAGCGCGTTCCTGAATTCGCTTTACTCGAAAGGCAAGACGAATGGCGTCAATTTGACGACCGCCAACGCTATCCACGCCGGACTTCGCTTCGACTTCAACCTGAGCGACAAACTCTTCGCTTTTGCCTTCACCGACTTCGATCGGGATCGTTTCCAGCAGCTCAACCTGCGGAACGTACTGGGCGGCGGCCTGGGATATCACGTCATAAAGACCGATCCCACCAACTTCGATCTCTTTGCCGGCGCATCTTTCAATCAGGAGTACTTCAGCACTCTAGATCGCAAGTCGGGAGAATTGCTGGTCGGGGAGTCTCTGGATCACAAGTTTTCCGGCGCCTTCTCGGTCAAAGAGCGTTTGGAGTTCTATCCGAATGTAACCGACACCGGCCAGTACCGCATCGTGTTCGACACTGCAGCGATCACGAAGGTGACCAAAATCTTTAGCTGGGAGATCGATGCCAGCGATCGCTATCTCAGCAATCCGGTGAATGGACTAAAAGGCAACGATCTGCTGCTTACCACGGGCGTGCGCGTGGCTTTTGGCGCGAATAAAGGACTGTAGAAGGCAACATCAAGAGCTAGAACACGGATTGAACGGATTGAACGGATCGGACGGATAAAAAAAGAGGCAAGTCATATATTCGGAGTGCCGCCAAGCGGCACTTGTGAGAGTGGGTATGGATCGTTAGGAACGGGTCCGGTTTCCAGCCGGACGAATGAGAATTGGACTGGGTACTCTTTAGGTGCTTAGGGCGAAGAACATCGCGCACCTCGCTCAGATTTTCATCTGTCTCTGCGTAGAACCATAAAGACTTACGCGTCCGACTCCACCCTAAAGAGTCATCCGTCCAATCCGTTGAATCCGTCCAATCCGTGTTCTGGCTTTTGCTGTTAGCTAACAGCCAACAGCATTCACATGCCATCGTAATTCGGACCGCCTCCGCCTTCCGGCGGCACCCAGGTGATGATCTGGTACGGGTCCATGATGTCGCATGTCTTGCAGTGTACGCAGTTTGCGAAGTTAACTTGAATCTGTTTGCCGTTAGGAACGTCAGTGGCTTCGACCATCTCGTACACTTTCGCGGGACAGAAATGCTGGCATGGGTTTCCGAACTCCACCGTGCAGCGCGTGTTGCAGATATCGGTGTCGTGGATGACGAGGTGAATCGGTTGATCGTCGTCATGCTTCGTGCCTGAATGATAGACATCGGTCAGCTTATCGAAGGTCAGTTTGCCATCGCCTTTAACGGGACCAAGAATGTGTTCGCGCTCGTATCCCCCCTTCGGTAAATTTCCGATGTGCTCCAGGCGTTCGTATCCCGCGTGACTGGCGTAACGCTCATGCAGTCCGCGTCCCAGTGTGACTTGTTGCAAGGCAGTGTGAATCATGCCTTCGAGCAATCCGTTCTCGAAACCCTGATGGAAGTTGCGGACCTTCCATAGCTCTTCACGAATCCAGCTTTTCTCCACACGATTTTTGTAGCTCGAAAGCTGATTGACGCTGAAGTCGCCATCGACCAGCGCTTCGTAGGCAGTTTCCGCGGCCAGCATCCCGCTCTTGATGGCGAGATGAATCCCCTTCAGCCGCTGCGAGTTCAGGAAGCCGGCGGAGTCGCCGGTGATCATCCAGCCATCGCCCGCCAACGGCGGAATCGAGAACCAACCGCCATACGGCATGGTCTTTGCGCCGTAGCGGATCATCTTTCCGCCGCCCAGCAGTTGGCGCATGAAGGGATGTGTCTTGAAGGTCTGCATCACATGATGAGGATCGAGGCGCGGATCTTTGTAATCGAGACCGGTGACAAAACCCAGGGAGACGATGTTGTCTTTGCTGCCGTAGATCCACGCGCCACCGTATTCGTGATTGGTGAGCGGCCATCCCATGGTGTAGATCACTTCGCCGGGAGCGATGCGCCCGGCGGGAACTTCCCAAAGCTCCTTCACGCCGACACCATATGTTTGCGGATTGCGGTCTTTGTCGAGCTGAAAGCGTCCGATGAGCTGCTTGGTCAGCGAACCGCGGGGGCCCTCGGCAAGGATCGTGACCTTTGCTTTCAGGTCGTATCCAGGTTCGAAGTTCGATTTGGGTTGATTCTGTTTGTCGAGACCTTTATCGTCGGTGCGAATTCCGACCACACGATCGTTCTCGACCAGCAGCTCCGATCCGGCAAATCCGGTGAAGACAGTGATGCCGGCCTGCTCAACTTTCTCTCCCAGCCACTTCACGAATCTGTTGATGGAGATCACGTAGTTGCCATGATCGCGCATGGGAGGCGGCGTGATGGGAAACTTAAATTTCGAGTTTTCCGTGAGGTAATAGACCGCTTCTTTGCCAACCGCGGCATCGATGGGCGCCTCTTTCTCGAAGCCGGGCAACAGCTCCCGCATGGAACGCGGATCGAGCAACGCGCCCGATAGACAATGCTGTCCAACCTCGCGCGCCTTCTCCAGGACATAAATGTTCTCTTTGCTCAGAGGCCACTCGGGATTCTTCTTGTTGTGCTCGTCGATAAGCTGAGAAAGGCGCAGCGCGCAAGCCATTCCTGCGGGTCCGCCGCCAACGATGACGACGTCTGCGTCCATTTGGGGACGAGAGGGGACGGAGATCGGGGTGCGGAAGATCATAGGAGAGAAAAGCGTTTCACAAAAGGCGTTTCAAGGAAAGGCGTTTCAGGAAAAGGCGTTTCAAAACCGGATTTTGGGAGAGTGCGATCAGCGTTCTCGATTGAGTGCACTATGCTCCTGCGCCTCGGCCTTTCTGCTCACGTAAGGAGTCGATGAGGGCGTTAATCAATCGCAGGAGCTGAAACGCTTTTTGCTCAACTTCGTTCAATCGCTCCGTGGTCAAGTATTTTCTTCCGCCCGCGATCTCCAGTTGCGTGACGGTTTCAAGCAACGATCCACGTGCATGTCCGAGAAACTGTATGAACTCACCTTTCGTCAGTCGTCCTTGTCCTTCGGCTATGTTCGACGCTATCGAGACAACGGCGCGACGAATCTGCGAAGTCATTCCATAGACTTCTTGCTTCGGGAACGAATCTGAGATGTCATATACCTCTAAAGCAAAGGTCTTCGCCTCTTGCCAAACTACGAGATCTTTGAAGAAGTAAGACATGCTCTTAGATTGTCTGCAGTCTCTAAGTTTGTCAGAACAAGAAGTTGAAACGTTCTTTCTTGAAACGCCTTTCTCGAAACGCTTTTTCCGGAAACGCCCTTCTCACTAAGCCTTTGCCTTTCTCACTTCTTCCGTCAGCGCGGGCACGATGTCGAAGAGATTTCCAACGACACCGTAGTCGGCGATTTCGAAGATTGGCGCTTCGGGGTCCTTGTTGATGGCGATGATGCTGCGCGAGCCTTTCATGCCGACGATATGTTGGATCGCGCCGCTAATTCCCAAAGCGAGATAGAGTTTCGGGGCCACGGTTTGACCGGATGAGCCGATTTGGCGGTCCATGGGAAGCCAGCCGGAATCGCAAATGGGACGCGAAGCGGCAATCTCGCCGCCGAGAGCTTCGGCGAGAGCCTTGGCCAGGTCGATGTTTTTCGGCTCTTTGATTCCTCGTCCGACGGAGACGATGATCTCCGCCTGCGTCAGGTCCACGGCCTGCTTGGCTTCCTTGAAGATTTCAAGCGGCTTCACGCGAATGGTTCCGGCGTCCACTTGCGCGCCAACTTTCTCTACCGGAGCAGGGCTTGTTCCCATTTCGACCTTGTCCGCGCGATAGGCTCCGGCTTGAAATGTGGCAAAGTGAGGAGGGTCGCAACTGAAGGAGACGTCCGCCGCGAACTTGCCCTGAAACATCTGGCGAGTGAATACCAGCTTGTCGCCGTCTTTTCGATATCCAACCGAATCGCTGATGAGCGTGCGTCCCAGCGACGCGGCGAGTTTGGGGGCGAAGTCGCGCACCTGGTACGTGTGCGGCATCAGCACCAGTCGGGGATGCTTGGCAGAGACAAATTGCTTTAGCGCGGCGACGTAGGCGTCTGCGGTGTAATGCTCAAGCGGTGTTCCCTCGAGGGCATAGGCTTTTGCGAGTTTGACCTTGGCGATCTCCTGGGCGATCGCGCCGATGTTCGCGCCGACCACCGCTGCCTCCACAGTCCAACCCGTATTCGACGAGATCGATTGCGCTGCGGCGAGCGTCTCCATCGAAACTCGGTTGAGTTTGCCTTCACGTTGCTCGACAACGACGAGGATAGT
>Ga0307479_10003847_pt1 | contig 13733 bp, 6 predicted proteins | sample atmos_gasesECM4C_FD_203743 | JGI IMG/M metagenome (GOLD analysis project Ga0307479, IMG submission 203743) | Hardwood forest soil microbial communities from Morgan-Monroe State Forest, Indiana, United States - atmos_gasesECM4C_515 | ecosystem: Environmental > Terrestrial > Soil > Temperate...
CGCCGTGCGGGAACGCCCTTTTTGAAGCGAAATTGTCGCGAGCCGATAGCTCCGAAACTGACAAATTATAGTCCCACCTCGCACGACCGGCAGCGATCATTTGCTGTCCCGAAATACCGCGCTACGGTTTGCTTTCCCGCTTGCCCGGAACCTGCAATGCCAAATCTGCCGTCCCGAACAATCCTGTGAGGTTATCGCGCACGCCTAGGCGCAAAATGTACTTCCCCGGCGCCAGCCGGATGGGCACGCTCATGGGCAGTTCCTGCTTGCTCACTTTTTCGTAAGTCGGCTCTGGCAGTGACGCCTCCGCAGTCTGCACCTCCGACTTGACCCGCTTGCCGTCGGGGGTGAAGGCCTGTACTTCAAACTGCAGCATGCAATGGTGGAGGTTTCCGGCTTCGGTTTGAAATGAAAGAGTGGAAGGATCTATCGCAAATTCAACCACCGTATCCGAGTCCGGCGACGGAGGCATCGCCCTAGCCATGAAGGTCACCTCCGTGGAGGGCAGCCAATTCGCGCTTAAGGCCGCCGTCAGCGTCCGATCACCGTCACTTTTTTTCCAATCCCTAGGGTTCACTGCGAAATATCCGCGGCGGTAGCGCAATTGCGTGCCCGGCCGGTCCACCAGCAATTTGATATTGCGAAACTTCCCGTCCCACGCTTTCTTGTTGGGGTAATAACCGAGCATGTAATAGGAACCCGATTCCGTCAGGGCCGATTGAATGGCTTGATTAAGGTCGTTGCTATTGAAGTAGCGCCCACCCGTATCGCGGGCAATCGTTTCCATCGCATCGTGGGTGGAGAATCGTTGGAAGGACTCGGTGCTCAAGGTGCGATTGGTGTCGATGCCAAGGACGACCTTCCCTGGATCCCGTCCGCTCCGGCTCGGATCTCCCAGGCTGCTCGGCACCAGCCCGCCCGCGTCAATGGTGTACGTGGCTACGTGGGCATCATTCAGCAGATTGATCGTCCGCCGGATTTCATCGCCATAATTTCTTTCCGCCTCCATCGCACTCGGCGAATCTCCCACCACGGAAAACGGAAACCCGGTGGAAAACCACAGCAACACCTTGCGTCCACTCTGTCCGGACATGAAGCGGGCGATCTCCTCTAAGGCCGCAAGGGTGGTAGAGATGCGGGTATCTCGCGCGAAATTTTCGGATTCCCGCTCAAAGCGGTCCGTCATGTAAGCAATGTCTTCAAAAATGGAGGCGCTGCTTCCGCCAGCCGCAAGCGTCGCCGGAAGCCCGGGGTCCGGGGGAGGGGCCCCCATACCGTTGGGCCCTCCAATGGCCTGCGCTGGCAAATTTACAGTCGGCTGGGGAACAGAAGCCGAGGGCTCCATTTCGCCACCCCTGCGCGCGATTGCTGGCGTTCCGGCCAGATAGCGGTTCAGCACTGCTCTCAACAGGAGCGGATCCTGGGTGAAATTCTGCAGCACGGTTAGTTTGTTCGTAAGGGCAATCACTGCCAGCTTTGTATTCGGATCGTATTGCCGGGCCAAGAACTTCAACATCTGCTGCTTCACGTAAATCTGGTCTTGCGGAGGAGTGTTGAGGCCGTCGAGCAACAGCACAGCGATCGTGCCATTTTCTGCATTCGCCTGCGTTACTGCAGGGCGGTTCGTCGTCACATGCGCAGGAAGGGCCGGCGGCGGCGCCGCATTCGCACGCTCAGAATTGTGCTCGGAGAAGGATGCGATGCTTTGACGAACGCCGTCTTCGGTGACCGTGAAGTCTTCCGATTTCAGGCCTTTGACCGGATGGCCCTCTTTATCGAGGACAATAGCATCCACCAGCACCATGTGGGTGGTCACGCGCAGCACCAGCCCCGGGTCTTTCGGGGGAGGAGAAGGCTGCTGCGCCGTGACAGGCCCAGCGGCGAAGAGCAGCAGCATCCCAAGGTGCACCACGAATCGCTTCATAGTGGTAGGTCCTTCAACCCGCTTGCCCGTTATTGCTGCGACACATGGGGTCTGGGCCTGAGCTTCTGGTACATGAGTACGGCTTGCTCTGCGTCATCGGCGCGCCCATCCCGCCGATATGCGACGCTGAGCTGATAGTATGCGTAATCTGTCGGGTGCAGGTGAATCGAGGTTTCCAGATCCTGAATCGCGTCCTTCACCTTTCCCTGTTCCAGCAAGGCCTTTCCCAACTCATAATAGGCATCGGAATGGTTCGGCTGCCGACTCACTACATCCTGAAATAACGGGATGGCCGTATCCGCCTGATGCATCTCCAGCCGAACGTATCCCAACTGGTATTCCGCCGGGATGTAGCCCGGATTGACCGATAGCTCCTGCTGAAATTCATCCGCGGACGCGTCCAGCTTTCCCTGCTTAAGTGCCGCCATTCCGGAACCATAGTGCGCCTCGGCGGTATGCGGATCGAGCTGCAGCGCCCGCGCAAACTCCGCCCGGGCGTCGGGATAATTCTGCTCCTGGGCGTAAGCCTGAGCCAGCATCAGGTGTACGGCCGGCACGGTCTGGTCCTTTTCCAGCATCCGCGAAAAAACGCGCGCGCCGTTCTTGGCATCACCGCTGCGCACCAGCGACGTGCCAGCCGCGTACAGCAGTCCTGCGTTGTCCGACAACTGATCGAGCACCGGGCGCAACACCTCCGCGCTCTCGGCGAAGTGATCGCTCATGTAGTAGCACACGCCCAGCATCTCTCGGATTGAGACATCATTCGGGGTGCGGCGCAACTCGCGCTCCAACGGTCCGGTCGCCTGGTCGTATTTCTCTGCACGGAACGCGGCGAGGCCCCAGTTGCGGTCCAGACGGGGGATTGAAGGCTCCCAGCTCGCCGCTTGCGAGAATTCTTCAGCAGCTTGGGCGTAACGCGACACACGGGCTTCAATTACCCCCAGGTTGTGATACGCCTGCCCCAGCAGAGCCGACACTGATTTGGTATACGCGGCCTCGGCTTTGGCGTCGTACTGCTCGGAGTCGCTGGGCCGCAACATCATGGATTGAAGTTCGTGCTGATCGGAGTCACCGTTCGTTTTCCTGGTATCGCTGGCGCCTGCACTCGCCCCATCCTTCTGAAGCGCGGCGTGAAGCTGCTGTGCCTTTGCCGACTCCGCGTCAGCCTCCGGATTCTTGCCAAGCTTGCGCAGTGCTTCAGCAAGGCCCTCATAGGCGCCCGCCATGGCGGCATCCATCTGTTGGGCAGCCGGCGTCAGCTTTATTACAGAGCGATAGGCCTCCGCCGCCTTTTCCCATTGCTGCTCCAACGCGTAGCACCGGCCCAAGTAAAAAAATGGCCGCGGATCCCGAGGTTGGAGCTTCATGGCTTCCTGCAGGGAGGCTTCCGCTTTGGCTAGGTCCAACTGGCTCTCGCCGTACGCAACATCGGGCGCCTGCGCGCTGAACAAAGAGGCCAGCCCCAAGTAAAAATGAACTTGCGGATACTTTGAGTCCAGCGTGGTCGCCCGCTCGAATTCTTTTGTCGCCAGCTGCGGATAGCCGGTCGCCAAGAAGGCTCGCCCGATTAATGTGTGCAGCTGCGCGCTCTCGGGCAGCGAGTTCTTCATCTCGTCGAAGAGCACAGTCGCCAGTGAGGTCTTCTTCAGTTCCAGATCAGCCAACGCAAGGCTGTACGCTACGTCAAAATCGGTGGCGAGAGCCAGCGCAGCCTGCAGTTCGTCGGCTGCGGCTTGATAGTTCCCTTGCAAAAAATCAATCTTGCCGAGCAGGACGCGGGCGCGAACATGGTCCGGATTCTTCTGCAGCACCGCCTTGGCGTCCGTTTCCGCCTTCGGCATGTCGCCGGAATAAAGCTCGGTGATGGCGAGGTCTACGGCTGGATCCGGATTATCCGGGTCCGCTGTGAGCGCTTGCTCGAGCAACTGCTCGCCGCCGGCGTAATCGTGCCGGGCAGCGCGAAGATTGCCCAGGTGATCGAGCCCGATGGCGATCGCCCGCCGATATTCCTTTGCTGCGCCGTCGAAATCTCCGGCCAGTTGAAAGGTCTGCGCGGAGTCGAAATGCTGTTGCGCGGTGTCGGTTTTGGGTGCCTCGCTTTTGGACGCCGCCGCGGTGCTCCTAGCGGCAGGCCCCGCCTTCCTGGTGGGTGCCTGGGCAGCAAGAGTGGGCAGCCCGAAGGCCAATACACAGGCAACGAATATTCCCAGGCTGATTCGAAGCGGCATCATTGGGGAGCAGACTGCGTATTCATAGATTGGGGCAATATCTCGCGCTTCAGTTTGTCATTCAAGGCCTGGTGCAATTGCTGGTATCTCTCGGTCTCCGTTTTTGCCTGGTCGGTCATTCCCAGCCGCGCATAGACCAGGCCTAACTGATAGTGTGTCTGCGGCACGTCGGGCCGCAGTTTGACCGCGGTCTCGAGCGCTGTGCGCGCACCATTTACATCTCCCTCACGGAGCCGGATTACCCCTAGCTCGTGCTGGGCGCCGACGTGGTTAGGGTCTGTTTTCACCACCTCTTCCAAGCCCTTTCGGGCTTCATCAAAGTTCCCATCGCGCTCATCGAGCAGCGCCAGGTAATAGCGCGTGTCATTGTTCTTGGGATCGAGCTCCAGGCTGCGTGTGAACTCCTTGAGCGATTCAGCGTCGCTCCCCTGGTCGTAGTCAACCATTCCCAGCAGAAAGAGCGCGTGCGGATCATTGGGCCGCTCCGTAACCATCTTGCGTGCCAGGGGTTCCAGGATTTCCTGGAACCGCTGCGTTTGCTGCAAGATCCTGCCATAGACGTACTGTGCATCTGGATTCTCCGGTTCGAGGTCATAAAGCCGTCTCGACGACAACCTGGCGCCCTCGAGCTCTCCGAGCTGCATATATTCGATCGCAAGCTTCATCAGCACTGCGGGGTCGTCCGGCTTGACCACATCCGCGCGCTTGAGCAGCTCCACCGAATCCTTCAAGTGATTGTCCTCGGCAGCAAGGCGGGCAGAATCGAAGAGGAGGTCGAACGATTTCGGATGCATGTGGAGCGCCTCGGCCAGCAACTGCCGCGATTCCGCTTTGTGGCCCTCGGCTTCGCGTACCCGGGCCAGCATGTGCAGGTAACCGGCATCGGGGTTCGCGGGCCGGATCGCTTGCATCAACTTCGACGCGTCCTGGACATAACCATTGTGCAACAGGACCGCCACAACATCGAGCGCCGCTCCTTTCCTCGCCGGTGGCAGGCGCAGCACCTGCGAAAGCAGCGAAGGAACCTTGTCGGGCTGTCCCAGTTGGAAGTAATCATCGGCCAGCAACGGCAGGACATCGGGTGGCCGCAATGTCGCCGGAATTCGCTCGACCGCCGCTACCGACTCCTGGTACTTGCCCGTCCGTTCGTAAAGCGTGGCCAGCGCCAGGTTGGCATCGCGGTCATGAGGAGCAATCTTGACGATCGCCTCTTGGGCTGCGACCGCTTCCGGCGCTTTACCTTCCGACTGGTACAGAGCTCCCAGGCTGCGTTGCGCATCCAGACTGGAGGGAGCAAGTTCAAGTACGCGATGGAATAATGCCTCGGCCTCTGCGTTGCGCTTCTCGAGCACTCGCAGCTCGCCCATCAGCTCAAGCGCCCATACTTCGTCCGGATGGGCACTCAGCTCGTCCCAAAGCTGCTGCTCCGCGGCGGGTAATTGATCGTGGTGGATAAGATCGGAGATGCGCTCTCTCGCTGGAGTTTCAGCGATGACAAGGGGAACGAGTAGTAAGACGACCGCAATGAGCGCGACTACACACCAGATCTTGCGCTCACGGTTTACTACGCGGCTGGCCACCAGGCCCCACTTCCGTGCAATGGAATGAACTTCCACTGAATTTAAAAGGGTGGACTGGACCAAAGTCAAGCCCACCCTCTGTCTTAGTCCTGCTATGCGAGCGCCCTAGAAGATGATCTTCAGTGCGTACTGAATCTCGCGGTTACCCAGGTTGCTCGTCAACGGCGTCTGGCCGAAAGTCGATCCACCCTGGAAAGTGGTCCCCGTGACGATGCCGTTCACGACCGTCCCACCCGTGCCTACGTAGTGAATATTCGTGTTGCTGTCCAGGCTGGAACCGCCGAACCGGAACATCGGATGGTTGAACAGGTTAAAGAACTCAAGCCGGAATTGCAGTTTGGCTTGCTCACCCAGCTTCTTCAGGCCCCAGTTCTTGTCGAGCGCAAAGTCCACGTCTCTGGTGTTGGGAGCAAAACACTGCCCAGTATCTCCGCGTGGCGGCTGACCCAGGACATAACCGTTCATAGTGAACGAATTGGGGTTGAAATACAACAACTTGTTTCCCGTGTTGGAGCAGGGACCAGTCTGTACCGGGCGAACGCTAAGGTTGGTAAACGCGCCGTTACCGATTGCACCCCACGGATCCGCGGGGATGCCTCCGCTGCAGGGCACTCCGCCAGCGAGAGAGGTACAGGTCGTTCCTGCCAAGCCACCGGTGATCGTAACAGCATTACCGGTCGCGGATTGCACTACCGTGCTGGTCTCCCACCCACCGGCGACACCCTTCAGGAGAGCATTGCTCCCTGCCAAGGCAGGCAGGTTGTAAACCAAGCTCGCCGAGAAGACCTGCGGACGATCAAAGTTCGACAGCCCGCGGCTGGCGCGCGGATTGTAGAGATCCGCGATGCCGTCCTGGTTATTCGGATAATCGCCCTCGACGTTTGCGATGTTCTTGGACCAGGTGTAACTCATCTGGAAGATCGAATTGTGCGCCAGTCTCTGCGTGAACTGGGTCTGCAGCGAGTGGTAAATGGAGTCCCCGCCATGGGCCCATTCGTAAACGGCCCCCGGCGCGCCACCGTATTTGGCGCCAAAGGGGAAGAGGGCGTTGGCGTTGTCCCCAGCCGGGCGCGTAAGCCAAGCCAAACGGTTCGCCGGCGGCAGTTGATCGATATCATAGTAGGTGTCAAGGTGAATGCCGCGCAGGCCAACGTAGCCGACCTCGAGCTTGGCGTTACGGTACGGTTCGACCTCAGTGGTGAAGTTCCACTGCCAGCTATTGGCAAGGTTCGTGTTGAGTTGGACACTTTGGTTCGCGTTACCACCCGGGCTAAAGTCTTGCATGTTCACGCCGTTCTTGAAGGTTGGGCCGTCTAGTGTGCGCTCAGCGCCGGATCCGACAGTGAATGGCGGATTCGCGCCGACCAGTCGCGTGCTGGTACCGCTGATCGGATCGCGAGTGAAGAACTGCCCGATACCGGAGCGCAACACCCACTTCCCGTGGCCGAACACATCCCATGCAAACCCGAGACGCGGCGCGATCAAGTGGTTATTAGAGGGAATAATGCTCCGATTCTTGGAATAGATGCCCCCGGCGAAGCCGTTTGCCGAGCACCCATTCGGCGCCCCCGCGGCCAGCACAATGCCGTTGCAGGGAGACGTGCCGAGAGCAGCGCTATAGGCGGACGGTTCAAAGGCGGCCAGCTTGTTATCGGCCAGCCATGCGGCCGGCATCAACGACCAGCGGAACCCGTAATCCAAGGTCAACCTACTGGTTACTTTCCAGGTATCGCCCAGGTAGAACTCGACGTCGCGCCAGCGAGGATCGCTGATGGGGTTCTTGTTGTTCTCGTTGACCCCCATCATTGCGTTCAGCAAGGTTATGTCCGACCACTGTTGGCCAGTCGGGGTGCTCCAGCCATAGCCGTTAGTGACCGAACCACCTGCCGGTGCATTTGAGAGGCTGGGCCCGCCGCCAGTGACAAAACCGGCGCCACCCCATACTCCGCCCGCCTCCTGCCCCTGCTCCTCATCCTTGGCATTCTGGTCGTAAAGGATACCGACCTTGAAGGTGTGCTTATTCACCGATAGAGAGAAATCGTCTTTCCAGGTGAACAGATCCTGACGGTTACCCCAAGGCCCGATGTCGCCCAGAAAAGTTGAGCACCAGCAAATCTGTTGCGGAAGCTGGTTGGCGTGCGTCTTGCCGCTGGTGGGGAAGATCAGGGGCATGGCGGAAACGATCTTCTGCTGTAGTGCCGGATTGTCGCCCGCCTGGGTGATGTTGATGCGGTTGGCCGACCAGGAGAAAGCAAAATCGTTGACCATCTTGGAGCCGACGGTCTTAGTCAGTTTGGCCACCAGCATCTTGCTGGGCTGCGACCACGAATCGCTCACCGCTGGGAAACTCGAGTCGCCCCACAGCCCGCCTTCGCCATATCCGTGCAGCGGATTTATCCAGGATTCATTGGTGTAGTTGATCATCAACGTCGTGCTCTTGGTGAGGTTATAGTCGCCGCGAATGTTGTCTTCGCGCCAGTTCAACGGAATTCCAACCTGCGCCACCCAATTATGCAAACCGCACAGATTACTAAGGTTCGGAGCAGGAAGCTGGGAGAGCCAACCCGTGCCGGCCGGACTGAGCCGGTTGGCGGGGATGACGTAGCCCGCACTCCCAGTAGCTGGCAGACCTGAGGTTGGGTTGGTTGTGTCAGCCCCGAATGGAATCGCATACGTGTTTTTCCCCTTCGGGTCTCTTGGGTCTAAATAAGTTGCTGACGGGTCGATGGGTATGGCTGGCCCACCGCAGGGAACTGCACCACCAGTGGCATTCTTTGTCAGGGTAAAGGTTGTCGGATCGAATACTCCGCCGGGATTAACAACGGCACCCGCTGCAATCCGGGCCGCGGCCAAGTCGTTCCAATTGCCGCCCAGCTCTGCTGCCGTCGGAATCCATGCCTGCCGGACCTGGCCGCGGCGCTCTTTGTTCCACTCTTCCGAATAGAAGAAGAAGAGCTTGTCTTTCTTGATCGGTCCGCCCACGGTGAAGCCGTAATCGTTGCGGCGAAGGAAGTTCTTCTTTCCGCAGACAGCGGGATCGAGGCAGTTGGCCTTCTGCTGGCCGAGGAAATAGTTGGCGGCATCGAGCGCATCGTTTCGGCCGAAGTAATATGCATCGCCGTGAAATTGGTTGCCACCAGACTTCGTCACGAGGTTGATCTGGGCGCCGCCGGCACCGCCGTACTCTGGGCCGTAGCTATTGCGCAAGATCTTAAATTCCTGAATGGCGTCAACCGAGGGATAGACGAGAATGGTGCGTTGCGATCCTACGTCATTGTTATTGGTCCCGTTCACCTGCCACTGGTTGGCGTTGGCCGGTGCGCCGCTGAAAGAGATGTCGACACCCGCCAGCAACCCCTTATTCTTATTGTCGAATCCTCCTCCCACGGAAGCGCCCGGCATCAGTGTGGTCAGCTCGATGAAATTCCGTCCGTTCAGCGGCAGTTGGCTTACCTGGTCGCTCAGCATGACGTTGCCCACTTCGCCGTTTTCCGTGTTCAACGTGACGGCCGTAGCCTCCACGGTCACGGTTTCCGCGATCGCTCCAACCTCCAACTCAACGGGAGTCGTCGTGATGGTGGCGACGTGCACTGGAACGTCCTTCTGCTCCTGCGTCTTGAAACCACTTTTTGTCGCAGTGAGCGTGTAGGATCCGACTGGGAGTTGGAGAAAGCTGAAATTGCCCTGCGCGTCCGACGTGGTCTTGCGCGCCGATCCGGTAGCCTGATCAGTCAGCGTAAGTGCGCAGCTGGGAACTGCAGCACCGGTCTGATCAGTAACCGTTCCGTGAACATCCCCAGTCGTTTGCTGTGCAACTGCAAACGGCAGAACCATAACCGAGGAAACTGCAAGAACCGCGATCAGCTTCAACAGTCTGGACCCCATAGACTCCTCCTGGAAGACGGTTTGACTGCAGGCGTTTTGCTATTCAGCGCTATATGGCGCTCTCTTGTAGTACTAAAGCACTAGAGCTGTCAAGAAAATAATGTTGAAAAAGCCTGTAAAATACCGGTTTTCTAAATTGTCTTCCACAGTACTAGGGATACATCGCAACCACCGACACCCACGAATGGAAAAATTCGGCGCGAAGAGCTCCACCTTGCTGGCAGAAGAGATCACAGTCCGCCATGAAACCGATGGTGAGTGGAGCTCCGCATTTCGGCCAGGATTTGATGCGCTATATTTAGGAATTTACCTGCCAGGGCAAAAAGGTCTTTACGGTAAGCTGACAAGTGTTACAGAGCGGAGGAGGCAACCAGCCGCGTAATGTTCTTCAGAAAGCAAGGGAAAGGTCAGAGCCCCATTCAACGATTCTCCTGGCCTCCTTTACAGTTAACCGCGATTCTGCTTCCTAAGCATTGTGAACTCATTACCTGTAAAGAGCTTGGTAAAGAGCCGATAATGTCGTGACAAGCTTGGTTCTATTAGGGTAGTGTCTCCTCTTCGAGAACTCGCGAGTGGGCGAGGAGCTTCGGTTCCCGGTAAGCCAGCCTCCTTTACCGCGCAAATACGACCAGGGAGTCGACCATGTTGCAGGATCAAGTCAAGACCTGGACGCCGTCCACCAAAGCTGAGATCGAGGCCGTTTTACAGCAACTCGAGCGCCTTCTAGAGAGCCAGCACTTTCACAAGAGCAAGCGATTCCCGGTCTTTTTGCGTTTCGTGGTTACAGAAGCGTTGGCGGGCCGTGCGGAAAATCTAAAAGAGCGAACTTTAGGTATTGCGGTATTTGGGAAAGACATAAATTACGAGACCGCAGAGGACCCAATTGTCCGAGTAACAGCGGGCGAGATTCGCAAGCGGATTGCGCAATATTATCAGGAACCCGGACATGAACAGGAAATCCGGCTACTGCTGCCCTCCGGGTCCTATGTACCGCATTTTTATCCGCCCGAACAAATCGTTCCGGCAGAGTCCGAGATGGCGGAACTCTTCGAAGTGCAAAAGATCTCGTTACCCGAACCGTTGTTGTCGAGACGTTCGCCCAGGTTGTATGCGGGTCTGCTGGTTGTCATAATCTTGGCCGGGGTTTTGGCTTGGCGCGTCTCGCGCCCAGCTCCAATTGATGTATTCTGGGCGCCGTTCTTCAAGTCTCCCGACCCCATTCTCTTCTGTGTGGCAGACCAGAACCAGTACTCGACCATCGTGCTCCGAGACGCCGCCGATCCCAAGCGTCAGACGACGCTGAATGACCGCATGGTCGCGGTAGTCATTGACGACCTCAGTCCTCTCGTAAATATTGCGGGCATGCTTTACGCCCACGGCAGAACCTTTCGAGTACAGGGCGAGTCAGTTACTTCCTTCAGTGATCTGCGACAGGCACCATCCGTCTTCATCGGCGCTTTCGACAACGGCTGGACCCTGCGATTCACGGCTCCTTTCAGATATCACTTCGCGAATAACCCCGAGATGTCGCAGTTTTGGGTGGAAGACCGCGAACGGCCCAGCAGCCGGGAATGGCTTCTTGATCGTTCACAGCAGGCCACTGGAACTTACAAGGATTTCGCGATTGTGACCCGAGCACTCGATCCAAATACCGGACGGTACGTGGTGGTGGCCGCGGGGATCGCGCGCGGCGGAACGATCGCCTCTGGGGAGTTCCTAGTCGATCCGAGCCACATGGACCGGTTGATGCGCGTCGCTCCTAAGGATTGGGAGCACAAGGACGTGGAAATCGTGATCGAGACGCAAGTGATAGATGGACGTTCCGGCCCGCCACGAATCTTGGCGGTTTATGTCTGGTAGCTGAGGAGGATGGTTGCTGCAAATATTCCCCTCTTCAGTTCACCGCAAGCCGACGCCTCCCGCAAAAGTGATGTTGGTTGTCACTCCCGTCTTAGATTTGTTTACCGGAAAGAACCTTTCTACAAAGTATGCCGGATCGAGAAACACCGGTATGATCTTTACTGCGTTCGCCAAACGAACGCGCTTACTTGAATGTTCGAGAGATTCTGGCTCGCTTTGTGCACGAAGTGCCGTCTAAGTAGAGTGTGAGCTGTTACTCGCACAAGGCTCTATTATGAAAAGTATTTTGGAAAGGCAATGACCGTTCAATGACAGGTCTTCAAAGAAGGGATGCCAGTAAAAAGAGTCGGCCCGTCACCTTGGAGATGGTCGCTCAACGCGTAGGCCTCACCAAAGGAACCTGTTCCGCGGTGCTGAACAAGTCCGCTGCTTCCCGCTCGGTCCCGGCGCACACCCAAGAAAAAATCCTCGCAGCCGCGCGTGAGCTCAACTATCGCCCCAGTTTTCACGCCCGCAATCTGGGAACAAAACGCACGTATATGATCGGAGTAGTCACTCAAGAGATCGGCGACTTCTATGGTTCACCGATTATCAGCGGCATTGAACGCTATCTTCGGCAGAAAGGTTATTTTTTCCTTACGGTCGCTCACCGTCACGACCCGAAGCTCCTGGAGAACTATTCGCATCTTCTTCTGGATCGCGGCGTCGAAGGCTTCATTACGATTGACACGATTATGGATCGCCCCTTGGCGCTGCCAACGGTTGCCGTCCCTGGGCACCTCCGTTTAAAAGATGTCACAAATGTCGTTCTCAATCATCGCAGGGGAGCCCGGCTGGCCCTCCGTCATCTCCTCGAGCTGGGCCACAAGGACATTGCGTTCATGAAAGGTGCTAACGTAAGCCCCGATTCCGAGGATCGCTGGAACTCCATTTGCGAGGTTGCTGCGGAACTGGGCGTCCGTATGCCGTCCAGGCTCGTGATTCAGCTTGAGAGCGATGATTCCACGCCCCAGTTGGGTTATCCCTTTGCTAAGAAGCTTCTGGCCCGAGAGCGGCCGTTCACCGCCTTGTTTGCGTATAACGATATCTCCGCCATCGGCTCCATCCGTGCGATTCAAGAGGCTGGATTGCGCGTTCCTGAAGATGTGTCTGTGGTGGGCTTCGACGATATTAGAATTGCTGTGCACAACAACCCAACCCTCACCACCGTGCGCCAGCCGCTCGAAAAAATGGGGGAAACAGCGGCACGCATTTTGTGGGAACGCCTAGAAGACCACAAAACTTGGATACCCAAGATCGTAATTGAACCTGAATTGGTGGTTCGGAATTCGACCGGCCCAGCACCTACGGAGCGTACTTTTACACGCAATGGCTCTTTCGCAGCGGATCGTGTCTAGTTCGGGACAATCTTCCCGGTTGAGAACACAGCACGGGCTCGCGTCGCCAATAGCAGATCCATGGCGGAAGCTCGAAATCGATGCGAGAGGCTCCGCCTTACGTCACTATCAGCAGTGAGTTTTCATTCCCGGGCTTTCCGCAGTACAATAGCCGATCTTCTGACGTTATTTTCTATGCCCGGGCGTCGTTTTCTTTCCGTGTGCTGTATTCTGCTGCTACCTTCCTGCTTGCTGGTCGGGCAGAATGGCTCCTCCGCCGGGCCTGTCCCTCAGTTCGTCGATGTCGCGCCACAGGTCGGGCTGACAGTTTCGCATCTGGCCTCCAAAGAACAGCACTACATCGTCGAATCCATGAGCGGCGGAGTGGGCTTCTTTGACTGCGACAACGACGGCCGGCTGGATGCGGTAGTAACGAACGGATCAAGTGTTGACCGCTACCGCGCCGGCGGCGACCTGATGGTCACGCTTTATCACCAGGGCGCAGACGGCAAATTCACCAACATCACGGAGCAGGCGGGACTTACCGTCAAGGGCTGGGGCATGGGCGTTGCTGTGGCCGATTTCGACAACGACGGGAATCTGGACCTGTTCGTCACCGGTTACGGACACAGCGTTCTGTATCGCGGACTCGGCAACTGCAAGTTTGAAGATGTCACCGAGAAGGCAGGACTTGCCGGAATTACCGGCTTCGCCACCGGCGCCGCCTGGGGCGACTACGATCGCGACGGCCATGTGGACTTGTTCGTCTCCCGTTATGTCCACGTGGATATGAACCATCTGCCTGCCTTCGGCAGTGATGAAAAATTCTGCCGCTTCAAGGGTGTGCTGGTGCAATGCGGACCCTGGGGGATGCAGGGCG
>Ga0307479_10003849_pt1 | contig 13732 bp, 9 predicted proteins | sample atmos_gasesECM4C_FD_203743 | JGI IMG/M metagenome (GOLD analysis project Ga0307479, IMG submission 203743) | Hardwood forest soil microbial communities from Morgan-Monroe State Forest, Indiana, United States - atmos_gasesECM4C_515 | ecosystem: Environmental > Terrestrial > Soil > Temperate...
ATCAGTGCAGGCACAAACATCCGCTACGAGGTGACAACCAACTCATCGGGCGAGTACTACCTGCCGAATCCCGTCCCCGGCACATATCGGATTGAGGTGAAAAAGCCTAACTTCAAGAAGCTGATCAAACCGGATGTGATCCTGCACGTACAAGATTCTCTGGATATCGATTTCGAGATGACCGTCGGATCTGCGTCAGAGAGCATCACTGTGGAAGGTGGCGCACCGCTCCTGAATACCGAATCGGCCGCCGTAAGCACTCTTATTGAAAACCAGTTCGTGGAGAACATGCCGCTAAATGGGCGCAGCTTCAGCTCCTTGATTGAGCTCACGCCGGGAGTGGTACTGACGCAGTCCACTTTTTACGACCAGGGTCAGTTCGCCGTAAACGGCCAGCGCCCGGATTCCAACTATTTCACCGTGGATGGAGTGAGTGCGAACCTGGGGACCAGCGATTCCAACCTCGGCCAGGGTGGAGCTGGCCAGCTTCCAGCCACCAGCGCCTTTGGCGGCACGAGTAATCTGGTGTCACTGGATGCTCTGCAGGAATTCCGGATCCAGACTTCCAGCTTTGCGCCGGAATTTGGGCGCACTCCCGGCGCACAGGTGTCAGTTGTCACGAAGTCCGGCACGAATCAGTTTCACGGAACGGCGTTTGAGTATCTCCGTAATGACAAACTTGATGCAAACGACTGGTTCGCCGATAACGCAGGCGTACCAAGGCCGGAACTACGGCAGAATGACTTTGGCGGCGTCTTTGGCGGCCCCATTGTCAGAGACAAAGTGTTCTTCTTTGGTTCCTATGAGGGATTGAGGGTCCGGCAACCTGAAGTTGCGAATACGTATGAGCCCACCTTGGCGACGATCCAGAGCGCGCCCGCAGCCGTCCAGCCGCTGCTCAATGCGTTTCCAAAACCCAATGGGGTGGACCTCGGTAATGGGACGGCTAAATTCACGGAAGGCTACTCAAATCCGTCCTCGCTTAATTCTTATAGCGGCCGGATCGATTATCTGCTCTTGAAGAAGGTGACCATTTTCGGAAGGTATAGCGATGCGCCATCGAATTACGATCTGCGAACGTCCATCCCCTCGGAGCAGCTGAACTACAACACGATCTTGCGCACCGAGTACCGTACCCAAACCCTTACCTTCGGGGCCAGTCAGGCGATCACGCCACGCCTAGCAAACGAGTTCCGCTTCAACTTTAGCCGAAGCCGGGCGCACAGCTCCTATGTGCTCGATGATTTCGGCGGCGGAGTGCCTCCACCTGATTCGGTGCTGTTTCCCGAGGGAGGATCTGCGCAGAACTCCCTGTTCGGCTTTTTTGGCGACTTCAATCCTTTTGGTCTGACGTTCAAGGCAGGGGACGTGGGAACGAACGTCATACACCAGATCAATGTTACCGACGCCTTGTCTTACGCTGTTGGCGCGCACCAACTCAGATTTGGAATGGACTACCGTCGCCTTCATCCCGAAGAGAACTCCTCGCCCTATGCACTAGAGTACGTCTTCGGATCTCTCTCCAACGTTGTAGCAAACAGCGTGCTGGAAGCGGTCGTGATTTCTAGGACCCCATCCACGCTGGTTTTCTCGAACTGGAGCTTGTTCGCGCAAGATACATGGGGTATTCGAGGCAGAATAACCATCACCTATGGCTTGCGTTGGGATTATGATGCAGCGCCTTCGTCATCCAATCGCACTCTTCCGATGACGGTGACGCAGGTGAGCGATCTGGCCACCACGACACTCGCCCCGCTGGGCACCCCGTTGTGGCATGCGCAGAAAAGCGACTTCGCTCCACGACTGGGTATCGTATGGCAGGCACTTCCGACTTTGGTTTTCAGGGCAGGAGCAGGCATCTTTTTTGATCTCGGATACGCCTCTGCGGCGAACGGTTCGAGCGCGTTTCCATACTCTCAAGAAAACCTTTTCTTCAGCACGACTTATCCGCTGGGTTCCAATAATCTCGTGCCGCCGCAATTTAAAACGACTCCGCCTGTTCCGTATCTCGCAGTGGTGGACCCGAATCACGTATTACCTAGAACTTATGAGTGGAATGCAGCGGCGGAGAAGAGTCCGCATAAGTCCGACGTCATCACCTTGACTTATGTCGGCGCGGCCGGGCGGAAGCTCATGCGTCAGGACCTTTACCTCGCGCCCAACCCCAACTTCATCGGTGAGTTCGACTTGATGAGGAACGCCGCAACCTCAAGCTACAATGCTCTCCAGGTCCAGTATCGCCATCGCCTGGCATATGGGTTCCAGACGCTGGTCTCATATACATGGGCGCATTCGATTGACGATGCCTCCTTCGATTCCAATTTCCTGAATACGCCGTTGACCGTGTTTCCCCCATCGGTCGATCGCGGGCCGTCCGACTACGACGTTCGGCACACATTCTCCGGCGCGATCTCCTACAACATCCCTGCCCCCACTGGCGGAGCGATGAAGCACATCTTTGGAGGTTGGTCGACCGATTCGATCATTTACGTTCGAAGCCCTCCCCCGGTCAATGTTGTAACCGGGCAAGATGCATTCAATACTGGCTTCCTAGCAGGAGCGTTCGGCGTAGCGCGTCCAAATCTGGTCCATGGAGTGCCGCTCTACGTTCATCCGTCGGGCGCACCCGGAGGCAAGGTGATCAACGCTGCGGCATTCAGCACACCCGCGAGCGGTCAGGGCGATCTCGGACGCAATGCCCTTCGCGGATTCGGCGCGACCCAGTGGGATTTGACCTTACGCAGACAGTTCCGACTCACAGAACAGGTTTCGCTTCAGGCAAGGGGCGATTTTTTCAACATCCTGAATCACGCAAACTTTGGCAGCCCGATCAACTACCTGAGTTCGCCTCAATTCGGACAAGCGACGCAAATGCTGAACAACTACTTCGGCAGTGGCGGACAGAGCGGCGGCCTCAATCCCTTGTACCAAATCGGCGGTCCGCGCTCGATCCAACTGGCGCTGAAGCTTCAATTTTGAAAGCAGCGTGGACTCCCATCGTGCTAGGGGAGAGGATGTCTTACAGAGAACGCTTCAGTCGTTGTCGCCTCCGTGCATACTCCTCGATGCGTCGTTCGTACTCGCGATACGTCGAAGCCTTCACAAGTTCGCGACGGCTGATTTTTTCAATGATGCGTCTCCCGAACCCCTGCCGAATTAGAACCTATCTCATAAATGCGATCTCACCGTTCTTTAGGAGCGAGGCAGCAACAACGGTCTAAGCGTCAGCATTCATCTTCATTGTCCTTTTTAGACACCGTAACCGAGGGCCAGTTACTTGCCCCTGCCATCCCATTTGTTTTCAACACTTCAACTCGCGGCATCATCGAGGTCGTTGCCGAGTGCGATTGCGGCTGAGCGCTGGGCGCCGTGGAGTATCTCCTTCGCCGCCTTGACAGCGTCCTCGATGGAGCCGAAAGGCCCGCCCAGATTCCGGTCGCAGTGGTACAGCTTGCGGCTGAGATCGAGCTTATGCTCGATGAAGTACACGTGGCGGATAAACCAATCCTCCCCTTCGATCACAATCAAGATTTGCTCCGTTGACTCGCGAAAATCAGTTTGTCTTACGGTGGACTTAGCTTCACTCCGTCTAGGCATGCTTTTTGTCTTTCCGTAGAGCCAGTTCGCAGTCCCTCGCGGCGGCGGTCTCTACTGCTCGATGAAAAGTTCGGTGTTCGCTCGCAAGTGTTAGATTCCGGATCAAGAGCGGGGCCTTTTCGCCCGCGACTTCACGGCGCCAGGCCTAGTTTCCAGGTGTCGCATTGGATCCCGCAGCAGGCGCTGAACCTCCGAAAATTATGAGTGCGAATCGAAATGCCTACTCGGACAGTGCCAGCACCCAGGTATCGCTAAGACCGAATCCGCAACCGAAGCCGCCGAACAGAATTGCACTCTGAGCAGCCGGATCAGACGCCATACCCGCCGCAAACCGGCTTGGAGGCCCGGCGGATGGGGATACTAGAGTCCAGTTCGTTCCATTCCAAGCCCACGTGTCGTTGTTAGGGCAGTACTGCCCCGGCGTTACGCCTCCAAACAGAACAACCTTGTGAACGCTAGCGTCAAATGCCATGGAAGCGAGACCACGCTGTGAGGGTGAGGCCGCTGGCGTACGCTGCGCCCAATTCCTTCCGTCCCAGGTCCAGGTGTCGCCAAACGCGTTCCCAGAGGAAGGGTCGTCACCTCCGAAGAGGACTACTTTTCCTCTTATGGCGTCGTAGGCGATTGGAGCTCGCCGAGCCGAAGGACTCGCAGTCGGGTGTTGCTGTGTCCAGGTCTTGGCCTGTCCATTCCAGCTCCAGGTATCGCCAAAAACTTGGCCCGTCGCATTGCTGTATCCGCCAAACAAAAGAACGGTTTGTGTGGCGGCGTCGTAAGCCATTCCCTGTGTGTCAAGGCGGCGTCCGGATGGAGCCACCGACGGAAGGACCTGGGTCCAGGTTTCTCCGTTCCAAATCCAAGTGTCGCCCAGGTCGGTGCCGTCCGCAGCCGTGCCTCCGAAGAGCACGACCGTGTCCGTAGCCGCGTCGTAGGCCATTCCCGGCCCCTGCCGCGCGGCCGGGGAGCTAGCAGGGATGATCTGGATCCACCGGCCTTCCCGGAAGATCCAGGAGTCGGCAAAATACGAAGTGCCATCAAATCCACCAAACAGCAGAGTGCCTGAAACGGGAGAATTGCCCGACACATTTGCAGACATGCCCATGCAGCACCGGATCGCGGGGGAATGCGCGGTCCAACTCACTTGCCCCTCGATCCTGCTGGAGGCAGTCAGCACGGTTACCAGGAATAGAAGAATAAACATGTGAGGTTTCATGAAAAGGCCTCCCTCATTGAATTAAGTTCTGTTCAGTTCGTAGCCGCGGTCTCGTATCCGGCCGTTGCGCCAAAATCGTTGATGCCCAGAACTACCATCCCGTAATTTGCTCGCTTACCCGGGAGCGTAAGGAAGTTTCCATACCGATCGCGGACGAAACCCTGCGGAAATCCGTTTTTGTCAGAGTAGTAGCCTGCGACCGCGCCAAATGCGTTGATGCTCAAAGCGAACGTTCCACTGGTCGCATTCGGGTCATCGAAGGTCGTGATATGACCGAGGGGATCGCGCACGAAGCCGTGACTGACGAAGTTGGAGTCGGTATAGTATCCGGCGATCACCCCAAAATCGTTGATGCTCTGGGCGAAGGTTCCTTGAGAGGCGCCCGGGGCATCGAACGTTGTGATGGTCCCGTCAACGCGACGTATGACAGCATGGTTTACGGAACCAGCGTCGACGAAGTTGCCTGCGACAGCGCCAAATGCGTTGATGCTCGACACTGCGGTCCCGCTAGTGGGTCCGCACCCGGCGTAGCCGGCGCCGGGCGCATCGAAGGTGGCAAAGGTTCCCAGGCTGTTCCTAATAAAAGCATGGCTTACGCAGTTGGCGTCGTTATAGCGCCCCGCGACGGCCCCCCTGTCGTTTATGGTCGTAACAAAGGTACCGTTAACTGCTCCAGGTGCGTCGATTGTCGAGAAATTCCCATGGGTGTCCCGCAGAAAACAATGACGCACAAAGTTTGTGGTGTCGGTGTACCGGCCGGTGATGGTGCCAAGCGCGTTGCTGGCGAAAGCAACAGTGTTTGTTCCCCCTGGCACATCGATGATCGTGATTTTTCCGAGGCTGCCCCGCACGAAACCATGCCAGGCATCGTTGGCGTCGTTGTAATAACCAGTAGCCACCCCGATGTTGTTAATGCTCTGGGAGAAGATCCCGAGCGCGGCTCCGGGGATATCAAAGGTGTTGATGGAGCTTACAGTTGAAACGACACCTAACACCTGAGCCGGACGGCCATTACCCTGCGCGCAGCCGCCCGCTGCGTTTGACCAGATCTCCTGGATTTTCCATCTGCCGACTGTCAGAGGGACCCAACTCTGGAAGATAAAGTTGCATGGATCCCCGATCTCAACACCAAGCGCCAGGTTGACCCACCCGTCGCTGGCGTCGGGGTCCGTGATCGACTCCATGACCTCATGCGCTGTGCTGTTGGCCATGGCACTGGTCGCTCCGGAGTAGGTATTGGGAGTGAATAGCGGATCTACATTGGGAGCGAACAGAGGCGAAAAGTTCGTACCACAACCTGACACGGCGCTTGTATCGTTGGGCACGTAAATGATGTGGATGGGCGTTCCGTCCGGCGCTGGTGCGACGTCGTGGTATGCGCAGTAGTAGTTCTCGTTCGGAAAGTTAGAGACGTAGACCGTATATAGAGCCGTGGGGTCTGCTTTCATTCCATTTGCGGTCAGAACTTGGTGGACCTCCGCGACTATGTCTGTGCTAGGTACGTCCTGCACCGGCGGGGCCGAGTAGTCGAACAAATTTCCACCGAAACGGGTGCGCGTTTTCTGGCCGAACATATACTGGTCGGCGATTTGAAGGTATTCCGACCCGTCAAGGCTCTCGAGGAAGTTGTCCAGGCCATCACGTGCGTCGGTTGGGAAATCAGAGGGATTCCCCCACCAAATGGCGTATGTCGTGGTATTCGGCAGGAGCAGGCCGCCATAGTAGGTCATATTCTGCGGATTAGTGGCGGCGGCCGGACTCGCGCTAGCGGCTCGATTAAGCACCGCCCCGCGCATGTGCTGGATTCCGCGGTGAACAGGCGCTCCACTGGATTGCGCAGTTGCACTCGACGGAAGCAGAAACGTCGTTGCGGCAAGTACCCCGAGGCAAACGATCCCTCTTCGCTGCGTCATATTCTTTTCCCCCGCCTAGTTCTCTTGTTTCTTCCTGATTGCGTGTCGTTTCCTCCAAACGGCTGAGACGCGCCTCGCTCACGGACTACAGGGATTCGGAATAAGCGCGCCAAAATTCCCGAAAGCGAAGCCGGCTATGAAGGTGTAAGGACCGTATTGCGCGTCCTTGCCGAAGTCGTTCGTAGTCCTGCCCGGGATGTCATTTCCGATGGTCAGAAGACACCCAGTTCGGGTTCCGAGCTGGCTGTAGAAGGGATAGAAGGCGGCACCGTTCGGTGGCACAACACATCCCACCCCATTGGTAAAATTGCAATTCGAGTCTGCGTTGGCAACATTGGTTTTGAACTGCATTGTCGTGTAGGGGGTCGAATAGACGATGCCGCCAGGGCTGGCGCTCATGGGCCCGATTCCCCGCCCAGTGAGGGACCCTATCAGGAGCGGGCTGGGATGCTTCTTCGAGCCGTCGGGCCAGTCGGGTTGGTAGGGAGGTCCGTCGAAATCTAAGTCCCCGCCCGAAAAATAGTCAATGCAGCCAGCGACCGTCGGACCGCTGAAGCAATCGGAGTCATCCGCATCGGAGTCGGCCGTTCCTCCTAGCTCGAAATGACCGATTTCCGTAAAGAAACTGACATTCGAATACAGAGACGCCCATGGAATGCCGTTGCCGGGCGAGGCCGTGCTGAATTCCGGGTGAAAACTAAAGGGGTACGTTTGACAGGTGGCATAGTCAGTATTCTGGAAGCCATTGGCAGCGCTGGCGACCATAAAGCCTTCTCTGCCGGTGGTCAGGTCGATTATCAAGGTGAGGACTCCGTCAGGCGTGTCGCGAATGGCGATCACGAGGTCGTCGCCTGGGTTCATTAAGAGGGTGTGCGCATTGGGCGTGAAAGAGGCGAGGGTCTGAGCTCCGGGCCCAGGGGGGCCCGGCGGGATGCCATCGTCCTGCAATAAAGAACCATTACCCGGCTCCGTGCAGTTGGGATTGCAATTAAAGTAGTAGTCGCACTCAAGGCTGTTTATGCCAAGACCCGCGCACCAGTGCGTCAGGTCGCAACTTAACTGGGTTGTGAGAGGCGGGTAGCCCGGCGGGAAAATGAAGAGTTCCAGCGCAGCTGACCCAGCGTCGGTTGGTAGCACGAGAGAGGCGTTGGTGTCGCTGTTGGGCGTGCATGGGTTGAAGGGGTTGGACCGAGGGTCACAAAGTGCCAGGCCGAACACAAACCCACGCGCTAGTTCGAAGGTCGCCACGGAACTTCCCGATTGAGTGGGAACGGGATCACGCTGAGGCAATCGTATGCGCCAGGCGAGGTTGTTTCCCGAGCCAGGCTTGGTCGAGAAGAACTGTACCGCGGGTTCGTCGTGCCCGACGTACCAGCCGTTGTCCAAAAAGCGACTTCCTAATGCTCCGCGCGGGTCAGCGCACGGCCACGCGCGTGACGCATTCGGTGAGATCGGGCTCCAACCGTTGCAGTCCAGGCCACTCCCGAGGGTGGCCGTCTGTGCTGCGGCGGCTGTGAGAAAACCGCCCGCCGAAGTCAAGAGAGCAATTACGAAAGAAAGAAAAGGGGTAGACAGTTTTAGGCGCATTTCCTTTAGCCTCCAGCTTAGGATTTTGGTTGCATTCGCTCCGCACCCGGATAGACACACCCATCCCCAGACGACGTTGAGAGCATTTCATCGCAACCCCCATCCCCAAAACGTGTGCGGGCCGGCACATTTGACCGGACGCCGGAGCGGACCTTCTCCCTTACTGGTCAGTCCGCATCTACCTATACACACGTGAAATGCGAGCAAGAGTGGCTCATCACATTGAGGAATCTTTTTACGAGGCGCCAGCGGAACGGTTCGGATCGACACAATTTCAGGGTGGAAGTGGTTCGAGCATCAGAACGAACGGCGTTCGAAAGCGCTATCCTTCAATCGTTTGGAAGGACAATCTTGTGCTGAAGCGTTGACTTTCGCGCGCAAACAGGCTAAGTTCTGGGCGCTGTGGGCCCCAGGTTTCTGGGGGGGTGGCAGTGAGTCCTGCCTCAGCCAACAACCAAGTGACTGAACTGCTTCGTCGCTGGAGCAGCGGCGATGCCGCGGCCAGAGACGCTCTTATTCCCCTCGTCTATGACGAACTCCGAAGGGTGGCGCGGCACTTCCTGGCAAGCCAACGCTCGGCTCACACTCTCCAGAGCACAGCGCTGGTTCATGAGGCTTACATCCGCCTGGCCGGCCGCCAGGATGTCCGCTGGGAAAATAGGGCGCATTTTTTCGCGGTGGCGGCCCAGTTGATGCGGCGTATCCTCGTGGATCATGCCCGCAAGCGCAACGCGGCAAAACGTGGATCGCGGAACGTAACCCTCCTGCTCGAGGAGTTCGAGGAAATGCCGGCGCGCCGGGAAGTAGACCTAGTCTCGCTCGATGATGCGCTGACTTCCCTCGCCGCCGTTGACGAACGACAGTCGCGGATTGTGGAGTTGCGTTTCTTTGGGGGCATGTCCATCGAGGACACATCCCGCGTTCTGGCGATTTCGCCGGCTACCGTAAAACGGGAGTGGGCCACGGCACGGGCCTGGCTATTCGCCGAGATGCGCCCCCAGACCGGTTGAGATCATGACTGCTGAGCAATGGGAGCAGGTCAAACAGACATTCGCCCACGCTCTGGAGCTGACATCTCCCCAGCGAGAGTCATACGTGGACGCTGCCTGCGCGAGTGACCCGGTCCTTCTTCACGAGGTCCGGCGCCTGCTGGACGCGGAGAGGCAAGCGGGCTCGGGATTCTTGAATCTTCCAACCAGGTCCGTGACGCTGGAAATCAATGACACCACACATGACAAGATGTCGGGCCGGCGTGTGGGCGCCTATCAGGTGGCAGAACGAATCGGCGCGGGGGGGATGGGCGAAGTCTATCGGGCGTTCCGCGCCGACGATGAGTACAGCAAGCAGGTGGCTCTCAAGGTGGTGCGGTCGGGGCAGGGTTCCCGGTTTGTATTGGAGCGCTTCAAGAACGAGCGGCAAATTCTGGCCAGCCTTGATCATCCCAACATCGCTCGATTACTCGATGGGGGTACCACTGACGATGGCGCTCCTTACTTTGTGATGGAGCTGATCGAAGGCAAATCGCTGTATGACTACTGTGATGAACATAAATTGCAGATTCTGGATCGCCTGAAACTATTCCTGCGGGTTTCTTCCGCGGTGCAATTTGCCCATCAGCATCTGATCGTACATCGCGACATCAAGCCGGGGAACATCCTGGTGACAGCCGACGGCACTCCAAAACTGCTGGACTTCGGCGTGTCGAAGATTCTAGATGCGGATAGCTCCCTAAACACAGCTGACCTTACCGTGACTGCATTTCGGGCGTTCACTCCAGCGTACGCAAGTCCCGAACAGATCAAGGGCGAGCCCATCACCACCGCTACCGACGTTTATTCACTGGGAGTGGTGCTTTACGAACTGCTGACCGGCCGAACTCCCTACTCGATCTCAACCGGCACTCCGCGCGAGATTTCACGCGCGGTCTGTGAAGTGGAGCCGGAGAAACCTAGCGCAGCCGTGCGAAGGAACTTGCCAAGGGAGAGCACTCTCCCTCGACCTGCAGACTACGCGGCGGTCTCCTCTGTAAAACTCAGCAAGCAACTCAGGGGTGATCTGGACAGTATTGTTCTAAAGGCGCTGCGCAAAGAGCCGGGGAGGCGGTACGCCTCGGTGGAACAATTCGCCGGGGACATACGGCGCCACTTGGAGCATCTGCCCGTCGCGGCTCGTAAAGGAACGGCGCGTTATCGAACGGCGAAGTTCGTACTCCGTCACCGCACTGGCCTGGCGGCCACGGCAATTGTAATAGTCGCCTTGCTGGCCGGCATGGCCATGACGCTCGTTCAGAAACGACGCGCCGACCGGCGGTTCAACGATGTTCGAACGCTGGCCAACTCTTTGTTATTTGAGATTCACGACAGCATCCGCGACCTGCCCGGCTCGACTCCAGCGCGGAAGCTCATTGTCGACCGCGCCTTGACCTACCTCGACAGCCTGTCTGCCGAGGGTGGCAACGATCTGTCACTCATGCGCGAACTGGCGACGGCGTACGAGCGAGTCGGTGAGGTGCAAGGCCACTACCTGCAAAATAGTCTCGGGGACACGGCTGGCAGCCTGCGCAGTTATCAAAAGGCCCTCAAGGTCCGCCAGGAGGTGGCGGCGCGATCCCACGATTGGAGCGATCGACTTGCTTTGGCGAAGAGTCACCGTCTCGTGGCAAACCAGCTCTGGGCTACAGGCGATCTTCGGGGAGCCTTCGATAACAACTCCCGAGCGGTTACCGTTGCGGAATCACTGCAGAAACAGAGACCTACTGACTTGAGAGTATTGGACGAACTAGCACGCGACTATGAAAATGCCTCGCAAGTTTGGGGAGGGAGTTATCCAGGCGCCTTCGATAACCATGCAAAGGTTGCGGAAAGCATTCGGAAAGCCGCTGCGGTCGATGCCGCAATGCTGAAGATCGATCCCAACAACGAACAGACTCAACGGTCATACGAGATCTCGATTTCGAACCTGGGCGATCTGCGTCGAGAAAGCGATCCCGCTGGGGCGCTGCAAGACTACCGCCAAGCCTTGGCAATAGCTGAGGTCCTCAATCGCCGATCGCCAACCACTCAACACCTACGCGACGTCGCCCGGGAATACTCTCAGATCGGAATCGTCTATTGGAACCATTTGTTCGAGCCGGAGCCCGCTTTGGAGAATTACCGGAAATGTCTTCAACGGTATCAACAGGCCGCCGCCGCCGACCCGGAGAACGCCTTGCTACAGCAAGGGCTCGCCATTGCCTATGCCAATGTGAGTGACTACGATCGCGGCCTCGAAGTTGGGAAGAAGCTTGTGGCCAAAGATCCACGAAACGTTCAGAAGAGGTTGATTCTGGCTGCTATCTACGTCAATCGTGGGGACGATCTTCTAAAACGACATGAGTCAACCCGGGCAGCCGATGACTTTGCCAGCGCGTGCGCTATTTTCCGTGAACTCCGCACTCCCGATACAGGCGACGAAATCGATCGAGCTGTTGCGGAATGCACGTTCAAGGCCGGGTATGCAGCGCTGCAGTCTGGTCGAACGCAAGCGGCGGATGCGGATTTCCATGAGTCTTTGACTTTGACGGAGCGCTTTCTGCCAAAAGATAGCCTCGATCGCGAAGTTCTGCTTCATGCGGCAGACTGCTATGCAGGCTTGGGCGACCTAGAGGCTCGGCGCGCCGCGACAGAATCGGCCACCGGTCACAACCGCGAGGAACACTGGAGCCGGGCGCGGGATTGGTATGAGAAGAGTCTCGCAACTTCCGGACGAGTCCCTCCACAGCTTCGGAAAAGACCTGCGGACTCTCCCGCCGAACAGGATCCCAAGACGGTTGAGGAGAAATTGCGTCGGAGCGAAGCTGCTGTTGCGATGGGGCGTATCCTGGGTCAGATGCGTTGATCAGTCGCCCAGTTGAAACTTCGTCGAGCCCATGAGTTCATCCCCAAACATTCGCTCGTATGTGGTTAATGATTATCATTCGATCACGCTGAACCATTGTGGCGGAAGTGATCCCGGAATTCCGCGAACGAATCAGTACCGCTAAACACACCTCTTGCAAGCAAAACAAGTCACCCCTGGTGGTCGACAAACCTCAAGTAATTCGAAAAGGGAACGAACGTCATCAATAGATGCATGGACCGGGCATGTGAATTAACAGACCAACAGTGGAATATCCTTGATCCCCTAATCCCTGAGCCCGCCAGCCGCCGTGACGGCCGGGGTCGGCCCTGGAAGGAGCGGCGGGAAGTTCTGAATGGAATCTTATGGGTCCTACGCACGGGTGCTCCTTGGGCCGACATTCCGGATCATTAACCGTCGTACCAGACCTGCCATCGCCGATTCCAGCAATGGGTCCGGTCCGGAGTGATGAGAGGAGTTCTAGCGGCACTTGCCGCGGACCTTAAAACCCGCGGCCTGCTTGACGTACAAGAAGCCTTCATCGATGGGACCTTTGCCCCAGCGAAAAAAGGGGCTCCAAGATCGGCAAGACAAAACGAGGCAAGGGATCAAAAATCATGGCTGTGGCAGACTGTCACGGTCTCCCCGTCGCCGTCTGTGTCGAGAGCGCCACTCCTCGTGAAGTGAAGTTGGCTACCAACACACTCGTTCAGATGATTGTCCCCAGTGCGCCACAGAATCTGATTGGTGACAATGCTTATGACTCCGATAAGCTGGATAGTGAGCTTCGTCAATACGGAATTGAACTTATCGCTCCCCATCGTGCTAATCGAAAAAACACCACCCAGGACCTGCGTCGCCTGCGGCGTTATCGCCGACGTTGGAAGATCGAGAGATTATTTGCATGGTTACAGAACTTCCGCAGGTTGGTTGTTCGCTACGAACGATACGCTGAAAACTTTCTTGGAATGCTTTACTTGGGCTGCTGTTTAATCTTGCTGAGGCATTTATGAGATGGGTTGTAGTCCTCAATCTTCATGGCAAGCACAACTCCAACGCGCGCGAACGTAGAGTCTGATTGCCGGGAGGACGATGAGCGTTGTGTATCGTGGGCGGAGCGGCGGAGTATTTTGAGGAGTTAAACTTGCATCGCTACCGATCGGGGCGGTTTGTGCCGTAACCAGACTGCCCGCCGATCTCCCGCAGCTTGACCCAGAATTCCGCCGCGGGCTGATCGCCGCTCCCGCTGGCCGAGCAACGCGTGAGCAATCTCGTGCAGCAGGATTTCGCGCACAAGGGCCGGGTCGTCGGCATAGCGCATATTCACCCAGATCAATTTCTCAGGAAAGCAAGTGTGGCCATAAAAACCCTCGATGTCGTCTTCCGGGTCGCCGGTGTCATACTCCTCACTGACGGCGCGGATTGCCCAATCGTGCAATCCATGCTCCTTCAGCATGGATTGACCCAGAGCCTCGATTTCCTGCTTTGTCATCGGTTCTCCGTCCCTTTCAAGTTCGAGAGAGTCTCGGACGTGCTTTATTCCCTA
>Ga0307479_10003851_pt1 | contig 13730 bp, 11 predicted proteins | sample atmos_gasesECM4C_FD_203743 | JGI IMG/M metagenome (GOLD analysis project Ga0307479, IMG submission 203743) | Hardwood forest soil microbial communities from Morgan-Monroe State Forest, Indiana, United States - atmos_gasesECM4C_515 | ecosystem: Environmental > Terrestrial > Soil > Temperate...
GACGTATTGCGTCAGGACGGGCACGAACTTACCTGCCATCCCGGGGGACAGCCCAGCGATTTGAACGCATTGGCCACCGACGCCAGTCCACCCGTGCTTCCAGGCAAGGAGGACGCCAGGGAATCCGAAGGCGACGTGCTATTCGGTTGCGGAGCCGCCTTTAACATTGCGTCCATTCCCCGCACTACTTTTGACACCTCGCTGAAATCCGCGACGCTCAGTTTCGACTTGGCCCGCCCAAAACAGCGCTCCGGCGCCGCCGGTTGCTTGCTCCAGCGTAAAGGAACCGCTCAGTTCCGGATTCGGCGATTCAAGATGGCGGTCGCTGAGGCACGCGCTTGTGCGCGGGCGGGCGGCGGAGAAGCATAACCTACCAGCACGAGCGAAAGCATAACATCGAACACTATATTCTCCCTAATCCGATTCATGATCCTTCTCCCTGTTGGCTCGCCGCATCTTAGCTCCTCGACGGTCAATTCTTTTGTTTTCTTGTCCATAGCGAACTAGCAGGAGGGCAACAGGACTCCGCTCGGTTTCTCCTTTTGGTTGTTAGGTCTAATTCGAGCAGCGGGCGGATAGTCCATCGAACGAGTATCAGTCCAAGCTTCGCCAAAGGAGATTGGTTAGGGCGCGAATTGTCCGGCCATCGCGCGTCTCGATCTTTCGCGCGAAGCTGACGTCTTAACCGAGCGGACTGGTGATGGCAATGTGTCCCTTGGACTTGATCTTGGTGAGTGCGTTTGTACAATCCGTGTGACCCTGCCCTTTGCAATGCATGCATCCATGCTTGCCGCTCCTCCATCAACGAATACCCTTCGAGGTGCACAGTGACATTAAGATGTCCGCCCCATTTGCGTGCACTGGCCGATTGCCTGCGCTGCAGGGCACTTTGAACGCTTCGGCGGCCGCTAACCGAGCAGGAGAGACTCGGGGGCGAGCAGTGTCACGCGGCCGCGCTCCTTTACCAGCTTCCCATCGCGCTGCCATCGAGAGAGAAGCCGGCTGGCGGTGAAAGAGCTGATGTCAGAAAGGGAACTGAGGTGCTCGTTGGTAATGTCAATGATTATCCCCGACGGCTGCACCTCGCCCGCATCGGTGGCCAGTTGGAGCAGTACTTGGGCGAGCCTTGACGCTCGACCCTTCGTCATAAGGTTGGCATGCCGCTTCATGTACGCTCCGACATAGTACAACGCCAAGCGCAAGGCATTCTCGGTAAGTTGCGGGTATGCTGTTGCCAGCCTGCGGATTGTTCGATGGTCCCAGACCAGGAATTCGCATTCGGTGACCGTTGTCGCGCTCGCCATGTAGTTTGGAGGGTTGGCCAACAGCGACACGAGTCCGATGACGTCCCCTGGAACTTGCCACAACAGGTTAATCTCGGAACCGGACTCGGTGTGAATAAAAGACCGGGCCCGACCTGCTTGCAGCAAAAACAAATTGTCCGGCCGTTCTCCTGCGACGCTGACATTCTCATTGCGTCCCATGCCCCGGACTTGCGCCGTATCGCGGACGTGCCGGAGCGCAGTATCGTCCAAGCCTAGCAACAGCTTAGACTTGACCGCCCCGGTCGAAATTGGCGTGGAAGTAGCCATATCCTGGAATGCAACGTGATCCGCAAATCAGAGCGCGCGCATCTGGTCGAGGCACGTCCGATCAACGCAGTCGATAAAGCGGTCATTTGGCTGGCGGTGGGAGAGTCAACGGGGCGGTCAAGGTAAAGCTGAGCGGCGACTCCGCCGGAATTTCAATCTGCTTGTTTCCGGTAAAGGCTCCCCCCACGAATCCTGCGGTCGCACCTACAAGCGCACCAATGCCTGCTCCCTTTCCTCCCCCTGCCAGTCCACCGATCAACGCACCTCCAGCCGCTCCTCCACCAGTCGTAGCAGCGGTACGCTTACCCTTGCCCTTAATCGTGCTGCTCAGCACATTGGTCTGGATCGGATAGGTATGTCCTTTCGTTGAAACACTGGTCAGTGCGAGTGCCAACTCGCCTTCTCCCTTTATCTTGCCTTTTGTTTTCGCTGTTATCACCGTGCCGCTTACGGTAGCTCCCTTCGCAAGGGCCGTCCGTCCGCCCACACCCACCGGTTGCGCGAGAGCGCCGAGAAAGGTTTGGCCCGCCTGGCTGGTCTTGGAACTCAAAGCTTGACTGGTCGTTACCACAAGAACCGTTCCCGCCGGGATTACAATCGGCTGAGGCTTGGGTTGCTCGGCTTGAATCGTGGTCTGGTCATCGACACCGCTAGCTCCAGGTTCTTCGCGAGCGATCTGGTCAATCTTCTGCTGGGCTGCCGGAGACTCAACGCTGCCGCTCAATGTAACCTTTCCATCCTTGGCCGCTACGCTGACCTGTGAGTCCTTGGTATCCGGATCGGAGGAAATCTTGCCCTGAATATCTTTGGCCATCGCCTCGTCACTCACGCTGTGCGAACACCCGGAAAGAAACCCTATCAGCGCGCTCAGGAGCATGACGGAAATGGCAGGATGGTTAGGCTTGCGCACGCAACCTCATTTCGCCGCGGTTAGGGCACACACAATCGGATTCGTATGTGCGATTTCACACCACGCTTCGTCTCGATATCAGATCGAACGTAAGCATGGCAGGTTGCGTGTCATACTGGCAAAAATGACAGGTACCTTCATGCTAGAAAGGCGGTGTCTAGGAAATGTCGTGTCTTTAGCCCTGGTGACCATTGTCACGGTGTAGCCCCTTGAAATATGTGGGAGCGTTGACGGTGCTGGTCAAACGCCCCGAGTGGAAAGGTGGGTTCCGGCACAAAGTTGAGGCAGATAGGTCAACGATTTGGGAGATGACCGGAGGCAGCGCCCCTTATGCCTTTTTTCAGGAACATCAGTCCGCTTGCTATCCCATTCCAATCAATCGAGATCGTTTCGCCCATGGTCACTTGGTCGGTCGCCAGCAGGCTTGCCAGTGGATAAACCAAATGTTGCTCGATCGCTCGCTTCAAGTGCCGGGCTCCGTATTTTAGGTCCGTCCCTTCACGCAGCAAGAAATCCTTGGCAGCTTGCGTTGCTCGGAATACGAAATGTCCCCTCGGCGTTTCCAATAGCCGCTGCTGTATCATGGTCAGTTCGATCTCCAAGATTCGCTCCAGCTGCTCCCTTCGCAAAGGGTGAAACACGACCATCTTGTCGATTCGGTTCATGAACTCTGGAGCGAACCTCCGTCTCGCCGCTTCTGACGCCATCCGCTCAACTTTCTCATCCAGCCGCGGTTTCACGTCCGGCCCGACCGCTGCCGCAAAGCCCATCCCGCCGGTCATCAACTCTGTGATCTTGCTGGCACCCAGGTTCGAAGTTATGAAAATCATGGCCTGCGACAGGTCCACCCGCCGATTGTCCCCTAGCATCAAGGTTGCTTTGTCCAAGATTGCTAGCAGCAGTCGCCACAGCGCGTCACTCGCTTTCTCGATCTCATCAAACAACAAGAAGCTGATCCTCAGCTTCTCGGTGTGGTATTGCTCGAGCGCCTCCTGGGTGATCAACGGATGGGTTTCGCGATGACCCAAATATCCCGGCGGCGAACCGACAAGCTTTGCGATCTCGTGCGAGTGCTGGAATTCGGCGCAGTCGACCTTGATCACCGCCCGCGGATCGCCGAAGAGCACCTCCGCTGCTACTTCGACGATCCGCGTCTTTCCCGTGCCCGTTGGGCCAAGAAAGAGCAAATTACCGACTGGGCGCCCCCTTGCCTGCAGGCCGGCACAAAACACGCGGTACAGGTCAACGACCGCCTGCACGGCGTCGTCCTGCCCAACAATCTTCTCGCGCAGACGCGCCTCGAATTCGCGGGACTGCTCTCCCTGCCGCAGGGGATCTAACCGGACTGCTGCTCCCAAGAGCTACTCCCTCGATGAATCTCAGCAATTCGATTCGCGATTGCCGATGACTCGTATCCGCGAAGTGCCGGACACTGACGAGGCACATATTCTGGGAACAGACGAATCCGTGTCGTTGCTCCAGAGCAGTCAGGGGATTTGCCGGAAGCAAGAGGTCACCGCCCGGTTCGCCTGGCCCTGAACCGGATGCGTGGCTCGCCACGAGATGATTCCTGAGGCGCATGGAATGACAATCTCCGATAGGGTGAATCGAATGTGATTCCGGCGTACGGTTTAGCGGCTAACGAGCTAGAGCAATTTTGCGGAATGGGTGTCAGCTTGCTCGTGGATTCGGGATACTCGGGCTTCGAGTCATCCTTTGCGAGCAATCCCGGAACCCGAAGGGCGTGCGTGCCCGCTGGCAAAGACAGCGTCAGCGCTAATCGTTAATCATTGCGCAAGGCCTGCGGTAAACCATGTTGTTAGTCAACGCAGATGATTATAGGCTCTGCTCAAGGCTTCATTTCTGGGTTCGGAGAACCAATGCTAAGGAAACGTATTGCGCAGCCTTTGGCCTGTTTTCTTGCTATTGCCTCGACGATCTCTTTCCCGGCCCAAGGACAGGTATGGGATTTCTTGGGCGTTACCGAGATTGACGGCACTCGGGACCATGAGAAGATCGAGGTCACCCGACGTAATGGCGTCTTTCACGCCATTCAGTTCCGGGTCAGTGGCGATGCCATTTTCTTCGACCGTGTCGTCGTCCACTTCGGAGATGGCACGTCCGAAGCGCTGGCCGTTCAAGGCCGGATTTGGCCAGAAGGGAGAAACCACATCATCGGCTTCTCCGGCGAACGTCGCGTCGTCGAAAGCGTCGAGGTCTGGTATTACAAGGAGGCTTGGGAGCACAATCCAAGAGTGATTCTGTACGGTTCGTGACTATGCCAGAGTGAAAATGCCTGGTCATCGCGCCTGAACAGCGGAGTGTTCTCGACAGATGGCCTCGAACGAAGGTTGGTCCTCTTGGATGTGAAGGCTCGACGGATACGCGCAAAGGATGTCCACTTTGCGGGTTTGGGCCAGATCGTTGCTGAGTTGCTCTAGCCGGATTGCAGCTTCCTTTTTACCCTCCGCCCACAAAAGAGCGACTCCTTCGCCGAAGATCGCAACCCGGGGATGTTCAGCCTTCGCGGCTTTTGATGTTGACTCAATGAGTTTGCTGAAGCTCTCAGGAAATCGATCCTCGTCAGGCCAGTCATTGATCATAAACGTGGAAAGCGTGTCCGCGGCATCCAATGGGAGGTAGGCCCCCTGTTGAATCAGAGCGTCAACGTCCACCCCTTGAGCTTTCAATCCCTCAAGCAGCTTTTCCCGGTGCGGTTTCGTAGCGATGACAATCGCGGCATTTCCGAACTTTAGTGCAGCCCCGATGAACTGAGTCATGCTCTCGAGAAAAACCTCATCATCGGAATAGAACTGAACTTCGTGGCAGCGAGCGAACTCCGTTTCTGGCGCCTGGGCCGATCGCGATGCGAGAACCTCATTCGCAGCGCGGGCAGAACTGCGTTTCCGTATTCTGCTACTGACAAACTGCCTGCCTTGAAGAACGGCTTTCACAGCCGCTATCAGCTCGCTTGCGGCGTCCAACTTGACAACGTAACCGCTCGCGCCGGTATCTAAAGCTTCTTGCACCACTTCCATCGAGTCAAAAGCGCTCAAGAAGAGCAGTTTCAAGTCGGGAGCAATTTCGCGGATTTGTCGGGCGGCTTCAATGCCATTGAGTTTGTCAAGGCCAATGTCCAGCAGAATCACGTCGGGCATGAGTTCTTTGGCCTTGTTAACCGCTTCTAACCCGTCTTCGACTTCACCGACAATGTGCCATTCGGGCTCTTCCCGCAGAATCATCGAAGAGACGAAACGACGCCAGGGTGCAAAATCGTCGACCACCAAAATTCGGATGTTCACGCTACTGATTCCAGCCTTTCGCGTTTGCCTCCACACCTCTGGACGAGCCTCCGCGGCGCAAGATCATATCGACGGACGGTCCCCTTTTTAAGCCGGAAGCCTTATAAGGCACCAAGTTCAAAAAGAACCACGAGCAGATTAGCGGGACAGGCCGAGCTAGTCTTCGTAGATCCCTCTATCCAGGCCGCGAACCAGGCGCTCAACCGATGTCTCGAATACGGCGCAGATACGCAGTAGGGTTGAAACGGTGATCGCCCGGCCGGCTTCGATTTGTTGCCAATGCCGTGCGGAGAAGCCGTGAGAAATCATGTCCTCCTGGGAATAGCCGCGCTTTTTCCGCAACGTGCGGACTCGTGTGCCAAGACGATGGAAGAATCGCTGTTGATTCGCAAATTTCGACATTCCGCTTGCCCTTGGCTCCTTCAACCCTACCGCGGAGGTTTAGCGCGTGGACTAGCCGCGCCTGTCAAACGATAAGGGCAATCCGGCGTCGGCGTCGATGCTCTAGGGCAGGTTCGAATTTTTTGTTCTACATCCGGGACACATCCTGCATGCGTGGTGTAGCGTGGATTCAACATCGGCCGATGTTCCAGGATCACGCAATCTTGAGGAGGCAGGTTGCCCTAGGGCAAGCAACTTTCGCCCGGCACGCTTCAAAGCACGTGTCCGGGCGATACCTGGAGCTTCTCTGTTTCGTTTGGTTTCCAGAAGATAGGGCTTGGATGGAAGCAGCCCTAGCCAGTAGGATGAGTTGAACTACTTCAAGTCTATGAAGATGGGGCGTAATTCTTTTGAAATCGGCTGGACAGAAAGGATTCGGCTGGCAACGGCGGGCTAACAACGTTGCTGTTCTCGTTCCGTAGCCGAGCGGATAGGGCCTAATACCGGATGCCTACCGTCAATGTAAGCAATTTCGTACTGACGCTGCCTGTCGGTGCGAAGTAATAGCGCGACTCGACATAAGCCCTGTACGGCGCTTCCCCGGTCCTCACCGTAAACCCAATTCCTCCGTTGAGGCCCGGAGCACCCGCGTTGGAGTGCACCGATGTCGAATTGGTGATTACGGGACCATCAGCGCAGTTGTATCCCCACCAAAGATAAATCGGATTACAAGGGACCGGCGTTCCTTGAGGAATAGCCCTCGAGAGGCTGGCGGTGCGGTAAATCCAACCAGGACCTCCGATGAAGTAGATGCCGCCTGTTCTGCCTCGCAACTCCAATCGGTAGTTTGCGGTAAAGGCAAACACGTTGCCGTGCCCGCTAACGTTATTGGATTGTAAGGCGACGCGAAACGGTTCGAGCGCTCTGTCTGAGGCAAACAGCCAATTCCACATGAATTCGCCGACGAACGCGTTGTGGCGGTCGAGGTTGTAACCAACGCCGGCACTAACTCCCAAACCCAGTCCAGCGTATTGATGGGTCGGGTTTAGTGGGAAGCTCAAAGGCATGCCCAAGCTCGACGTGATGGCTGGGTCATCCTCTCCGCCGCTTTCGTCTTGCGCCCAAGAACAACAAGGCAGAGCTACCAGGCAAAGCAATAGAAGCACTGCCATACGGTGCGTCACCATGCCCTCCTTGAACCAAACCCAGGCAGCGCCCCTCGTCATCACCTTCAGCCTTTCACCAGAAGGTTGAACACTCCGCTTCGGGTCAGACACTAGCAAAACTGCCAGGTCGGCAGTGATCCATTGCATGTGCAGCGTATTTTCGGGCCGGCACGTTGCCCGGGCCCTGCCAAAAAGTGCCGGGGGACTCCTCTGAAGTTGACTAATCATGTACAAGGTGCGACACAGATTGCGCAATCGCATTGACAGAAGTCGAGCGGAGAGGTATAGGTGACGCAAAGGTGCAAGGTTCGGAGGCTTGATGGGAAACCGGGTGGTGCGGTTCTTTCTAGTTCTATTGGTATACCTGTGGGCGGAAGAAGGCGGTCCTGTTGCGGATGCTCAAGTGCGCGCGCAGACACCGATCGTTACAAACGTTGAGCTGGTGCAAATTCCCGTAACCATCTTTGACGACAAGGGGGCCGTTGCCACGGGCCTCAAGAAGAGCGACTTTCGGCTTTTCGAGGACGGAGTTGAACAGGACATCCTCTACTTCGAAAGAGAGCGGGTACCGGTTTCCTTTGTGATTCTTGCGGACTTGAGTTCCAGCATGACGAGGAAGATCCCCTTCGTTCAGGAGGCGGCCCTTTCGCTTCTAGACTCATTGCAAGAACTGGACCAAGACGGCGACGAATACTCGGTATTGAGCATTGGGACGCGGTCCAAACTACTTATGCCGTTCACCAGCGATGAGGGAGATCTTCAGCGGAGATTGCCGGTGCTACTGACGGCTACGAATGAGAGTACCTCTCTGTTTGACGGGATTTGGCTAGGAGTGAGTACCGCCCGACGCGAGGCGGCAAATCAACATCGCGCCATGATCATCATCACCGATGGAGGCGATAATCATAGCCGTTACAACCTGAGAGAGACCCATGAGCTGTTGGAGGAGGCTGATGTACCGGTTTTTGCGGTGATGGCCGGACCTGGGTTTGAACTCCCCGAAATTTTTCAGCCCCACCAGAAGAAGCGAAACCCGTTCCCTTCAGATGGGTCTAAAACGCAATTTCCTAACCTGCCGATTTCGGGTGCGGGCCAGGACTACATTGGTCCTGCAGAACGGCGCGGACCTCATAACATGAAGGCTTTAACCGAAGTGACGGGCGGCGGTGTATTTACCGCGCGGGACGAGGAAGACTTGCCACGCATCGTTCGGACGATCGGTCTAGCAGTTCGCTATAGGTATGTTCTCACTTACAAGCCGGTCCATTCGACTAGAGTCACAAAGACGGGGGAAAGTGCCGCGGATTCCCGTCAACACAAAGTCGTAGTTCAACTCTATCCGAAAGAAAAATTTCGAGGATACAGTCTTCCCTATTACAAGCGCGTCTATCACAGTATTCAATGAAGGGCTGTTTCGGCTTGTGTATTCGCCCAGGGGAGAACGCCGCGTTCAGATATTCCTGGCCGCTTGCCGTGAAATTCACCAGAACTACAAGCGCGGCTACCGTAGCTTTCAATAAACAGCGATTCTCAGGGAGTGGGAGCCTGCGTAGAGCTCGGCGTTCCAACCGTACTGGCCCACTGTGAATCAGTCAGATTCCACCCACCGCCGAGCGCGCGATAGAGGCTGACCAACGCAAGTTTGCGGCCAAGGTCGTAGGTGACCGCTGAGCCCTCCGCAGGATATAGCTGAATTTGAGCATCGACAATCTCGAAATAACTGGCAAGTCCGCTGTCGTACCTTATGGAAGACAATTGGACGGACTCGCGGTAGGCCTCGACGGAGTGCAGCTGCTCAAGGTAAGCCTTGGCAAGTTGTTGATGCGCGGAGAGCGAGGTAGAAACCTCGCCAAAGGCCTGTGTGACCGCTTTTTCGAAGGAAATCCTGGCCTGGTCGCGCGATGCTAGGGAGGCACGGTATTGGTTCTTCAAGCGGCCGCCCGTGAATAGGGGGCCCGCCAGGTTGCCCGCAAGACTCCAGGCCTTTCCGGATCCGGTAAGTTCGGACAGCTGCGGGCTGATGCCCCCCAGTGCACCGGTCAGGGAAATCGTGGGAAAGAAGTTCGCCTTGGCGACCCCCACATTAGCGTTGGCCGAGATCAGGTTCTGCTCTGCTTCGCGCAGATCAGGCCGCCGCTCCAATAACGTTGCTGGCAAACCTGCTGGTACGTCCGGGGGATCATATTGATCGACAAGCGCAGCCCCGCGCGCGATCGGCCCAGGATTGCGGCCAAGAAGTAAGGCCAGGGCATTCTCTTGCGCCACGATCTGTCGTTCGAAATCCGGGATTGCCGCCGCTACGTTCGACAGCGCCGCCTGCGCACGAGCAACTTCAAGCCCCGAGGATGCCCCGCCGGCAAATTTGTGTTGAAAGAGCTCAAGAGTGACCTGAAAGCTGTTGACCGTTCGATGGGCAATGGCCAGCTGCTCGTCGAGCGCCCGCAGCTGAAAATATCCCTGAGCCACTTCGGACAGGACCAAGAGCCGGACGTCGCGCCTGGCTTCCTCGCTAGAAAAATACACGGCACGCTGGGCTTCATTCAATTTACGGAGTCGCCCAAACAGGTCTATTTCCCAAAAGGTGCTGAAGCTGTAGCCGTAATAAGTGTGATTGGGAACGAGCTGGGACTGCGCTCCTGAAATGCTCGCGTCATATTCAACTTGCGGATAATACTGAGAGCGGCTGACACCAAGCAGGGCTCGTTCCTGCTCGACCCGAGCCACGGCCAACTGTAAGTCGTAGTTGCTCTTGAAGGCCTCGCGGATGAGGCCTTGCAGAACGGGATCCTTGAACAGGTCCCACCAGGCCAGGTCGGCAACTGAGTTCTCCCTCGTCTGCGGCTCTGCATAATAGCTGGCTGGCGGCTGAATCTGGGGGCGCTTGTATTTCGGACCGAAAGTGCAACCTGCAAAGAGAAGGGGAAGGAGCGCGACCACAGCAGGCTTTCGCATTAATCGTGTCCTCCCTCGGCTTCAGCGGGCCTGAGTAGTTCCACGGTCTCCTTTTTCTTTTTCATGGCAATCCGCTCAACCACGACGAACAAAACGGGTATGAGAAATACTCCCAGCACGCTCGCTGCGGTCATGCCGGTAATCACCGAAGTTCCGAGCACCTTTCGGCCAATGGCACCCGCGCCTTTCGCTGCCCAGAGTGGGACACACCCCAGAATGAATGCAAACGACGTCATCAAGATGGGGCGCAACCGCAACCTGGCACCTTCGAGAGCGGCTTCGACGAGTTCTTTCCCCTTCCCATGCTCTAATATGGCAAACTCAACGATTAGGATGGCGTTCTTGGCCGTCAGTCCGATCAGCATGATCAGCCCAATCTGGGCGAAGACGTTGTTGTCGAACTTGCGCAATAGCAGTCCTCCATTGGATCCAAGAACCGCCACCGGAACAGAAAGAAGAACGCTGAAGGGCAACGACCAACTCTCGTATAGCGCGGCCAGGATGAGAAAGACGAACAGGAAAGACATGCCGAATACCATTGCTTGTCCACCCGCGGCCTTCTCTTCCTGATAGGACATGTCCATCCATGCGTAACCGAACCCCGAGGGCAGAACTTCCTTTGCCACTTCTTCCATGGCGGTCATGGCCTGACCGGAACTGTAACCGGGAGAAGGGGAGCCGTTGACTTGGATACTTCGGAACATGTTGAAACGGTTGGTGTACTCAGGCCCTGAGACACGCTTCATTGTGACTAGGGAAGCCAGGGGTGTCATGTCGCCCTTCGAGTTTCGCACAAAGAAATCGTTGATTCGGTCTACGCTCGAGCGGTACTCCGGCTCCGCCTGCAGATAGACTTTCCATTGGCGCCCAAAACGGTTGAACTGGTTTACATAGGCGCCCCCCAGGAAGGCCTGAAGCGTCTGGTAGACTTCCCCGAACTGCAGCCCTTGCTTTAGTACGCGATCCTGGTCAACGTCGACAAAAAGCTGCGGCACGGAGGAGCGGAAAGTGGTTACCAGCGAAGCGATTTCTGAGCGCTTCCGCGCAGCCACAGTAAACTTGTCGAGAGTTTCGGCGAGCTGTTGAACGCTTCCGCTGCTCCGGTCCTGCAACATGAATGTGAACCCGCCAGCCGTGCCCAGGCCCGGAATGGCTGGCGGGCCGAACGCGAAGGCAATGGCTTCCGGAATTTCCCTGCGCATTCTCTGGTTCAGGGCCTGCATGAGTCCATTGGCGGAGAGTTCTGGAGTGGCGCGCTCGTCCCAGGGATCAAGCTGAAGGAAATAGAACCCGGTGTACGACGCGGAAGTGTTGGAGAGCAGGCTGAAACCAGAAATCCCGCTGAAACTTTTAACACCGTGAGTGTGCGCCAGCATGTCATCCATCTTGCGCATCACCGCGTCGGTGCGCTGGAGCGACGCGGCGTCGGGCAGTTGTAGCTGGAGGAATGCATACCCCTGATCCTCTTCAGGGATAAAGCTGGACGGAAGGCCCTTGCCCATACCTAGAGCGACGACAGAAATACCGACCAGCAGCAGCAGGGCAAGAACCCATCGGCGAATCAGGACATGGCTCCAAGTTACGTAGCCGCCCGTCATCTTTCCGAACCAGCGGTTAAACCACTCGAAAAATTTTCCAAGAGGGCCGGCGCCCTTCTTGCGCGGACGCAGCAGAAGAGCAGTGAGCGCGGGCGAAAGCGTCAACGCGTTGAAGGCCGAGATGAGCACCGAGATGGCAATGGTAATTGCGAACTGCTGGTTCAGCAGTCCTTTAATGCCGCCCATGGCCGCCATGGGCACGAACACGGCTGAAAGCACCAGGGCGATGCCCACCACCGGCCCGGATACCTCTTCCATGGCCTTCAGCGTGGCTTCTTTCGGTGCTAGGCCATGCTCAATGTGATGCTCCACGGCCTCAACGACCACAATGGCATCGTCCACCACGAGGCCGATAGCCAGGATGAGTCCAAACAGAGAGAGTGTGTTGATCGAAAAACCCAGTATTGGAAAGATGACAAACGTTCCAATAAGCGAGACAGGAACAGCCAGCAGCGGGATAAGCGTGGCGCGCCAGTTCTGGAGGAACAGGAACACAACAACAATTACAAGGCCGACCGCCTCTAGCAGTGTCTTGACGATCTCTTTCATGCCTTCGGTGATGGGGAGAGTGGTGTCCATCGCCACGACATAATCTAAATCCGGAGGGAACCTGGACTTCAGATCCTCCATTTGTGCTTTTACCTGTTTGGCCACAGCCAGAGCGTTAGACCCCGGGGCCTGATACACCGCAATGACGACTGCGGGCTTGGCGTTGTACCTCCCGATTTGCTGATAGACCAAGGAACCCAGTTCGATTCGGGAGACGTCTTTTAACCTGACCGTTGAGCCGTCGGGATTCTGACGAACGATGATGTTGCCGAATTCTTCCGCGTTGATGAGTCGTCCCGCTGCACGGACAGCATAAGTAAACTGCTGGCCTTTGGGAGCTGGCTCCGCCCCAATCTGCCCTGCAGGGTTGACCGCGCTTTGCTGCTGGACGGCGTTTGTCAGGTCAGTGACGGTCATGCCGAGTTTCGTCAGTTGATCCGGCTTCACCCAGATGCGCATGGCATAGTCGGCAGCACCAAAGTTCGTGACTTGTCCCACGCCGGGGACACGCAAAATCGCGTCATTAACGTTGATCGTGGCGTAGTTCCCCAGGAATTGTCCGCTGTAAGTGCTGTTTGGCGAATAGATGGAAAGGACAAGAAGAGGAAGACCCATTAGTTTTTTAACCGTCACCCCGTACTGGTTGACCGAAGTGGGAAGGTTCGGACTGGCTTGGGATACGCGGTTCTGGGTGTTTACCTGGTCAATGTCCACGTTGGTGCCGACGTCAAAGGTGACCTTGAGGTTCATGGTGCCATCATTGGCATTTGTGGACATCATGTACAGCATGTTGTCCACGCCATTCATTTGCTGCTCAAGCGGTGTGGCGACAGACTGTTCAATCGTCAGAGCATCCGCGCCGGTGTAGGTAGTAGATACGCTGATCTGCGGCGGAACGATGTCAGGAAGCATAGCGACCGGCAGCTTCGCCATCGCTACCACACCGCCGATCACCGTGATAATGGAAATAACAATCGCAACGATGGGGCGACCAATGAAGAATTTCGACATGGCTACTTGCCACCGGTCAGTGCGTTGGTTTGAGTGTCTTTGAAAGGCGACGGGGCAACCGTCATGCCGCTTTTAATCCGCTGCAAACCGTCCACGACGACACTGTCCCCGGCCTGCAGACCCGATTCGACCACCCACATATCTCCGGTCTGTGGGCCGAGCTTGATGGTTTTTATCGTAACTTTGTTATCGGGAGCCACCACTCCGACTTGATAAACGCCCTGCAACTCGGACACCGACTGCTGGGGGATCAGAAGCGCGCCTTTGCG
>Ga0307479_10003853_pt1 | contig 13727 bp, 4 predicted proteins | sample atmos_gasesECM4C_FD_203743 | JGI IMG/M metagenome (GOLD analysis project Ga0307479, IMG submission 203743) | Hardwood forest soil microbial communities from Morgan-Monroe State Forest, Indiana, United States - atmos_gasesECM4C_515 | ecosystem: Environmental > Terrestrial > Soil > Temperate...
GGTGGCGTGGCCGGAAGACAAGGTGACCCGCACCGCCAGGGTGAAGCTGGTGGGCGAGGCCGACCCCGGCGCAACCGTCTCGGTCAACGGCACGCCGGCGCAGGTCGGGGCCGACGGCCGCTTCGAGGCAGAGGTGCCGCTCGCGCAGGGGGCCAATCGCGTCTCGGTGACCAGCATGGACCGCTTCGGGCGCATCGCCGATGAGCAGGAGACGCTGCAGGTCGATCGCCGGCCGCCTCCGGTCAAGGCGCGACATGAGGGCTGGCAGTGATCGCGGCTGCGCTGGCGGCGGCGGAGCTCCTGGTCTCGGCGCCGGCCCGCGCGGTCCAGGACGGGCGCAGCGTCGCGGCGGTGGAGATCGCCTCTGGCCCCGAGCCGCTCGAAGGCGAGGACCGCCAGCTGCCCGACCGCGGATCGATCGCCTGCACCGGCGCCGCCGTCATCGCCGCCGGGCCCATCGCGCCGCCGCGCCTCTTGCCGCCCGCCGCATCCACCGCCGGCGAGCTGTCGTGCATTGCGCGGCGGCGAGGGGCCGAGAGCGCCTTCTCGCTGCACCTCGACCCGCCGGGGCCCGGACTCTACGCGCGCCTGGCTCCCGCTGAGGCGGGCCGGCTCGCGCTCGAGGCGTTCCGCATCCAGCCCGGCGGCGATCGCCAGGCGCCGCGATCGCTGCGCCTGGCCTCCAGCGCCGGAACCGCGGAGGCCGGCCGGCTGCTCCTGCCGCCCGGCCGCGCCCCGCGCGCGATCGCGGTGGCGCTGCTCGATGCCGAGGGCGAGGGCGCGGCATTCCTGCCGTTGCCGGGAAGCACCCGGCTGCGGCTGGAGTCGAAGCGGCGCTCGCTGCTCTCGGTGCGGGTGGCGGGCGCCACGTTTGGTCCGGTGCGCGCGCCGGAAGGAAAGGCGACCCTGCCGGTGCTGGTGCCGCCCGGCGTGCGCCTGGGAGTGGTACGCGCCGTCGACCGCCTGGGAAATGCCCGCGAGCTGGCCATCGACCTGGAGACGCCGGAGCTGCCGCGCATCGCCGCGGTGGCGTCGGGAGCGCAAGCGGTCGCCGCGGGAGAGCTGCGGGTGGCCATCGCGCTCGCCGCGCCCGACGGGGCGCCGGCACGAGACGCGCCGGTGCGCGCGAGCGCTGCCCGCGGATCGGTGCAGCCGCCCGCCCCGAGGGGACCCGGGCTGTGGCTGGCCAGCTACCGCGCGCCGGCTGCGCCCGGAAGCGATCGCATCACCGTGCAGGTCGAGGGCGACGCCGGCGCCGGGCGCGTCGAACTGTCCGTCGAAGTGGTGCCCGGGCCGCCGTCGCAGATCTCGCTCGAGCCGCCGGCGCGGCCGGTGCACGCGGGCGAGGAGGTGGCGGTGCGCGCCGGCGTACGCGACGCCGCCGGCAATCCTCTCAGCGGGGTTCCGCTCGAGGCGTCGCTGGCCGGCACGCCGGCGCGCGTGTCGTGGGACGGCGCGGCCGTTTCGATCCGCGGCGCCGTCCCGCAGCTCCTTCCCGAAGGCGGCGTCCAGCTCTCGGTGCGTTCGGGCGAGCAGGCGCGCGCCGATGCGCGCATCGAGGCCCTTCCCGGCGAGGCCTCTTCGGCAGAGCTGGCCGCCGACCCCGACGGGCGCGAGGCCTTGCTGCGCGCGGTGGTGCGCGACCGCTTCGGCAACGCGCTCGGCGCATCGGGATTCGACCTCGCGGCGCAGGGCGCGCAAGTGAGCGACATCCGCGCCTCGGCTTCCGGCGCCGCCGAGGCCAGCCTGGTCGCCGCGCCCCGCTCGCGCGCGGCGGAGGCGTCGGTGGTCTCCGGCGGGCGCGTGCTCGCCCACACCAAGGTCGCCTTCGATCCACCGCCGGAAGCGTGGCTCTTGTTTGCCCGCGCCGAGGGGGCCGACGTCTCCAACGGCGGCGCGCTGCAGGCCCCGCGGCTGGGCGCCGCCGCCGGCATCCGCCGCCGCTTCGGCCCGGTCGAGGGCGCGGGGCTGCTCGGCCTCGACGCGCTCTGGTACCGCGACCAGATCACCGCCGAGGTGGCCGGCGCCGCGCGGCCGGTCTCGCGCCACCTCTTCGCGCTGGGGATTCCGCTGCTCGCACGCGCGCGCCTGCCGTTCTTGCGCAAGTGGGGAGCGGGGCTGGAGGCAGGGCCGGTGCCGGTGTTGGCCTGGACCTCGGCGGCCAGCGACGCCAGCGGAACCGAGAAGCTGGTCAGCCTGCGCCTCGGCTTTCGCGCGCGCGCCGCTGTCGACTACGCGCTGGGCCGCGGCCGCATCGAGCTGGGCGCGAGCTGGGGCACCGTGCGCCTCTTGTCCGGACCGCTGCGCGGCGAAATCGAAGGGCATTCATTCTTCCTGGGCTATGAAGCCTGGTGGCTCGACGTCGGTCCTTGAGGGAGCACGCATGGCCAAGAAGTCCGAGACGAGGGACGCTGCGCTGGTGCTGGCCGAGCTGGCTCACGAGCTTCGCCAGCCGCTCACCGGCATCCGCGCCAGCGCCGAGCTCCTGCTCGAGTCCAATCCCGACCCGGCCGTGCGCGCGCGGGTGACCACCATCCTGCGCCAGGCCGAGCGCATCCAGGCGCTGGTCGAGCGGGCGCGGCGCGAGGGGCCGCCCGCGGGAGCGCGCGGCGATCTCCACCAGGCCATCGACGCCGCCTGGTCCTTGCTGGAAGCCGAGGCGGAGAAGCAAGGCGCGACGCTGGTGCGCAGCCTTTCGCCGGCGGTGCCCAAGGTCACCGCCGACCCCATCGCGCTGGAGCAGATCTTCGGCAACCTGCTGCGCAACGCCGTCGAGGCCGTGGCCGGAAAAGGCGGGCGCATCCGCGTCTCCACCGCGCCCGTCGCCGGTGGGGCGGAAGCCATCGTCGAGGACGACGGCCCCGGCGTGCCCGAGTCGGTGCGCTCCCGCATCTTCGGCCGGTCGGTGACGGGCCGCGCCCAAGGCACCGGCCTCGGCCTCTACATCAGCCGTTCGCTCGCCGCGCAGGCCGGCGGCGCGCTCGAGCTGCTCGAGGGCGGCCGCGGCGCGCGCTTCCGCTTGCGGCTGCCTGCTGCCCGCTGATGTGCGAAAGGGCCCGCACTCGTGGTCCGGGGTGTGGATGAATCGAGCCTCACTCGACTGGTACGCTCTCGAAGTTTGTGAGACTCCCGCCTCCAACCTCCCATCGCTCACGCTCGATCGCGATGCTCGCGCTCGCGCTGGGCGGTTGCGTCTGCGGGCAGGTCGGGTCGGCGCCGGGCACGCTGGCCATCGACTCGCTCGAGCCGGCGCTGGCAGTGGCCGGCGTCCGCACTCCGCTGAAGATCCACGGCTCGGGCTTGCGCACGGAGCTGGTGACCGACCTGGGCGGACAGACGGCCAGCGCCGACGCGCTCTCGGTCACCGTGGGCGCGACGCCGCTCAAAGGTGCGGAGCTGGCTGCCGACGGCACCATCAAGGTCACGCTGCCCGACTCGATCGCGCCGGGCGTCTATCAGGTATCGGTCTCGCTGGGGGCGCGGCATGCCCAGGCCGCCACCGCGCTGGAAGTGGTCGCGCCGGTCGAGCTGGCGCTGCAAGCGCCCAAGGACCTGGCCAGCGGCGAGGAGTCGCAGTTCTCGCTGCAGGTCACCTCGCGCGCGCCCTCGGACGTCGGGCTCGCCGTCGATTCGCTCGCTGCCGTTCCCGAGGGAGCTCTGGAGGTCGGCAGCTTCTCGCTGCCGGCGATGGTGGGGGCCGAGCCCGTCGAGGTCTTCGGCAAGCTGGCTTCGATGCACCCAGCCGGCACAGCAGACGCGACGCTGGCGGTGGCCATCCGCTGGAGTCTGGGCCCGCTCACCGGCACGGTGGACGCGTCGGCGGCCGTGCGCGCCTTCGGAGTTCCGGTGCTGAGCGCTTCCTTCGCTGCGCCGGCGGAGATCGAGCTGGGGGACCAGCAGTCCATCTCAGCGCAGCTCTTCGCGCCGGCGGGAGTGGACGTTGGACACCTCGACGCGCAAGTCACGGCCGGCGGCGGAGCGGCCCTCGCCGCCGACGTCTCCGTCTCGGGGGGGACGCTGGCCGCCGGCGCCATGCTCGCGCTCTCGGGCTCGGTGCAAGGAGCGTCGACTGGACCGGGGTTCCTGCAGCTCGATGCGACCGCCTCCGCGGCCCGCGGCGACGCGCCGGCGCCCCTCTCCACCCGACGCGCGCTCACCGTTCGCAGCGGGCCGGCGCCGGCCATTTCCGCGCTCGCGCTTCCAGGAGTGGTCGAGGTGGGCGTGCCCGTCTCGGTGGAGATCGAGGCGCGCAACGACGGCGACGTCGATCTCGACGGCGCGCAGCTCTCGGTCTCGGCCGACCAGGGCCTGGTCTCGCCGGCCTCGGCCTCGCTCGCGCTCGCGGCGGGCGCGAGCGTGAAGCAGACGATCACCGTCGTCCCGCAGACGGCCGGCGCGCCCGTGCAGCTGATGGTGGCGCTGTCGGGCGCGAGCGCGCTGTCGGGACGGGCCTTCGCCGCGCAGCCCGCGTCCGCAGCGTCGGGCGTCGCGCGCAGGCCCGCGGCGCTCTCCATGACCGCCACGCCCGCGCAGACGCGCGCCTCGGTGGGCCAGAAGATCCCGCTCGCCGTACAGATCACCAACGCCGGCGACGTCGACGTTCCCGCCGCGGTGCTCAGCATCGCCGCCAGCGGCTCGGGGCTGTTGCTCGACGCGTCCGGCAATCCTGTCTCGAGCCTGCAGCTGCCGCCGGCCGCCGTTCCCGCGGGCGGCTCCGTCGCGCTCTCGGCCACGGCGGTCGGCAATGCGCCGGTTGCGGCGTCGTTCACCCTCTCCGTATCGGGCGCCGACCCAGTCTCGGGCGCGAACGTCACCGCCTCCGCGGGCGCGCGCTTCGACGTGCAGGTGGCACCGCTCTTGTCACTGCAAGCGACTGGACCGGCCCGGCTGGTGAGCGGCCAGTCGGCCGCGCTGGACGTGGTGGTGAGCAACACCGGCGGCGCCGACGCGCTCTCGGTCGCGCCTACCGCACAGGTCTCCGGACCCATCGGCGCGGGATCGCCCTCGCCCGCCTCGGTCGCGGTGCTCGCGGCGGGGACGTCGGTCCACTTCTCCATTCTGGTGCTGGCCAATTCTCCGGCGGGGAGCAGCGGCATCTCCCTCGGCGCCACCGGCCAAGATGGCAACGGTGCGGGGCCGGTCTCGGCGAGTGGCGCGGTGAGCATTGCGGTGCAGGACGCGCCGCACATCACCGCCTCGTTTTCCTCGGCTCTCCCGGCCACCGCCACCGAGGGCCAGACGCTGCCGGCCCTCACGCTGCACCTCGCCGCCGCCGGCGCACCCTCGGCCGACGCGCAGCTGGCGGCGTTGCCGGTGCTCACCGTCTCCGGGAGCGGCACGGCCACGCCGCAGCTGCCCTGCACGCTGCCCTGCGCCCTGCCTGCGGGTGGCGCGCTCGACGTTCCCGTGCAGATCGTCGCGGGGACCGCCGGCAACTTGCAGGTCACGGCGTCGTTTCCCTCGAGCGCGCCGCCCGTCGTCGACGCCGACCAGGGCGCCGCGGTCGCGGTCGCATCCGTCTCGACGACTGCGGTGCAGGTCCAGACCGCGGGCGCGCTGGCGGTCCAGGTGCAGTCGCCGCAACTGGTCGAGGGCTTCACCTCCACGGTGACGGTGACGCTGACCAACACCGGCGGCGCCGACGTCGGCGCGCTCGCGCTGGCCGCGCTCGATGTGAAAGACGCCTCCGGAGCGGCGGTCGCCACCAGCTCGGTAAGCGCGCTCGGAGCCGGACCGCTGGCGGGGGGCGCGCACGAGTCATTCACTTTCAACGTCGCCCCCGCCGCGGGCGCGGGGTCGCTCGCCTTCCACGTCCGCATCACCGGCACCGAGACCAACACCTCGGCGGCGCGCACCGGCGAGACCACCACGGCTCCGTTCACGGTCTCGCCTCCCGGGGGCCTGGTGGTCAACCTGCAAGCGCTGCCGGCGTCGGCGTCGGTGGGGCAGTCGCTGTCGCTCAGCGTGGTGGTGACCAACACCGGAGGCACCGCCGTCAACAGCGTCCTCGCTTCTCTCTCGCAGCGTGGAGCCGCCGGCGACGGCGCGGTCACCATCACAGGTCCTGCCGAGGCGGCGCAGACGCTGAACCCGAGCGCCTCGGCCACCTTCACCTTCCAGGTCGTCGTCACGGCGGCGGGTCCGGTGGAGCTCACCGCCAGCGCCTCGGGCACCTTGCAGGGCGGCGGCGCGGCTGCAGTCACGCCCTCGGTCCGGGACACGACGGCGCAGGCGCCGGCCCAACTTTCGGCCACGCTCACCACCGACCGCACGCTGATCAGCGTCGGCCAGGCGCTGATGATCACCTTGATGGTGCAGAACACCGGCGGGGCCGACGCCGACAACGTCTCCGCCGCTGCGCCCACGCTCGCGTCCGGATCGACGGCGGCGGTGGCGGCCATCGCGCCGGTCGCGGCTGGCGCGGTTTCGGTGTTGCACGCGGGACAGAGCGCGTCGTTCACCTGGAGCACCTCGGCCACCTCGGCCGGGCAGGTGGCGTTCGTCTCCAGCGCGCAGGGCACCGATGCCAACGACGCGACGATGACGCCGTCGACGGGAGCGGTGACGAGCGCGACGGTGCAGGCGCAGGCGCGCGGCCAGCTGGCCATCTCGGCGGCCGCAGGTCCCGCGCGCGTCTCGGCGGGACTGCAGACGGCGTCCTTGACCTTGACCGCGTCCAATCCCGGCGGCGCCGACGTCGTGCTCGCTGCATTGCCGGCGCCCTCGGCGCTCACCACCGGCAGCGCGGCGGTGACCGTGGCGGCGCAACCTGCCTCGGCGGCGGGACTTACGCTGCACTCCGGCGACAGCCGCGACTTCGTCTGGACCTTCAACGCCTCGGGGAGCGGTACCGTCTACTGGCAGGCGTCAGCCAGCGCGACCGAGTCGAACACCGGCCAGACGCTCTCGCCCGCACCGGCGAGCAGCGGGTCCATCGTGGTGGAACCGCCTGCCGCGCTCTCGCTCTCGCTCGCTGCCACACCGCCGCAGGTGTCGGCGGGCTTGCAGCGGGTCCAGCTCGCGCTCACCGCGACCAACACCGGCGGCGCAGCGCTGCGGCTCGACGCGCTCCCCGCGCCCACGCTGCTGGCGACAAGCACCGCCGGAGCGACGGTGGCGACCTCGCCCGCGCCGACCGCCGGGACCACGCTGGCCGGCGGCGCGTCGCAGACCTTCACCTGGCAGTACAACGTCTCGGGGAGCGGCACGCTCACCTTCTCGGCCGGCGCGAGCGGCACCGACGCCGACAGCGGCACGGCGGTGCATCCTCCGGCCGCGACCGCGGCGGCGGTGACGGTGCTGGCGCCGGCGGCGCTGTCGGCGAGCGCGGCGGCGGCGCCTTCGCGGGTGTCGGCCGGGCTGCAGCAGGTCTCGCTCGTCCTCACTTTGCAGAACGCCGGCGGCGCGGGGCTGAAGCTCTTGGCGCTGCCGGCGCCGGTGGTGACGCCGGGCGGATCCGCGGCGGCGACCCTCTCCTCTTCGCCCGCCTCGCCGGCCGGCAACGTCCTCGCCGGCGGCGCCACCGCGAGCTACACCTGGGTCTGGAACGTCTCCGGGAGCGGCACGCTCGCGTTCTCGCTCTCGGCCTCGGGCACCGACGTGAACGCCGGCAACACGGTGGGGCCGGTGAGCGCCGCGAGCCAGCCGGTCACCGTGCAGGCACCGGGCGCGCTCGCCGTCTCGGCCGCGGCTTCTCCCGCGAGCGCCTCGGCCGGCCAGAACGTGGTCTCCTTCACGCTGGTCGCTCGCAACAGCGGCGGCGCCGACGTGACGCTCGATGCGCTGCCCTCGCCCACCATCGCCGCCACCGGAACCGCGGGCGCCACGCTGTCCAGCGCTCCCGCGCCTGCCGCCGGGACGGTGTTGAGCGGCGGCAGCCAGCTGAGCTTCACCTGGCAGTACAACGTCTCGGGCAGCGGCACTCTCTCCTTCACCGGCTCGGCCTCGGGCGTGGAGGCCAACACACAGGGCGCGCTCAAGCCGGCGGCGGTCACCTCGTCGCCGGTGTCGGTGCAGAAGCCGGGGCAGCTCGCCATCGCGGCCGGCGCCTCGCCGTCGCAGGTCTCGTCCGGAGCGCAGCAGATTTCGCTCACCCTCTCGGTGCAGAACACCGGGGAGGCCGACGTGGTCCTCGACGCGCTGCCGCTCCCGGCGGTGACCGCGACGGGGAGCGCCTCGGCCAACGCGGCCAGCGCGCCCGCCAGCACCGCTGGCTCGGTGCTCTCGGGCGGCGTCTCCAAGACCTTCACCTGGACCTGGAACGTGGGCGGAGTGGGGACGGTCGCGTTCTCGGCCTCGGCGAGCGGCAAGGACGGCAACAGCGGCGTGGTCATCGCGCCCGCTCCGGCGGCGGCGGGGCCAGTCACGGTGCAGACCTCGGGAGCGCTCTCGCTCGCCATCGCGGCCACGCCTTCGCAGGTCTCCGCCGGGCAGCAGAAGATCTCGCTGACGCTGACCGTGACCAACACCGGCGGCGCCTCGGTGGTCCTCGACGCGCTCTCGCCGCCCACCGTGGCGGCCTCGGGGAGCGCCGCGGCTGTGCTCGTCTCCTCGCCGGCCTCGCCCGCCGGCACCGCACTCGCCGGCGGCGCGAGCACTTCCTTCATCTGGAGCTATTCCGAGTCAGGCTCCGGCACGCTCGCCTTCACCGCGGGCGCGAGCGGGAAGGAGTCGAACACCGGCAACGCCATCGCGCCCACGCCGGTGACTTCGCAGACGGTGACGGTGCAGGCGCCGGCTGCGCTCTCGCTCTCGGCCACCGCCACGCCGGGCTCGGTCTCGGCGGGGCTGCAGCGCGTCTCGCTCACGCTCACGCTCCACAATGCCGGCGGCGCCTCGGTGCGCCTCGATGCGCTCCCCGCGCCGGTGGTCTCGGCCACCGGCACGGCGGCCGCGGCGATCTTCTCCTCGCCTGCGTCGACGGCCGGGACGCTGCTCGCAGGCGGCGGGTCGGCGACCTACACCTGGCAGTACGACGTCTCGGGAAGCGGCACGCTTTCGTTCTCGGCTTCGGCCAGCGGCGCCGACGCCAACAGCGCTGCGGTGCTCGCGCCGCCTGCGGCTGCGGCGGGGCCGGTGACGGTGCAGCAGCCGGCCAAGCTGTCTCTTTCGGCCTCGCTCAATCTCTCCACGCTCTCGGCCGGTCTGCAGCAGCTCCAGCTCACGCTGAAGGCGACAAACAGCGGCGGCGCAGGCGCCGTGCTCGCCGCGCTCCCGGCACCGACGCTCACCGCCACCGGGACGGCGAGCGCCTCCCTCGTCTCCAGCCCGGCTTCCCCGGCAGGCACGACACTCGCGGGCGGAGCGAACCAGTCGTTCGTCTGGACGTACTCGGCCGCGGGGAGCGGCACGCTCTCCTTCTCCACCTCGGCCTCCGGCACCGACGCCAATGCCGGCACGGCAGTGACCGCGACCGCGGCGTCGGCCGGTCCGGCCACGGTGCAAAAGCCGGCGATGCTCTCCATCTCGTCGATCGCCGCTTCGCCCTCGGTGGTCCAGCTGAACGGAGCCATCGACGTCGCGGTCACCGTGCACAACTCCGGCGAAGCCTCGGCGCTGCAGGTGCAGCTCGCCGGGCTCTCCGCCAGCTCCACGGCCGCGCAGAACGGCTCGCCCACGCCGGCCTCGGCCACCATCGCCGGCGGCGGCAGCGCGGTCTTTCACGTGGCGTATACCGCGCAATCCGAAGGCAGCTTCACCGCCACCGCCGGCGCCTCGGGCAGCGACGCCAATGCCGGCACTGCGGTCTCGGCGGCGGCGGCGACTTCCTCGGCCATCACCGTCACCGCGCTGCAAGTCGCCGTCACCTTCCCGGGCGCGGGTGCGACGCTTCAGGCCGGCGGCTCGCTGACGGCGGTGGCCAGCGCCCGGAACACCAATGGAGCGGCCGTCACCCAGCTCTCGCTCTCGGCGACCGGGTCGGGCAGCGTCTCGGCGCCATCGAGCGTCACCGGAACGCGGCCGACGCTGGGCGCGACGTTCACCGTCGCCGCCAGCTCCAGCGCCGCCACGGGAAGCAGCATCTCGCTCACCGCCACCGCGCTAGACGCCGCCGGCTCGCCCATCTCGTCGGCGCCGGTGTCGATCACCATCGGCCCGCCGGTGGTGCTGGCGCTCATCTGTCATCCGCAGCAGGGGCTGTCGATCGCGGCCGGCCAGTCGGACGAGGCGCGCTTGGAGGCGCAGATGAGCGACGGGAGCGCGCAGGACGCCACGCTGTCGGCCTCGTGGTCGCCGTCGAACGCCACGATCGCCACGGTGTCGGCCGGCATCGTCCACGGCGTCGCGGCCGGCAGCGCCGGCGTCACCGCCAGCTACGGCGGCCACTCGGCCTCGTGCGCGGTGCGCGTCCGCGCGGCCGCTCCGAGCTACGGAGTCGAGCCCGCCGATCCCGTGCTGCTAGGCCTCTCCGGCCAGTTCCCGCTCCAGTTCTTCGAGTACCTGAGCGCGGCGCTTCCGACCAACCTCACCGGCACCGCGACCTGGACCAGCAGCAACACCTCGGTCGCGACGGTGAGCGGCGGCACGGTGACGGGCAAGAGCTCCGGCACCGCCACCATCCAGGCATGCGTCGCCAGCAACTGCGCGAGCACGCTCGCCATCGTGGGCGCCACCATCGACACCGCCTCGTACGCCTCGTACCAGCGGTTCGCCATCGGCGGCGCGCAGACCTTCTCCTCGCTCTGGCTGCGCTCGGGAACGGTGACGTACCTCGGCGACGCGGCCGTCGGACTGTCGCTCAACGTGGGCTCCTTCCAACTCGACTCGGGCGCGATCCTCGCCGGCGACGGCCGCGCCGCGCCGAGCACCGACAGCAGCATCACCACCTTCGGGCAGGGCGGCGACGGCTCGTCGGGAGCGGGCGGCGGCGGCGGCGGCGGCGGGAGCGGCAGCAACTTCTGCAGCGGCGCCAACTGCGGCGGAGGCGGCGCAACGGCCGGCAGCGCGCCGAGCTGCGGACTGAACAGCACCTGCGGCGGCGGCAGCGGCGCGGCCGGGTCAGCAGGCGGAGCAGGCGGTCCGCAGGGCGGACTCCTCGGACTGCTCGGGCCACCCATCGGCGATGCAGGAGGAGGCGGCGGCGACGGAGGCGGCGGCGGCCGGGGCGGGTCGGTCAACGCCGGGACCTTCTCCAGCTCGGGCGGAGGTCTCGGAGTGCTCGACGGCAACACCGGAGGCAACGGCGGCGGAGGCGGCAACGCCGGCAGCGGGAGCGGCCCCGGAGGAGGAGGAGGAGGCGGCGGCGGCGCCATCCTCTTCAGCGGCAACGCCTCCGCGCAGATCCGCATCGACGGCCTGGTCTCGTTGGAGGGCGGCGGCGGCGGCATGCTCCGTTCGGCCATCAACGGCGGGCCGGGCGGCGCGGGCGCAGGCGGATCGTTCTTCGTCAGCGCCTCGTCGGGCAACGTCACCGGCGCCGGCACAGTCATCGTGCGCGGCGGAGTGGGCGGCGGCGGACCGTCGAACGGCACCTGCGGCGGCGGGGGCGGCGGCGGCGGCGGCATCATCCAGCTGGCCGCGCCGGAGGCTGGCCCCACCCTGGTCACGCTGGTCGAAGGCGGCGCCGGCGGCCAGGCCTGCGGCGGCGGCCAGAACGGCGAGACGGGAGCGAAGGGCCAGCTCAACCGCCCCTGAGCCCGCTTCCGAGCTGAACGCCGCTTCGCGGGCGTCGTGGGCACGCAAATTGCCGCGTCACGTGAAGTACCGAGCGCCGCCGTAGCCCTACCTCAGACGCTCGACGGATGCGCGCGTGTTAAGATGTTTACTGAGGATCGGAGGCGGGGGTGAGCGCGCCCGCGACCGTCACCAGTCATTCCACCGAGATTACCTGGGATGCGAAGTCTCGCATCGCCAGGGTCCGGTACACCTCAGGGGCCAGCCTCGAGGGTCCGGATGGTCCGTTCCTGGTCGATGCCCTCATGGGATGGATCGGCGCAGCAGGCGAGCCCTTCGCGGTGCTGGCCGACGCCAAGGGACTGCAGGGAACCAATGCAGAGTACCGGGCCGGGGTGAGCCGCTTCTTTCGGCAACACCGGGAGCACGCTTTCATCGCGCTCATCAACCTGGGCCCGGTCATCCACGTGGTGGTGGAAATGTTCCGCATCGGGACGGGCATTCAGTTGAAGACCCTTGCTGACGAAGCAGCGGCTTGTTGCTGGTTGCGGACGAAGGGGATCGCCGCATGAGCGGGGAGCCAAGCTTCGACGACCTCTTCGCCGTGATGTCCGCGGCGTCGGTCGGAGACATGGTCTCGCGCGTGACGGTGCCCGCCGACCCGCGGCTCGACGACACCGCGACGAAGTTCGCGCTCGCGCTCAACATCCTGCTCGACGATCTCGCCGCGCGAGGCGCAGCCAGCGGGCGAATGGCAGATCGATTGGGCGTCCTGGCGGCCGCAGCCCACGAGTTTTCCGCTGCCACTCATGACGTCCGTCTTCTGCTCGACACGGTGGCCCAGCGAGTGGCGACGGTCATTCGCGACCTCTGTGTCGTCCACCTCCTCTCCGAGGATGGGCGGCGGCTCGAGGCCGTATCGGTACACGCGACCGAGGCCGGCCTCGAGGGCCTGGCGCGCGAGACCTATCGGGAGCCGATACTGCTCGCTGAGCTTCCCATCTCGCGACGCGTCCAGGAGCACGGCGAGCCGTTCATGGTCCCCCGGGCCGACATGGAGAGCCTGCGAGCGCGCACTTCGCCTCGCTTCTTCGAGTTCGCGAAAGCGATCGGACTGCACAGCTTGATGATCGTTCCCCTCCGGGCACAGGCGCGGTCGCTCGGCCAGCTGGTCCTGATGCGCTGCCGGCCCGACAGTCCGTCGTTCGACGGCGACGACCTCACTCTCGCGCGCGGGCTGGCCGACCATGCCGCCCTCGCCATCGCCAACGCCCGCTCCTATGCCGCCGAGAGGGCCGCCCGCGCCGCCGCCGAGAAAGCGCAGGACGCCCTGCAGGCGTCGGAGGCCCGCTACCGCCTGATGTTCGAGAAGAGCCCACTGCCCAAGTGGGTCTACGATGTGGAATCGCTGTCGTTCCTCGCCGTCAACGACGCGGCGATCCAGCACTACGGATACTCGCGCGAAGAATTCCTGCGGATGACCGTCAAGGACATCCGTCCCGCGGAGGACGTGCCCAGGCTGACCGAGGAGATGAGTCACCTGGACCACGCTCATAGGCCATGGAAATGGCGGCACCGCACCAAGGGCGGCGGCCTCATCAGCGTCGAGATCAGCGCGCACGAATTCACGCTCGACGGCAAGCTCGCGCGAATGGTGGTGGCGAAGGACGTCACCGAGCGCGAGCGCGCCGAGGAATTGCTGCGCGAGAGCGAAGCGCGGTTCACCTGCCTCTCCGAGTCGGGGCTGGTCGGGATCGCCATCGCCGATTTCACCGGCAGGATCCTCGAGGCGAATGCAACCTTGCTGCGCATGCTGGGCCTCTCGAGCGAGGACCTCGCGCGAGGCCTCCGCACGCAGGACATCACCCCTCACGATTGGCAGGCGCTCACCGATAGCGGCATGGAGCTGCTCAAGGAGGGCCGCGCTTCCCCGACCGTCGAAAAGGAATACCTGCGCAAAGACGGAAGCCGCGTGCCGGTGCTCATCGGCTCGGTGAGGTTGCGCGACGACAAGATCATCGCCTTCATCCTCGACATCACCGAGCGCAAGCGATTCGAGCAGGTGAGCCGCCAGGCCTTCGAGCTGGAAATGCAGAACCGCCGCATCCAGGAGG
>Ga0307479_10003854_pt1 | contig 13726 bp, 19 predicted proteins | sample atmos_gasesECM4C_FD_203743 | JGI IMG/M metagenome (GOLD analysis project Ga0307479, IMG submission 203743) | Hardwood forest soil microbial communities from Morgan-Monroe State Forest, Indiana, United States - atmos_gasesECM4C_515 | ecosystem: Environmental > Terrestrial > Soil > Temperate...
GATGGCTATTTCCTCCAATGCGTTCCAGAGGCGATTTGCGATGCCCGCGCCACCAACCAAAGCGGAAGTGGAGCGAGGGCGATACCTGGTTGAGGAGGTGGGCAAATGTCCCGAATGCCATACCCCCCGCAAGCCGGATGGCGAGCTGGACGCGGCGGCGTGGCTGCGCGGAGCGCCCATTTGGATTCGCCCCGTGGCCCCTATTGCTAACTGGGCGGATCGGGCACCGGCTTTGGCGGGATTGCCCAGTTTTACGGAGGCGCAGGTCGAAAAAGTGCTCGAAGATGGAACCGGACCTAACGGCGAGGCACTGCGCCCGCCGATGCACATTTATCATATGGCGCCGACGGATGCGCGGGCGATTGTCGCGTATCTGAAGTCGTTGCCGGCCGAGGTTCATTAGTTGTCGTGGAGACTAGGGTCTCTTGCGAGAGTTGCGGCGAATTGGTCTTTGTTTAGTGCGGGGTTTAGGGCGCGACGGTCGCAACAAAGCTTGCCGCGTTTTCCTGGGAAGTCTGCCGAAGACAAGGTCGTAGGATTCGCGAAGGAGACCCGCTAGCTCGTCTTTTTGCAAGGCCTCCTTGGTTTCCAATGCGACCCATTGCGCGCGCGCCATATAGGGCGCGGGAATGACCCCGGTACGTTCGGTGAGGTCCGCAAAATTCTGCGGCGAACACTTGAAGGAGAGCCAGACTTTGGCTGGTTCCAGAACGGTGACTGCAAAAATCTTTTCGCTGATCCGGAAAGTCAGATCAGCGCCCCAAGTGACTTTCTCGGTCGCTTTGGGAAAGGACAAACAGAGTTCGCGTACCCAGTCGACATCCGCGTACATGGCCCAAAGTGTAGGAGAAGTTGCGCTTGTTGAGGAGAATTTTTGAGTTGGCTCAGCCCACAGCGCGATCTAGAGATTTGGTCTTGCCTGCGCCGGCCAGCAGAGAATCGACAGCCGTTGCGTAGGCTTCCCTGATCTCCGTGGCCGTTCGCGGATGAATGCCTTCGCCAAGCAGCAGGACGGAAGCACCGTGGTAAAGCATAACCAGCCCGAGCGCCAATTGCAGATGGTCATCAGAAGCGCCGCCGAGCTGGTCGGCCAGGCGCGCCTTAATAAGATCAAAACTAGGCGTGGGTTCCTTGCGAGATAGGCGGGCAGCCCAGTCCTTAGCCACGAGTTGGTATTCGTGACCGTGGGCGACCGAGAACTCGATGGCAGTTCGGGAAGCTTCCGTGATGGACCGTGCTGGTTTGATCGCCTCAAACAGGTTCTGCTGCGCACGCGCCTGCAGAGCGGACATAAGATCGCTCTTATCCCTGAACCGCTCATAAAGAGTGGGAGTGGTAGTGCCCGCCCCGTTCGCCACCGCCCGCATGGTTAGGGCGTGTTCGCCACCCTCCACCCATAACCTATAAGCAGCATTAAGGATGCGATCTTCAAGGCGGGAGTCTGGCTTCTTGGGCATCGAGTCCTCGTTGGGCCGGCAAATATGGTTTACATCGTTAAAGAAACACTGTATAACTAACAGCGGTTAAGTATAGCATGTGATTTGGTAGGTTCAACATGGAAAGGAATAGGTTGCGAGCAAGTTATGGTGCGTTTTCATTACAACATTACGACCAAGGCTAGCCCGATGCTGGCTTGGAAATTATTCTCAGATTGGCGGAGATGGAATCAGTTTGCCAATGTCTATGGGGAAGTTGGGTGGCGAGACGGGAAGCCATGGGAGCCTGGAAGCCGCATGCAGATCGAGCTGTTGCATCCGGTAAATGCGGTCGTGGACCACGTGATCACCAGCTGCACGCCCGGGGAGCGAGTCGGCTGGATCGACCATGCGATCGGGGTGGCCCTCGGGCAATGGGTAACCTTTGAGCAAGGCCCCAAAGGGACGAAGGTTCATACTTGGGGAGACATCGTGCATTCCGGCGTAACAATCGGAGGGCGCAAGGTCGAGCACCTAATCACAGCGTTCACGGAGATGTGGTACGAGAATTTCCGGCTGATGTGCGATCAGGCCGCACACGGATTCGGGGAAGCTGGCGACTAGGACCAGTGCGAAGGCTCAGTCCACACCGATGTCCTCATTCCAAATAGAGGGATTTTCGCGGATATAAGCAGCCAGCAGATTGATGCATTCAGAGGAATGCAGGTCGACCACCTCGACCCCGTTTTCGCGTAGCCAGCCGATGCCGCCTTGGAAGTTGACCGATTCGCCCACCACTACGGTCGGTATGCCGAATTGGCGAACCAGGCCACTGCAATACCAACAGGGGGCCAATGTCGTAACCATGATTTTGTCGCGATAGGTACGCTGGCGCCCCGCACGGCGGAAGGCGTCCGTCTCACCATGAATGGAAGGGTCGCTCTCTTGAATGCGGCGATTGTGGCCGCGGCCCAGCAGAATACCCTGACGGTCGAAGAGAGCGGCCCCGATGGGGATGCCACCCTCGGCAAGGCCGAGGCCAGCTTCTTCGATGGCGATTTTCAGCATTCGGTCGAAATTCGTTAGATTTGGTGTCACTCTGCCTCGATCGTGCTCATCGGCTGGTTAGTCTGAATCCTCGGCAAGGATGGGCACGCGTACCGATTCTTTTGCGGTGGAGAGCACGATGGTGGTCCGGGTCTTGGCGACGCCCAGTTTGTCTTTCAATTCGGTAGCAAGGAGATGATCGAGATCCTGCGTGCCTCGGCAGCGGACCTTGAGAAGGTAATCGTCGTCCCCTGCCACATGGTGGCATTCGGCCACCTGCTCCATTTCCTCGATGGCACGTAAGAAAGCGGCGCGCTTGCGATGGCTGGCCAGGGTGACGGACACATAGGCGGTGAGTGGGAAGCCCACTGATGGCGGGTCTACGAGCGCGGCATAACCACGGATCACTCCGCGCTGCTGGAGTTTATGGACGCGATCAGCGGCTGACGGGGCGGAAAGACCGAGTTTTTTTCCCAGTTCCGCCCAGGTGGAGCGCCCATTACGCAAGAGAAGCTTAATAGCCTTACCATCCAGTGAATTGAGCGTAGTCACGTGGAGTTACCTACGAAACGATGGCATTGACACCATCCTTCCTTGGATTCATAATCGTAGCACGACAGCAGCATGACAAGAGAACAGGGACGAATGAAAATGCATTCTACCCAATCCGGAGATGCGGACCTCCACAATTCGGCGGCGAGCCAGGAAAATTTTGCGTTGCTCGGGAGCGAGCGACAACTGCAACGCTTTGTCGAAGCGTGGAAAGCCGGAGAGCTGCCGAAGTCTGAATGGACGCACGCCGCGCACGTGGCTATGGCGGCTTATTTCGCTTTTGATCACGCCGCAGAAGCTACTTTCGCGATCATGAAGGCCGGCATTTTGCACCACAACACTTCGGTGGGTACGCCAAACACGGAAGACAACGGGTATCACGAGACGTTGACGCGCTTTTGGTCCAGCGAGATTGGCGAGTTTGTCCGGGCAGGCCGCTACACGTCGCGATGGGAAGCCGTGCGCGCGGCGGTATCGGCTTTTGGGGCGGATCGCGACCGTTTTCGGCGATTTTACGGTTTTGATGTCGTGCGCGATCGCCGGGCCCGGCGAGAATGGGTGACGCCCGATCGCAAGCAGTAACCACGAACGCTGGATTGAGCGCGTTCGAGACACAACAACGTGTGTGCGGGGCCACGCCCAACCTGTCGCCCTTTCTGATCTAAATTCCCACTTTGCAATTACTTAGACTCTGGCCTATCTCCTGCCGATCTGTTCGGCGATGCAATTGGGCAGGAGACGACCAATGTTGCGAAGCAGAGTTTTCATCATGTTTATCTTGGCAGGTGAGTGGGCGGCTTGCACGGGCTGTCGTGAACGGACTGCAATTGCAAAGCATGCAGCTCAAGTCAGTTCGAGCGCCGCCTTCCCGATCAATGAACCTCGCCGCGCCCCCCGAATTAGCACGCACGCACGTTCCAATCGCGGCGATGCGCCGCGCCAAGCTTTCCTAGCTACGTACAACAATCCGGAAGAGGGCATTTCTTTCCGTTATCCCCGGAATTATTCCCTGGAAGAGGGAGAAGTGGAAGAACACTCGTTTTTCCTGGAAAGACAGGAGGACCTGGATGGCGAGGACCCAAGAGTCAAATTGTTGGCCACTGTCTTGATTCCGGAGGACGCCTATCCCAACACTACTTTTGAGCATGGGTCTCTGCAATTGATGATCAGCGAAGCGGAAACGGAAAACAGCTGCCCGGCGACGAGGGCAGTGGAAACGGCCGGCAATAATTCCCGAGCGGTAACCGAGCAAGGAATCGTGCTTCACTGGAACGGACAAGAAACCGAAATTGCCGGCACCAAGGTTTTGCAGCGCAACTATGCCGGATATTCACAGGGAACCTGCTATCAGTTTTGCCTGACCGTTGCTGCGGAAGAGTCGACCGACCCAGACGGGTTCAACAAAGCCGCAGACGTGGTCCGGATCATGAAGCAACTGGAAAACGTCGCCTTAAGTTCACACTTCTCTGCCAAAAGCCCGGCTGCGCCCGGCGAAAACAGCACACAAGCAGATCGCTTGTGATTGCAACCACCGGCAGCACTGTTCGGGATAGCTCTCCCTGACCGCCAACATCGGAAATACCCACATAGAATGAGGATTTCCGCGGGGTAAGTCATTCATCCTTAGTCACTATTCATTCCTAGTGAAATCTCGTAGTTCCTAGTCAGGCGACGCTCTGGTTGTAAAGCTGAGCAGGTTTCCTTCTCTCCAGAACGATACCGAGGCAGGGGCGTAGCCTCCGCGCATGTTTCGCGCTGGGGCCAGGTTTTTTTCCTTGCCCCAATGAACTTCTGAGGAGGAAAACGATGCATTTTGGAAAAATTCTGTTGGTGTGTTTCGGAATAGCGATTGTGTTTGGCACAACTTGCGGGTCAGCGATGTTGGGCAATTGCCCGCAAAACGCGACGATTCTTGCTGATGGGGGCGCTCCATTGCCGCCTCCAACGCTGGTGGCCGACGGTGGCGCTCCGCTACCCCCTCCGTCACTCATGGCCGACGGTGGAGCTCCGTTGCCGCCTCCCTCACTTATGGCCGACGGTGGTGCGCCTCTGCCCCCTCCCGCAACGCGTTCCATCCCGTTTCGATTCGCCGCATAGGAGCACCCGCGGGGAAGGGAAAGATGGCCTGCCATTTTTTCCTTCCTCGTGTTAGCATGCGATAGCGAAATTTGACCTTACCCATTTAGTTATGGCCTTCGGAGAAAAATGCTCGGCCAACTTATTTGGTGGACCAGCATCACGCTAGAGATTGTTCTGCTCGCGCGAGGTTTTTACAACCGGCTCATGTACCGGTATCCGATATTCTATTCGTACATCACGCTAGTGCTTTTGCAGGATATCGCCAGACTATCTGCTTACCACTTGAAATTTAGCTTATACAAACCTGTTTATTGGGGGACGGAATTCACGGGTCTAGTGTTCGGATCGCTGATTGTTTTTGAAATCTATAAGGTTTCCCTCGCGGCATTTCCGGGAGCGGCGCACATGACACGAAACGCGCTCGCGACCGTGTTCGTGATCGCGTTGGTTAAAGGGCTTCTCGACGCGTCGGCCGGATGGCAGCCGGCATCTGCGGCGCCGGAAATAGAGCGAGCGCTTCGAGCAGTGCAGGCTGCGGCGATCTTGGCGCTGGTCGCTTTGTTCTTGCTTTACTCGATACCCTTCGGCCGCAACTTGCGAGGGATTTTGCTTGGGTATGGGCTCTTTGTGGGAGAACGAGTGATCTGCCTGACCTTTGTTTCATTACAAACTCACAATTTCTGGTTCTATGCCTATTCCGCGTCCTACATAGGTGCACTGAGTTTGTGGATTGGCTATTTGTGGTCCTACCAGCCGAATCCCCAACCGAGGGCCGGTGGCACGAATCTCGATGATGAATATCAAAGGATCGCCACAGCAACTCAGCGGTGGCTGCAAGGGATACGGGGCTATCTGCGAAGGGAGGTGCGCTCATGATCGACTCTTTAGGCCTCCTCGTCGGGGTGCTTTTGCTGTTGATATTGATGGTTCTGGCTACCAAGGGGTGGATGGGAGCGCGACAATTGCATGACCCACCAGCCGGGCCTAATGAAGGGGAATTGCCAGAGCCGTGCCCGAGAGAATTTGTGTCGATGGTTTTTTCTCGCACGGATCGCGACTTCGTTCATGGTCTGAACAGTCGTGGCGTAGAGCAATTGTTTCAGCGGGAACGAAAGAAAGTGGCATTGGTGTGGATACGCCAGACGTCCGCGTTAGTTCGCAAAGCAGTCAGCGAACATGCCTTTGCCGCGCGGCAAAGCAAGAATCTGGATTTCTTGAAGGAAGTCAACATTTTGGGGCAATTCCTGATCTTAATTACCTCGTGTTGGATTCTAACGATTGCGATTCAGACAGCGGGCCCGGTGTGGCTCAGCGGCCTGGCAAATTATGCGCAACGGCTCTCCCAACAGGTAGAAAGATTACAAGGCTCGTTTCAGGCCGGCATTCTGGCTACCGCGAAGGGAACACGCGTCACCTAGGAACTGCTGCCAATGGATACTACAGACAAGGCTTTGACGGTGGAACGGGCCTACGATGACCTGTTGCGCCGATCGCTCTCAAGCATTAGCGGCGACCTGGCCAGGTTGATCTATCTCGCTTCCACCCGCGATTACAATACCGGAAGGTACCATCACGACGGATTAGCAGCACGCTTCAGGGTCGACGTCGCCAGCCAGGCGTTGGAGTTGGCCCACCGCCAGACCTTCTATCGAATTGCCGCGCGATCGCTGGAGGACCTTGTGGGTGAGCTGGATCTGTACATAAATTCTTCGCGGCAAAATCGGGATGAGGTTATCCAGGTGTGGCAGAAGCTGGAGCCATACCGAGTGGCGCTGCCCGTCAACGTCAACGTAGTCGTCGCGCAGCTGTTTGTCTCCAACATTAGACTTGCTTTGGCAATCTTGCGGCAGCGTCTCGGGCGAGAGGAGCTAAGGGCGCTAGCGTCATAGCTACCGCGGTAACCTGCCCGACGATTTCGGCTTCGCTGCCGTGCGCCAGCCGGCGAACCCTGCGGGGCGAGAGTGGATGTGGCAGGAGTAAAAGGTGTCCATCCTGTAGCTCACACCACGAGCAAGCGTAGCCGTCGCGAAGTTCCACAAAGTAAATCGGGCGGTCGAACTCGGTACGCCAACGCATGGGCTGCACTTTGCGGACGCTGGGATCGATCTGCACGAACGAGCCGGGGCGAAGCAGCGGGTAAAGGGTCATGTCGTGCAGGCCGATGTAGCCGTAGAGGCCGTGGCGAATGTCGAGGTGCTGAATAAGCGCGATGGGTACTTCGCCCCATACTTCGACCAAGCGGGACAGCAAATTGGTATTGTCGACGTCGAAAGAGCGATCAAAGCGAATCGGGAAAGACACGGTGCGCTCCTGGTCATAAACCTCCAGATTGGTCAGGTGGGTATCGGGCAAGGGAGAGTCCAATTGATTGCGGCTGAGATGTTGCAAATCTACACCGTAGAGAAGCAAAAGGTCGGTGAACTTGATTCTGTAGATCGAGCTGAGACTGTACAGTTTGAAGATGCTGGGGACGGAATCGGAGTTTTCGACTTGTGTGAGCCATGCGTTGGAGATATGAAACTCCGGATTGCCCTCCGCCTCCGCGATCTTTTGGCTAAAGTCTGCGACTTCGCGGGTGGTGATGCCCAAACGCCAACGAATATTCTTGAGTTGTTCGCCAGGGGGTTGAATGTAAGCCATGCAAAAGTTTAACCCAAACAGTAAAACAAATGCTACGTAACGGTAGTGCTATCTTACGTTCCACGATAATCGTCGCCTGGTAATCGGTTATGTGATTAGCGTCCCGCGCCTGACCTGGCGGGTGTAGGGGTTGGCTTGCAGCTGGTGAATCATGTCCGTGCTGGGGAAGATGGAGTATGATGCGAGCTTAATAGGGATGTTTCCCCAGGGGGGCGGGCGTGGGATCTCCGAGCATGTCGATGAACGATGCCGCGCGGCTGGCCGCTTTGCAGAGGTATGCGATTCTAGACAGCGAGCCCGAACAAGCGTTTGACGACCTTACGCTGCTCGCTTCGTACGTGTGCAAAACACCTATCGCGCTGATCTCGTTGGTCGATGAGAACCGGCAATGGTTTAAATCCAAAGTTGGGATCTCAGCGACCGAGACTTCCCGGGACATTGCCTTCTGCTCGACTGCTATCCAACAGCCCGATGTCTTTGTTGTCCCGGACGCGCTGTTAGACGATCGGTTTCGCACCAACCCGCTGGTCATCTCAGAACCGAACATACGCTTCTATGCGGGAGCGCCTTTGATCAATGAGGACGGCTACGCACTGGGCACCTTGTGCGTGATTGACCGGACGCCGCGAGAGCTGGGTGCCGATCAGGAAGCAGCGCTCAAGGCTTTGAGCCGGCTGGTATTGATGCAAATGGAATTTCGGCGGAACCTGCTGCTGCTGAAAGAAGCCCTGAACGATCGCACCCATGAAGAACATGAGCGCGAACGTGAATTGCAGAAGGTGCAAGAGCAACTGCTCAGGGTTTTGAGGCTACGCCCTTAGAGAACCCGCCGCGCGGCTCCCCTAGGTGCAGGTCACGTCCCTTGGCGGTCAGATTTTTCAAGCTCGCACATTGCAAGATATTTGGCTCGGTTAGCTTGCCCGCACCAGTCGCAGACTATCCGGCCGGCGAGGAACGTCGGCGCCAAAAAAGGTAAGCCGGAAGACCTAGCGCGAAGAGAAGAATGGCCACGGCGAGATTGCGAAATTGAGTGGGGTCATGGAAGGCGAGATAGATAGCGTTGGCCACGATGAGGCTCGCCGCTAGCACGAAGACAAACGGAGTCCAAGGGTAGCCGGGAACTCGGTAAGGTATGGCTTTACCCGCTCTGATACGGCGGATTGGGAAAATGGCGGCGGCGCCTAGTCCGTAAAAGATCCAACCGATGAAGATCACCCCGCCGATTAGTTCGGCGAACTTGCCGGCGCTGGCCAAGATGGCTGACCAGATGCCCAGTGCTATTACCGCATTTGCCGGAGTTCGGAAGCGCGGGTGGACCTCCGCTAACTTCTTGAAGAACAGATTGTCGCTGGCCATGGCGTAGAAAACGCGGGGAGCCGTGAGCACGACGCTGTTGGCGGCGCTGAACGTGGAGATGAGGATGGTGCAAGCGATCGCCCGTCCAGCCCAGGGGCCGAGGACCGCGGTGGCAGCAGTGGCCGCGATGGCTTCACTCGCGGTGGCTGCGGCGGGTCCGAGTGCGTTGAGGTAGGCGACGATGGCGATTAGATACAGGCCGGTCAGGGTTAGCGAACCGAGCAGGAACGCGCGAGGGAATGCTTTCTGCGGTTCGACGACTTCGCCGGCACTATAAGTCCCGAACTGCCAGCCTTCGTAAGCCCATAGGACCGCGATCATCGCCAGTCCGAAACTCGATAGAAGCGAAAATCCAGACTGTGTTGAGTTCAGCGCTGCCGGAATTTCGCGGACGTGGTGTCCGAGCGTGAGCAACACGGCGCTGAGCACCACGATGATGCCCACTTTGATCAGCGTGGTCCAATTTTGCAGATCGGAACTCTTGCGGGTGCCCCAGACATTCACTGCGGTGACCACCGCGATCATGCCCACAGAAACAAAAGTGGCCGCAAGCGGTGTGAGCGGGATGATTTCCGCGAGGTAGCGCGTGAAGGCCCGGGCCAGTGCTGCGACGGAGCCGCTGGCAATCACCAGGAACAAACACCACCCGTAAAGAAATGCTGACATGCGGCCGAAGCCATCGCGGATGAATACGTATAAGCCCCCCGCTTCGGGATTGGTTGCGGCTAGCTCGGCGTATGTGAGCGCGCCGAGTAGAGAAAGGACTCCGCCGATGATCCACACGAGGAACGCGTAGCCGACGGAGCCATCGAGTTGACGCAAGATCAAGCCAGGCGTCAGAAAGACCCCTGATCCGATGACCGAGCCGATGAACAGCAGAAAGAGATCGCGTTGGCGGAGAATGCGGATGAGGGAGGTGGGCGAAGATGCCGGAGGCGCTTCGGTGCTAGTGGGAACGGGTGCGGCCATTTTGGCAGCACAAGAGTGCCTGCGGCGCTGAGTCGGGTCAATGGGAAGTTTGCATGAAAGGAAGAGACTTGGAGTACGGCGGTCTTGTTCATCTCGAACTGCGAGGGGCCGCCGCTTTTGAGCGGTGCACTTTCACGAAAGGGCTCCTACGCGCAAGCTCCTCCAAAGCGGGAGCAAGACTCCCGCACTCCAAACGGATTCCGATGAAGACTTCTGCTACTCGATAAAAGGGGCGGGCATAAAGCTCAAGAGGAAAATCAGCAGAGACAGAACGGCGGCACCGAGGCGACGCGAGCCGAGCGGTTCGGGACTGTAGATGGGTAGCGTGCGCAGAAAGCGAATGCCGATCAGCACGGCCGCCCAAAGATACCAGCCAGGCCAATAACGAAAGCCAAGCACCGCCAGGAGCACCGGGAGGAAGATCGAACAGATCCGATGTGCGTGCTGGCTAATGGAGCGGACGATGTGGCCGCCATCCAGTTGCGCGGCGGGAAGAAGGTTGAGGGAGGTGGCGAACAGGCCAACCCACGCGGCGCGGCCCACAGGATGCAGAAGAAGATTCGTGGCATTGGCACCGTGATGAAAGACTGGTGCGAGGAGTTGGAGGAGTAACGGCGCACCCAGAATGATTTTGTTCTCGGCGGGGACCGAGAGCCCGGGAATGAACTTGCCGTGGACAATGCCGTAGATGAGGGCCGGAACGGCGATGACGAAACCGACCAGCGGTCCGGAAGCGCCAACGTCAAATAGCGCGCGCGTAGTGCGAATGGGAGAGCGAATCAGGATGAAGGCGCCGAGCGTGCCGATCAGCGTGGGGAAGGGAATAAAGAACGGATAGCTGGAGTGAATGTGGTGATGACGGCAAGCGAAAAAATGGCCGAGTTCGTGGGCGAGAAGAATGGCGAGCAGTGTGAGAGCAAACGGAAGACCGGCGGCCAAGGCCAACGGGTGGCGATAAATCAGCGTGAACGCGCCTATGAATTCGTCCCAGGAAACAGCTTCGTTGTGAGCATAGGCGATGGCGAAATGGGTGCCGGCGACGAGACACGTGCACAGCGTCAAGAGAAACAGGGCGCACGCGAGGATTAGAGATCGTGCAGAGGGACGGCGGGGAACGTAGAACGCGTAGGAACGCCATGCCGAATCAGGGTGCCAGTCAAATGGCGCCGGTTCGGTTGTCGGGATACCGCCTGGAATGGAGTTGGGCACGATGTAATTCAGCGAGTAGCGGCAGCGTGGCGGCGAGTGACGTAATCGGTCACGTGGGCGACGAACAGTTCCTCGATGTGGCGAGTGATGGGTCCGGGCGCTGCTGCAATTTTGCGGCCGGCAATTTCGCCCACGCCAATGATGTTGCGGTTTGTCGAGGAGATAAATACTTCGTCAGCGGAGTACAAATCTTCCGGCCGGAGGACCTGCTGCAGCACGTTGATTCCGGCTTCCGGGGCGATTTCGGCGAGGATCCCGCGGGTAACACCCTCCAGGCAGCCAGAGTTCAGCGGCGGCGTGTAGATCTTGCCGTTCTTCACGGCGAAAATGTTGGCCGCTGTGCATTCGGCAACTTCGCCGCGCTCATTGAGCAGCACCACTTCGTCGAACCCCTCTTTTTGCGCTTCTGCCACGGCCCACACATTCGGCAGCCACGAGATGCTTTTTACTCCGGCCAGGGGCGCGGCGGCATGGCGGCCGTGCGGGCGGAGACCCAGGCGGACCGGTTCACGATATTCGGGCAATGGCGCGGAATAAATGATCAGATCGACCTGCGGTTGCGGCTCGTCACTGCGCCAAAAGCCGACTTGATTGTAGACCAGATAAATGCGCGCGCTGCCTTCGGTGACATTGTTGGCGCGAATGACTTCATGCAGGTGCACACGAACTTTCGCGGCCGTATACGGCATAGGCAAGCGGATCAGCGCAGCGTCTTTTTCCAGGCGGCGCCAGTGACGTTCGTAAGCGAAAGCTTCGCCGCGTGAGATGCGCACGGTGGTGAACAGTCCCCACCCGCAGACCAGCCCGGCCTGTCCTGGCGAGAGCCGGACCTTCTCGATGGGTAGCAGGCTGTCGTTGTGAAAGACGTGGCGATGAATCAAAGCCGATTCCTCGCCTTCTATTCTAGCGAAAAATACTGCTCTGAAGAATTCGGAATGAGTAATAGTTCACTTGCAAACGTTCAAGCCGGCCCGCTCGAACTCATTTCCCTTGGCGAGAACCGGCTCCCCCGAAACTGCGGCGAGGGCGTGCGTAAAGCAATCTCCAAAGTTTAGCGCGGCGGGATGGCGTCCTTTTCCATACTTGCGAAAAGCGATGCGCGCTCGGTCAGCCTGGGTGGCGTCTACCGAGACGATTTCGATTCCCGCCAAATGCAAGAAAAGATCGAACTCCCGAATGGCTATTTGCGAGGAGCGATACTCCAAAACTATGCCTGCTTCCACAGCCGTGGCGGCGGAAAGAAGTCTTCGCTCGGCAGCGAGGATCAGTTCCACATATTGCTCGCGTTCCTTTTCATTAAGAAGAATGGCAATCAGCGCAGAGCTGTCAATAACCATGGACGGGGTGTGTCAACGAGGAATGCCGTGTTCGTCGTAGCCAAGGATTTCGTCGTCTGTCAGATCGGTCTTGCGAGGCAGCGAATCGACACGCTGGAGAATCTCATAAAGCTTCTCGCGCTGGGTCGCGGCCCGCTGCCGCCCCGAAAGGCGTTGCAGCCGCTCTTGTAGTGCCGTGCGAATTGCTTCTGTGAGGCTCTCCCCAGCACGTTCCGCGACTTCGCGGGCCAGTCTGTCAGTCTCCTCGTCTTTAATGTTCAGTGCCATACTCCTTATATAATATATTCTTCCTTCTTCCTTTGCAATCTATTGAACCCTGTCTGGCGAGCGGGGCGCCGAAAAATCGGAAGTTATCGTTGGCAAGAGAAGGGGAGCAAAAGCTGCTCGCCCGAATAGATGCGATTGACATCGGTGATTTCGGGATTAGCTTGCGCGATACAGCGCCATGCCGCCGCGCGACCGTAGGTGATTTGGGCAAGTTTGGAGAGCGTGTCGCCTTGTTGCACGGTGACCTTCACATCCGCTTTCAGGCCGGTTGTTTGTGCGGGCAAGATGATTTCCGTCCCGGCCGCGAGGCGCTTGGGGTCGACGATCCCGGGATTGGCGGTCAGCAGTTCCTGCCACCGCGAGCCCCGGCCCAGATTTCGCTGCGCCAGCTTCCAAAGGGAATCGCCCGGCTGCACGGTGACGGTGCGCAACGGCGAAGACGACACTGCCGCAATGCTCGCAGGCGGAGCCATCGTCGGAGCCTCGGTCGGCTGCGGCGCGGCGGGAGGCGCGACCGGCGGCGCCATATCTGGCTGCTCAGCAAACGGCGCAAAGTTGCGCGACGCAAACTTCAGCGGCGCAATTCGCGAGGAAGTGTTGGGAACCAGATTCGGCTGCGGATTGCCGATGATGGAAGCGGTACTCGGGGTCGAGTGCCGCGCTGCAGGCGCGCTCGGAACCCGCGTGAGCGACGATGGCGCGGCTGGGGCAGAACGCCGCATAAACGGATCGACGCGATGCAAAGGTTCTGGGTTGGAAACGGTCGGAGCGACTGCGGCATGCGCATGCGATGGCGCGAGACCCGGACGAACCGGTGAGAAGCTGGGCCGCGGCGGAGCCACGTTGGTCATGGAA
>Ga0307479_10003857_pt1 | contig 13716 bp, 10 predicted proteins | sample atmos_gasesECM4C_FD_203743 | JGI IMG/M metagenome (GOLD analysis project Ga0307479, IMG submission 203743) | Hardwood forest soil microbial communities from Morgan-Monroe State Forest, Indiana, United States - atmos_gasesECM4C_515 | ecosystem: Environmental > Terrestrial > Soil > Temperate...
CTCACTCGCGTGTAGGTCATCGCTTATGAGATGCCGCGATGCTGTGCTGCGCAAAGGTCGACGCTGTTTAAGTCCATCGAACTCGAAAACTGGTCTGGGCATCAACAAAAGCCGCACCCGAGCTCACGATGTACGTGATTGAAACGATTGGTCGGCCCTAGAGGACGATTTTCGAACTTTCCTGCTGATGCCAGGCGGCCCTGAGGTCTATTTTCCAGTAGTTTACAGCCTGAATCTTGGTTCCCTCCGAAGTCACCGAGGGTTATTGATTCCATGACAATGCTGGCTCCGTAGACCCGAGTAAACTTGGTGGCGCTGACCAAACCAAAGGCTCGGGAGAAAGGAGCCGATAGCCGCCGTGGGCGAGCCGGCCCGCGCCCTCGGTGCTTTAGGGCACGAACGTCGATTGCAGCGTGAAGACGAAATCGGCGGGCGCGCCCGGCGGATACCCGTTTGCATCTGTCCGCGCCTTGTTGCCCTGCGTGAACGCGTTTTTGAGTGCCGCTTTGGCGACTTCACCCGAAAGGGGAGGCCCCTTGGGAGCCTCGCCAGGGAAACCCAGCCCGGGTATGGTGCGTTTCGTGGGCGGCCCGAGGACGACCGGGTCGTCTTTGAACAGAGAGCTGTTGCGCCGGACCACCAGATCGCCATCGGTAATCCCAAATTCGAGGTCGTAGTTCAGCGTCCAGGGGAGGTGAGCGAAGTGGCGGACGAACTTGGTCGGACTTCTAACCGAGAAGATGCTGATAACTCGTCGGAAATCTTTCACCTGAAACAGCATGTTGGAGGCCCCGGTCGTCGTGTTTGTGAGCCGGGTCTGGATCGAAAGAACCGGGTGATCGCCGCCGCTTGACGTGATCTCTCCGTCGAACTCGGTGAAGGCAGGAGGCCTCATGAACGGCAGCTTCGATGTAGGAAAGGCATCCAGGATCGGAAGTGTGCCGATCAGTTGACCGATGTCGACCACGATATGGCCATCGCTTGGCTGCTGGCCGAGGTAGATCACCTTTGTGGTTGTATGCGCCATGAACTGGATAAAGCCGAATTCGAACCCTATGAGATCGTTCGGAGTGCCCTTAAACTTCACATGGCCGAAATACTTGAGCGCGACCTCGACTTTGCTGGGATCAAAAGAAAAGCCCGCGGTTAGGTTCATCACTGCAAAGTCTTGTTTGAGGACAGGGTTCGTAAACAGCGTGGCCCTCGGGAGCAGGCCCGGCTTGGCCACGTCGATCCCTGCGGTCGGGAGCTCAAATTCCAAGACGACACCTCGGTCGACGATATCAGCTTATTGTCCAGGGACCTCGCGGCAGATTCAATGCCACGTTTAACTTTGCAGCATCCGCCGCGCTCCGAGCGACATAGAGCGCGTCCATCCGGCCCAGCGTCAAAGGCCCGGCCATGCCATCGGGTGTGAGGGAAAATTTCCGCTGGAACGATTTCAGGGCCTCGTCAGTCTCGGCGCCAAACTTTCCGTCAGGTAGACCGTTCGGCTTGAGCGAACGGCTCAGGGTGAAGCCCAATTCCATTAGGCAGGATTGCAGAAGGGCTACCGCCGTCTTGTCGAGCTCATTCTTGCCGATCGGCTTGTTGCGGTCAGCCGCCGCAACTTGAAACCGTGGGTTACTTCTGAGTCTCGCAGATATCAGCGCCACGCACCGCTCCTCTCAAGAATATCGTGCGCTATCGTGCGCTAACGATTAGCCCCAAGTCAAGCCACAGTCATGAACCGAAAGCCTGGCATTATCGAACATCAGATGGAGAATCGGCGCACCGCGATGGCTTTGATTGCGGCTCCGACCGCAGTTGCCGGACTGCTTTGCCTGCTCATTTTCTTCGAGTAGGCACGCTTTCAAGCAATAGTGTAGTGGGTGCCCGTGCAGGTCAAAAGTGTTAGATGGGGTCTGATTGCAAGTAGCTGAAATTACTGGACCGAGGTTTGTTGGTCGGGGAGAGAGGATTTGAACCTCCGACCCCCTGGTCCCGAATGAAGTAGAGTCACAGCTAACTTACTGGTCTGGAATCGCTTACAAAAACTAGGTTCATCGGAGTTGCACCCATGCACCCAAACTCCGTAACGCACAGAGCCGCAGGTCCCGCAGCGACGCAGCGGCGGCCGCCAAACTGAGGGAATTATCGTGGCCACCTGTCCCCGTTCGTCTTCGTCTTGTAACACTGATGCCGACTGCGCGATTAATGACGGAGCGAATTGGTCACCTCACGTGATCGAAGGTTGGCTGCTCGGCTTCACTTGCTAATTGCCAAGTGAAGTTCTTTGGGTTGGTGCCTGACAATTTAACTTTGCCGTCCAGCTTCAGCACCTCAAACACTCGGCGAATGGTGCGAGGCCCACCCAAATCTTGCAGTGCGTTGCACACCTCACCGGGAGACATTGGCCCATCCTTCAGCTCGTCAAGAATTGCGTTCTTTATTTCCTTGCGCTGACCACGGCTTTTGTCTTCTCTCGCCTCTATTTGCTCATCGGCTGTGACATCGGTGAACCCGAGGAACTTGATGACACCCACCCCATCACGGTCAATGGTGGTGATCTTGTAAGACTTGGCCTTTGCCAACAGATTCTTTTTGATGGGGCTGACTACGGTTGTTTCCGAATCACCTTCGGCCCTGTCGAAACCCCACGCTTGCCTGTGAGCCTCAACTATTCTCTTGGCCCCTGATGTCTTGTCTTTGGCAACCAACCCCTGTGTCTTGTTGTAATGCGCGATTGAGAGAACTGTCAATTTCTCTTCCTCGCAAAGCTTTTTCACTTCAATCATCAGGTCATTGGCATCTTGCGGGGAACAGTCGTTCTTATTGCCAAACAACGTGATGAGAGGGTCACAAATCAAGAGACCAACCTTCCACTCCCGCGTGTTATTGAGATACTGAATTTGTTCCCGTAGCAACCCAAAGTGCTCATCAAGGTTCAACGGGGTTTCCCAGACCTCTACACCGTCTTTGGTCTGTTTCTCGCATATGATTTGCAGCCCCACGTTATAAAGGCAGTCAGGATTTCCCCCGGCTGCCTTGTAGCGAGGCACAACCGTGCTTTCAAATTTGTCTTCGGAACCTGCAAACAACGTGATGGCCGGATGGTGATGAATAGGCATACCGTATTCATCTTTCGGGTCACCCATGAACCAAGGTCGCCAGCACGACAATGCAGCCGCGATATCAACGGCAAGCGTTGATTTCAATGTGTCCATCTGGCCTGAGAACACGGTTGCAGCATGGAGAGGAATGAACTCGGGAACTAACCATTGAATACTCTCTTCCTCAACTTCATCAGCCCGCGTCACGGCGAGCGCACGGGGTTGGGTCATGTCCGTAGTGTCCGCAGTCCACAGTGACAGCGGTCAGCGTCGACTGCGGACACATATGGTGTCCGCATATATATTTATGATTTTAATGGGGTTATATACTGCGGCCAGACCACACCGGTGTCAAGGGGGGCGGAGGACGAATTTGCGAAAGGTAACTTGTGAAGCAATATACTTTTCCGCCAGTCGCACACACAAGCGTCGATTTTCGGACCCCGTCGGCGGATCACCCGGATCGCTTTACATCTTCCGAACCTGTCGCAGTTCTGACACTCTGGCCGGCAACCAAGCATTCGCGCGATGAACAGCAAGGGTTTAATCCCGTTCGGGTGCAAAAAAGTTGGGTGCAATTGCGAATCCATTACTCTTTTGCCCATTCATTTCCCAGTACCAATCCGGTGAAACTTCAGTCCTTGCCCGTTATCTGGGAGTTGCTGTGATCGATTCTCACCCCCGCCACTTTGCCGGTCCTAACCCCAGGTAAACAAGATCGGATACTTCCTGATTGACCACTCAAAAGCCACAAAATTCAATTTAACGATCTCGATGTTTAAGGATCAGTTGCACGCCTCTATTATGGCAGCTCCATCCGGCTCAGCAGGTCGGCGTACCGGGGGTCGGAGCGCAGGGAATCGAACATGCGCTCCGATTTGAGGCTCTCTAGAGGTATATCGGTGGTCAACCATGCAAGATCGTGGTGTTTGTATGCGTCCTCCAGCCAGTAGAACGCGCGATCATTATCTCCCAGGACCGCGTAAAATGCTGCCACATTGCCGGGGACATACGCACGTTGCGTCTTAATCCAGTGTTCTAGCTCACGGGCACACTCTCGCAACGCTGCCTGGCCCCCGGAAGTAACGAGAGCGTGATGGACACGCGCGGCGCCGTCGTGGTCACCAAACAGCGCCAGAACTCTTTCCGCTTCTTGGCCGGCTTCTTTGTACATCCCTTTTCGTGAGTAGTAACGGCACAGAGCGTGGTGCAAAAAACCGTCGTCGGGATCTGTTTGAAGCAGCATCTGGGCGAGCGCGATGGCACGATCATCCTCTCCAGCCCAATACAAGGTGTCTGCATCTCGCTGATGGTCCCCCGTTGGGTCAAGTTCCTGAGAGACCCGGCACTCTCTCAAAGCGTCATTCGTTCGACCCAGAAAGTAAAGATACATGCAGAGCTCAGTGTGAGCGCCAGCACTGCTGGGATTCTGAGTAATTGCACGCCGAACTTCTTGCTCCGCTCCGCGGAAATCCCAATCGTGAAAGAACTTGATCTCGGCCAGGATCACGCGAGCATCAGCGAACTTTGGGTCGAGTTCGAGGGCCCGATTTGTGGCGTTTATGACAATCTGGACGTCCTGGCTCGACGGCCACGAAGAATAGTGAGCATCGGCCAAGCCCTTGTAAGCCGGCGCAAAGTTTGGGTCGGCAGCGATGGCCTGCTGGAAGTACACCGCAGCTCTCGCCTTTTCCTCGCCGCCACCGCCCTTCCCGTATCGATTTAGGTAGTAATTGCCTTGAAGATAAGCTTCCAATGCCTCAGGCTTTACGGGCCGCGGCACTTGGGTTCGAGTTTCGGTTGTGAGCCGTGCTTGGATGTGGCGAGCCACGTCTTCCGTGACATCTCGCTCCAGCACAAGAACATCGCGCATGTCGCGCTCGTAGCTGCTCGCCCAGATATGAGTATCGGAAGAAGCATGAATAAGCTGCACCGTGATGCGCACACGATCGCCGGAGCGTTGCACGGTTCCCTCGACAATGCCGTCGACATTAAGTTCGCGTGCTATTTCCGGCAGTCCCTTCTTCGTCCGCTTGTACTGCACGGTTGATGTGCGCGAGATGACCTTCACGCCGCCGATCTGCGCCAAGTCGGTGATAAGCGCGTCGGTCAAACCATCGGAGAAATATTCCTGCGCGGGCTCGGCAGACAGGCTTTCTAGAGGCAGAACTGCTAGCGAACGAATTTGGAGAGCAGCGGACTCGCCGAAAATCCGATGGCGAGCAGACAGCACCAAGGCGAGTACTGCACCTAGGACAGCGACTACCAGGACCATCGCGATCCCAGTCCGAAGACCGCGGGGATGGGCGTCTTGAGCAGGTACACCTACAACTGCGCCATCACTGCTTGCGTTTAGCGGCGCGATGAACCGATAGCCGCGGCGCGGAATGGTCTCGATGAAGCGCGGGCTTTCGGCGGAGTCGCCTAGTACTTCGCGAAGCCGCGTAATGGCCTTCCTAAGCGCCAGATCGTAATCAACAAAGGTATCCTTCGGCCAGATATGGTGTTGTAGTTCTTCGCGGGTGACGATCTGCTGAGGATGCTCCAGCAGCAAGCGCAAGACTTCGAAGGGCTGACCCGTGACCTTCTGGCGAACACCAGCTTTGTAGAGTTCGCCGCTCTCCAGGGCCACCTCAAAAATCCCGAACTTGATGATGCGAGATTGGACAGGCGTCTGTTCCATCCGCCCTCCAACGAGAATTGGTGCGTAGTTTAACACGCTTTCAAGGGGTCGAACGTCACACTCCTGCTTGGAACAAGTGCGATCTTAGTCTGCAGAATCAGCACCTTGCCATGGAACAAACAAACCACAGGCAGGGTTATTGACGCGCAGCTCCGTTTGAACGAAGGTACATCCACTCGACCCGGGCACCCCTCCAACTTAGCCGCTGGGTAGGGGCAGCAGCCGAAGGGGTACCAGAAAAAGGAGAGTGAATTATGAAGGTCTTAAGATTGACGTGCGTTGTCTTCACCGCGTTACTCACGGTCTGCACAATCCCTGTTCGACTGGCTGCTCAAGGTCTTGAAAACAACAAAAAGCAGCCCTATTACTCCGTGCAGAACCTCGGCACGCTGGGAGGGACTCTCAGTGTCGGCCAGGGGATTAACAACAAAGGCGGGGTGACTGGCATTGCCAATTTGTCGGGAGACCAGACCGTGCATTCAGCGCTTTGGCGCAGAGGTGCAAAGATACAAGACTTGGGTACTCTCGGAGGACCGAACAGCGGTGTGTTCTGGCCAATCAAGGATGACCGGGGATTAATCGCGGGCGCGTCGGAAATAGCCGACCTCGATCCGTACCAAGAGGATTTTTGCGGTTTCGCTCGTGACGGATGGCCGGGCAACTATCTCTGTCTGGGATTCCTGTGGCAAGGCGGGACGATGACGCCGCTCCCAACTCTTGGAGGCAACAACAGCTATGCCACCGCCGCCAACAATAGCGGCCAGATTGTCGGATTCGCCGAGAAGACAATTCAGGATCCGAACTGCGTCCCCCCACAGATCTTTGATTCGGGAGCGGTCATCTGGGGCCCGATGCCAGGCGAGATGCGCGAACTCAGTCCATTCTCGGACGATGTCGTGGCAGTTGCGATTGCAATCAACGACAAAGGGCAAGTGGTCGGCAGTTCGGGACCCTGTGGGGAGTCGGTCTCTGGTCCGCTTATGCCGGTACACGCTGTACTGTGGCCGAACGACGGCTCGCCGGTGGACCTGGGCAATCTCGGTGGGGCCGTGAATAACGCTGCGCTCGCCATCAATAACCGAGGGGAAATCGCCGGGGCTTCGGATTTGGCCGATGACCTTACAGGCCACGCGTTCGTCTGGACTAAGAATGCCGGCATGAAGGATGTTGGCACGCTTCCAGGCGACTTCTCAAGCCTTGCACTGGGAATCAACAATCGTGGCGAAGTAGTGGGCACATCGTGCGACCAAGCCGGGAACTGCCGCGCCTTCCTCTGGCAAGAAGGTGTGATGATGGACTTGAACACCCTGATTTCACCTCAATCCCCGATCTATCTAATCAGCGCTGCGGATATCAACGATGGTGGAGAAATCAGCGGTGCCGCTTACGATACGAACACCGGCGATGCTCCCGCTTTTTTGGCGATTCCATGCGGCCAGGAACACACTCACGTCGCGGGCTGCGAGGATCTGCTGCGGATGGGAACGGACGCACAAGAACCCACTGAACGCCCTAAGGTCATTATCCCTCTAGAGAACGTTCGCGAGATGCTGCGTAGACACCAGGGCCTCGGACCATCCTCAACCCCAATCAGATGAAAACGGAAGATTGCGGAGTCTCGCGATCAGGAAGTCAGACTCAGGAGGTCTCTCATGAACCGTCAGTATCAGTTCGTCGGACTTCGCAAAAGAATTTCAACCAGGAAGCACTTCGTGAGGCTCAATCACGCAAAGCTCCCGTTGATTGTTGTGTTTCTCGCCATCTCTTCCATGGCTTTGGCCAGCACCACCTGGTACGTGAATGGGGTATATGGGAATAATAACAACAACTGCATGTCGCCCCAGAGCGCCTGTAAGACGATTGGGCATACGATCTCCCGTGCATCATCGGGCGATTCAATCGTGGTTGCAGCTGCGACCTACAAGGAGAATCTCACTATCGGCTTCAGCTTGAAGATTACCGGTTCCGCTGCTAGCATCACAATCGTTGATGGCGGAGCCGTCGGCACGGTAGTCACAATTTCGAACACCCGTGCCCACGTCACGCTTTCAAACGTAACCATTCGCAATGGCCACGCGCAGTTTGGCGCGGGTGTCTTCAACTCCGGGGCGCTGACGATCGACAACAGCACGGTCACCAACAATCACGGTACCTCAGACCGTTTTTCTACCGGTGGTGGCATCTCCAACGGCGGCTCCCTGACGATCACAAACAGCACGGTAAGCGGTAACAACGTCGGCGCCGGACTAGACGCGGGCGGAGGCGGCATCGCAAACAGCGGCACTACTACGATCACCAACAGCACGGTAAGCGGCAATGGCGCCAGCAGCTTGGGAGGTGCTTCCGGTGGCGGAATTTACAACCATGGCAAGCTGGCCATCAACAACTCGACGATCAGTGGGAATGCCGCAAAGTCCGGCGGCGGAATCTACAACTATCCGGGCTACGATGTGACCCTCCAGAACAGTACCGTCGCGAACAGCTCCACTGGGGGAAACTGCGAAGGCACTATGACCTCGAACGGCTACAACGTGAGCAGCGATGGTAGTTGCAATTTCAACGGCGCCGACGATCTGAATAACACCGATCCGATGCTCGGACCGCTACGAAACAATGGCGGACCAACACAGACCCAGGCGCTCCTCTCTGGAAGCCCGGCGATTGATGCCGGCAATCCAAGTGGCTGCCGGGACGGCAACGGCAATCTGCTAAAGACAGATCAGCGCGGCCAGCCGCGTCCCGACAAGGAAGATACGGGCGGCTGCGACATCGGAGCGTACGAGCGACAGAGCGATTAGCGTGAGCGAACTAGATTTCTTAATTAGGGGAAACCGCCTAACGGTAAACTAGCGCTTTGCACTGCCAGTCACGGTTACTGTGACTTCGTTCGGATCAAATGTGGCGCACAACACCTGTCGCACTTTTTTCGCAGGTATCATCGCTGCCGTCGGACTGGCGGCCATTCCCAGCCAGGTGAGCGCCCAGAGCACAGTGGGTACGGGCAGCATCGTGGGAACGGTGTGCGATCCCGTTGGCGCAGTGATCAACGGGGCTGAGGTAACGATCACCAACGTTGCCGCACGGCAGATCACAAACATCACCACTAATTCTGCCGGTTTCTTCAATTCGGGAGCGCTGCTTCCGGGTGATTACGAGACTGTCGTTTCAGCGAAAAACTTCAGCTCCGCTGAGACAACGGTGACCGTGCTGGTGGGCAATACCACCACCGTGAATTTTTCACTGCGAATCGGTCGAAAAGAAGGAGTGATCGAGGTGCGGAGCTCCGCGTTGCAGGTCAATACGGAGCAGCCGACGGTACAAGGCGTGCTGAATCAGGAACAGATTGAAAACCTGCCCGTCAATGGCCGCAATTTTCTAGATCTTGCTCAGTTGGAACCCGGAGTCCAAATCCAGGATGGGAGTTACATTGGGAAGGACGGCTTTTCGTCGGCTTCTTTTGGCGGGCGCTTTGGTCGAACAGCCCGCATCGAAGTGGATGGACTCGATGTCTCGGATGAACTTATCGGTGGCACGACGATGAACATACCAGCAAGCGGCATCCATGAGTTTCAGCTCAGCCAATCGAGTATGGATTTATCCACCGAACTGACCACATCCGGCGCGATCAACGTAACCACTCGTTCGGGAACGAATCCGGTTCGTGGCGAAGCCTTCGCAGCTTTGCGGGACAGCGAATTGGCTGCTGCTTTGCCGTCTCCGCCGGGGCTCTCGGAACCTTTTCAACGATCTCAGTACGGCGGGCGCATAGGTGGTCCCATCGTAAAGGACAGATTCTTCTATTTTGTCGACGGCGAACGTACGTTGCAGCACGAACAGGCCCCGGTCTTAGTGGCCACTCCCTTTCAGCAATATTCCGGTGGCTTTAGCTCTTCGTTTCGTGAAACCGACTTCATGGCGAAGGCGGACTATCAGTTCGCGCATTCGAGGCATGTGTTTTACCGCTTCAGCTATTTTCAGAACTCATTCACCACAAACGGGCAGTTGGGCTTTTCTATATACAGCGACAAGAATGTTGTGCAGACACATGTGGCTGGCTTCGATTTCAATACTGGCAGCTTCAGTCACAGCATAAGGTTCGGATACCTGAAATCGGAGCAGGACGGGACCGATGCAACCAAGGGCAGCGGCTTGCCCCTGGCCGACTCCGGGTTAAACATACAAATGGGCAACACGGGACTGGTGACGGGCCCTAACTATAACGCCGTACATGTCATTCGGCAAAGGGACCTCCAGGCGAAGTATGACGGTACGAAGACGATAGGGTTGCACATCATCCGCTACGGCTTCGACTTCAACCGCATCATCGGCGCAGGCTTTATCCCGTTTAACGCCTTGGCGCCGTCTCTGTATACGAATGTCGGGCCGGCCCAGGAAGCCTTCGCCCAAACAGGTCCTTTCCCCGGCGGCGATCGCAATCCACTGAACTATCCAGTGGAATCCGTAACGGTCGGTAATGGCTTAGGGTACAGCACGCCATTTCCTAGTCTAGGGCTTCCTGCAGGCAGCGTCTTCTACGACCGGCTCGCTGCATACGTTGGCGCGAGTTCCAAATGGAGAAAAAACCTCACTTTGACTTACGGCATGCGCTATGTGCGTGAACCTGGCCGAAGTGATAGTGAGTTTCCCGCGATCCCGGAGCTCAACTTATTGATGACTGGCTTGGGCAATCCGGTCCGGCAGCCGAATTCGAATTTCGCGCCACAACTAGGCTTTGCCTGGGACCCAACGGGCAAGGGCAAAACCTCGATCCGTGGGGGCATCGGCTTGTTTTACGAGAACGTTCTCGCTGTGCTTGCCCCGTTTGATGCTTTGTACCGGGTCCCGATTGGCAACGTCTTCCTGCAGTTTCCGACTGCCTGCAACGGAACTGCCACTCCTTTGCCCGTACCAGTTCCGGGAGGAGAACTCAAACCAATGTTCTGTGGCACACCTGGGGCACCGGTTGCCATTGGCAGCGTCGCCAGTCAGATCATTGCATTTCAAAAGGATTATCAGGCTGCTTCGGCATTCAATCTCAACGCGCCGAACCCGAACTATGTAGGAACGCCGTTGGACAAAGGACAGGGATTCGGTTTAAGCGCAAACATGTATGATCCCAATTTCCGCACGCCGCGCTCGGTCGAAATGAACATCGGCGTACAGCGCGAGATACGCTCCGGCATCATAATCAGCGCCGATTTCGTACGCAACGTGCAAACGCATTACTTCCTTGGAATCGACGAAAATCATACTGGCGATGTTCGCTATTTCAACAAGATCGCTGCAATACAAGCGATCAACGCCACCCTGGCCAACTGTGGGGTCGTGTCGATAGACCAAGCGATCAAGCTCTGTTCAAGTAATCCTCTTGGAACTGGAAACGTGGGCTATACACCAAGGCCGGCAAACATGACCGACTTTGCCAGCAACGGCCTGACCTCTTCCGCTGACTTTGATGCGGCCTGTAACTGTGGGTTCCCAGGCATCAATCCCAATGCACCGCCGTTGCCCTTCTTCATGCCTGTTGGACGTTCTGTTTACAACGGATTGCAAACCAAGCTCACGCAGAACATGCAACGTCCATTTCGGGGTGTGCGGACACTGAATCTCCAAGTCTCTTACGCATTATCTCGCTTCGAAACTAGCGGCGGGACTCTCGGTAACGGACCAACCACAGCGTTAGCGTCAGATCAGGACAACGGTGCCAATGCGCTCGACAATAACAATCCGAGCCGATACTTCGGCCCCTCAGTACTGGATCGTACCCACCAGCTTTCCTTTGGCGGTTATGCGGATCTGCCTTACGGGTTTCAGTTGAGCGCCATATCTCATTTCTGGAGCCCGCTCTCGACCTCGCTGGTCGTCCCCAATACAAATCTGGGGCCAGGTGAAATCTTCCGCACAGACTTCACCGGAGATGGCACCGTTCAAGACCTTGTTCCTGGAACGCACGTCGGCAGTTTTGATCGCGGCACCGATAGCTCGAACATCAACCGCGTGTTAGCGAACTACAACAACAACGTCGCTCTGCAGCTGACTCCAGCTGGAAAAGTGCTGGTCCAGAACGGACTCTTCACTGCCGCTCAACTGGGGGTTGGTGGTTCCTTGTGCTACAACAACCCGAATAATATAGCTGTGAATTCGCTTTGCGCGGTCGCGCCGCCGGTGCCACTTGCACCTGCGGGTCAAGTCAATCTCTCCTGGCTGCGCGCTCTGGATTTGAAAGTGGCGTGGTCCTACGCGATACGAGAAGGGATCACAATCCAAGCGAGTGCTGGCTTCTATAACCTTTTCAACTTTGCCAATTTTGACTTGCCCGGCATGGCACTCAACGGATTGCTAACCGGAGCTGCGGGTCAGATCAACGGCACGACTCGGAGCGGGCACAACGTAGATCGCGTTGGAGTCGGCACGGGTGTCTATTCGTTGGGCGCACCGTCGCAAATCGAGTTCGGCCTGCGGTTGACTTTCTAGCACAAGGCTGGAAGGCCGTTCGAGAAAAATCTGTGGAGTTGCAAACCAGACAGTTCGCGGATGTCGGCTACTCTTCCATAATCCGATAATGGCCCAGCGTCGCGTCATCCGTCTGCAATCAGCCGCAAGCACCAATATAGGGCAACCACTATGCCGTCTGGACCGTTCGTATGTTGATTAATTTCGAGTACGAAGAACTTTTCTTTGAGAACGACGGTGTCCGCCTGCACGCTGTAGCGGCCGGACCCGAGCTCGGGCCAGTCGTCGTCCTGCTCCACGGATTTCCTGAGTTCTGGTACGGCTGGCGCAACCAAATTGGACCGTTAGCGGCGGCAGGCTTCCGGGTCGTCGCTCTCGACCAGCGCGGCTACAACCTGAGCGACAAGCCACCGGCCGTCAGCGACTACGCGGTACCACTGCTGGCTCGCGATGTCCTCGCCATTGCCGACCAGCTTGGTTGCGAGCGCTTCTGTCTGGCGGGCCATGACTGGGGAGCTGCCGTCGCATGGACCGTAGCCCTGCAATATCCGCAAAGGCTGCACAAACTGGCCATCATCAACGTGCCTCACCCAGCGGTGATGATGCATACTTTGCGAACGAATCCCCGCCAGTGGCTGCGGAGCTGGTACATCCTCTTCTTCCAACTGCCCTGGCTGCCCGAGACTGCGTTCTCGGCATTCAACTTCTCCTTGGGCGAGCGCTCGCTCTTGCGAAGCAGCCGTCCTGGTGCATTTACCGTCGAAGATCTCGACCTGCATCGAGCAGCATGGTCTCAGCCCGGAGCCGTACGCGCGACCATCAACTGGTATCGCACCTTCGCTCGCCATCGACCCAGAATGGCCGATCCGCAGGTGCATACGCCAACCCGGATTTTATGGGGCAAACAAGATAAGTTCCTCCTTCCCGAGATGGCAGAGGACAGTCTGCGCTACTGTGACTCCGCAGAGCTCACGTACTTCCCGGAGGCTACCCACTGGGTGCAGCATGAGGAAGCGGAAAGCGTGAACCGATTGCTGCTTGAGTTCTTCAAAGAGTGATTCGTGCTCGAGGCCATCGAGATACTAAAGATATAGCCGGCTGCGTTCACAGTACGACCGGTCACTTGGGGAGTAGTCGGCCCGAAGCAATCGGAGCGAGACTGCAAGAATTGGCAATGGTCGGCATAGCGGGAGCAACCCGCGCAAACGCAAAGCTGCTGTCGATGACTCGCGATCAGGGGGCAGCTAGGAGGTGATTAATGCGGTTGCCACTTTCGCCACAGCTCGGCCTCTAGCCTCAGGGGTCACCTCAAAACCGGCCAACGGTGGTCACTTCAAAACCGGCCAACGGAGAGTGGCCTGGGACTAGGTTGTTTTACTCCGCCGCCTCCTGTGGAGGCAAGTCTGTTTTCGTGCGCCAACTCCGTGGACCACATTTAAGTACATGGCCGTGATGGAGGAGACGATCGAGCATAGCGGTAACGGCGGC
>Ga0307479_10003860_pt1 | contig 13712 bp, 14 predicted proteins | sample atmos_gasesECM4C_FD_203743 | JGI IMG/M metagenome (GOLD analysis project Ga0307479, IMG submission 203743) | Hardwood forest soil microbial communities from Morgan-Monroe State Forest, Indiana, United States - atmos_gasesECM4C_515 | ecosystem: Environmental > Terrestrial > Soil > Temperate...
CGCTGCCGAATATTGGTATGTATTATGCCAGAGCGCAAGTCATTCTTCTGTCGCAGATCCAGCGCGCGCACGCCCCAGCCGAACGATAACGTTGTCCGGTAAACTGGGTGAACAGAAAAAAGCCCCGGAGATCTGGGGCCATTAGGGAAGGTGCCTTGCAGGCTAAACTTGGGCGGGGCCGGTAAGTGCTTGCCGCTAGTCGCGGCTCAGAGGCCGAAATGGGGAAGGTCGTCGTTGCGGATCGCGATGTGCGCGTTCGTCATCAACAGTCGGTCGAAGGCGGCCATCAGGCGGCCGAATAGGGTGGCGGGAGGGGCGTAGCCGAAAGAGGCGGTCTTTGACATTGATCTTCCTGTGTTGCGGGACAGCGCTGCGTTCTCTTCAAAGGCAATCTAGGTATGCCAGATACCAGCAGCAACGCATTTTTTTGCATAGCAGCACAACTTCTGTTGCATCGCAGCATTGTCGATCGAGCAGTCGGTACCAAAAAGAAAAAGGCCGCCGGAAACCGGCGGCCTTTTGCAATCTCTCGGACCCCAATCTCGGGTTTACTCCGCCGCCTGCTTGCGCGGCGGGTCGAGCGCACCGGAATCATGAATCTCGGCGACCTGATGGTCGCTGAAGCCAAGCACCTGGCGCAGGATCTCGTCGGTGTGCTCGCCGAGCAGCGGCGAGCGCGTCACCTCGCTCGGGCTGTCCGATAGCTTGATCGGGTTGCCGACCGACAGATACTTGCCGCGGGTCGGGTGATCGACCTCGACCACAGTGCCGGTCGCGCGCAGCGACTGGTCCTCCGCCAGTTCCTTCATCGACAGGATCGGTCCGCAGGGAATGTCGTCCTTGTTGAGGATCTCCATGGCCTCGAACTTGGTCTTGGTCATGGTCCACTGTTCGATGCGCGCGAAGATTTCGTTCAACCGTGACAGCCGGGCAGGGGGTTTTGCGTAATCGGGATGCGTCTTCCAGCCGGGCTCGCCGATCACGTCGCAGATCTTCTCCCACACCGGCGCCTGGGTGATGAAATAGATGTAGGCGTTGGGATCGGTCTCCCAGCCCTTGCATTTGAGGATGCGGCCGGGCTGGCCGCCGCCGGAATCGTTGCCGGCGCGTGGCACCGCCTCGCCGAACGGAATGCCTTCGCCGAACTGGCTGTATTCCTTGAGCGGGCCGTGGGCGAGGCGCTGCTGGTCGCGCAGTTTGACGCGTGCAAGATTGAGCACGCCGTCCTGCATCGCGGCCGTGACCTTCTGTCCCTTGCCGGTCACGGTGCGCTGGAACAGCGCGGTGACAATGCCAAGCGCGAGATGCAAGCCGGTGCCGGTGTCGCCGATCTGCGCTCCGGTGACGAGCGGCAGTCCATCGCGGAAACCCGTGGTCGAGGCTGCGCCGCCCGTGCACTGCGCGACGTTCTCATAGACCTTGCAGTCTTCATACGGCCCGGGACCAAAACCCTTGATCGAGGCCACGATCATCTTCGGATTGATGCTCTGGATTTTCTCCCAGGGAAAACCCATGCGGTCGAGCACGCCAGGACCGAAGTTCTCCACCAGCACGTCGCAGGTCTTGATCAGCGCGGTCAGGACTTCCTTGCCCTTCGGGTTCTTGGTGTCGAGCGTGATCGAGCGCTTGTTGTGGTTGAGCATGGTGAAATACAGGCTGTCGACATTCGGGACGTCCTGCAGTTGGCCGCGCGTGATGTCGCCGACGCCGGGGCGCTCGACCTTGATCACATCGGCGCCGAACCAGGCCAATAGCTGGGTGCAGGTCGGACCCGACTGCACATGGGTGAAATCGAGGATGCGAACGCCCGTCAGCGCCTTGGTCATGATCTGCCTTCTCCTTGAAACGACTTAGCTCTGTTGCCGTCGCGCCCACTGAGCCGAGCATACGCGGCGAATGATGCCGAAGTTATGCTCACTTCTTCTTCAAAACGCTCTGCGGATTGAGGTTGCCGATGCGGCCGCTTTCCGAACCTGCCGCCGGGTCGATCACCGCATTGATCAGCGTCGGCTTGCCCGAATCCATCGCAGCGTTCACGGCGCGCTTCAGTTCATCCGGCGTCGTCGCATTGACGCCGATGCCGCCGAACGCCTCCATCATCTTGTCGTAGCGCGCGCCCTTGACGAACACCGTGGTCGCCGGATCCGCGCCCGCCGAATTGACGTCGGTGCCGCGATAGATGCCGTCATTGTTGAAGATGACGATGCAGACCGGCAGCCCATAGCGGCAGATGGTCTCGACCTCCATGCCGGAGAAGCCAAAGGCGCTGTCGCCCTCGACCGCGAGTACCGGCTTGCCGGTCTCGACCGCGGCGGCAATCGCCGTGCCCATGCCGATACCCATCACGCCCCAGGTGCCGACGTCGAGCCGCTTGCGCGGCTGGTACATGTCGATGACGCCGCGGGCGAGATCGAGGGTGTTGGCGCCCTCGTTGACCAGGATGGCGTCGGGCCGTTCCTTGACGATGGTGCGGAGCACGCCGAGCGCGCCATGATAGTCCATCGGCGAATTGTTGTTCATCAGCCGCGGCGCCATTTTCGCCACGTTGTCGTCGCGCTTGGTCTTGACCGCATTGAGCCAGTCGGCCGGCGGCGCGGGCCAGTTTCCGCCCATCGCCTCAAGCAGGGCCGCGACACAGGAGCCGATGTCGCCGACGAGCGGTGCTGCGATCTCGACGTTGGAGTCCATTTCCTTCGGCTCGATGTCGACCTGGATGAATTTCTTCGGCGCGTCGCCCCAGGTCTTGCCCTTGCCGTGCGACAACAGCCAGTTGAGGCGGGCGCCGACCAGCATCACGACGTCGGCGTCCTTCAGCACGGTCGAGCGCGCGGCACCGGCGCATTGCTGGTGCAGGTCCGGCAGCAGGCCCTTGGCCATGCTCATGGGCAGGAACGGCGCGCCGCTCTTTTCGACAAACGCGCGGATCGCGTCGTCGGCTTGCGCATAGGCCGCGCCCTTGCCGAGAATGATCAGCGGGCGTTTTGCACTTCTGAGCACCTCGAGCGCACGCTTGACCGCTGATGGCGCCGGGATCTGCGCAGGCGCGGCGTCGATGACCTTCACCAGCGATTTCGCGCCGGCCTCCGCATTGATCACCTGCCCGAACAGCTTGGCGGGAAGGTCGAGATAGACGCCGCCCGGGCGGCCCGACACCGCGGCGCGGATCGCGCGCGCCAGACCGATGCCGATGTCCTGCGCGTGCAGCACGCGGAACGCGGCCTTGCATAGCGGCTTGGCGATCGCGAGCTGGTCCATCTCTTCATAGTCGCCCTGCTGCAGGTCGACGATCTCGCGCTCGGACGATCCCGAGATCAGGATCATCGGGAAGCAGTTGGTGGTGGCGTGGGCGAGCGCGGTGAGGCCGTTCAGGAAACCGGGCGCCGAGACGGTGAGGCAGACGCCGGGCTTCTTGGTGAGAAAGCCGGCAATCGCCGCCGCATAGCCCGCGTTCTGCTCGTGACGGAACGACAGCACGCGGATGCCGGCGGCCTGCGCCATGCGGCCGAAGTCGGTGATCGGAATGCCCGGCACGCCATAGATGGTGGTGAGGCCGTTGAGCTTGAGCGCGTCGATCACGAGGTGAAAGCCGTCCGTCAGCTCCTGCTCGGCGCCCGATGCCTCGGACTTGGCGGCGGTATTCAGCATGGGCTTGATCTCCCTGATCGTTTCCTCGCGAAGGACGAGTTGATCGTCTTCTGGTTTGACGTGTCAGCTAAAAAGTTCCTGGCCGTGCGCCTCGATGTAGGCGGCAAGGCCGAGCGTATGGTCGCGCGCGCGCTTTTCGGCGAGTTCGGTGTTGCGCTCCTCGAGCGCCTCGATGATCGCCAGATGTTCCGGGAGCGAAGCGGCGATGCGCTCAGTCCGGCCGATCGTGAGCTGGCGGTAGCCGCGCACATGCAACAGGATGTCGTTGGTCATGTCGACCAGCACCGGCGATTCCGAAAGCGAGATCAGGGCCTGGTGAAAGGCGATGTTGGCCTTGGAATATTCCTCGACATGGTCCTGCGGCAGGTGGTCGTTGCCGAAATCCTTGAAAAAGTCGCGCAGCGCCGTGATGTCCTTCTTGCGCGCGATGGTCGTGATCAGCCTCGCCGCCATGCTCTCCAGCGCCGCCCAGGCGCGGATCATGTCGACGATCTCGCTTTTGGTGCGGCGCACCACGACGATGCCGCGGCGCGGAATGGTCTTCACGAAGCCGTCCTGCTCCAGCATCGCGATCGCCTCGCGGATCGGGGTGCGGCTGACGCCAAGCCGCTCCGACAGCGCGCGCTCGTCCAGCATCACCGGCTCGGGCGTCGCGTAGATGTCCATCCTGAGAATTGCTTCCTTCAAGGCCTCATAGGCCTTGTTCTTGAAGCTCGTCTCCGGGGCGATCCGGACGATTGCGATATCTGGCTCGGCCATGGTCGGCGACGCCCTGGTTGGTTTTCGGATCGACACAACAAAATCTCCTTGAGCGGAGATGCTTTCTAGAGCAAGAACCCGGCAAGATTTTTGGCATGCCAGATGCCAGAATGTCAAGTTGCCGATGTTTTCAGCCTTTCTGCTCAAGCGCTTGTCTTGACAATGTCATATCTGGCATACCAAATGCCATAAAATATCGACAAGGAGGAAGCCCATGCCGAATGCCAACGAATCTGTCCGCAAAGTTCTCGATCAGGTCAGGGCGGACAAGCGCACGAGTCTGACCGCGCCGGAGGGCAAATTGGTCTGCGACGCCTATGGAATCCCGGTTCCGAAAGAGGGTGTGGCGAAATCCGCGGCGGAAGCGGCGCAGATTGCTGGCGGTATGGGCTTCCCGGTCGTGATGAAGATCGTCTCGCCGGACATTCTGCACAAGACCGAAGCCGGCGGCGTCGTGGTCGGCGTCAAGACCGCGACGGAAGCCGAAAAGAGCTACGAGACCATTCTCGCCAACGCCAAGAAGTACAAGGCCGACGCCAAGATCGAAGGCGTGCAGGTGCAGCAGATGCTGGCCGGCGGCACCGAGGTGATCGTCGGCTCCATCACCGACGGTTCGTTCGGCAAGCTCGTGGCGTTCGGCCTCGGCGGCGTGCTGGTCGAGATCTTGAAGGACATCACCTTTCGCCTGGCGCCCGCGACCAAGGAGGATGCGCTATCGATGCTCGACGGCATCCAGGCCCATGACATGCTGAAGGGCGTGCGGGGCGGCGATCCGGTCAACCGCGACGCGCTCGCCGACGTCATCGTGAAGGTGTCGCAGCTTGTCAGCGATTTCCCCGAGATCGTCGAGCTCGATCTCAATCCGGTGTTCGCCAGCAACAAGGACGCGATCGCGGCCGACGTGCGCGTCGTCGTCGACTTCGACTACAAGCCGCGCCCGGCGCCGCGCCCGACCGAGGAAATCGTCGCCGCGATGAACCGCATCATGCAGCCAAAGGCGGTTGCCGTGATCGGCGCCTCCGCCGAAGACGGCAAGATCGGCAACTCGGTGATGAAGAATCTGATCAACGGCGGCTACAAGGGCGAGATCTATCCGATCCATCCCAAGGCCGCCGAGATCCTGGGCCACAAGGCTTACAAGAGCGTCAAGGATGTGCCCGGCGTGATCGACACCGCGGTGTTCGCGATCCCCGCGAAATTCGTGGCAAGCGCGCTCGTCGAATGCGGCGAGAAGAAAATTCCCGGCGCCGTCCTGATTCCGTCGGGCTTTGCCGAAGCAGGCCACCCGGAATTGCAGGCCGAGATCGTCGAGATCGGCAAGAAGTACGACGTCCGCCTGATGGGGCCGAACATCTACGGCTTCTACTATACACCGGCCAATCTCTGCGCCACCTTCTGCACCGCCTACGACGTCAAGGGCCATGCGGCGCTGTCGTCGCAGTCCGGCGGCATCGGCATGGCGATCATCGGCTTCTCGCGTTCGGCCAAGATGGGCGTCTCGGCGATCGTTGGCCTCGGCAACAAGTCCGACATCGACGAGGACGATCTGCTCGCTTTCTTCGAGCAGGACCCGAACACGACGATCATCGCGCATCACTGCGAGGACTTGAAGGACGGCCGCGCCTTCGCGGAAGCTGCCAAGCGCGTCTCGAGGAAGAAGCCGGTGGTGGTGTTGAAGGCGGGCCGTACCTCCGCCGGCGCGAAGGCGGCTTCGTCGCATACCGGCGCGCTTGCCGGCAATGACAAGATCTATGAGGACGTCTTCAAGCAGTCCGGCGTGATCCGCGCGCGTTCGCTGCGGCAGTTGCTCGAATTCGCCCGCGGCATGCCGGTATTGCCGACGCCGAAGGGCGAGAACATCCTGATCATCACCGGTGCGGGCGGCTCGGGCGTGCTATTGTCGGACTCGGTAGTCGACAACGGACTGTCGCTGATGGCGATGCCGCCGGATCTCGATGCGGCCTTCCGCAAGTTCATTCCGCCGTTCGGCGCTGCCGGAAACCCGGTCGACATCACCGGCGGCGAGCCGCCGATCACCTATGTCAACACCGTCAAGCTCGGCCTGTCGGATGAGCGCATCCACGCGCTGATCCTCGGCTACTGGCACACCATCGTGACGCCGCCGATGGTGTTCGCCCGCAACATGGTCGAGGTGAAGAAGGAGATGGAGGCGAAGGGCTTTGTGAAGCCGATCGTCGCCTCGCTCGCCGGCGACGTCGAGGTCGAGGAGGCCGCCGAATATCTCTACCAGAACGGCATCCCGTCCTATGCCTATTCGACCGAGCTTCCGGTCGAGGTGCTGGGCGCGAAATACAAATGGGCGCGCGGCGCGGGCCTGCTGTAATTCGAGCGTACCAGAACGCGCCAAATGCCGTCCGGTTCTCCGGGCGGCATTTTGGTTTTGGTCGGAGCAACGCGCGACGATCACAGTTCCGGCGACTGGAACCGGAACCTCGCTTGTCTCGCGCGGTTGACGATCATCATCAATCACACTGGAGGAGATGATGAGGAACCGTGTTGTTGTTTCGTTGATCGCTGCGACGTTGTTGTCGTCGGGCGCGGCCTTTGCACAATCGACCACAGTCGAAGGCGCGGCAAATGGCGCGCGAGCCGGCGGCGACGTGGGCGGGCCGATCGGCGCGATGGTTGGCGGCACCGTCGGCGCGGCGGTCGGCGCCGGGCTGGAAATCCCGAACGCGGTGATCACCTCGATCCAGGGCGAGCGCGCACCGTCCGTCGTGGTTCGCGAGCGCGTCGTGGTTGGCGAGCGGCTACCGCCCGAAGTCGAGCTGCGGCCGGTGCCGAGATACACTGAATACCGTTACGCTGTGGTCAACGATCGCCGGGTGATCGTCGATCCGCGCACGCGCCGCGTTATCAAGATCATCGAGTGATCGAATCGGCCGAACCACTACGCCTCGCGGAGCCTCGCACGCTCCGCGGGGATTTTTCCGCGTCAGGACGCGCCGAGATTCGAGCGGCGCGACCAGGCCGTGAGAAAATCCAGGGTGGCGACGATCACAAAGCCGGCGCAGGCGGCAACGGCATCGACGACGAAATCTTCCAGCCGCGCGTGCCGCCCGGGCGCCCAATGCTGCAGCAATTCGAGCGCGCCGATCATGACGACCGACACGGCCACCGTGAACGGCCGATTCCGCGGATAGGCGAGGCCGAACGCCAGCCCGATCAGCACAAACGCGAGCGCGTGCTCGCCATCCTGGCCGAAATTGGAATGCGGCCGGTATTGCGGTGGTCCGAGCGTGGCAAAGGTGACGGCGGCGGCGAGCAGCCAGGCGAAGAGCCGAAGCAGGATGTTCATTGCTGCTGCATAGCACAATTCGAGCGTCGGGTAGCTTCACGGCGGCTTGAGATGTTCGTGTAGTTAACCTTCAGGGTTCACAGCGGCTGCCGCACACCCAGACCGTGCATGAAGCGCTCCCTGATCTGCACGGGATCGCGCCGCGTGGTCCCGACCCCCGGCTTGTCGTCGATGCGAACCCCGATCAGCGTCGGTGCCGACGCCGACAGCGACTGATCGATCAGCCTTTCAAAATCCTCCTCGTCCGCGGCCCAGGCGCTGTTGGCAAGTCCGCTTCCGAGCGCGATCGCCACGATGTCGGATACTGCGGCGCCCGGCGTCGGCTGCGCACCGGTGATCTGGTAGACGCCGTTGTCCATCACCACCATGGTGAGGTTTTTCGGCGCCAGCGTCGCGATGGTCGAGAGCGAACCCAGTTGCATCAACAGCGAGCCGTCGCCCTCGAGCGCGAACACGCGCCGTTTCGGCTGCGCCAGCGCGACACCGAGCGCGATCGGGAATGCCAGCCCCATGCTGCCCAGCATGTAAAAATTCTGCGGACGATGGCCGGCCGCCCACAGGTCGAAATTGGTGTTGCCGATGCCGCCGACCACGGCCTCCTCGTGCTTCAATTTCGCGATCAGCCGCGAGGTGAGGTCGAACCGGTTCATCACCTTGGTGTTGCGGGCAGGGGGAGTAACTTGCGTGTTCATGCGATCGCTCACTTGTCGAAGACCTTGCCGCCGGTCAGGAGCGGCGACAGGATCAGCGCCACCGGCGCCTGCGTGGTGATGGCCTGCTTGATCGAGCGATCGACGATGAACTCGAACTCGTCGAGCCGGGTCGCGGTGTGATGTTCCATCGCAAGCGAGTCCAATACCGGCCGCATGGTGCGGCAGACCAGCGACTGGCCGTAATTGAACTCGCCGAGGGTGCCGCGTTCGGACACGAACATGATCAGCGGAATCTGATAGGGGATGGCGAGCGAGGCCAGCACGTTGGCGAGCGTCGCAAAGCCCGAGGTCTGCATCAGCACCGCGCCCTTGGTGCCGCCCATCCAGGCGCCGGAGACGATGCCGACCGCCTCTTCCTCGCGCGCGGTCGGAAACGTCGTGAAGAACGGGTCGGCGTGGAGATTCTTGATCAGCGTCGTCAGCACGCGATCGGGAACGTAGGGCACGAGGCGGATGTCGTTGCGCTTGAGCGTCTGCAGCACGATGCCATGCCAGCTCTGCTCGGGAGAAGTGCTCCCTGGCGAAGTGGTTTCTTGGGCGGGCTTCTTATCGGAAGCCTGGGACAAGGTTTGTCCCTCGGCCATGGCCATAGCAATCTCCCTTGCGTCGCGGACGATCGTTGCATCTCGCCCGTCCTTAAGAGGAGCCGAAACTTGACGCGACCGGCGGGATTGTCAACATGCCCGCGCAGTTATGTGCCCTGCGCCGCGTGGCTTTGCGGCAGGTCGCATTGGCGTGCCATAGGGATCGGGCATGCCATAGAACCGGGCGTGCCACAGAACAAGCAACGAGAATCTCGGGAGAAGGCCATGGGCAGGTGGTTCGGGATCGCTGCCGTCACGGCGGCGATGCTGGCTGCGGGCGGCGGCGCATCCGCGCAGTTGGAATTTCCATCAAAACCGGTGCATATCTTCGTACCTTACGCGGCCGGCGGCGGAGTCGATATCCTGGCGCGGACGCTGGGCGAGGTGGTTTCCAAACAGTGGGGCCAGTCCGTCGTGGTCGAAAACCGCCCCGGCGCGGGCGGAGTGGTGGCGTCGCAGGCGCTGGTGTCCTCAGCGCCCGATGGCTACACCCTGATCGTGGTCGCGAGCGGGCATGCCACCAACGCGTTGCTGTATCCGAAAATCCCCTACGACACGTTCAAGGATTTCACACCGATTTCGCTATTGGCGTCGTCGCCGAACATCCTGCTGGTCCGTGCCGATTCCCCGTTCAAGACCTTGGGCGACGTGATCGCGCAGGCCAAGGCCAAGCCGGGCAGCCTGTCGTTCGGCCATGCCGGCACCGGCACCTCGACGCATCTGGCCGGCGAGCTTCTGAAGAGCCTCGCTGGAATCGATATCGCGGCGATCCCGTACAAGGGCGGGGCGCCCTCGATCAACGATCTCCTCGGCGGGCAGATCCCGCTGTCGTTCAACAACGGACCGGAGTCGGTCGGCCAGATCGCCGCGAAAACGGTGCGGGCGCTCGCGGTCACGACCGCGGCGCGGGCGCCGTTCCTGCCTGACGTCCCAAGCATCGGCGAGACGGTGCCGGGCTACGACACCGAGGTGTGGTGGGGCCTGCTCGGGCCCGGCGGCATGCCGCGCGAACTCATCGCAAAGCTCTCGCATGATTTTGTGGCTGCCTTGAACACCGAAGCGGTCAAGGAGCGCCTCACCAAGCTCGGCGCGACGCCAATCGGCAGCTCGCCGGAAGCCTTCAACGCCAAGATCCACGCCGACTACGAAAAATGGGGGCCGATCATCAAGGCCGCCAGCATAAAGGCCGAATGATGCCGACAGCTCCGCCCTGCCTGCCGCCACGCGAAGTGACCCGGCCCAAAGTGCCGCCACCGCCCGATGCCTGCGATACCCACGCCCACGTGTTCGGCCCGGCAGAGCTTTTTCCCTATGCCGGGGATCGCAGCTACACGCCGCCGGACGCGCCGCTCGAGAAATATCTCGGCATGCTCGACCAAATCGGCTTTGCGCGCGGCGTGCTGGTGCAGGGCAGCGCGCATGGCCACGACAATTCGGCGATGCTGGATGCGCTGAAGCAGCAGCCGGACCGCCTTCGCGGCGTCGCCGTCGCGGATAGCGGTGTTTCTCCCGCCGAGCTGCACGATTGGAACGCGCTCGGCGTGCGTGGCTTGCGCTTCAACCATTTCTATCGTGACGGGCAGTTGCACTACCGCGGCGGCGTGCCGCTGTCGGCGGCGAAGATGCTCGCCTCCGTGATGGCCGATCTCGGCTGGCATCTGCAGCTCTGGATCGATGTCAAGGATTTGCCGGACATCATCCCGACGCTGAAGTCGCTGGGGCTGCCCGTGGTGATCGACCATATGGGCCGCACCGACGCCCGCGCCGGCACGCAAACCGCCGGCTTCCAGAGCCTGTTGCGCGCGGTGGGCGAGGGTGGTGCTGGGTGAAATTGTCGGGCGCGCATCGCCTCAGCCAACAGGCGCCCGACTATCCCGATGCAAGGCCGTTTCACGAGGCGTTGGTTGCGGCCAATCCGGAGCGGCTGGTATGGGGCGGCGACTGGCCGCATCCGCGTGTCGAGGGCGAGATGCCCGATGCCGGGCATCTGTTCGAACTGTTCCAGGCCTGGACGCCAGACCTCGCGGCACGCCAGCGCATCCTTGTCGGCAATCCGGCAAAACTCTATGGATTTCCCAACTGAAAGTGGCTCGATGTCCGTCAACAACAAGCGCGTCTTCTACGTCAAATATCTCTCCCACCAGGTCTATGCAGATATCCTCAAGGCGCGGCCCGACGTGCGGCTCGACCGGCTCGAGAACGAAAGCCCGGAGCAGGCGTTCGCGCCGGTTCTTTCGGCAGCGCATGCCTATCAGATCGGGGCGGCGCGCGATGAGCTGGCGCCACACTTTCACGTGCACGCCGACTTGCTGCGGCGGGCGCCTAATCTCCTGATCGTCTCCAGCAACGGCGCGGGCTTCGATCCCGTCGATGTCGAGGCCTGCACCAAAGCGGGCGTCCTGGTCGTCAACCAGTCCGGCGGCAATGCGCATTCAGTCGCCGAACACGCGCTCGGCATGCTGCTGACGCTATCGAAGCGTATCGTCGAGGCCGACCGCGCGCTGCGCCGCGACCGCGACGTCAACCGCAACGATCTGATGGGCACGGAAGCGAGAGGCAGGACCATCGGCATCGTCGGGATCGGCCATGTCGGCCGCCGCATCGCCGAGCTCTGCAAGGGCCTGCTCGGCATGACGGTGCTGGCCTACGATCCCTATCTCTTGGCGTCGGAAGTGGCCGAGCGCGGCGCCGAAAAGGTCGATCTCGACGAATTGTTGCGCCGGTCCGACTATGTCTCGATCAATTGTCCGTTGACAAAAGAAAGCCGCGGCATGATCGGCGCGCGCGAGTTTTCGCTGATGCAGCCGCATGCCTACTTCATCACCACCGCGCGCGGCTTCATTCACGACGAGGCCGCGCTGCTGGAGGCGCTGCGCGACAAGCGCATTGCCGGCGCCGGCCTCGACGTCTGGTCGAAGGAGCCGCCGCCGCCGGAGCATCCGCTCTTGCAATTCGACAACGTTCTGGCGAGCCCGCACACCGCCGGCGTCACCCACGAAGCGCGGGAAAACATGGGCCGGATCGCGGCCGAGCAGATCCTCGGCGCGCTCGACGGCAAGCGGCCGCAGCGGATCATCAATCCCGAAGTCTGGCCCCGCTACAGCGAACGTTTCGCCAGCACTTTTGGAGTGACGCCTAAATAGCGTCCCCGGCAGGAAAATCGGCGATAGAAGAACTCTCTCCGAACCGGCCAGGCGGCGGCAATAAATCCACTGCCGGCCGAGCTTGCGACGGTGCGGCCATTGCTATTTTCGCGGCCGCCTCGACACCCCCGTTGGGCAGGACCATTTTCCCTTTGGCGCCATGAGGTTGCGGGCATTTGTTCCGCCGGCGCGAAAGGAATGCTTCGATGCGACGGGTCAACTCACTGCTGCGCTCCGCGCCTGCCCGGATTGGGCGCCGTCTCGCGCGGTTCGTTGCGATTGCTGCCGCCAGCCTGCCGGTTGCCGGGGCGTAACGCGGCAATGGCCTGGCTCGCCGCTGCGGCGGGCTGGCCTGTCATCAAGGACAGAAAAGCCCGCGCTGACGGGCTGAGATATCCGTCCCGCCGATAGATCACCGTGACCGGAATGCTGGTACGCAATGCGGGGACGCTGAGGTTCGCCAGCGTGCCGCGCTTCAGCTCGTCGGCCACCGCGCTCTCGGCCAACAGCGCAATGCCGAAATTGGACTCCACCAGCCGTTTCTGTGCGGTGAGGCTGTCGATCGGCACGATTTCCGGCTCGTCGATCCCGGCGGCAGCAAGCGTCCGATTGAGAAACTGAACGAAGGACTCGCGCGGCGAGCCGGTGCGGAATGCCACCCATTTTTCGTTGGCGAGATGCTCGGCGCGAAGCGTGCGGCGCTTTGCCAGGGGATGGCTGGCGCTGCAGACGACGATCAGATTTTCCCGTGTGACATTCTGGGAGACCAGGCCGGGGCTGCGATCGACGAGATAGCGCAGGCCGATCGTCGCGTCGCCGCGCCGGACCAGGTCGCCGATCTCGCGGCTGGTGGCAGTCTGCAGCGCGATCTCGACTTGCGGGTGGCGCCTCCTGAAGCGCCGCAGCATGGCTGTAAATGCCTCGTTGGCGAGCGTTCCTACCAAAGCGATCGACAGCCGGCCGGTATCGCCCTTTTGCAACGCGCGAACCGCATCCAGTCCGTCTCTCGCGGCCGCGAGCACGGTTTCGGCATAGGGCAGGAGCGCGGCGCCGGCGTCGGTCAGCACAATCTGCCCGTTCACCCTTTCGAACACGGCAGCGCCGAGTTCGTCCTTCAGCAATTCGATGCGCCGACTGATCGCCGGCTGCGACCGATGCAGCGCCTGCGCCGCACGGCTGAAGCTGCCGAGCCGGCTGATCGTCACAAAGGTGCTGATCTGGTCCATGTCCATCGCGCGCCCCATCAGAAAAGCTGATCCGATTTCTCCGCATTATGCATTGGACGGATGCCGGCGGCCACGCTTCTGATGAAGCTGTCTGCACGGAGGACCAAGCGATGGGTGAGATCAAGCGCCGCGACTTCATCACGGCCACGGCAGGTGCGGTTGCGCTCGGTGGATTGGCGTCGCCGGGGTCAGCCGTAGCGGCGGATTCCGGGAACCAGCCAACAATGGAAAGGTCAGCAATGGAAATTCAGCGCATCGGCATCACCGAACCGACCGGTGGCATTCCCGTCATCAGTTTCGCCACCGTTCACGCGGGTCTGGTC
>Ga0307479_10003861_pt1 | contig 13711 bp, 10 predicted proteins | sample atmos_gasesECM4C_FD_203743 | JGI IMG/M metagenome (GOLD analysis project Ga0307479, IMG submission 203743) | Hardwood forest soil microbial communities from Morgan-Monroe State Forest, Indiana, United States - atmos_gasesECM4C_515 | ecosystem: Environmental > Terrestrial > Soil > Temperate...
AGATAGGCGAAGAGAGCACTGAAGAACCAGAGGCCGGCAAGAACGGTAATCATGGAGCTTTGGCGAGCAAAGCCTCCGCGGCCGAAGGCCAACCCTTGGGCGATGGTGACGATCACCAATAGGAGAAGAACGACGTAGGCCAAACGCGCACCAACACGGAGCGGCATGCGTCCCCACTGGGAGGTGACACGCCAAAGGGCCTGGTACCAGAAGCGCTGCGAGAAAAAGAGCAGGGTCAGAATCGCCAGAACGATGGCGATACGCAGCAATAAAAAGCCCCAATTCACGGTGATGGCACCCCCAACACGTAAAGTACAAGTTTAGCATGCATAGCTTGCGGAATTTGCATGACGTAGGGAGCTCTTCCTGCGTAAGATAACCCCCCGGAAGGCCAGGTGGACCGGGCTGGACCGAGGGGAAACGACTGGCCGAGTGGGCCGTCTGATGGAGAGAACGTCCGGATTCCGGGCGAAACGGAGGAGAAAACTTATGAAGAAGTGGAATGTGCTGGCAAGTCTTGTGCTGGGGGCTGGGTTGGCTGGACTTCCCGCGGTGGCGCAGGATGCGGCAAAGAAGAAAGAGCCACCCAAGGCGGCGGTGAGTCCGACAGAAGCGGTGCTGGTGCAATGGAACGACATCGGGCGGAAGCTGACAGCCATGGCGGAGGACTTCCCCGAGGACAAGTACGAGTTCAAACCGAATCCGGAGCAGCGCAGCTTCCGAGAAGGACTCCTGCACGTTGCGGATGTGAATTATTTTTTCACCAACCCGGTGAAGGGAGAGAAGCCGCCCGCGCAAGAAGATTTCTCGAAAGACAAACTCAAGAGCAAGGCGGAAGTGGCCGCTTACGTGAAGAAATCCTTCGCCGACGGTGCGGCAGCGATCAAAGCGAAAGGCGATGCGGGGCTGAATGCCCTGGTCGTCGATCCGTACGCGAATCAGCAGGTGCGCGTGATTGACTTCGCTTATGGCTTCATGGAGCACTCGGGAGAACACTACGGGCAACTCGTGGTGTACTACCGCGTGTCAGGATTGGTGCCGCCGGAATCGAGGCCGAGGAAATAAGAGTGACAGGTGACGGGCGACTGGTGAAAACCGGCCAGGCACAGATGTTCTGAAACGCAAAGCTGTTTGTTCGGGGCGCGGTGCGGAGCATCGCGCCCGTTTTTCATTTGCGGCAGAATTCAAGTCGCGGTCTGTGTGGAACGCTCGGTCGTAGGGGCACAGCATACGGCGCCCCTACAATGGAACTATTCTCTTCTGCTCGCGCATGGTGAGTGATGCTACAAGGTGGCGGCGCCGGCGACGCCGTTTTCTAGGAGGGCGACGAGTTGCTCGGGGTCGCTGGTTGGGGGCAGACAGGTGTTGCCGGAGCAGACGAGAGCGAGCGGTTTTCCGGCCGGGAGATGAGGGAGAGTCTCTCTGAGGGCGCCAGCGAGACGGAGTTGCGGAGTTCCGGGAGTTACGCGGAGAACGGATTTGCCGAAACGGTAGACGCGGTTGGCGGCGGCTTCGAGGGCTTGGGCGATGGGATCGTTGGCGGGGCCGGTGATGACGACTTGCAGGGGATGATGGGCGAAGAGTGTGGCCGCGAGGCCATAGGTGGCAGCGAAGAGACCGTACTGCGGAGCGATGCCAGCAAAGGCTTCTAGAGTTTTTTGGGCAAAGGCGTAGTAGCGGTCGTCGCCAGTGAAGGAGTGCATGCGAACGAGGGCCACGGCAGCGACGGAGTTCGCGCTGGGCGTCGGTGAATCCTGAAAGGGTTTGCGGCGGACATCGAGGCCGCCCATGGGCGCGGCGTCGGATGGGCGATCGAAGAAGCCGCCGCCTTCGGCGTCGCCGTAGCGGGCAATGGCGAGGTCCATGGTTTTCTGCGCGGCGGAGAAGTAACGCGGATCGAGTGTGGATTCGTAGGCGTCGAGGAGAGCGAGGACGCTGAAGACTTGATCGTCGAGCGAGCCTTCGAGAGCAAGGCCGCCCATGCGGTGGCCGAAGCCACGGGAGTCGGTCCAGGCTTCTCTCAGCATGCGCTCGAGAGTCTTCAGAGCAAATGCCCTGCAGCCGAGATATTCGGATTCCTCTAATACTCGACTTGCTTCTAGATAGGCGGACACAAACATCGCATTCCAACTTACGTACATGGTCTTATCGACGAACGGCGTCGGTCGAGCGCGGCGTGCGTTCAGCATCTTCAGATTGGCCTGAAGCAAGAGCTTCATGGCGGAGTCCGGGTCTGTTTTTACGGTTTCAGCGATTTCCTCGAATTCGCGCGCAACCCATAGGACGTTTTTTGTTGGGTTGTGATGCATTTCTCCATGGGATTCCACGTCGTAATACAGCTCGGCCACTTTCGATTCTTCTGCCGAGAGGACCGCGCGCACTTCATCCAACGTCCACGTGAAGTAGTCTCCGTCGTCGTCTAGGGAGTAGTCCGCGTCCTGACTGGCGTAAAAACCGCCGTTCACTTGGTCGGACAAGACTTCGTTCACCCAAGCGATGATGCCAGCGGCCGTCTCTGGCAAAAGCCAATTCTGAGTCAATTGCGCACCGTGAAGATAATTTTTGAGGAGTTCGGAATTGTCGTAGGACATTTTTTCGAAGTGGGGGACGAGCCAGCGCTCGTCAACGGAATAGCGATGGAAACCGCCCGCGAGCTGGTCGTAAACGCCGCCGCGAGCCATTTTTTCGAGAGTGGTTTCGGCCATGGCCAGCAGATGCTTTTCTTTCGTTTGTTGATAGCGTTCGAGGAGGAGGTCGATGGCGGAAGCGTGCGGGAATTTTGGGGCGCGGCCAAATCCGCCGTTTTTTATGTCGAAGAGCTGGGTGATGGATTTGATCTGGGCGTCGACGACGCCAAGGTCGAAATCGGCGCGGGCGCCGGTGAAGGCTTCGGCTTGGGCAACGGCGTCGGAAAGAGAATTGGCAGCGCGCTCAAGCTCGGCGCGCTTGTGGCGATAAGAATCGGCGACGGCGAGGAGGAGGCGGCGAAAACCGGGGCGGCCCATTTGGTCGTCAGGCGGGAAATAAGTGCCGCCGAAAAAGGGCTTGCCATCGGAAAGCAGGAAGCCGGTGAGCGGCCAGCCGCCCTGGCCGGAGATGGCGCTGATGGCAGATTGATAGCGGGAGTCGACGTCGGGGCGCTCGTCGCGATCGACTTTTACGGCGACGAAATGTTCGTTGATGATCTTCGCGATTTCGACGTTTTCGTAGCTTTCGCGATCAATGACGTGGCACCAGTGGCACCAGACAGCACCGATGTCGAGGAGGATAGGCTTATCTTCCGATTTGGCGTGGGCGAACGCGGCGTCGCCCCATTCGTGCCAGTCGATGGGTTGGTGGGCGGCGGAACGCAGGTAGGGGCTGGCGGAGTTTTTCAGACGGTTTTCAGTGGGTGAGGACAAGCGACTTCCTTTCGGGAAGTGGAACGGGCGGGATAAGCCCCGGCCCCGTCACAGAATGACACAGGCACAGCGTTCGAGAGCTATTTTACGCTGAGATCCTTCGCCCCGCTCAGGATGACACCATGAAAAAACGCCGGTCTGAAGACCGGCCACAACGGCGCCGGGCCAACGCGCCGAAAGGGCGCAGGCTGAAGCCTGTGCTACTGAACTGTGTCGCCAGGGCCGAGGTCGCGAGGGTCGAGGGGCTTGCGGCCAGAGAATCCTTCGTCCTGGCGATGATAAAAACGGATGCGGTCCTCGCCGAGCTTCCAGCAAAGATAGACGTCCTGATTGTCGATGATCGCAGGAAAATCGAGGAGGCCAATTTCGAGGTCCTTGATGATGCAGCCGGTTTCGAGGATACGGTCGAGAGCCGACTTCAGGGATTCGGCGAGCTGCTGATGCTGGGCGCGGACGGCGGCGAGCTTTTCGTAGGGGACCAGCACGCCGCCCATCATCATGATCCTCGCGGCGACGGCAGAGAGATCGTTTTCGAGGCCGGAGAGTTTCTTGCGGCAGTCAATGGCCTCGACGAGAAAAGGCTCAAGTTCCCGACGGGCGCGTTCGGCTTCCGGCAAGGTGAACAGGCGTTGGGCCGGTTCCGGAGTTTCGTCTTGCTCCTGGTCGTCGTCATCGTCTGCCATGAAGTTTCCGTTCCGGGGACTCTTCTGCCGGGACAACAAGAGAGAATAGAACTGATACTAATTGGATGCTAGCGCAAACTGAGCATGCGGTCGAGAGCCAAACGCGCATAGTGGCGGGTTCGTTCGTCGACGGAAATACGGTTGACGACGTGGCCTTCGCCGAGATTTTCGAGCGCCCAGAGAAGATGCTGCGGGGTGATGCGAAACATGGTGGTGCAAACGCAAACACTGGGGTCAAGCGAGATGACTTTGTGGTTCTTGAGCTCCTTACCGAGGCGGTTGACGAGGTGAATTTCCGTGCCGACGGCCCACTCCGCGCCCGCGGGAGAAGACGTGATGGCTTTGATGATGCCTTCGGTGGAGCCGATTTCGTCGGCGGCTTGCGCGACTTCAAAGCGGCATTCGGGATGAGCCATGACGTGAATCCCGGGATGCTCGCGGCGAACGCGCGCGACGTGCTGCGGGGTAAAGCGCTGGTGCACGGAGCAGTAGCCCTTCCAGAGAATGATGCGCGCGGCGCGAATGGCTTCGGGAGTGTTGCCACCGAGTTCCTGGTAGGGATCCCAGATGATCATCTGGTCGAGGGGCAGGCCCATGCGATAACCGGTGTTGCGACCGAGATGTTCGTCGGGGAGGAAGAGAACTTTTTCGCCAGATTCGAAGCCCCACTTCATAACCGCAGCGGCATTGGAGCTTGTGCAGACGGAGCCGCCGTTTTCGCCGGTGAAGGCCTTGATGGCGGCGGTGGAGTTCATGTAGGTGACCGGGATGATTTTCAGATCGCCCAGCGAGGAGAGCTCCTGCCAGCAGGTTTCGACCTGGCCGATGTCCGCCATATCCGCCATGGAACAGCCGGCGTTGAGGTCGGGCAGAATGACCATCTGGTGTTCGCGGCGGAGGATGTCCGCGCTTTCGGCCATGAAATGGACGCCGCAGAAGACGATGTAGCGGCCCTGGGCTTGAGAGGCTTGAAAGGAGAGCTTGAGGGAGTCGCCGCGGAAATCGGCCCATTTGATGACTTCGTCGCGCTGATAGTGATGGCCGAGAATGACGACGTCGGCACCGAGGCGGGCCTTGGCGGCGGCGATGCGCTCGTCGAGGGTATTGTCGGGGACCAGGAGGTAGGAGTCGAAATCGCAGCCGACACCAGCTTCGATCTCAGGGGCGCGGACAGTCTCCGGTTGGTGACTGCCGACGAGGGGGCTGCTTTCCGAAATGGAAATGAGGTTACTCATGGATTGGACTCTGGGGCTTCTGGGCTGCTGCTTGGCGTTCCCCGGTCCCTGGCTCGAAACTTGATTTTCTCACATTGGGGGGATTTTCCACTATCCCCCGATAAACACCATGGTCCGGGAGGGAGGCACGAAACCGCGCTCGTTGATGCGGTGCCCCTCCTCCTTCTCGTTGACAACGGAGGTGATGTAGGTAGACAGATCCTCGTCGGAAGCGCCATCGCGGAGGAGCTGGCGGAGGTCGTGGTCGTCCTGGCTGAAAAGGCAGGTGCGGAGCTTGCCGTCCGCGGTGAGGCGGATGCGCGAGCAATGGCCGCAGAAGGGCTGCGTGACGGGAGCGATGAGGCCAATTTCGCCGGGCGCGCCATCGGCGAAGCGGTATTTGCGGGCGGTCTCGCTGCGCTCGTGGGGGATCTGTTCGAGAGGCCAGCGCGCGTGGATGCGGTCGTGGACTTCGGCGGCGGGGACCACAAGGTCGCGGGTCCAGTGGCGGTCGGCGTCCAGCGGCATGAATTCAATGAAGCGCATGATGACGCCGCGTTCGCGGGCGAACCCCGCGAAGGCCTCCACTTCGTCGTCGTTGATGCCGCGAACGAGGACGGCGTTGACTTTGGCGGGGGCCAGGCGAGAGTTTTGCGCGGCGTCGATGCTCTCCATCACCATGGAAAAGGATTTCGTGCGCGTGATGCGCTCGAATTTAGCGGGGTCGAGGGAATCGAGGCTGATGTTGATGCGGCGGAGGCCGGCAGCGAGCAGGCGGTTACAGCGCTCGGCGAGAAGGTGGCCGTTGGTGGTCATGGAGAGGTCTTCGACGCCGAGGGCGTGGAGACGAGCGATGTAATCCTCGACGCCCTGGCGGACGAGCGGCTCGCCGCCGGTGATACGGATTTTGCGGATGCCGAGGTTTAGAAAAATTCTGGCGAGACGGTCGAGTTCAGGCCAAGAGAGAATTTCGTCATGGTCGCGGTAATTTTCTGGATCAGCGGAACGGCAATAAACGCAGCGGAAATTGCAGCGGTCGGTGATCGAGATACGGAGATCGGTGATGCCGCGGCCGAATTTGTCGTGAAGGGTCATGGCGCACTGAATTTGTGGGATGCTGCTCCCGAGGTTCGGGACTCAACGGAGCCCGTAAAAACAGAACCGCCCGATCCAGTGCTGGGAATCGGGCGCTCGCCGAAAAGCTATACATTTTCGGTCGGATCGCTCCTTTCCAAGCACGGGAGGCCCAGGCGTTTCCACCCGAACCCTCAGTCCCGATGACGTCTCGGGACTTCGCCCCTGTGGCCGTAGGTTTGCTCTCCCGTAGGCCGGGGGGTCGGAGTTACGTCTTTCAGTGTATGCCTGTGCGAAAGGAAGCGCAATTCGGCTCTTCCAAAAAACGACCCCCGAAGCGAGTGCCGCGAGTGTGATAGAGTTTTGGCCACGCCATGCGGATCTTCGTTTTGGGGGCCGGAGCGACCGGCTCCCTTCTCGCACAATTGCTGGATAGGCAAGGACATACGGTCTGGTGCGGGGACCGCGACCAGGAGCGCGCGCGGCGCTTCCTGGGGGGGAAAAGCACCATCGCCGTGACGAAAGTGAATGCCCGGAACTTACGCGGCATCGTGAAGGTGGCGAAAGGCTGCCACCTTATCGTCAATGCTTCAGCGTCGGTGTTCAATGAAATTGTGATGCGCGCGGCGCTGCGACTGCGAACAAATTACCTCGATCTCAGCTCCCACTTGACACGGAATCCGTTTAAGGCGGAGCAGTTTCGGTATGCGGAAAGATTCGAGGAAAAGAACCGCGTGGCACTGATCAATACAGGGGCAGCACCGGGTCTGACAAACCTGCTGGTGAAGCGCGCGGCGGATTTGCTGGATGAGGTCGAGAGCGTGCAGATCCGGCTATATGAAAGCAGCGAGAGCGACGATCCGATTTCGCAATGGTCGCCGGAAGTCTCGTTCGATGAAGCGGTCTCTCACCCGCGCATTTACCGCGGCGGGAAGTTTCAGTTGGGCAAGCGATTTTCGGAGATTGAGAAATTTCGATTTGCCGATCCCATCGGAACGGCGCGTGTGGTGCTGGCGGCGCAGGATGAAGTCGCCACGCTGCCGCATCTCATCCGCATGCGGGACCTCGACGTTAAGATCGGCGGGAGCGAGATCGACCGGCTGCGACGGTGGCACAAACAGGGAAAACTCTCGAGGTCGCGCGGGATGGCACGGCAGCATTTTCCGCAGACTTCTTCGCCGCGCTTGATCGCGAAGTTGATCCGCCAAGGAATCTTGCAGAATGCACGGTTCGCGGCGGCGGTTCTGGTTTGGGGGGTCAAGCGCGGGAAGAAGGAAGATCAGCGGCTGTTGATACGAAGCGATTGCATGTTTCCGACGCTCTATCAGATACGCCAGCAAGGGCGGTATACGACACCCGTGGCCTATGCGACGGCGCATATCGCGGCACTCTTCATCAAGTTTTTTCCGCGGGAACTAACTGGCGTTTTCGCCCCGGAAATGCTTCCGTTGGACACGCGGCGCGCCATTCTCGCAGGGATCCGCAACAACAGCATCCGCATCACACACAAAACCACGGCGTTGAAACCGCTTGCTGAAGACGACGGAGAGTTCTAGCCAGATGCGCGAGCCTTCCTTGGATAGGGAGGCTCGGGCGACCGGACCAGCTCGAGTCGAAGGTCAGTCTGCTGCGGCCGCCTTCGCGTTTCCTGAATAGTGAATGGTGATCAGGAACCCGTTGGTGCCGTCGTAGGAGAACTTGTGGCCGTCGCCGTCGAAGGCTTCGTGCTTGCTCTTCCACATGCGGAAGCCGTCGTTGGATTGCGCTCCCCAATACTTCAGGTTGTGCACGACCACTTCCTGGTGGGGATTGTCACCCTTGACGCGTTCGAGCGTGACCTCTCCCTTGCCACTGTTCATCTTGGCATGGGCCACGCCTGCCTTTGTGTCTACCTCCCATGAGAAGGCCGAGGTGTCGGCAGCCTTTTTCTGCCAGGGAATCGGATAGAGCTGGCCCAAGATATCGGCCATGGCGGCTTGCTGCTCCTTGCTGACACTGGGATCGAAATTCACCACCAGCCAGGAATCCTTGCCGGTGCTCCAATCGCTGCCCAGATCGGTGGCCATCCAGACTTTGGCGCCGTCCAGCTTGGTGTCCTTGTAGTAGCCCTTGTCGACTTTCAGAACGAGATTGGCGCGGCAGAAGTGTTCCTCCATGTGATGCTCGCCCGCGGCCATGTGATTGGTGGAATGGTCATTGTAGTAGCAGGGACAGAACATGTCGCAGCTGCATGCTTCGATGTAGCTGGCCGTCATGTCGAAATCGGGTTTGGAAGATTTCTCCTGCGCTGACGAGGTGAAATAAATGAGGCTGGCAGCCAGCGCGAGAAGAGGAATTGAAAACATACGGGGAATACGTCGCATGATCCCTCCAATGAAGGTGATAGAAACGGGTGCCGACACGGATAAGGTGAATCTACTCCTGGGACCTTGCGGCAGCAAGAACCATTTTGGCGTACCTCAACAGCAGCGGTTCGGCCGCGAATAGCGGCGGTCGAGTTGCTCGACGTAGAATTCGGCTGCAGAGAGAGTTCGAGAATCGCTGGACTGCCTGGCTTTCGAACGAAGATAAAGTTCGTAGGCGGAATCGCCGCACCATTCACGGAGGCCGCGCCAGGCGATGCGCGCGAAACGACGCAACCAATGGCGACGGACGGGCAGGCCAATGCCTGTCCCTACTTTGACTTCATCGCGTGTGGCCATCGTGAACATCAATCGTCTCCGTGGGCGGTCCCGGCAAAGCCTTGGGCCCATTGCGTGGCTACATAGGGCGTTTCGTGCAGAACCGGTTCGCGACGGCGGCTCAAGATTGAGTACCACTGCACGAAAGCTTCGACGATCAGGACAAGAATCATCAGCGCCAGGACGGCGGTGACCGCGGCATCGAGTCGGAAGTTGAAAATGAGCCGATGGGTTTCCGCGATCTTGGCAGCAGCGATTTTTCCGGCCGTGATTTGCGCGGCGAGCGCGTTTGCACCCGAGAGAAATCCGATGCGCGGATTGAGATCGAAGATTTTCTGGTAGCTGGCGGTCATGGTGATGATGACCAGCCACACCATCGGCAGCAGCGTCACCCAAATCCAGCGCAGACGGCCCATTTTCAGAAGAATCGTGGTGGCCACGACGAGCGCGACGGCCGCGAGCAATTGATTGGAAATGCCGAAGAGCGGCCAAAGCGAATTGATGCCGCCGAGCGGATCGATCACACCCTGGTAGAGGAAATAACCCCATAGGCCCACGATGACGGCGCTCGAGAGCAAAATGCCGGGCATCCAGCCTTTGCGGCTGAACGGCGCCCAGATGCGGCTTCCAAGTTCCTGCACCATGAAGCGGCCAACGCGCGTGCCGGCATCGAGCACCGTGAGAATGAAAAGCGCCTCGAACATGATGGCGAAGTGGTACCAGATGCTGAGAAGACGCGGACCGCCGAGGGTGTTCGAAAAGATCTGCGCCATGCCCACGGCGAGCGAGGGCGCGCCGCCAGCACGATTCCACAAGGTAATTTCGCCGACTGCGTGCGCGAGGTCGGTCATAGTTTGCGCTTGCAGCGTGTAGCCCCAGCTGCTGATGGTCGTTGCGGCGGCATCGGCGGTACTTCCGACGATGCCGGGGGGACTGTTGATGGCGAAATAGATGCCGGGCGTCATCGCGCAGGCAGCAACCATGGCCATGACGCCTACGAAAGACTCGAGCAGCATGGCCCCGTAGCCGATCAGCCGCGCGTGGCTCTCTCGCAGAATCATTTTTGGCGTGGTGCCGGAAGAGATGAGCGAATGAAATCCGCTGATGGCGCCACAAGCGATGGTGATGAAACAAAACGGGAAAATCTTACCGGCGAACACCGGGCCCGTGCCGTCAACGAAGCGCGTGAGGGGCGGCATCAGCACTTGCGGGCGAACCAGGAGGATGCCCGCGGCAAGCGAAAAAATGGCCCCGGCCTTGATGAAGGCGCTGAGATAGTCACGCGGGGCAAGTAGCAGCCAGACCGGCAAAGCGGAAGCAGCGAAGCCGTAAAGGATGATGGCGAAAGCCAAGGCGATTGCGCTCAGGGTGAAAACGTGCGACCAGAAAGGCGAATCGGCAACCCACTGCCCGGCAACAACGACGAATAGAACAAGCGCCACGCCCATAATGGAAGCTTCGAGCACGCGGCCCGGCCGAACGAATCGAAGATACAGCCCCAGCAAGATGGCGATGGGGATGGTCATGGCGAGCGTGAAAGTGGCCCAGGGGGAGGACTTGAGCGCGTTGACGACGACCAACGCGATCACGGCGAGAAGGATGGTTATGATGGCGAGCACCGCGAGTTGCGCGATGAAACCGCCACGTTCGCTGACTTCTTCGCGAGCCATCTGCCCGAGAGATTTGCCATCGCGGCGAATGGAGCAAAACAGAATGACAAAATCCTGCACGCAGCCGGCAAAGGCCGCGCCCGCAATCAGCCAAAGCGTCCCGGGCAAATAGCCAAATTGCGCGGCGAGCGTGGGGCCGACAAGCGGGCCGGGCCCGGCGATCGCAGCAAAATGGTGGCCGAAGAGAACCCATTTGTTCGTGGGCACGAAATCGCGGCCATCGTCATGGCGTTCCGCGGGAGTGGCACGACTGTCATCGAGGGCGAGGATCCTGGCGGCCACAAAAGCGGAATAGAGGCGGAACGAGACGAGATAACTGCACACCGCGGCGATGACAAACCACATGGCGTTGAGCGGTTCACCGCGGTAGAAGGCCATGGCGCCGAGCGCCCCCGCAGCCGCAACCGCCAGGACAACCCATATCAGAATACCGAAGAATCGCTTCATTTCGTCGCGCTTCCGGGAAGGCTGGAAAGGACGAATTTCGCCATATCCTGTTTGAGCTTCATGAGAGAAGGCGGGTGAACGTACATCATGTGGCCGGCTTCGTAGTAAGCGCCGCTGAGATGTCCGCGCAATGTTGGGTCCAGGCCGAGGTGATCAAAGGTGTAGTCCGCAGCGAAAAAAGGTGTGGCGAGATCGTAGTAGCCTTTGGCGACGAAAACATGGAGGAAGGGATTTTGCGTCATGGCCTGGCGCAGCGTTTCGGCTACGTTGACGTAGCGATTTTCGTACGGCGCGTAATTCCACGGGCGCACCCGCGCGGTGAGAACTTCATAAGGCAGATCGCTGTCGAATTTGAGGTCGTTGCGGACGTAATCATTGAGCATGCCCGCGTAAGGGCCAATGATCGCGGCGATGCTGGGGTCGAACTCCGGCTTTTCCCCAGCGGCATCGCGGTCCATGCTGGTGAAGCGCGCGTCGATGCGGCCGATGGTGCGGCGTTCGTTGCGGAGAAGTTCCTTGGTGAATCGGTTGATCTCGACACGGAGGTTGGTGCGGTCGATGTAATCCGTCGAAAGGCCCGTGAGGCGCGCAAGTTTTTGCACGATTTCCGCTCGTCCTGAGGCAGGGAGCGCGTCGCCGGTCATGAGCGCGTCGGCGTATTCGCCGACGGCAAATCTGCGCGATTCATCGACAGCTTTCTGCAAGTCGCCCTGCAGATCCGGCGAGAGTTTTTTGTGATACCAGGCGATGGCGGTGTAGCTCGGCAGATAGAGGATATAGGGCAAATCATTTCCGGCATCGAATTCCGCAGTCTCGAAATTCAAAATCGTGGAGATGAGGAGAATGCCGTTGAGGTACATGCCGTAGCGCTGCTGGAGATAGCCGGAGAGGCCTGCGGCGCGCGTGGTGCCGTAGCTTTCGCCAGCGAGAAATCTCGGCGAAGACCAGCGCTTGTTGCGCGTGGCGTAGAGCCGGATGAAATCGGCGACGGACTCGACATCTTCCGTGACGCCGTGAAATTGCTTGGGAGCTTCGCCGGGAACGGCGCGGCTGTAGCCAGTGGAGACGGGATCGATGAAAACAAGGTCGGTGACATCGAGGAGCGAGGCTTCGTTATCCACCAACTTGTAAGGTGGCGGCAGCAGTGCACCGGCGTCGCCCATTTGCACGTGGCGAGGGCCCAACGCGCCGAGATGCAGCCAGACGGAAGCCGCTCCGGGCCCGCCATTGAAGCTGAAAGTGATGGGGCGCTGGCTGAGGTCGCTGACGTCGTCCTTCGTGTAGGCGATGTAAAAGATACTGGCTTTGGGCGTGCCGTCTTCGAGCTTTAGGAGAATCGTGCCTGCCGTGGCGGTGTATTTGATCTCCTGGCCGCCGATTTTGATGGAATGCTTTGTGGGAACGGATTTTTCTTCGGGAGCCGGCGGCTTCTTTTCCTCTTTTGGTTTCTCAGGAGCTTTTTCGGCCTGCGGCGGCTGCTGGGCGAAGCAGAGGCTGGCTCCCAGGAAGAACAGGGTGACGGATTTCAAGAGATTAAGAAAGAGCTTCATGGGCGGTAGCGCTCCCGTCTGGAGATGTGCTTGCTTCACATTTCGACGTGAGGCATCGTAAGCGAGAGTGCGGAAAGGGTCAATCGGTTCACGTTTATCCCGCCCGAGGCCGTTCATCCCTATGGCGTCATCCAAAATCGCGGATAGAATGCGGCCCAAAGGTGAGCTTTATGCCTAAGGAGCGCCGCTTGCGTCAGTTTAGTTTTCTAGCAACCGCGTCAATTTTTCTCGGAATAGTGTTGGCGCGGTTACCAGTCCGGAGTGCGGCGCAGAAGAAGGACGATTTGCCGCACCCGAAGACGCTCGAGGAATTGCAGAAAGCGATGAAGGAAGTTCTGGACAAAGAGCATGTGCCGGGGGCCGGCGTGGCGCTGGTAGCCAACGGCCAGGTGCTTTGGTGCGGAGGGATCGGAAAAGCGGACATTAGCGCGAATCGTACGGTCGCGTGCGACACCGAATTTAGAGTGGGTTCGATCAGCAAGACGTTTGTGGCGCTGGCGCTGTTGAAACTACAGGAAGATGGAAAAGTAAATCTGTACGCACGGCTGCAGGACGTCGCGCCGGAAATTCCGGTGAAGAACCGCTGGGAAGCGACGCATCCGGTGCGCATCGTAAATCTGCTGGAGCATACGGCGGGTTTCGATGACATGGAGTTCAGTGAGGTCTACAACTTACACGATCGGTACGATTATCCGCTGCTGGAAGCCTTCAAACGTTTTCAGAGGCCAGAGATTGTGCGCTGGCCGCCGGGAACGCGCATGTCGTATTCAAGTCCGGGGAACGCCGTTGCCGGCTATCTGATCGAAAAAATCACCGGCGTGCCTTTTGACCGATATATTCGCGAGAATTTCTTGCGCCCGATGGGAATGGGAAACGCCGACTACCCATTTACGGACGCCAATAAACCTTTGCTGGCGATCGGTTATGACGGCAATCCGTCGAAAGCTGTGGGATATCCCCTCATCTATCTGCGGCCAGCAGAGGATCTGAA
>Ga0307479_10003862_pt1 | contig 13710 bp, 10 predicted proteins | sample atmos_gasesECM4C_FD_203743 | JGI IMG/M metagenome (GOLD analysis project Ga0307479, IMG submission 203743) | Hardwood forest soil microbial communities from Morgan-Monroe State Forest, Indiana, United States - atmos_gasesECM4C_515 | ecosystem: Environmental > Terrestrial > Soil > Temperate...
CCAGGGGCGCGAAAAAACCTTTGAGTCCCCGATGGTCGCCTCGTAGTTGAGAGTATCTGCACTGCGCCGGGTATAGCGCTCTACCACGCGCAAGGCGTCACTATGGAAGTTCCCGGAGCGGTCGAACCAGGTGCTGTCGTTCTGATCGGTCACTTCAATCACCAGCGTTTCACCTTCCCAATGCCCGTTGGACCAGCCCATCCAGCTATCGGCCGGGGCCTTGGTTGGCGCGCCCATATTGATGGTGCGAACGGCACCCGCGTACTCATACGCAATCAGGATCTTGTCCTGAGACTGAACAATCTGAAATGGGTAAGGGAGATAGGTAGCGCGCGGCACACCCGGCAAATAGCATTTCACCTCCGGGTCCAGCTTTGTCCAATTTGCCTGATTCTCCTTCTTTTTCGCGGCCATCGCGGGCAGGTACGGGATCTCATCGCCTTCCACAACGCCTAGCCCGGGCGGCTTTGCGAATACCGCTCCCAGCGACGCCACCGGCCCCATCGCGGCACCGTGGCCCTCGAGATCCCAATCGGCGGTGTTGAGGGCTTGCCAAATCCCGTTCAAATCGGGTTTACCATCCGCGGTCCGCGGCGCACGATAAGCTGGGGTCTGAGCAGGCGAGGGCGAGGCCGCCAGCAAAAACACACATACCAGCGCGACTCCGGCGATCATTGAACCTTTGAGCCAATTTTCCATTTAGTAGCCGCCGTTAAGGATCATCGAAACCTTATTTACTGACTATCGCGCCTTCAGCGGAGCTGGCCGGCCGAACTTCTCCTCGCTAACCGGAACGTTCGTCTTGATCTCGCTCAGGACGATCGAATCGCGCCCGTCCAACCACGCATAAGTTATGCGGGATGGCAACTTGATTCCGTTGACCTCGCGATAATCAGCGAAGTCAACTTGAGTAGGCACGCGGCCGATCGGCGAGTTGCCATACCGCAATTCACGCAAAAGCAGGCCCGTCTTCCTGTCGAAATACAACGTTACGAGAAGCCCCCTGGGGCCGGTTCCCTGCACGACATCCACGTCGTGAGTCTGCCCTAGGGTTACGTCCTTCTGTAGCGATGCCTGACTCGCTGGCGCTGGAAGATCCGTGATGGAGCCGGGCGGGCCGGTTTTCAAATTCGTAAGAACCTGCTTGATTTGCCCGGGAAAGGACAACTGGGCGTCTAGTCTTGCGCCGTCCAGATCGCCACCGTTTAGCTGAAACTCTCCTAATACGTTGAGCGGTGTTCTTACCCAACCGGTGTGGCCGTCGTAGGTCCTGATCTGGTCACCTCGGCCAGTCGCTTCCTTGAATAGGATAATCGTGGCGCGCTTATCCGGAGCTTCCGCCACAAGTTCGACGTCGCCACCGCCCCCGAATCCGCCGAACCCCACGCTTGTTCCCTTACCGACAAAGCTTTTGAGGCTGGCCAATCTTTGGGCTCCGCCCGCAGCCTGGATATATTTGTCGAGAATCGATTCGGGGGAAGGCATTCCCTCAGCCGTTACGATGACGTCGTCCGGTTCGATCGTTACCTTCCCGTATATGGTGTCCATTACGGGCGTGACCAGGGGTTTATCGCGGTTGCGGTGGCAGGTCCAGCACGTCACCAGCTGGCGACCGCCAAAGTTATTCTTATTGAGGTTCGCAACCATGGTCACCATGAGGCGTGCCATCTGTTTTCTCGATGTGTCGGCCGCCCAGTCGACCTGGTCAGTGCCGGCGCCGACATGACAATCCGAGCAGTCAAAGTCGAGCGAGGCCGCCATGATCCCCATGGTCTCCATAAAATCGTCCACGGGGAGCCCCTTGAACACCTGGATGTTCTTAAACGCTTGTTCAGCCAGAAGCGGCTTTTCTTGCGACGCGGTCTGGGCGCCTGCCAAGCCGATGCCGATCAACAACACGGCCGAGGTTGCAAAGGCCACAAATATCCCTCGTTTGTACCGTAACTTCACCTTTGTTCTCTTAACCTCAGATATAAGTTACGGCGCCACGTTCCCGCTTTGCGTCTCAGGTGTCGTCAGTGGTTTGGCGCCCAACTTGACAAGCAGATCCGCCGTGCTCTCGTGGGAGTTTCGCGGCCTCAAGTCTTTATCTTTTGCAACTCCGGCCGTCATAACCTCCGCTGCGATCGTCCAGGCTGTCTGTCCATACACGTTCTCTGCGTCCACCTTGGCGCCCTTTTCTACCAGGAACTGAACGATATCGTTCGCTCCCACGTATGCTGCACCGTGCAGGGCGGTCTCACCGATATCATTGGTGCCGTTGACATCGGCCCCCAGTTCCACGGCTAAGCGGACAGCTTCCAAGGCGTCTCTGTCATCTTGCTTCGGGCGCTCGACCGCATGCGTTATTCCTTCCGCGAAACCCGCTGCCATAATCAGCGGGCTGTTCTTGGCTTGGTCCGTCAGCAGCGGATCGGCCCCCTTGGCTGCCAGCATGCGCATAATTCCGGCATCGTAGCTCGCCGCTGCAAGCAGAAATGGCGTCGCGCCCACCGGGGTAAGATCGATCGCCTTGAAAAGCCTAGTGTTGGGCATAGGCGGGAACTTTACGACCCGAGCATTCGGATTCGCGCCATGTGCCAGGAGCGCCTTTACCAGTTCGGGCATGTTCGGCCGGTACACATAGTCCGCGCCGGAAATGGGTCTTACTCCGGACATGCGTGCGAGTCCCTTCAGCAGCGAGTAGTGCAAAGCGGTAATTCCATAGGCATCCGCCGCGTTCGCGTCCGCGCCCTTCTCCAGCAAAAATAGCGCCAGCGCCTCATGACCGCTATGGGTGGCCACTATCAAGGCACTGCCGTCCTCCGGCACGGCCTCATTCACGTTCGCTCCCGCTTCGAGCAACATCCGGGCAGCGTCCAGATCGCCTTGTTGCGCGGCAAAGAGCAACGGCGTAAAGCCACTCGTCGAATGAGCATGGACATCCGCTCCGTGATCGATCAGCAGCCGCGCGACTTCCGCGTGTTTTTCTGCCACCGCCCACATGAGAGCCGTCTGCCCGCGTGCACTCTCTTTCGCATTGACGTCCGCTCCATGAGCCAGCAGCGATTTGACCGTGTCCACGTTGCCCGTTCGCGCGGCCATCATGAGCACGGGTGTTCCTGCCGGTACCCCGTTGGGATCCGCCCCGGCCTTCAACAGCTTCTCGACCATGGCCCCGCTTTGGTTGACGCAAGCCAGCGAGAGAGGAGTCACACCATAGCTGTTCGCCGCGTTGACGTTGGCGCCAGCACGAATCAGAAGGTCCGCCGTTTCCAGATCATCCCAGTGAGCCGCCCAGGCCAGCGGCGTCGCGCCATCTGCCTGGGGCGTATTGACGTCGACGTGTTGCTGCAGCAAGGAACGTACAACTTCGTGGTTGCGATTCTTCGCCGCGTCTACCAGCCGAAGATCGCCACCGGTACCGGCGAGGCTGGCGATCGATAGGAAAGGTGCCAACCACCAGATCCCTAACTTTCTAGCTTTGACTGTCATCTTCGTTCCTCATTTCACTGAGTTCTGGCGCCCGCCAGAATGTATTATCCGCCCCACCGAAGGGTCTACTTGCTAACGGCCAAAACAGCGGCGACCGAACAGGCTCCTGACCGGGTTCTAGTCGATGGAAATCGGCTCCAGTTTCCCGGCGCTGCTCGTTAGGGTCTCCACGGAAACTCCGGCTACGTCCAGCAGGGTCCCGTATAGATTGTGCATCGCCGTATTCGCCGGATACTGCAGGTGGCGCCCACCCTTGATTTTGCCCGACCCTCCTCCGGCCAGCAGGGTTGACACATTGTCGTGTGAATGCAGGTTGCCGTCGCTCAGCCCGGCGCCATACAGGATCACCACGTGATCCAGTAGAGTGCCATCACCGTCAGACGTATTCTTCAGCTTCTCCAAGAAATACGCGAGCATACTGATATGGTGCGTGTTGATCTTGATCACCTTGGCGATTTTGTCGCGATCGCCACCATGGTGCGTTAGAGGGTGGTGCGAATCGGGGATGCCCAGCTCTGGGTAGGACCGGGTTGTCGTTTCGTGGCCCAACATGAAGGTCGTCACGCGGGTCATGTCAGTCTGGAAGGCCAAGGCCTGCAAGTCGAGCATCAGCTTGGCGTGCTCTTCAAAGGTCGCGGGGACGCCGCCCATGGGTCGCTCCACGACTGGCAAATCCCGGGAGGACTGCTCCTCGGCCAATTGGATGCGCCGCTCGACATCGCGAATGGCATCCAGATACTCAGTGACTTTGGTGCGGTCGCTTGAACCGAGCCCTTTCAGGATTCCGTTCGCATCCTGGAAAAGGGAGTCGAGGATGCTGCGCTCACTGCGGATTCGAGCGAGCCGCACCTTCGGATCCGTGCTATTACTGTCGCCGAAGAGGTTCTCGAATACGGCGCGCGGCTGGTTCTCCATCGGCATCGGCGTCGTGGGCGTGCGCCAGGAGAGCGTGTTCGTGTACGCGCAGCTATAGCCGGTTTCGCACTCGCCGATGGTCTCAGTGGAGTCCAGAGAGAGCTCGAGCGAAGCCAATTGGGTGTGCTTGCCCAGCTCCCTTGCAGCAATCTGATCCAATGAAGTTCCGGCTTGGAGGTCGGCGCCTTCCGACTGCTTCGCATGAACGCCCGTCAGGAACGAGGTAGCGGCACGCGAATGATCTCCGCCGCCTTCGCCCGGCTGTGGATGACCCTCCGGGTGGGAGAGGCCGCTTAGCACGAGAAGATGATCCCGAAATGCGGTCAGCGGCTCCAGAATCGGGGTTATCTCCAGCGCACCCACCGTCGCTGGCGCCCACTCGTGGTGCAGATTCATGATTCCGTTCGGAACATACATGAATGACATGCGAGTCACCGGTTTGGCGACCACGTCGGCAGCGGTTGCCAATGCCGGAATCATGCCGTCCAGCAGCGGCAATCCCACTGTCACACCCAGACCTCGGAGAAACGTGCGGCGGGGTAAACGCTTTTTGGTAATGATCATGGCTTCGACTCCCTCACGATTTGATTTTGAGATTGCGCGGTCCTGACTGTAGCGGGTTCCTGTGGCTTGCTCATGCGCATCTGAAGCGGCACGCTGTTGACGATTCCCAGAATCAGTGATGACCACTTATAGTCGTTGGAAGCGGCTTCCCGGGTGATCTTGCGGATGGCCGGTTGATCGTAATATTCCACGCCGCGGCCCAGGGCGTAAGTGAGCAGTCTGTCGGTGACGGTATTCGCGAATTGTTCCGGATGGCTCAGCAGCACTTTGCGAAGCTCAGCCGGGCCGTTGAACTTGACGCCGTTGGGCAGCACTCCTGACGCATCGACGGGCGTGTGGGCCTCGCTGATGGTTCGCCATTCGCCCACGCCATTGAAGTTTTCGAGCGCGAAACCCAGCGGGTCCATCTGAGCGTGACAAACGGCGCACGCGGCATTCGAGCGGTGTTGCTCCATCCGCTCGCGCATCGTCAAGACTTTGCCGTTCGGCGGAGTTTCCTTCAAAGACGGAACGTCGGCTGGGGGCGGCGGGGGCGGCGTGCCCAGGACGTTCGTCAGCAACCACTTGCCTCGAATCGTCGGCGACGTTCGGTTGGCATAGGAGGTTACGGTCAAAATACTGCCTTGGCCCAGCAATCCTCTCCGCTCTTCATGACCCTCCAACGATACGCGCCTAAAGTGGCTGCCATAGACATTTGGAATTCCATAAAAGCGGGCCAGACGTTCGTTGACGAACGTGTAGTCCGCATTCAGTAAGTCCAGTACGCTGCGGTCTTCGCGGAGGTTGGTTTCCAGAAATAGCTGCGTCTCTTGCTCGAACGCGTCGCGCAGGTTCTCGTCGAATTCGGGGAAGGCATCCTGATCCGGATGCACCCCCGGCATATTGCGCAGATACAGCCACTGTCCGAAGAAATTGGTCACTAAAGCATTCGACCGTGAATCCGCGAGCATACGCCGCACCTGCTGCTCCAAAACCGCAGGCTATTTAAGCTTCCCGGCTGCGGCCAAGTTCAGAAGCTGGTTGTCGGGTATGCTGCTCCAGAGGAAAAACGACAAACGGGAGGCCAGTTCGAGGTCGCTGATTCGATACGCAGTGCCCGGCGCCACACTCGCCGGATCGTGTTCGATGCGGAACAGGAACTCTGGGGAAACCAGGATTCGTTGCAGAGCCAATCCGATTCCCGTCTCGAAGTCTCGCTCTTTTCGCCCGACCTTGTAGAGGTTGAGCAGAGGCTGGACGTCTCCTTCAGCAACAGGACGGCGATAAGCGCTGCGCGACAGCCTGGAGAGAATCTTGCTGGCACAAGCAAGCTCGTCCGCGCTGTTGGCTGGGCGGCATACAAAAATCTTGCGCCGACTGGGCGTGTCTCCCAGCCCTTTCGCGTTGTAAGGCCCACTGATCGAGACTTGCGACACGGCAGGGGTATCCTCTTTGGTCCCGGGCGACTCACTTCTTCCCTCGGATGATTTATCGAGGATCCTGAATTCCGCCAATGGTGAGTCGAGCACGCCCTCGCGCTCCCACGCGTCGTTCAGGAAATTGACCCCAACGAGCCGCGTACCCGCCTTCGCGGCGAAGCGAACTTCCAAATGCGCATCCGCCGTGTCCCCCGAGAAATCGTATCCGAACTTCTTCTTCCCAGAAGGATTCGAAGTCCCCGCTGCGGACTCGTTAACCGCAGACTGCTCGCCGCCAACTGTGAGCAGCTTGATTCTTTCGCCGTCCACGCGAACATCTAGCTGATGAGGTTCGGTGAGGCCGATGATCTGCTTATCATGCTCGATACCGGCTCTTTGCAAACGGATTTTGATAACGTACTCGCCGTCGAGCGGGAAGTTGTGTCGAATCGCGACTCCGCCTCGCGAACCGAACGGGAGATCCTCGCTCATGCGCTCATCTTGCGCGAGGAGGTTAGGGACATCGTACGTCTCCAAATTCGGAAGGATATTCGGATCTCCGATGGCCGAGCGACTCACCTTCCCCGCCGCTGACATGTATCGTACGAGCAGCATCGGTGAAACGGAGAGCACATCGGCGATGTTGTCAAAACCATAGCCGGAATCATCGACGGGAAGAAGCGATTCAACGTCAATATCCATCGCAAGCAAGTCGCGAATGGCGTTGGTGTATTCGGCACGGTTGAGTCGGTGAACGACGACTCTACCGGGATTAGGTTTGGCCACCGCCGCGTGGTCGAGCGCTGTTTCCAGGTACGTGGCGAAGGCGTCGTAGGTGGCCTTTTCCGGCCGCGGCATACCCGCGGGCGGCATCGCCCCAGTCCGAAGCTTGCCGATCACTTTTTCCCATGTCTCCGCGCCTTCCGGTACATTCGCGACGTCCATCTTACTAAGCACGAGTCCTGCGGTATGCAGTTGCTCGTTGTGGCATACGACGCAGTATTGGTTGAGGACCGCCCGGTAGGGCGCGGCAGTCGATGCATCGGGACTAGGCGAGCCCCGTGGGTTCGTGATGGCGTTGGGTTGCGCTAAAGGCTTCGCTGGTTGTTTTTTGCTTTCACTCGCAACCGTCGAAGTTACAGATCCGTTGCTCTGGGGCGTGGCGGCTTTGAGACCTGCGGCTGATCCGCCAAACAGCATCGCCGCCAACACTGCCACTATTGCAGTGGAGGCTGGCGATCTCAGCGCAACAACCGCCGGGTGTAATCTTTGATTGGGCCTTACATCCTCCGCCGTGGAATCATAGGTCACCGTAGGACCTCCGCGAAGGGATACCTAGAATATGTCGCGAAACATAACATCCGCAATGCAGTTCTGACAAGCTAAGTTTTGAGCTGCGCCCTACGGTGCTTGGAGACTTGTCGCACAGTTGCTGATCGACCTTGGGATTGGCGCGCTGTGTCTTTTTGTCAGAGCTGTTCGCTTCTTCTGTAAGCACCCGTTGGTTTAATCAGTACACTTCATCCGGCACCTGTCAACGACGTTGCCTACAATTGACCGGAATGCGGGCAGGGCGTATGGTTGGCGCAGTTTGACCGTCTGGCGAGTCTGTCACGTGTCCCAACTACTTGTGGAGTGTGGCGCGATTCTTGGCAGGTGGACGCCCTGAATTCGAAAGTCGCGGAGGCACCGATATGAAAGAACGAACGCTCAAGATTGCGGTTGCGTGCATCGCTTTACTCGCTGTCATCCTGGTGAGTAACCGGCTGGGCATCGTACAGGGACAGCAGAAGAAGGCGCCGGGCGAAGGATTCGCGGCCGTCCCCGGACTGAAGGGCGGGCAAGACGTTTTCGGCCCATACGATCCGGTGCAGAACTGGCCGAGTCCGCTGTCGGAGAGCCTTGCAAACCACGAAGGGTGGATGTGGTCACAAGCGACCGACGTTTTTCCCGAGAGTCCCGACCGTGTGCTTGTTACCCAAAAGGGCGAGTTGCCTGTACTCCCCACACGGCTCAAAACTACCTGGCTTCCTGACATTGGGCCCAGCATCAAGTTCCCCGTGGGTCCCGGCGTGCCGTTACGCGAAACGGCCAGCGCTACGCCAAGCTGTGGCGGCGTTCCCAACCCCGCCGGGATGCCAAAGAACCCAAATTGCCCCGATGCCCGAGATGGTCACGAGGGCCGCCCAGGCGTTGATTGGCGATGGGAGCACGTCATTGTGGTGTTCGATCGCAACGGAAAGATGATCGAAGACTGGTCGCAATGGGACAAAATCTGGGGCCGGCCGCATGACGTGGAGATCAGCCCCTACGACCCGAACAAGAATATTTGGATCGTGGATGCCGACAACCACTTTGTCAGCGAGTTCACGCATGACGGCAAACAGCGCATCCTGACGCTGGGCACGCCGGGCGTGCCGGGCACCGACGATACTCATTTCAGCCGGCCGACTTTCATGGCCTTCATGGATGCCAACACCTGGTATCTGGCCGATGGCTACGACGGCACCCGCGTCATCAAGTACGACATGCACGGGAAGAAACTCTTACAGTGGGGATTGAAGGGCAATCCTCCCAACGAAACGCGTCCCGAGTATTTCAACAGCGTGCATGGAATCGCCGTCGACCCGACCACGCGGCGCGTTTACGTGAACGACCGCAACAACGGCCGCGTGCAAGTGTTCGACGAAAACGGCAAGTTTCTCGACCAGTGGAGCTTCGGTCCGCGCCCGCCGATGAATATTCACAGCATCTATATGGGTTCGGATCATATTCTCTGGGCCGCCGACCAGGGATCGAACAAGCTTCTCGCCTACGATGCCGAGGGGCACTTCCTCTATTCGTGGGGAACATTTGGCACCTGCCAGGGCTGCATGTGGGGCGTGCATGGGTTCGCCACAGACAAAGAAGGCAATCTCTACACCGCGGAAGTGAGAACCGGCCGAGTGCAAAAGTACACTCCGCGCAAGGGCGCCAACCCCACGTTTCTCGTGGGCAAACCCTGGCCTGGTGTGTGGTAGAGAGAGAGCGGCTCACATTTTGGGGAGGAAGCGATGAAACGCAACTTTGTCAAATGGGTACTTCTAGCTGCGTTGGTCGTCGTATCGGCAGCAAGCGACAAGTGGCTTTCGAGTGCGACCTTCTCGACGCAAGCCGCCCAGCGACAGAGCCGTAATCTCCCGATCTTCGAGGTGGATCACGCGTGGCCGAAGGTCCCCGCCAAATGGAAGCTCGGAGACGCCTCGAGCATTGCCATCGATGCACAGGACAATATCTGGGTTCTGCACCGGCCCCGGACGCTCAAAACAGAGCAGGCACTTATGGCTGCGCCACCGGTGATCGTCTTCGATAGCGCGGGCAACTACGTCAAGGCTTGGGGCGGGGATGGCGACGGCTATGAATGGCCGCAGCGCGAACATGGCATTTATATCGACTACAAGGGCTTCGTGTGGCTTGGCGGAAACAATTGCCCCACGAACGGCCTCCCAAGGGTCAAGCCGGTTGCCGACGACCAACTTTTGAAGTTTACGCAAGACGGCAAGTTTGTTATGCAAATTGGCCGCAGCAACCAAAGCAAGGGCAATGCAGACATGCAGAATTTGCACCGGCCCGCAGATGAATGGGTTTATCAACCGACGAACGAGTTGTTCGTGGCCGATGGTTACGGCAATCACCGCATCGCTGTCTTCGATGCCGACAGCGGCAAGTTCAAGCGGATGTGGGGCGCATTCGGCAACAAGCCAGTGGACGATGACCACTGCATGATTGTTACGCCGTCCAATTTCTCGGATCCGGGACCTCAGCAGTTCAGCATCGTACACGCCATCCGCATCGCGAAGGACGGTACAGTATATGTGGCTGATCGAGAATACCGGCGCGTCCAGATGTTTACCAAAGACGGCAAGTTCCTAAAGCAGTTGGTCAAAAACGACATACCGTTTGCTCGCGATTTGGCCCTCTCTCCAGACGCCAACCAGCAGTTCCTCTATGTGGGCGGCGGCAATGGCATTTTCATTGTGGATCGCAAGGCGCTGGAGATCGTTGGCAATATCGAGCCCGCAGGGATAATCGGGCCCGGCCATGAGATCACAACCGATTCGAAAGGCAATCTCTATATCGCGCAGACCACAGCCGGACTACAGAAACTAAACTTCAAAGGAATGTCGGCAGCTAATCGCTAACGGCTCACGCCGCTGCGTGGGGAACCCGCTTGCCGGCGAGTACGGTCCCACTCGGGAAGAGCCGCTGGCGGCCGGTAATCTTGTTCTTATAGTTGTCGAGGAATTCGAAATTTCCCTTCCGCAGCTCGAGCACGGCCACGTCGGCGGGCGCGCCCACGTTGAGCGTACCGCGGTCGTTAAACAGCGGGAAGATGCGCGCGGGATTGACGGTGGCGCGCGCGATGGCCTGATCGAGTGTCACGCCGTAACCGAACAGCTTGGACATACAGTTGGGCAGGTCGATGACCCCGGTCTGATGCGCATTCGCGTTCCAGTCCGTAGAGAAAGTATCGGGCCAGAAACCGGCCTTCATGATCGCGGCAACGGTGTCCCACCTCATGTGTCCCATCTGCCCATTGCCGACGTCGAACCACACGCCGCGGCGCCGCGCCGCCAGCACCGCGGGCAGGATGTGGCCGCTGTCGTCGATGATGCTGTTGGGTGGCGGAGCGAACATGTGGGTAACGATGTCGCCGCGCTTCAACAAGTCGACCAGCTTGGGAAACGGCGAGATCGTCTGCCCCATGTGGATCATCACGGGCAGGCCGAAGGAGCTAGCCACTTCTTGCGCGCGGCGAAGCACTTCGTAATCGTTCTCGCCCGCAACATCCCGCGATAGGCGGGCCTTGACACCGACAATGAAGTCACGGTTTTTCGCGATCGCATTGCGCGCAGCATCGACATCCGCACGCTTGATGTCCATCGTATCGCCTTCGGGCAGGATGCCGGCGCGCCCGATATTGATCAGCACGCGGCCCTGCTGCGGCGACGATCGCGCAACGGCAATCGTGTCGGCGATGTGATCGGCCCCTTGCGTTCCCGCATCGATCCAGCCGGTGACACCATCTTGCAACACAAGTCCGGGTCCCTCCGCTGAGCGCGCGGTATGAGTGTGAATGTCGAGCAAGCCGGGGACGACGAGCTTGCCGCGCGCGTCGATGGTGTCTGCCGCGTCACCCGCAATAGCGGATTCGACAGCGGCGATGCGGCCTCCCGAGATGGCCACGTCGCGCATCGCATCGAGGCGAACGGAAGGGTCGATGACCCGCCCGCCCTTGATGATCACCTCGTATGCTGCCGCGAACGCTCTCCGACTTCGGACGAACATGGCCGCGCCCGCGGCGGCGGTTGTCAAAAACTGGCGCCGGTTCAACATAGTGACCTCCCCTGCTTAAGGATTGCAGAGATGTTGGCCGTGTCGAACCTGTGTGTCAACACCATCGCTCACTCGACGACGAACCGCGAAAAGTTGTCGATAACATCGGCCACATCCGCTGGGGCAGAATCTCCGGACCCTATTGTCCTGAGTGCGCATATTGCTGTAGCTACCGCCGATCAGGTATACAATGCGTCTCACAGCGTGACCTGAGGAGGACTCCTGACCTATGAGCTTGACAACTCCGAAAAGGGTTTTGTTCCTGAGCGGTTTGTCGATTCTCCTGGCGATGCCCTTAGTTGCGGGCACAGCCTTGATTTACGTCACCAACAGAGGCGGAACTACCATAGATGTGATCGACGCAGCGACCAACAAGGTCGTGCAAACGATCGGCAACATTGAGTCGCCCGAGGTAGTTCGATTCTCTCCCGACGGAAGCCGACTCTATATCCCCTACAGGGGCGCGAACGAGCTCCTCGTCATGGATCGAAAGAGCGAAAAGATTATCAAGAAGGTACCCCTCAGCGGTTGGCCCAATGAAGCACAAACGACCCGAGACGGAAAGCTGATTCTGGTTTGCATCCGCAATACCAGCACCACGGCTGAGGACGCGGGTGCGTTGGATATTATCGACGCGAAATCACTGGAAAAGGTAAAGAGTATCCCGACGAAAAGAGGCCTGCACGATATCGCCGTGACAGCGGATGGCAAGTATGCTGCCGCCGGCGCGCCGGGCGGGCATTTTTTGGTTGTGTTTGACCTCCAAAGAAAGGAAATCGCATGGCAGGTCCCGTACGACTACCCGGTAAATCCGATTGTTATTGAGAATAATCCCGATGGCTCGGGCCGCCGCATCTTCGTGCAGCTTGGCCCTACGAACGGGTTCTCGGTGGTGGACTTTGCCCAGCGCAAAGAAGTGGCCATGATCAAAGTTCCCGACGAGCCGAAAGGGTTCGGCAACGGATGCGAAGCCATCTCCCACGGCATCGGTATTTCTCCGGACCAGAAGACTCTATGGGTTAACAGCAGGACCGCCAATTCTGTCTTTGCCTACTCGCTGCCGGATATCAAACTCCTGGGACATGTCTCGTTGCCGGATCAGCCCATTCCGGGGAAGGCTCCCAGGGGCAGTAGTCCGGCCTGGGTTACTTTTAGCCCCGATAGTAAGACCGTTTACATTTCCAGCTGCGGGATCAAGACGGTAACTGCCATCGATGTCCAGGCGATGAAAGAAGTAGCTCGCATCGCTGTGGGCGAAATGCCCGACCGGATCAGCACCTTGGCGCTGCCTTAAAGTTGAGCATTTTACAAATTCGGACCCATATCAATTATTTGGAGGGGATGATGGTTTCGAATGTTCGTTCGAAAGGAATTTTTGCGAGTCTGGTAATCGTGTCGGCTGTGGCACTTTTTGCGCCCGCTCGATTCGCGGGGGGACAGTCTGCCGAAGCGTCCAAAGCTCAGGCAGCGCCGGCGGCACGCGCGTCTCTTGACTATGAGTTTTTCAAGACGCGCGTCGAGCCCATCTTCATTAAAAAGCGCTGGCCGGACCACGCCCGCTGCTACGTTTGTCACGAAGTAAGCCGGCACGGCGGCGGACCCTTGAGCCTGGAAGCGCTCCCGGCCGGTGCGAGCTTTTGGACCGAGGAGCAGTCTCACCACAACTTCGAAGTCGCCTCGAAATTGGTGATTCCCGGAGACCCGCTGTCAAGCCTTCTTCTGCTCATGCCGTTGGCGCCTGAGGTCGGCGGCCTAGCCGACACCCACCAGGGAGGCAGGCAATTTAGAACACAGGACGACCCGGACTGGAAAAACATGGAGGCATGGGTTCGCGGGCAAAAAGCAGGAGGTTCCACCGCGCCCTAGCGGCGACTGGGCGCAAATACGCTTCCTTTCGTGTCAATCGAATCGTTGCAAGCAGATCGTGGAGCCCAATTCCATCTCGGGTGGAAGCGGCACAGCAGGGCGCGTTGACTCGTTTCCT